>Ga0180432_10008778_pt1 | contig 12493 bp, 7 predicted proteins | sample SS_ome_10_FD_132414 | JGI IMG/M metagenome (GOLD analysis project Ga0180432, IMG submission 132414) | Hypersaline lake sediment archaeal communities from the Salton Sea, California, USA - SS_1_MS_2 metaG | ecosystem: Environmental > Aquatic > Non-marine Saline and Alkaline > Hypersaline >...
AGCCAGACCGCGAAGGTCTCGGCGAAGTCCTCGTCGGGGTGGGCCTGGGCGTAGTTGTCGCGGAGGTGGTTGACGTAGCGCCTGGAGTAGGGGCGGGGGTTGTACGACTCGGTGTACTGGGCGGAGAAGGGCCCGAACAGCTCGCGCCAGCGGGTGCGGCGGTAGAGTCGGTAGGCGTAGTTGAAGGCGTGCCCGGCCTCGTGGCGGAGGAGCTTCATGCAGGAGGCGTCGGTGCCGCCCTCGACCTCCAGCAGCATCTTGCGCTCCAGTTGCTTCAGGCGGCGGTGGGCGAGATAGAACCCGATGCCGATGACCGGGACCTTGTCCGGGCAGAACCACTCGTCGGCGAGGTAGCAGTAGGGGCGGAACCCGATCCCGGCGGCGTCCAGCTCGGCGTACAGGCGCTCGATCCGCGCCGCCAGCGGCGAGTCCTCGATCCGCAGGCCCAGGTCGCGCACGCGGACCTGCAGGAGCTGCTCGTCGGGCAGCCTGGCCCAGTCCTTCACGCTGAGTCGGCGCGTCTTCGGCGGCATGGCGGTCGTCTCCGGCGGTCGGCGGGCGGCCATTCTACCGCCGGCGGCGGGCGGTCCCAAGGGCTTTGCCCGCCCCGTCGGGCGGGCGGGGCCGGAACGGACGGCGTTGCGCGCGGTTTAACCAGCGCGGCCCGGGCGCGCCGGCGCTGGACGCGCGGTCCCGCGCGGGGTACAACGTCGGCGGACGCCCCCGGCCGCGGAAAGGACCGACCATGACCCGACGCCTGCTGCTGGGATGCCTGCTGGCGGCCACGGCGGCGGCGCCCGCCGCCGAGCCCTGGGTCGGGCCCATGCGCAAGGTCCACGCCCGCTTCACCGGCCAGGCCGGCACCGTCGCCCAGATCGGCGACAGCATCACCATCACCATGGCCTTCTTCGTGCCCCTGCGGGGGAAGGTCCGCAACCTGCCGGAGGCCCTCGAACCCGCCCACGAGTGGGTCCGCTCCCACGTGCAGAACCGCTGCTGGGAGGCGTGGAAGGGGGCCGAGTTCGGCAACACGGGGATGATGACCAGCCGCTGGGGCGCCGCCAACATCGACCGCTGGCTGAAGCGGATGAACCCCGAGGTCGCCCTGGTCATGTTCGGGACCAACGACACCTACGCCGGGCCCAGGCCCCCCAAGTACACCGAGAACATGCGGGCGATCGTGCGGGCGTGCACGGCCAACGGGACGGTGCCCATCCTGTACACGATTCCCCCGGTGGGCAGCCAGGCGGGCAGCCCCGAGAAGACCCGGCAGGTGGAGTCGTTCGTGGAGGCCGTCCGCGAGGTCGCCGACGGGGAGAAGGTCCCGCTGATCGACTTCTACGCCGAGATCATGGCCCGCCGGCCGAAGGACTTCGCCAAGACGCTGCTGGGGGACAACCTGCACCCGTCGTACCCGGCGGCGCACCAGCGCGACTTCAGCGAGGCCGGCCTCAAGAGCAGCGGCTACACCCTGCGCAACTACCTGACGCTGAAGATGATGTACGAGGTGTACCGGAAGGTCCTCTCGGCCGTGGACAGCGCGCGCGACCCGTCGAAGGAGCTGCGGTGGACGGGCCCGACGCACGGGGGCCGCCCGGCGATCCTGATCGGCGAGCCGGCGGCGGCGCCGACGGTCGACGGGGGCCCGGACGAGGCGGCGTGGAAGGGGGCGGCGCGGCTGCCGCTGCGCATGCTGGACGGGGACACCCGCCGGCCGACGCACCCGACGACGGTCCAGGTCTGCGCGGACCGCTCGGCCCTGTATGTCGCCTTCCGCTGCACCGAGTCCGGCGAGCCCCTCAGCCGGAAGCGCCCGCCGGACGGGCAGGTGTGGGCCGACGACTGCGTGGAGGTCTTCCTGCTGCCGGGCCCGCGGCCGACGCGCGACTACTATCACCTGATCGTCAACCCGGACGGGTCGCGCCTGACCGCGCGCGGAAAGAACGCCAAGGCGTGGGACCCGTCGATCGACGTGGCGGTGCGCCGGCGGGCCGAGGGCGACTCCCCCGGCTGGACCGTCGAGGTCCGCATCCCCTTCAGCGAGATCGACCTGCCGACCAACCGCAGGCGCCTGGCCGCGCCATGGCGGATCAACCTCACACGCACCCGACAGCCGCGGAAGGACCGCGGACAGTTCATCGAGGACACCGCCCTCTCGCCCACCGAGCACACCGACAGCCACCGCCCGCGGATGTTCGCGGTGGCGTGGCTGGAGGCCTTCGGGGGCCGGCTGCCGGCGAAGAAGGGCGACTGACACAGGAGAGACCGCAGATGACCGGCAGAGCGACGGCGACGACGATGACGGCGGTGGTGCTCGCGGCGGCCGCGTGCGCCCCGGCGGCCGAGGCATGGGTCGGGCCCATGAAGAAGGCCCACGCCACCTTCAAGGGCGAGGGCGGGACGGTGGCGCAGTTGGGCGACACGGCGGCGGCGAAGGCGTTCTTCGTGCCCCTGGCCGAGGAGGTCGAGGGCCTGCCGGCGGAGCTGGCCGAGGCGCGCCGGTGGCTGAGCGAGTACGTGCCGGGCCGGTGCTGGCACGTGTGGCGTGGCCTGGCGTGGGGCAACGGCCCGGAGGCCACCGCCGCGTGGGTCGCCGAGGGCGTGGACGGGTGGCTGAAGCGGATGGACCCGGAGGTGGCGCTGGTGGCGGTGGGGGCGACCGACGCGCGGCAGGGGACGGACGCGAAGCAGTTCGCCGGCCACCTGGGGGCGGTGGTGAAGGCCTGCGTGGGCAACGGGACGATCCCGGTGCTGTACACGGTGCCCCCGGGCGCCAAGCCGGTGGAGGCGTACAGCGCGGCGGTGCGGCAGGTCGCCACGGAGGCGAAGGTCCCGCTGATCGACGCGCAGAAGGTCCTGGCCGGGGCCAAGGCCGGCGAGGGCCACGCCGCCCTCAACCGGCACACCCTGCGGACGCTGCGGGCGATCCACGAGCAGGTGCTCTCGAAGGTCCCCTCGGCGCGGGACACGCTGTTCGACATGGAGTGGGGGGGGATCGTGCACAAGGGCCTGCCCGCGCTGCGGATCCGGCACGACCCGCGGAACCCGGTGATCGACGGCTGGCAGGGCGAGCCGGTGTGGAAGAACCAGCGGACCCTGTTCCTCCGCCGGATGGACGGGAGCAAGACCGAGCCGGAGCACGAGGGCATGGTCAAGATCTACACCTCGCCCAAGGGCCTCTACATCGCCTACCGCTTCGCCGACGACAACCCCGACGGCATCGTCGCCAGGAAGCGCGCGCCCGACGACGACGGCATCTTCAAGGACGACCACGGGGAGCTGTTCCTCCGCGTGCCCGGGCGCGACAAGCCCGAGGAGTACTACCACCTGGTGATCAATCCCAACGGGTCGCACTGGACGGCGTTCGGGGGCGAGCCCAGCGCGTGGAACCCGCGCGTGCGCGTGGGGGCGAAGACCTACGGCGGGTCCACCGGCAAGAAGAGCCGGGAGACCGCCGGCTGGCACGCGGAGATCGAGGTGCCCTGGTCGGCGATCAAGCTGCCGGAGAAGAAGGACCTGCTCGCCGGGCCCTGGCGGATCAACGTCTGCCGCGGACGGCCCGCGCGCGGGAAGGGCTTCCGCGAGGACACCGCCGTCTCGCCCACCGAGCGCGGGACGTCGCGCGTGCCGTCGAAGTTCGCCTACGCCTGGCTGGCCCACTTCGGCGGCAGCCCGCCGCAGGACAGCAAGTGAGCGCCGCGAGGACGCGTCGGGTCGACCGGTTGACGGTCCAGTCGGTTGATCGGCGACCGTCGCGGGAGACGAGGCGGCCGGGGGGCGGGCGAGAGGGCGACGCCTCCGGCCCGCCGGCCGCCGGACCAATCAACCAGTCAGCCGGTTGACCGGTCAACCGGTCCACGAATCCACGGAATGGGAGACCAACCATGACCGTCGAGGCATGCAGGCTGTTGTTGATCGTGGCGGCGGCGGCGGCCGGGGCGTCCCTGGCGGCGGCGGAGACGGTGGTCTGCCGCCAGGGCGCGGACGGGTACGCCGGCTGCACGACGAAGGTCCGCCCGGGGCCCGGGCAGAAGGGCGTCGAGGGCATCTGGCCCGTCCGCGGGTCGGCCAACGCCCTGGAGGTCCGCTTCGAGCTGCCGAAGAGGCTCGCCGGCAAGGACCTCGTCCGCGCCCGGCTGGGGGTCTTCCTGCCGTCGGCGCGGAAGCCCAACTTCTTCACCGAGGTCCTCTGCCGGGAGATCGTCGACGACGAGGGCGGCCCGGACACGACCACCGACTACGACAACGGCCGGCCGCCGGGGGTCGTCGACTCCGTCGAGCTGTTCGCCCCGCCCCACAAGGGCTGGGGCGACTTCCCCTGGCTGCCGCGCGGCGTGCCCGAGGGCGGCGCCTGGATCGAGTTCAACGTCACCCCCCTGGTCGAGAAGTGGCTGAAGGACCCGTCGACCAACCGCGGGGTCGTGCTGCTGCCCACCGACCCGCCGAAGAAAGGCGCCTCCAGCACGTGGGAGATCGACGTGCCGGCGGCGGACTTCGCCGGCGACCCCGGCCGGCGCCCGCGCCTGACGCTGGAGCTCGGCCCGCCCGAGGGGCCCTGCCGGGTCGGCTTCACCGACGGCATGGTGCAGGTCCTCGACCGCTCGACCCGCTTCGCCTACCGCGGGGGATACGGGCGGGGCCACCAGCTCGCCATGGCCGCCAACGAGCTGGAGGGCTTCCAGGTGGTGCTGTTCCCGACGGCGGGGGACCTGAAGAAGGTCCGCTTCACGTGGACCGACCTGACCGGCGGGGACGGCAAGAGCATCCCCGCCGCCGACGTGGAGTGCTTCATCGAGGAGTGGTACAAGCTGCGGGCGAACAAGGAGACGGAGGCCCTCTACGCCGGCAAGCTGTACGAGGTGCCCGACCCGCTGGTTCCGGCCCGCCCGGTGACGGTCCGCCGCCACCGGCACACGCCGTTCTACTTCCGCGTGCGGACCCGGCCCGACACCCCGCCGGGGGACTACAGGGGCACCATCACCGTCGCCGCCGAGGGCATCGACCCCATCGAGCTGGACCTGACGGTGACCGTCTGGCCCTACGCCCTCCCGGAGAGGTGGAACTTCCACACCATGGGCCAGTTCATCCAGGGCACCTGCCAGCGGTTCCACGGGAAGGACTGGGGCGACGCCCTGCGGCGGAAGTACTCGGATTTCCTGCTGCTCAACCGGTTCAGCCCGACCGAGCAGTACGCCAAGGTCCTCTCCCCCCGCCAGGACCTCGCCGAGTGCCTCGCCCGGGGGATGAACACCGTGTACCTCTCGGGCAACTTCACGGGCACCGACGAGGAGATCGCCCGGCTGAAGACGGACTGCGCGAAGGTCGTCAAGCTCGGCGCGCTCGACTACGCCCTGGTCTACATCGGGGACGAGACCAAGAACTGGGAGGAGATGCACCGCCGCGCCGACCTCGTCCACGCCCACCTGCCCGGCGCCATGGTCATGATCGGCGGCAGCAGGCCGCGCAAGGAGCTCATCGGCTACGTGGACATCTACGACCCGGTGATCAGCGCGGCCAGCAAGACCTACGGCTTCACCGAGGACGACGCGGCGTCCGTGAAGGCCGCCCAGCAGCGGGGCGAGGAGTTCTACTGGTACGTCTGCGTCGCCCCCAGCTACCCCTACCCCAACGTGATGATGGAGTACCCCCCGGTGATCGGGCGGGTGCTGTTCTGGATGACGTGGAAGTACGGGGTGACGGGGTTCGAGTACTACTGCTACAACATCTGGCGGCAGAAGTTCGACGCGGACCCGTCCAAGCGCTTCCCCCACGTCAAGTGGCGGGCCGACGGGTTCAAGCAGACCAACGCCGACGGGCTGATCTTCTACCCCGGTCCGACGGGGTGCCTGCGGCTGGAGGCGATGCGGGACGGCATCGAGGAGTGGGAGATGCACCAGCTCCTGGCCGACTGCGTCGCCGGGCTCCGCCGCCGCAAGCACGCCGGTCGGCACCGCGCCCTGCTGGCCAAGGCCGAGAAGCTCCTGGCCGTCAAGGACGACGTCGTCGCCGGGCTGGACCGCTACACGACCGACCCCGCCCGGCTGCTGGCGGCGCGCGAGGACCTGGGTGGCTTCCTGGCGAAGGTCGTGCCCGTCGCCGAGAAGACGCTGAAGTGGGACACGCACTCAATGCGCCCGGGGCGGGCGGCGGAGGTCCGCATCGCCGCCCGGACCGCCCGCCGCCGGCGGATGCTGCGCCGGCGCCACCTGGAGGCCTGCAAGCGGCTGAAGGTCGAGCCCATCAGCCAGGAGGCCTTCGACGAGCTGTGGCCCAGGCGCGTGCTGTTCAGCCAGGACTTCGAGTCCGCCCCGGGGGAGTATGAGTGGGACGGGGAGATCGTCACCGACAACGTCCCGCCGGGGAGCAAGCGGGCCCTGCTGGGGCACACGAAGGACAAGAAGCACTTCGGTCGGCGGGTGCGCGTGGGCATCTACTGGGACAACGCCCGCGCCGCCACGCACACGTGGGTGACGTTCAAGTACCACATCAACAAGCCGCTGCCCATCGGCGTGTTCGTCTTCGACATGAACAAGTCCGACAACTTCCGCTTCCGGATCGCCGAGCCGGTGGTGGGCAAGTGGACGGAGGCGACGATCAAGGTGGCCGATCCGCGACGGCGGGGGAAGCGGATCGAGCCGGGCGACGCCCTGGACGACGTGTTCATCCACGCCGGCAAGCCCGGCGACGAGGAGCTGAAGCTGTACGTCGACGACGTGCGTCTCATCGGGCGGGATTAGCACCCAACGCGCCCCTGGCGGGACTTCACTCGCGGAGGTGGGGCGTGCCTACGGGCTGCCGCCCGTGGCAAAGCAAGGCGCCGCTGACGGCAGCGGCCCGCGGCGCAGCGCGCCGGGGCGGCCGAGGTCGGCGCACGCAGGGCACCCGGGCAGTGCGCCGACCCAAGGCGCCCCTGACGGGGCTTCACTCGCGGAGGTGGGGCCTGTCCACGGGCTGCCGCCCGTGGCAAAGCAAGGCGCCGCTGACGCGGCTGACGGGAGCGGCCCGCGGCGCAGCGCGCCGGGCGCGTCCGGGGCGGTCGAGGCCGCCAGGCCTGCACGCCGGACGGACCGCACCGGCGGGCCTGCGGCCACGGCAGATACAGCCGCGGAGCGGCGCTGTGATTAGCCACGGGCGGAAGCCCGTGGAACCGGTGGCGGCAGTCGCGACAAGCCCCGTCAGGGGCGCTTTGGAGACGGAACATGGGGCACACGTACGCGAATGTCATGATTCACGGGGTCTTCTCGACCCGGGGTCGGCGGCCAATGCTCAACGCGCCCGCAATGCCGGAGCTCGCCAAGGTCATTGGAGGCATCCTCCGCAAGCGCCAGGGAAAGCTGCTGGCGCTGAACGGGCCGGACAATCACGTTCACCTGCTTGGCATCTTCCATCCGAAGCATGCCCTCTCGGACCAGTTCCGCGACATCAAGGCGATATCGTCCAGATGGGTGCGCGAACGCCCCGGCGGACCGGCGAGCTTCGCCTGGCAGACGGGCTACGCGGCATTCTCCGTCAGCCGGTCGAACGCCGCACAGGTCGAGAGCTACATCGCCGGGCAGGCCGAGCACCACCGGCGCCAGACGTTCGAGGAGGAGCTCGTGGCACTGCTGAAGCGCCATGGGATCGACTATGATCCACGGTATACGTTCGACTAGGCTTGCGGGGGTCGCGTTGCCCGCCCGCGGGCGCGTACAATACCGCAGGAAGGAGCGAGTCATGTCGCGAGCGACGATTCTGGCGGCGGCGGTGCTGGCGGCGGCGGGGACGTGCGCGGGGCAGGCCCGCCGGGCCGGCGCGACGCCGAGGCCCTTCGCCGCGCCCGTCGCCACCGCCGGGGGCATCGAGGTCTACTTCAAGGCCGACTTCGAGAAGGCCAACCCCTTCGTGAAGGCCGGGGAGGGCCGGGTCGGCCTCGACGACGCCGACGGGGTCGTCCTGGGCGAGAAGAGCCTGCTCGTCGGCCACCTGGGTCCGGAGGGCTACTTCGGCGCCGGCGCGAAGCTCGAGGCCGCCGGGTCCAAGGGCCTGAAGATCGCCTTCTGCGTGCGGGCGGAGAAGCTGCGGTCGGTGACGGTGAACTTCCGCGACACGGTCAAGGACGACAACACGACCGCGCGTAGCCCGGCCCTGATCGACGGGCGCGCGGGCTGGATGCCGGTGGTCTTCCACGTGGAGGACTTCCGCTACAACGCCGGCGGGTCGGAGGCCATCGACGCCGAGGCCAGGTTCGTCCACCTGATGGTCCACGCCGCCGAGACGGAGGCCGGGGCGGGTGCGTTCCACCTGGACAACGTGGTGGTGTATCGCGGCCGGGACACGGCGCCGCCGACGGCGCCGGCTTCGCTGAAGATCGCGCCGGGGGAGAACGGGCGGGTGGAGCTGTCCTGGCGGCCGGCGAAGGACAACGCCGCCCCGGCCGTGTACAGCGTCCACCGCCGGCGGATGGGCCGGTGGGTGAAGGTGGGCGAGACGAGCGGGACGCGGTACGTGGACGTGGTGCCGGCGACGGGGCTTCAGGCGTATCGGGTGACGGCGGCGGACTACGACCACAACGTGGGCCCGCCGGCGGTGGCGATGCCGGTGACGGTCCGCTCGGCCGGGCCGAAGCCCGCGCCGCCGGCGGCGCCCGTCGCCGACCGCCTCCGCTACGCCGCCAACGTCCGCCGCGTGCACCAGGCGGGCCTGCGGCGCGCCCGCCCCGACGTGGCGGTCTTCTTCGGCGACCAGCACCTGCACCCGTGGGCGGCGTTCCGCACGCGCGCCGGCACCCTGGCCCGCGTCCTGCCCGTCGAGCGCGGGTCCCCGGGCAAGACGACGGCCTTCGCCAAGGGCAGGATCGCCGAGGTCCTCCGCGAGGACCGCCCGCAGTTCGTCGTCGTCCAGTTCGGCAGCAGCGACGAGAAGGACCCCCGCGCCCTCGCCGCGGCCATGGCCAACCTCGCCGCCGTGGTCGACGCCTGCCTCCGTGCCGGCAGCCTGCCGGTCCTCTGCACCATCCCCCCGCGCGGGGACGCCGACGAGGCCCCGCAGAAGCGGTTCAACCGGGGCCTGATCGAGCTGGCCCGGCGCAAGCAGGTCCCCGTCAGCTATGGCTTCGAGGCCCTGACGGCCGAGGGGGCCGGCGAGGTCATCGGCCCCTCGGGCCTGCTGACGCCCGCGGGCAACGCCGCCGCCGCCCACGCCCTGCGCGAGACCTTCGACCAGATCTTCTTCGCCATCCGCGACGCCAGCCGGCGCCTGCGGTGACGGGGGCGCCCGAAGCCGGATGGGAAGTCTGCGCCGGCCTGTCCTTCCATGCCGGTCGGAGGCCAAGCAACGGTAGAGCCGGCGCCGCTTCCACGCGCAGCGAAACACCCCGGCCGCGAGTGCGACCGGGGTGTTTGTTGGGTTCAGCGCATCGCGCGTTTGGGTCCCTTCAGCGTCTCCTGCGTCTGCGGAGGAACCACGCGGTCCCGCCCAGCAGCAAGGCGGCGGTGGCCGGCTCGGGAACGTAAATGTCCATGAAGCCGAAGGTCGGTGCGCCCTGGCCGAGGTCGTGGATGATCGTCAGTGCGGCGATCTTGTCCGTCCCGTTGGAATCGACCATCAGGAAGGGGCAGTAGCTGCTGGTGCCGGTGGGCACCATCGACGCCCAGCCCAGCGCCTCGGCCTCGTCCCAGTCTTCGAGGTCCTGGCCCTCGCCGTGGACGTACAGGTAGTAGCTGTTGGTCTGCTTCATGTAGTTGTGGTCTTCCATGACAGTGGGACTGCTCTGGCCCCAGTCGTTGGTGTGGTAGGGCAGGAAGACCCCGATCCGGTCGGTGGCGTCCGTCGGGACGATCTGGATCTGGGAGAAGTACGCTCCGCACCAGTGTCCCGGCCGAGGGATCTTGTAGGGGAACCGGTTGTCGTCAACGAAGGTCGTGTCCGTGCTGACGCCCTCGGCGTTCGTGAAGTACTTCTGCTGGCCGGGGGTGCAGGACGACCTCGTCGGGCTGGACACGTTGCCCGTGAGCCGATAGATCGTCACGTCGGCGTTGCTCAGGGGCATCCCGATCCAGTTGAAGTCGTCGCGCGCCTGGCTGGCGCTGAAGCCAAGCCCCTCGGCGTAGTTGTCGTAGATCAACTGCGCGCCGGACCAGCCGGCCGCCGCCGGCACGGGGAATGCCCGGATCGGCTGAGGCCCCGGTACGTCACTGCTGGCGATGTCGTGGACGACCCACGACGCTCCGCTGTAGGGTGCGGCGTAGGCCACCGAGGCCACGGCCAGCACCACGATAGCGACTCCTGCGATTCGACGCATAGTCAACGCCCTCCTTCATCGCTTAGCCCACGCAATATACCATGCGGCGCCACCGACCCGTGGGAGTGCCGGCGGACCGCCTCTGAAGGGTCAGATCGAAACCTCTGGCGTCCACCTCCTTTCCGCTTACCTCGGCCTGTGGCTCAACAGCCACCGAGGCCCGCTTCCTTTACGGAGTTGAACCAACTCGCCATTGTCTCACCAATTCGGGATCTGTCAAGGGAAAAATGCTCATAGTGTCGAGATAGTCGAGATTTTCTCTGTCCGCAGGCCGTGCCGGAGGAGCTTGATGGCCAGCGAGGCCGGGGCCGATGGGCTCGCTAAGTCGTGGTAATAGATGTGGCTGTGTCAGGAAAGGGTCGGATCAGGGCGCCCGAGGTCGTCCGTGTCGCCTTGCCCGCTGGGCCCTTCGTGGCCTGGCCGGCGCAAAGCCGGGGCGCCCCGCCGGACACCCGAGGACGGGCCATTCTGCCGCATCCCGCCGCTTCGCGTTGGGGGACGCTCGCTCGCGCTCATTGCTTCCGCCGGCGCCTCAGCGCCAGCGGCGCCGCCGCGCCCAGCAGCAGGAGCGAGCCCGGCTCGGGCAGGTAGGTCTCGGTCAGCTCCAAATACACGGCCTCCATGATGTCGTCGTACTCGCCCTTGGTGGCCGTTTCCCAGTGGAACATGTGGATCTCGGCGTTGGCCTCGCTCGTCGGGGTGTAGGAGAAGTTGTAGGTCCCGGCGTCGAGGGTGAACTCGGCCGGGCGGAACAGCCACACGCGCTCGTACCCGGCCTCCGTCTCGTTGTAGGAGAGCTTCACGTCGGTGCCGTTGCGGAAGACGCGCAGCCCCACCGAGTCGAGGAAGCACGCGGCCGACCAGAGGACGCGGCTTCGGGTCCGCATGTCGGCGAGCTTGTCGGCGGGGATGGGCTCGTCGAAGAAGGCCTGCGGGTCGGCCATGGTGTTGTTGCCCTGGAACTGGTACGGCGGCTTGATGTTCTCCGGCAGGGGCGGGCGGTTGGGGAAGGCGATCCCGTGCTGCATCCGGTAGCCCCCGTCCATGCAGCAGTACCAGCCCCAGAAGTGCACCTGGCTCATCCTGGGGTTGACCGCGTCCATCTGGTCGAGGTGGTCGCCGAGGTCGATGTGGAACGCCGACCCGTCGTGCTGGCTGCCCTCTCCGCAGAAGGCCACGTACATGGGCAGCCCGGAGTTCAGCAGGCCGATGACCGCCTGGGGGTCGGAGCCCCAGTTGGCGTCGCGGAAGTCCCCCTCGCGCCCGCCGCTGCTGTAGATGCGGCGGACCTTCTGGGCGAACAGTGTGGGGTCCTTGTTGTAGGCCGCCGCGATGTCCCGCAGGCTGCCCACCCCGTGCAGGGTCACCGAGTGGTCGGGGCTGTCGGCCATCACCTGCAGGATGGCGTCGCGTCCGCTGCGGTGGAGCGCCGCCTCCCCGTCCCCGTCGTCGGAGGGGCTGGATAGCCCGTAGCGCAGCCCGGTGTAATAGGGGATGTTCGCGCCCGTGGCGATGTTGTAGATGCCCTGCCAGGTCCGCCCGTCGCCCCGGCTGGCCAGCGAGCCGTCCCAGCCGCCGAAGGGCTCGTCCATGACAAAGGCCTGCAGGTCGGCGTGGTGGCGCAGGGCGTACCACAGGGAGGCGTCGCAGAGGTCGTCCCAGTCCCAGGGGGCGTAGTACAGGTCGGTGGTGTGGACGGTGATGGGCCTGTCGGCGGGCGGGGCGGGGAGCGAGACGGTGTACTGACCCCGGGCGGCGCACGACGCCCACAGCACGGTGACGATAACGATCAGGGCCCTCATCGGCATCCTCCTCACACTTCACCCGGCTGCAACCTCCGGCGCGGGGGCTCCGCCCGCCCACTGCGGCGGGCCGCGCCAGGCTCGCAGATAGTTTAATCCTTCCCGCCCGATCCGGCAAGGGAAAAACCGCCGCCGACCGCCCGGCAGGTCCTGTCGGGCGCGCCGGGGTCGCTCCGCGCCGGGCGGGGGCGCGGGCCGCGCCCGCGCGATCGTCCCCGCAGCGCCCCAATCGCACCCGACGGCCGCATTATCCATAAGGCTTGTTTTGGGAAGGGCTTACATAGAAAAACGGCGGCGGGACGGCCCGGCGGGCGCCCGAGAAAAGCGGCAATTTTTCCCGGAAAGGGGGTTGGTGAAATCCGCATCCTGCCTTAAAATAGATGCCACGGCAGGGATGAACGGAGCCGCCCTG
>Ga0180432_10008780_pt1 | contig 12492 bp, 15 predicted proteins | sample SS_ome_10_FD_132414 | JGI IMG/M metagenome (GOLD analysis project Ga0180432, IMG submission 132414) | Hypersaline lake sediment archaeal communities from the Salton Sea, California, USA - SS_1_MS_2 metaG | ecosystem: Environmental > Aquatic > Non-marine Saline and Alkaline > Hypersaline >...
CAGCCATATCTTATGGGAATAACAAATCATAGTTTTTTTTAAAACGAACAACTGTATAAAATAGTGGTTTTCGGAGGTACACTATGCGACACGTTTTCTTAATCTTCGCCATTCTGCTTTCCTATTCTTCAGTTCAAGCGGATGATCAACAAAAAATTGTGCTGATCAGACATGCTCAGGCTGAGAACAACACCATGCATTTCCTCAACTCCAATCCGAAACATCCGAGATACAAGCCCTGCTATTTGACCCCTCAAGGAGTCAGGCAGGTTGAACAGACGGCGAAGGTTTTGAAAGAGGCGGGCATTAACAAAGAGACGGTTTCGCTCACTGTCACCTCTCCATTGCCAAGGGCGATACAAACGGCATCAGAGCTTGCGCAACAGGGCATCCTCTCTCGTGAAACGATCATCGTCGACCCTCGGCTGACGGAGTCGCAGCACGGGGACAAAGAGGGAGAACCCGGCGATCTAAACGGATGGGATTTATCGGAGGCGCACACGTATGGAGGAGAGACTTATGAGGACATCCGTATCCGTGTCAAAGAGACGTTGAAAGAGATCGGCAGCCAGGAACACTCCGGTCACGTCGTGATCATCACTCACGGGACTCCTGCGCACGAGCTGCATCTTTTATTGACCGGCCAGGGGAAGAAGTTAGGCAATGCTGAAGTTGTCATCTTGCCGATGAACCAAACCCGCATTCTCACTTATTAGATAGTGTCGTCATGAGATTAACATCGAAGCTTACAGCATCTTTTTCCTTGGCAGAGTCCTTTTCAGACTCACCAACTGATACCAGTTTACCTCGTCTTCCAAAAGACTCTCCCAAGAAAAAATCTGCAATAATCTCCAATATTACTCTCATGACGACACTATCTAGGAATTTTCAATAATTCACCACTAAGATCACCGAGTTCACAGAGAATCGCACTTGACGTAAGCATTAACAGTCCCTTTCGTCTCTCTCTGTGATCTCTGTGGGCTCTGTGGTAAAGTTCTTCCTCTCCCATAGCGTTTCAGAATACTTATTTAATATTTGCAAAATAAAATCGGCGGGGGTAAGGTTTCAGAAAATTTTACCAGAGGCTGATATGCAAGCATTATCAAGTGTTTTTGACGGCATCGATTATTATCCCATTTGGAATGAAGTCACTGGTACTTGCCAAGTGATCAGCGGGCTATATCACCGGCAAGTTGGCAACTACCAGAAAGGCCTGTTCGGCTACTCCCACCCGAGATATTTTGAAGTCAAACAAATGAGGCGGGAGGGAAAGGAAGAACTGGAAGAAGGGCTGGAAAAACTGAGAAAAACTGCAGTAATCGTCAGTGTCTTCGCCCTAGCTTTCTATTTTTAATACTGCGTTCAACCAGTGGTAAACGACCTCCGAAAAGCGGTGGGCGGCCAAAGGTTCGCAATGCCCCCCAGCCCCCTCATCGACAGTAAACAGCCGATAGGTTTTGGGACATTCTAAAACGTCGTATAACCGCTCCGCCTGCCCTTTGGACAAATATTCCAATTCGTTATCCAACACAAGCGTTGGACAAGTGATCTTCTCAATTATCCCTTTAAGCGTGTACTGCTTCGATATTTCTAACAACTCCCTGACAGATTGGACACCATAGCGCCACATCCGCAGGTTGAATTTGAATCGGACAGCTGAATTTTGAGCGAGCAGCGTATCAAAATAGCTGTCTATCTTTTCCGGATCTCCATTTTCAACGATCTGACGACCTTCAGGGGGAATCCCATTGAGGAATGTCTCATAACTGTCATAAATCCCGGGATCGGTGATGCAAGCGGCAATCCGCTGATCGCCCGACGCTCCCCTTGCCGCAAAGTATCCACCCAAACTTCTCCCCATCAACACAATTTGATCCGTAATGATTTCTGAACGACTAGATGCGAAGTCCACAGCGGCAGAAACGATCATTTCCCACTCCGGCCTGAAAGGGATACGCCTCTCGCGCAGCAACTCCCCTTGACCCGGGCCGTCGAACGTCAAACAATGATACCCCCTGTTCACCGCTTCGGCGGCTGTGAAATAGCTCTCTTCAAGGGTTCCATCTCCACCGCCAAGGAGAAGCAGCAAGGGACGAGGTTCCTTGTCTTTGGAGCATAAATACAAATAGCCCGGAAGCTCCTCTCCTTCAAAAACAATCCCAACCCTTTCGACCGGATGACTAAAATATCGTGTCGCAGACCGGAATGCACCTGCTTGAAGTTTCCAGGATGATAAAATCCTCGGGTCATCGGGATCGTCTTCGATCATGATCGCAGCAGAACGGTAATAATTGGACGCGCGTAAATACTGATTTCTGGCATTGGCGGCGACACCGGCAGCCGCACTCTGATCGGCCATTTGCTGAAGTTCGTCTGCTTTTTTCTCCCAAGTGGCATACCAACTTTCACGGTCCCCATCGCGGATAGCGCTTGTAATCTGCAAACACTCTCCGATGTCCGCACCTCCTGAAGGAGTGTGACCGAGAGCACGGACAAATTGCGCTTGAAAAAGGGGATCTTTAAAAAATATCATCATTTTGTTCAATACATCAGAAGGGATATTCTTTTGAACATGCTAATAGCCAGGCCGTATAAATTCAGCATTTCGAAATGCACTTGAGCGACAACCCACAAGGCTTCGTACTCCGACAATAACATGCGATGTTCCTGAGATTCGATTACCTCATGCATTGGATCTCCTTTGTATGCTGTCTTAAAAAAAGGCCCGATCGTTGGATCCGTTTCAATCTTATTAATATCACAGACTTGAACTTCTTTGAAAATGGATCTCTGCGTTTCACCTCAATCCATCGATCTATGATCTGATTGAAGGAATTCCAGTCATCTTTGCTCAACGATCTCCCAACAGCTTTTTTTGAATAGGCGACCATCTTTTCAAATTCCTTGAAACAGCCAGTGTACTTATCTCTCCATTCCTCCAATATTTTCCTTTGGAGATTCAACGGTTCCAAATGTCTTCCCCACAATGGCACTGTTGTTGCGGAAAAGGAAGCCTCTGCCGTTCTTAATTCATACAGACGTTTTTCAAAGATAACCGTGACTATGACGACAATCTGCTTGTAAAGCGCAATAGTTTGACCGAAATCACCAGGAACATGCAGGTCGATTTCCTTCACGATCGCAGATTTATCTAAACTGGAGGTCCCCACCCCTGCAGACACATACTGATCCCTGTTCGGATTAATGCCATCCCTGTTCGCCGATCAATGGAACGAAACGTACAGAGCCTAAACTCTCCTGTTGATACTCTTTTTCGCCCATCTTTGTCAACCGGACCAGCTCTTGAGAATAGCGGTCGCCGACAGGAACGATCAACCGCCCCCCTTCTTTCAGCTGTTCGACCAAAGCTTCCGGCACCGCTGGCGCCGATGCAGTAACTAAAATCGCATCATATGGAGAATTTTCAGGCCATCCAAGAGTCCCGTCTTCAGTTTTGACGTGGACATTTGCATACCCAAGGTTTGCCAAACGCAAACGGCTTTCTTCAGCCAATTCAGGGATCCTTTCGATGGTATACACTTCTTTGCATATCCCTGAGAGGACTGCAGCTCCATACCCGCTGCCCGTGCCGATCTCGAGAACTGTAGATTGAGGGCCGACTTTTGCTGACTGGGTCATCAAAGCGACAATGTAGGGTTGGCTGATCGTCTGCCCCTGCCCAATAGACAGAGGGGAGTCTTCATAAGCGAACGGGATCATTTCTGAGGGGATAAAAAGATGGCGGGGAACGTTGGACATGCTGTCCAGAGTTGCCTGGTCGCGGATGGCGCGTGTCAGCAACTGCTGATCGACCATCCGCTGCCTTTCTGCTGAGAAATCAGTCATTCTGAGTATCGGATTCTGATCCGGAAGCGACATCGGTGATCGCCCCTTTCAGTACTTCAATCTTATTTCCATCGACCATTTTAAGAATCACAGTTTCGCCATCATCTTTCGCGACATGCCCGATAATTCCCATTGCCGTGACTTTGTCCCCTTTTTTCAAGCTGGAACGCTGCTCTTCCAACGCTTTTCGCCTTTTTTGCTCAGGACGCCATAAGATGAAATAGAAAAATACCATCGCGATCGCGATCATGATGATCGGCTGTATCATTCCTGGCTCCGGGCGGGCGCCATCTTGCGCGAACAACGCTGTGGTAGATAATAAAGCTAAAAATGTCGTGAATTTTTTCATAGATAAACCATCGTTTAATTAGGATAGATTGTACATATCCTATCGTAGAGTTCAGATAAAGTTTCGTTTTGGATAGCTTGCCGAATTTTTTCCATGAAATCAAGGTAAAAAGAGAGGCTTTGGATAGTGACAAGCGAAAGGCCGGTAATCTCGTTTACATTCAATAAATGCCGAACATAAGCTTTGCTGAACTGAGAGGTGTAGCAATCAAGCTCGGGGTCGAGCGGAGTGAAGTCTTCGGCGTACCTGCCGGACTTGATCGGGATTTTTCCCGCCCACGTAAACGCTGTTCCATTGCGGGCATTCCGCGTCGGAAGGACGCAGTCGAACATGTCCACTCCCCGCATAACCGCTTCAATGATATTGCGCGGCGTGCCGACCCCCATGAGGTAGCGGGGCTTGTCTTTGGGAAGATGCGGCTCTGAAACATCAAGCATGTCATACATGATTTCTGCTGGTTCACCGACAGAAAGTCCGCCGATCGCAAAACCATCAAAATCCATTTTCGCCAATTCTTTTGTCGAATGGACCCGCAGGTCCTCAAACATCCCCCCCTGCGTGATCGCAAAAAGGGCCTGGTGTTCACCCAAATCGTAATCGCGGCATCTCTTTTCCCAGCGCAATGTGCGCTCCAGGGCTTTTTCGATCGTGCTGCGATCAGCGGGATAAGGGGAGCACTCGTCAAATGCCATCACAATGTCTGAACCGATCGTCTTTTGTATTTCCATACTCTCTTCCGGTCCAAGAAAATGGCGCGATCCGTCGATATGGGACTGAAAATGCACGCCTTCTTCAGTGATCTTGTTCAAACTGGACAATGAAAATACCTGAAATCCACCGGAATCGGTCAAGATCGGCCTGTCCCAGTTCATGAACCGGTGCAGCCCTCTGGCTTTTTTCATGATTTCCATTCCGGGCTTTAGCATCAGATGGTAGGTATTCCCAAGAATGACTTTTGCATCCATATCGAGAAGATGCTGATTCGTGACCGTTTTGACAGCAGCTCGGGTTCCTACAGGCATAAAAATAGGGGTAGGGATTTTTCCGTGGGCCGTTTCCAGTTCTCCAAGACGTGCTTTACTTGCTGAGTCAGATTTTAATAATTGAAATTTCATGAGGTTTTAGTAAGAAGGGCGATGTTTTCAATATGGACGGTATGGGGAAATTGATCGACAGGCTGGACCGCTTTCAACTCATACCCGTTTTTAATAAATTCTCTAATATTGTCCACTTGAGTGGCCGGGTTACAGGAAATGTATAATAATTTTGGAGGGCTGAGCTCGATTAAATGTTTCACAGCTTCTGGGTCAAGGCCGGCGCGGGGCGGATCGACCATGACCACATCAGGTTCAGGGTAAAGCTCCTTTTCCCTTATCTCGCCAAGGATGCGTTTCACAGCGCCTGTCAGAATCGAGATATTCTCAATGCCGTTCTCTTTAGCGTTGTGGCGGGCATCATGTGCGGATTCCGGCGACAACTCGACGCCAACCACCTGCTTTGCCCGTTTTGCCGCGCAGATCCCAAGGGTTCCGGTCCCGCAGTACAGGTCGTACACAACCTGATCACTGGATATTTGCGCCATCTCAAGGGCCAACGAATAGAGTTTTTCCGCCTGAAGAGTGTTCGGCTGAAAGAATGCGGCTGGACTGATGTGGAAAGTCAAAGATTCCCGAGAAGTTTGCTCTTCCCGATGGATGCGCAGCTCTTCGCGGATCGTATCGGCCCCGTAAAGGTGCATTTCATAAAACTGGGTGGGGTGCCCTTTTTGAATTTGATGGATCGTGAGGAACACACTCAACCTTTGATCGGGATCAACCGGCTCTACAGCATCCCGAATAAAAGCGACAAATCCCTCAAGATGGTGTTTTTTGAGGGCAAAATCGGGATTGCCCGATACTGTCAGGTTGACCATGCGGTCTCCGGTGCGGATCCCCTCCCGCAGTGTCAGAGTCCGCAAACTGCCGACATCCTTGTAGGAGTGGTAGGCTTCCAGGTTCGACTCTTTCCACCAGTCTCTGACTGTCGAGACCGCATCGATAAACCATGGATTGGTCAAATGGCACTCTTGCAGGTCCACCACTTTTCCTCTTCCCTGGTCCATCATCAGCCCAAGATAACGGTTTCCCTCGCGATCGGTGGAAAAGGAAAATTCCATTTTGTTGCGATATTTCCACGGATCGTTGTTCGGGACGATGCCATAGAAGTCGACAGCGTCGGTGATCAGGTCTCCGAAATGATGTCTGATCATTAACTCTTTTTCCTCTAACTGCTTGGAATAAGGAATCTGCTGCCAACGACACCCTCCGCAAACGCCGAAGTGGCGGCATTTTGGTTCGATACGATCAGAAGATGGCGTCACAACCTCGTCCAACCAGCTGCGGTACACACCCGATCGTTTTCGAAGCAATGTTGTTTTCACCCTGTCTCCTGGCACCGTAAACGAGACTTCAACCGGCCAGGTCTGCTCATCCTGTCGGACAAAATATCCGATGCCGTTCCCTTTTTTTGAAAAATTGACAATATCGACTTCGACTTGCCGCTGTTTATCGCGAATGGACATGAATTATAGATTCCCGCTTTTTCAATTGAGCTATTGGTAAGACATTATAAATTAAAGGGGGAAATAAGAAAAGGGAGGCGGATGCCTCCCTCTTAAATTGAGATCGTATTCTCCAAAAACTAAAAAACTATCTAGCTCTTCTTCTTGGAAGCTTAGCTGTTTGCTTTCTCTTTACAGTTAAAGCTCTAGCTCTTGCTGTAGTTTTTTTAGCCGCTTTTTTCTTAGCAGGCTTTTTTGCGGCTTTTTTAGCTGCCGGCTTTTTCTTAGCTACAGCTTTCTTTGCTGCAGGCTTTTTCTTAGCCGCTGTCTTTTTAGCAGCAGGCTTCTTGGCAACTGTTTTCTTAGCCGTTGTTTTCTTAGCAGCTGGCTTTTTCTTCGCTACAGCTTTTTTCTTAGCAGCTGGCTTTTTCTTCGCCGCTGCCTTTTTAGCTGCAGGCTTCTTGGCAACTTTTTTCTTAGCAGTTTTCTTTACCGCTTTTTTCTTGCCTTTAGAAGACTTCTCAGACTTGATAGATTCCTTACGATAAAGTTTAGCAACTTTTTCTAAACGGATCGTACCTGTTCTTACTCGCTGAGAAGCAGCTTTGTTACCTGCCGCAGCCTTTTCGAGATCTTCAATCAGACCCGATAAAAGGCTTTTTATTTCATCCATAGTTTTACTGAGTGCCATCTAAATGCCCCTCCTTTTTGATTCATAGAGTTTTTCATGACAATTATTTGAATATTTATTTTTGGTATTATTATGCAACATATTTTTTGATATAGATAAAAAAAAATGGATTCGGGTTTCGAAATTGGAATTTGAACCGAGAACGTGATATGGTTTTTACAATGAACAAACCCATATTGACAACATTACTCATTACCCTGTCTCTACCTCTTTCTGGGATGGACACTGGCGATTTGGAAAAGGCCGACAAGTATTTTGAAGCGACTCTTTTTGACCAGGCGGAGGAGCTTTATCTTGAAGCATTGCGAAGTCAGCCCGATTCCAGTCCTAACAGGGCGCATATCAAACGTCAATTGGCCAGAAGTTATTACATCAAAAAACAATATCAGAACATCATTTCGCTATTCTCCGGACCTGACCAGGAATTGACGATCGACGAGGCCAGCGACCCTTGCCTGGAAAGTCTGTTTCTCGTGGGAGTGAGTTTCAACAGGCTCCAAATGTACGAACGCTCCACTTATCCGCTCGAGTATTTCTTGAAAATGAAACGGAGGCCTCAGGAAATATATGCTGACGAGGCGTGGTTTGAACTCGGCCTTGCACATTTTCAGCAAAATCAGTTCAAAAAATCCAAAGAGGCTTTTGAAAAGATCAAGGTCGGTAGAAAACCGACAAAGCACTACGCGCTCGGGCAGCTGTACCTCGCTCGGATCGCGATGATTGAAGACGATACCGGAACATCACGTCAAATCATGCAGGAACTTCAAGAACTTCCTATAGATTTTGCTCCCTACGCAGCCCAATATATCAATGGAGAACTCCATTTTCGGGAAAATGATTGGGAAAATGCGGCGACCGCCTTTGAAGACGCAGCCCCTCCTCAAGCGCATGAAACTCTCCAATGGCATTCGGACGCCCTTTATTACCTGGGCTTATGTTACCTCTATTTAGGAAAAGACACTGGAAAACTGCACCTGGTGCAGCAGGCGGCGGCATTGTTCCATGATCTGGAAGAGAGAAACCCTTCGGAAAAAACCCGTCTATCGCTGGGGCAGGCCCTTCTTGCTACCCATCTTATCTCACCAGACGAAGCGATCGTCCATGAGTTAAACCAGCGACTGGGACCCAAAATCCAGTGGAAAAGCAGGAACAATAAACATGAGGCCCTGTTAATATTAGCTGAATCCGCTCCCGAATTCACGGAAAAGAAACAACTCCATCGCCAAATTGTCCATGAAACTTTCTCAACTTCTCCCCTGTATTCTAAAGCATGGTATATCAGAGGATTAGGTGAGTTAGAAGAGGGTGAAAAACTCAATGAGGACCCTCGGACGAGAAAAGAAGCGGGAAAGTTGTTCGAACAGGCGATCGCATCATTGAATAAAGCATTCGACCTGCTTTACCCTGAACAGCCCAAAACCGCAGCACATGCGCTGAAGCAGCAGATCTATGCCAACTACTATTTGCAGAACAGAGAGGGGCTTCTCAATTCTCTCTCGATCATTAGCCGACTGTTGAACCAATACCGCAACGATCTTTTCCCTCAGCTGGCAGCTCCTGATGAGATCTATTTTTTACAAGGGCTGGTCGCTTCGCAGCTCCTGGACTGCGAGGAGAGAGAAACCTTTTTCACGATCGCAGAAAATTCCCTCACCCATTGTATTGAAAGCTATCCAAAAGGGGGCTACCAGCCAAAAGCGCTTCATCTCTTGGGAACATTGTACCTGCAAAACAATCATGAAGAAAAGGCCGAACGCACGTTTTTAGAACTCGCCCAACTCACCCCTCCCACTTCTTTTACAGGGGAAGCGTGGTACTGGGCTGCAGAATCCGCAGAAAAATTGTTAATGGATCAAAAAGTGGTCCAAGAGAGAAGAAAACGGGTCTTTGAACATTACCCCCGCTCCCCCTTTGCGGACACCGCCTATTTCCGGTACTTTTCCTACAACGATTACCTCAGCGGCCATCCTGACGCGGTCAAACACCTGGAGAGCCTCTCCGCCCGCTATCCAAATTCCCCCTATCTCATGAATGCCAGCTACCTGCTTGGGTTAGAGGCAATGAAAGAGAGAAAATCTCCAAATGGTAAAACGAAGAAAAATTCCGACCCGGAACGCGCTGCCCAATATTTCGAGAATGCCGCCCGCCTATACGACCGCCTGCCGATCCCTGAATCAAAAAGGTCCTATTTTTCCATGGTGAGGTACCGCTCGCTTATTGAACAGTCGAAGGCATACTTGGCGCAAGGCAAAGACCAGGAATCGATCGGTGTCCTCCGGGAAATCTACGTCGAGCTGAAAAATAACGGGGAAAACAAAGTTAGAATCGATGAAGAGGCCGCATATCTTCTTGTCAAAGGGTACCTGGACCAAAATCAAAACAACCAGGCAGCTTCAGTGCTTTCCGAAGTTTTGGAAAAATTCCACCTGACAAAAACGACGCGCGGCTATTATTTATCACGGGCGTGGTATCAGAGAGGCATCCTGGCAATGAGGCAGGGCGACCCCCTGTATGCCGGCCAGTGTTTCAAACACGCTGAAGATGCGGCGAAAGGAAAAGTTCTCAGCACCGATGAGCTGCTTGATCTATGGATTTTGCAAAGCATCAGCTGCCAGGAGCAGGGAAAAATGGACGAGGCTATGCTGGTCCTGTCGAAAGTGATCAACTACGATGCAGTCTCCTCTGAGAGATTGCGCGCCATGTTCCTGCGGGCAGAAATTTATGAATCTCAAGGACGGACAGACCTGGCCCGGCGACAGCTGCAGGCGACAGCATCCAAAGGAGGTCCCTGGTCCTTAAAAGCAAAAGAAAAATTGGACAAATATTATGGCTATCAATGAGTGTCTGGCAAGCATTTTCCATTACAACTCCAACTGGAACATCATCCTGATCCTGATCGGGTTTTGCTCCATTGTCAGTTTTACCATTTTCATCGAGCGGCTGATGCATTTGAAACGCTCTGAGATCGATACCAACAGCTTCATTTTGCAGTTGAGAAAGCACATCAATGATGGAGATGTCACAGAGGCGATCCATACATGTGAAAAAACAAAAGGAACGATCTCCAATATTGTCAAAGCGGGACTGGCCAAGCACAATCGGGGAAAAGAGGAGATCGAAAATGCGATGGAGATCGCAGGCATGATCGAGATTGCCCAACTGGAGAAAAACGCAAAGATCCTTTCCATCATCGCTCATATCGCCCCATTGGTGGGGTTGTTAGGGACCGTACTTGGATTTATTCAGGCCTTTGCGGAAATGCGGATGAGCGGCCTTGTCGACATTTCAGCAAACAGAATCGGCGAGGCGATGGAGTATGCGCTGGTCACAACCGCCGCCGGCCTTGTGGTCGCGATCCCCTCTGTCCTGGCCTATAACTATGTCGTCAGCCGTGTGGAAGGGTTCTTGTTGGAGATACAGACCACCTCATCGGAAATTGTGGACCTGCTTGTCTATCAAAAGGAATATTAAGCTGTGGCAATGCGATTTAAATCCTCTTTAAAGCCCTCCAGTTCGTTGATCGATCTGACTCCTTTGGTCGATGTTGTCTTTTTGATGCTGATCTTTTTCATCATCACCTCCGATATTCTGCCGTTGAAATCGCTCAATATTGAAAACCCTACCCTTGAAAAAGATTCCGCTCCGCTGACAACTCAGTTGATCATTGTCATGGACGCGCAAAATGTCATTTATGTCGGATCGCGCAAATCGATCGTCGACCTGGTTTCGCTTAAAGGGCATCTCCAGGAAGAGTTAAAAAAGCTGAAAAGACAAAACTTCGGGATGGAGCCGACTGTCGTATTGAGCGTTGATCAGAATGTGGACTATGGGTCCTTCCTGCACCTGTTTTCTATCTGTCAGGAATGCACATCGCGTCTCAGGCTCGTATACAAACCGGCGGAATCGCAACAGGCGGAATATTTCTGATGCTGCGCCTTGAGAAGACCACAGCTTCCGGCCCTGCCCATGTCACGGCACGCGAACATGCCCGGTTGCTGACGCCGACATTTTTGCAGGCCTTGGCGCTGGCCTTCTGCCTGCACCTGTTTGGTTTTCTTTTGTTCCATGTGCAGCCTTTCCGGATCAACCAGACCAATACGCTGTTCCCTCCTGTACAGGTCAATATTGAGATCGCATTGCCTGACAGCGCCATCTTTGCCGATCTGGAGATGGAAAACTTGCGGCAAGCTATTGTCCCTGAACCTGCCTGGCCTGAACCCTTGATCCCGCGCCTATCACTTAATTCACCCGATCACAATGACGTGTTTGCAATCGAGCGTCCTTTCCCAAAAACGCCGATCACGATCGACAGTCAGGAAGAGTTGATCAGCGAATGGGTCTCTTTGGAGCCCACAGTACCTTCTATTCCGAAAACACCACGCGTGAACCTTTACGGACCTCTTGCAGGGCGAACATTGCTGCCGGGCACGCTGCCGCCGCCTGCATTTCCTTCCAAGAAGGAGACGACCGAACGGCTGGTCTACGCAGTTAAAGTCGATGACCATACGGGTAAAGTTTTCTGGTCTATTCCTGATGTTGGAGGAAAACTCAATGAACAGGCTGAAACGATTTTGAACAACCTCCGTTTTGAGCCCTTGGCTGGGGGGTTTGTCACTGAGGGGCAGATCGAGTTTGTCATTTCCGGAGGTGTCAAGTGATTGAGCTGACACCGATCACGGCTTTGATGCTTTACCTTTGCGTCACATTGGTGACGTTATTCGGGATTTGGGGCTGGCATCATTTGAAGTCGCGCAAGCAGAAGGTGATTGTGGTCAAGCAGGAGCTGCTGGTCTGTGAGTATTGTCATTTTGCTTATTTAGAGCAGATTGGCAAGGGGGTGACCGCTTGTCCACAGTGCGGCTCTTTTAACAAGAAGAATCAGTACAAGAATCCTTAGATAGTGTCGTCATGAGATTAATATTGGAGATTATTGTAGATTTTTTCTTGGGAGAGTCTTTTGGAAGACGAGGTAAACTGGTATCAGTTGGTGAGTCTGAAAAGGGCTCTACCAAGAAAAAAGATGCTGTAAGCTTCGATGTTAATCTCATGACGACACTATCTAGA
>Ga0180432_10008781_pt1 | contig 12491 bp, 7 predicted proteins | sample SS_ome_10_FD_132414 | JGI IMG/M metagenome (GOLD analysis project Ga0180432, IMG submission 132414) | Hypersaline lake sediment archaeal communities from the Salton Sea, California, USA - SS_1_MS_2 metaG | ecosystem: Environmental > Aquatic > Non-marine Saline and Alkaline > Hypersaline >...
ACCAGTTTCGCTGGCCCAGGGAGTTGGCGAAGCCATTGAAGACGCCGCCCTGCGCATAGATGCCCACGAGGTCGCGCCCTTTGCCCGCCTCGAGGATCGCATCGACGGGCACTGCGCTTTCGGGGAGGCGATTGTCGCGCTGCTGCTCGGTGTTCCGGACCTCCGTGGCATAGAGAAGATAGGGGTCGTCGGGCACGTGCGGCAGCCTTGCCCGGAGCTCGTCGAGCGCGGCATCGAGGCGTTTCCGGTCGGTTGCGGCGTGGCCGCTGAGGGTGACGCCTGCTTCGGCGTGACGCTCGCCGCGAATCAGATCGAGCGTAATATCGGCCTGAGTCACGCTGCCGGCTTGGCGGACGGCGCTGTGGTTGAAGCGGACGAAATCGGATTCCTCGCCGTCGAACGCGGCGAGGTAGACCTCGTCGTTCCGGAGCTTTCCCGCGAGGTAATCGGCCAGATCGTAGAAGTGTTGTTGCATTGTGTCTCCCAGTATTGCCGGCGTGCCTATCATGCCCCGCCGAACACGTCGATGTCGGCAAACAGACAGGCGGGGGCGGCGTGGCCGACCCGCATCATCTGGTTTGGCTCGCCCTTTCCGCAGTTGGGCGTCCCCATTATTTCGAACGTCGATTCATCGCCGGCCATCTTGAGGTCGCGCCAGAATGTGGCGGAGATGCCGCGGTAGTTCGGATTCCTGACGAGGGAGGTGAGCTTGCCGTTCTCGATGAGTTGAGCCCACTCGCAGCCGAACTGGAATTTATTGCGGGAGTCGTCGATCGACCACGAACGGTTGGTTTTCATGTACACGCCGCGCTCGACGGCTGCGACCATTTCGCCGAATGTGCTGTCGCCCGGCTCCAGATTGAGGTTTGCCATCCGATCGATGGGCGGCCGGTTCCAGCCGTCGGCCCGGCTGTTTGCGACGCCGCCGATTCCGCTTCGCGCTTGTGAGGCGGCCCCGCCCAGCCCCCTCTGCAGGATGCCCTTCTCGATCAGGTAGGTCTTCTCGGCCCTCAGGCCGTCGTCGTCGTAACCGAAGCTTGCGAACTGCTCGGGGCGGGTGGGATCATAGGTGATGTTGAGCAGCTCGGAGCCGTAACGATAGGTGCCGAACATCTCGGGCGTAACGAAGCTGGTGCCGGCATAGTTGCGTTCGTCCCCGAGGATTCGGTCGAGCTCGAGCGGGTGCCCGATCGACTCGTGGATTTGCAGGATCATCTGGTCGGGTGCGAGCAGCAGGTCCATTGTGCCGGTTGGGCAGTTGGGCGCGGAGAGCAGCTCGATGGCTTCTTGCGCTATCCGCGGGGCGGCCCGGCGGAAGCCGACCTGGCCGAGCACTTCCATTCCTCCCTGCCTGCAATAGCCGCGCCCGCCGAGCGTTCGCTGTTGAGCTTCGGCTTTCTCGTTGGCCGTGACGCGCAGCTCGGGCGCCATGAAGCTGAGCCGCTGGTAGACCTTCCCGCCGCCGGAAGTGAGGTATAGCGTTTCGGAACGCGTGTGCCGGAGCGACGCCTCCCAGTCGACGATCCTGTCATCCGATTTCAGCCGCTTGTTCTCCTCCTGCAGGAGGGCGATCTTGTCGCTGAGGGGCACCGACTCCCATGGCGTTTCGTCGGGCCCGATGTACTCCCCCGTAGGTTGCGGGAGGGTGAATTTCTCATAGTCGACCACGCTTCGGCCTGCGGTTTGCCGGGCCCAGTATTCGGCCTGCCGGGCGGCGCGCCTCAGCCCGTCGGCGGTAAGGTTGCCGGTTGCGCCGTATCCGAGGCCGCCGTTGTCGATCACCGTTATCATTGCTCCGCAGTCTTCGGCGCGATAGGCGGGCTGGGTGATGTTTTGGCGGACCGCGACCAGTTCGTGGCGTTCGCTTACGAACCGCAGCGAGCAGAATTCAACGGCGGGGAGTATTTCGCGGAAGCGCGATTCGAGCGTTTTGAGCATTCGTGCGTCTCCGGGCGGGTCAACGGGTTGCGGGGTTATCGCGGGTTGTCTTGTTCCTTTTCTTCTTGTTCGCGGCCTTGCGGTTCTTCGCCGGTCTCGGCGCCGCCGGCCCTGAGTTTTTCCAATTCCTCGAGGCCCTCTTTTCCGAGGTAAAACAAGTGGAATTCTCTCTCGAGGTCTTCGAGCGGCACGCCTATGTATCGCGCCAGGGCCCCCGAGCGGGTCAGCTTGCCCGAATAATGCGCGGCGATGTAGTCGACGAACCTCTCGCGATACTTTCCGTCTTCCGCTTCCATCAGGAAGAGCGCAAGCGATGCCACCTGCGGGTATGCGATGGGGCCGAGCTTCTGAAATCCCTCGTAGGTAACCTGGTCGAACACTGCCAGCGGCACGGCCTTGTCGGCTTTGAGCATCGGCACGAAGGTCATCACCCAGGGCGCCCTCTTACCGTCGCTTACGATCTTGCCGTTCTTGCGGTGGCAGGTCTCCATGTACGTGGCGGTGGCTTCCACAACCCACGCGCCGCAGCCGATCGGGAAACTGTTTTTCTTGGTCTCGGCGAACATTTGATGGGTGGTCTCGTGCTTGAGTATGCGGATGTCGGAAGCCGAGTGTACCTTGAAGAAATTAGACGTCTTCGAGGCGCCCAGATACATACCCGCGCTGTTGGCGGCGTTTGCCACGGATCCGGCGTACTCTTCCTGCGTCGCAAAGTAGTTCACTTTCATTCTTTGTTTGACCCTCTGGGCGCCGAAAAGCATTTCGGTCCGGCTCTTCGGGGAAAAGTAGCCGATGAACACGCGGAAGAAGATCTCGTAGTTTTCTTCCACGTATTTGCCGAACTCCACAGCATCGGCGAGGCCCACGTTGGTCTGGATCTCAAAGTGCTCGGTGGTGTACTTCCAGGCGTGTGCCCAAGACTTGCGCAGCACTTCGATCTTCTCGGCGGGCCACCACCGGCCCCTGAAGGGCAGCAGGCCATCGTCGTATTTTTTCTGGTGCTTCTTTCGGATCCAACCGTAGTCTTCGGTGAAGACTTTGCCCTGCTTCATCTGCAAGGCGTCGTACTTTTTTCTCCATTTGCCGAGGTACTTCACGTACCCCAGAAGCTTGCGTGCCTTGGCGTGGTCGGGATCGTACTGGATCACCTCCCATACCATATCATAAGCCCGGCCTATCAGGCCGGTTTTGTAGCATTTGCCGCCGAGGTTGAAGAGCTCGCGGGCGTGCCGGTCGAAAAGCTCCTTTTCTCTTTTTGTGCGCTCGGCTTCGTGTTCTTTGGTCGGGGCCGCATTCGGGTTTGAGGGCGCGTCGCCCCGGGTCTCGGGGGCTATTGTCCGCGCTTTGGTCCAGAGCTCGGCCGCCTTCTCGTTCAGGCCGCTCTCGGCGCACCACTCGGCAAGCTCCTTCAGCTTCAGGGCGAAGTCGGCGTTTTCTTTTTCGTAGTAGTGTTTGAATTTGCGCTCGAGGTTCTCCGAGCGCTCCCTAAAAGCCTTGTCCTTGTCTCGCCTTGTAGCCGCGTGGCAGGGCCGAAAGGCCGCCGCCACGGCCAGCCCGAAGGCCACCGCGATCAGGACTCGTTTCATTCTTTTGCCTCCTTATCGGATGCCGCGCTCTCCACACCTTTCATAATAATCATACTACGGGCACAACGCAAGGCATTTCTCGCTGTTCGGTGCCCTGCCTGAGCTTCGTGTCGGCCACGATTCCTTGACTGCTTGCGGCGGAGTTTTCCCCGAACTTCCATCGCGATATCGACGATGCATGTTAGTGCAAGACGGTTGGTAATAAGGGGATCAGCTTGATGGAAAAGTCGGTAGGGCTGGTACTTTACAGGGACACCCCCGATGGCAAGGTGTATCTGTTGCTTCATTACCGGGGCGGGCACTGGGATTTTCCCAAGGGCCACGTGAAGAAAGGCGAGAAGGAGAAAGAGACGGCGGTTCGGGAACTGCGCGAGGAAACGGGGATAACCGACGGCCGAATCCGCGCCGGCTTCAAAGACCGAACAGAATATTCCTTCCGACGCAACAACAGGACCGTTGCCAAGGAGGTGGTATATTATATCGCGCGCACCCGGACCGCCGATGTGTGGCTTTCGGCCGAGCACCAGGGCAGCGCCTGGCTGCCGGCCCGCGCCGCGGCCCGGAAGCTGACCTTCGAAAGTTCCCGGCGGATTCTCGGCCGGGCGAAAGCCGCGATAGAGGAAGAATAACCGATTGCAACGACCCGCGGCGCCCGGGCGAAGCTTCCGAAAAGGTTCTTCCGAGGGCGCCTTTCAAGAACTTCTTTCTTGAGCTTGCGGGACGAACCTAGAAACTGGGCCACGGAGGGGAAACGGCATGGCCCGGAACGTAGGATCGGCGGAGGGCAGGGATATCGCAAAAGCCCGTAATACTCGAATGGCTTGCCTGATTCCGGCGGCCGCGGCATTGATCCTCGCCGGTGTCATGTTCTCGCAGTACCTGCTGTCGGACGACCGCGCGCGTCTCAGCCGCGACAACTGCCTGCTGGTATTGGCAAGGGTAGTAAACAAAGGAAAGAGCCTCGAGGAGCGCGCAGGGATGCAGTTTCCCGTTCACCTCGTCCGCTATGCCTTCAGTTTCAGCGGCCGGCGGGTCGAGGGCCGGGGCCGCGTGAGCCGCGAATGGTACAACTGGCTCGAACGCGGCGGTGAGGTGGAGGTGTACGTGGACACCGCCGATCCTCAGCGGAATTTTCTGAAGCTGGAATACACGCACCGCGTGGGGCGCATCCTGCGGACAGGCTGCATCGCGGCGGCGATCGGCGCGGCCCTGGCCGTGTGCGGGTTGTTTCCGGGAGCGGCGCGGAAGATGCTGGTTATGGCCCGTATGAGCACTCGTGGCTGATGCCCGGCGCCTCGCCGCTGCCGTGATTTTGCCTGCTTTTTCGGCCGGGAAATTCGCCTTTGCGTGCGTAAGCCCGGGCCGGCCTGGAGGGTGCCTCGTAACTCCTTGCATATCAAGGCATTAGGAATATAGGCCGTGCCGTTGTGCGCCGCCTTTTTTCATTGAAAAAATCGCCGTGGTATGGTAAAATTATAAATGTGGCGGAACGGTGCCGCCGGGGGGAGGATTTATCCGCTTATCAGACCCTTAGGACGCTCCATCGGAAAGAAAAATGGCTGAAAAAAGCTCTGCCGATCCCAATGGCTACGATGCGAAATCCATTGAAGTGCTGATGGACATGGAAGCGGTGCGTAAGCGGCCCGCGATGTACATCGGCGATACGGGAATGCGCGGCCTGCACCACCTGGTCGAAGAGATCGTGTCGAATAGTATCGACGAAGCCATGGCAGGCTTCGGCACCGAAATCCAGGTGAAGCTCAACCCCGACGGCTCGGTTACCGTCATCGACAACGGGCGCGGCATTCCGGTGGGCATTCACGAAGAGAGGGGCGTGCCCGCACTCGAAGTGATCATGACAACGCTCCACGCGGGTGGCAAGTTCTCGCACAATTCATACAAGGTATCGGGGGGGCTGCACGGCGTGGGGGCTTCGGTCGTGAACGCCCTCAGCGAGTGGTGTGAGGTCCAGGTGCGCGTGGACGGGCATGTGTATCGTCAGGAGTACGAGCGCGGCGAGACGCGCTCGCAACTCGAGAAGATCGGAACCGCAACCGGCACCGGCACCACAACCACCTTCAAGCCTGACCACGAGATTTTCTCGGAGACTACATTCAACCCCGAGCTGATCGCCGGGCGGCTGCGCGAGCTCGCCTTCCTCAACAAGGGCGTGGGCATCAGGCTCTCCAGCCACGACAAGGACGGCAACCCGAAGGAAGAATACTTCAAGTACGACGGCGGTATCAAGGCGTTTGTGGAGCTCCTCAGCGAAGGCAAGCAGGCCATTCACAAAGACGTCATTTACTTCGAAAAAGAGCAGGACGACATTGCGGTGGAAATCGCCATGCAATACAGCACCTCGTACACCGAAAACGTCCTGACTTTCGCCAACAACATCAACACACACGGCGGCGGCACGCACCTCAGCGGATTCAGGTCGGCCCTCACCCGCACGTTCAATAATTATGCAAAGGCCCACAACCTTGTGAAGAACGACGAGATGCCGCAGGGCGAGGACATGCGCGAGGGCCTCACGGCCGTCATCAGCATTAAGATTCCCGATCCGCAGTTCGAGGGCCAGACCAAAGACAAGCTGGGCAACCGCGAGGCGCAGTGGGCCGTCGAAAGTGTGGTCAACGAGCAGCTCGGCATCTACCTCGAAGAGCAGCCGAAGGTTGCCAAAGACATCGTCAGCAAAGCGGCCCAAGCCGCTGCGGCCAGGTCGGCTGCCCGTAAGGCGCGCGACCTCGCCCGGCGCAAGAGCGCGCTCTCAAGCGGAAACCTGCCCGTAAAGCTCTTCGACTGCCGAAGTCGAAACATCGAGGAGAGCGAGCTGTTCATCGTCGAGGGCGATTCGGCCGGCGGCAACGCCAAGCAGTGCCGCGACAGCCGATTCCAGGCCATATTGCCGCTGAGAGGCAAAATCCTCAACATCGAAAAGGCCCGGCTCGATAAGATGCTTGCCAACGACGCAATACAGACCCTCATCAGCAGCCTCGGCACCGGGATCGGGTCGGACGAATTCAATATCGACGGCCTCCGCTACGGCAAGATTGTCATCATGACCGACGCGGATGTCGACGGCCTCCACATTCGCACCCTGCTGTTGACGTTCTTCTTCAGACAGATGCACGAGCTCATCAACGCCGGCAGGATATACGTGGCTCAGCCTCCCCTGTTTCGTGTGCTTCGACGCAAGAAAGAAGAGCAGTACTTCATCGATGAGAAAGACCTCAATGCCGCGCTCGCCGAGCTCGGAATCGACGGCGCAAAGCTCTATGCGACAGCCGACGGCCGCGAAATCAGGGGCGATGAACTGCGGGAACTCGTGAATCTGATGACGAAGTTCGAACAGCTCGAGCACGGGCTTTCCACACGCGGGCTCGGGCTGCGCGACTATCTGAAGCTCAGAAACACCGACGGTTTGCTACCTGCCTACAAAGTGCTGATGGACGGCGAGGAAAAGCTCTTTTACGGCGAGGCCGAAATGACCGAATACCGGCGGTCGGTCGAAAGCGCCCGAGGCAAAGAACTATCGGCCGATGAAGAAGCCGAGCGGGAAGACCGCCTACTGATAACGCGCATCCACGAAAGCAACGACCTGCAGCGGCTTATTGCAAAGCTCGAGGACGCCGGCTTTAAGCTGGAGACTTGTTTTCCCAATGAAGACACCGAGGCCGAGCCCGATTACCGCGTGACCTACGACACCGACTGTATTGCCATAAACGGCCTGTGCCGGCTGCCGGGAGCGATCCGCACAATTGGCGAGAAGAGTATTCTCGAAATCCAGCGTTACAAGGGGCTGGGCGAGATGAACCCAAACCAGCTCGGCGATACGACAATGGCCCCGGGGTCGCGCACGCTGCTGCGCGTCCGGCTCGAAGATGCCCTCGAGGCCGAGAAACTTTTCGCCCTGCTCATGGGCAGCGAGGTAAAGCCTCGCCGAGAGTTCATCGAAAAACACGCCCTCGAAGCAACGAATATCGACACCTGGGGCTGAGCAAAAACCCCGGCAATGAAAGAGAAAAGCCTCGCCACAGACCGCGGTGAGGCTTTTTTTCTTTTGGGCTGGAACGGGAGGCCCTTACCCCGGGCTATTTCTTGAACAGAGCCCTGACCGCCTGCACTTTTACGTTGTACCGGTCGTTGAGCTCCTCGATCGCCTCCTTATGTTCCGGCAGCTCGGGGTTTTTCCAACCCGTGCCGTGGCATATCGGGCATTCGAAGGTCTTGGCGCCGCCGCAAGCCGGGCATTTCTCTTTTTTCGGGATGGCCTTCTTTCCCTTACACATCGGGCACTGGATTCTGGCTTTTCCTCGGCACGTGAGGCACGGCGACCTTATGCCAAACACATGCACGTAACCCAGTCCCCGGCAGTCGGGGCATTTTATCAATCCTGTGCCCTTACACCGGGGGCACCGGTGCGCTATCAACACATACCCCTTGCCCTTGCACTTGGCGCAGGGCAACCTCTTGGGGCATTTGTTTTCATCCTCCCATTTGATTCTGTCCTGAATGATTTTCAGGAGAGCAAGGAATCTTCCTTTATCGTAGTACTTCACGCCGAGCTTCGCGCACAGGCCGGCTTCGATATCGACGAAGAGCTCCGCTATTCCCTTTTCACCTGCTCTAAATGCCTCGGTATTGCCGTAAGCTTCTCTGAGTTCCAGGGTGCTGAGATAAGCTTCTTTCCACCTTTTCTTTTCAACGTTACTCCGCAGCTTGGCGAGTGCTTCCTCGGCTTCCTTCTCCCGCCCGAGGCCCTTCAGAGCGGCACGCCGCCGGGCTATCCTCGCGGTATAGGCGCCGGCCAGAGCCCTGTCGGCAAGCGAAGCCACTGTCTTTCGAACGGTTTCGAAATCTTCAACATCGCCCGCCGTGGACAGCAGGAACCGCATCTTGCGCACGACGCTTTCCTGATCGTCACTTGCAACGCCCGCGAACCGCAGCAGATCCGAGCTATCGGCCTCGGAGAACTGCTTGGTCATCCTGTTGCCTCTCACTTCGATGATGAAGGCCTGTTGATCGACTTCGCACAGCGTGCCCTTGAGCAGGATTCCCGAGACCCTGATTTGCACTTCCCTCTTGTTGCACAGTCCGCGGAGCCCGGTAATGACCTCTTGCCATGTGTCACGAACGGTTTCGATCTCGGCCTTCAGTTCATTGACCTCGGCTGCGATCCCCTTTTCTTCCTCGGCGAGAACGCGCTCATGCTGTGCCAGAAAGCGGTCGCAGTCTTCAAGCCCGAGGCTGTATTCGCGTGCTCGTTCGCGCAAGATGATCCTGACGACAAGATTGTGAAACTCGAGCCTTGTCTTTGCGGCCAGTTCGTGCAGTACCTCTGTGTTCGCCCTCTCGTATATTTCTATCTGCTTCCTGAAAACGTCCTCGTAATAACCTATTTTTAGTCCTTTTTGCAGGATTTGCGCGGCCTCGTGGTAGAGCTTTTGGCCGGCCAGTTCGCCGGCATTGCGGCGCAGTTCCTGGGCGCGGGTCTTTGCCTTTTCTTTCAGCCGGATCATTTCCTCGGGGATCTTCTCGTCCCACTCGTCGAATGCGAGCTTTTTGGGGTATTGCGCGAGGGTGCTCACTGCATCGCGGTAGCGGTCTTCGGCGGCCAACTCGTCGGCTTTTGTCTTGAGCCTATCAAAGGTTGCGGCGGCCCGGCTTCTGCGTTTTGCATGGGCCGCTTTTCCGTTCTCGGTGGCCTTTTGGGCCCACTTGGTCGATGTGTACTTCTGTGCCACTTTCGAGTATCCGGCCACAATCTCGGCGAGCGCGTCGGGGTAATCCCGTTCGAATGCCTGCGCTTCGGCGTAGGCCGCGGCGGCGCGCTTTTCGCGCTCGCTGGGCTCCTGTTGCGTGACTCCGGTTTGGTCGTCGGGCGTCGGGAGTTTTCTTTTGGTCGTCGCAATAACCAGCCCCACCCCAGCCAGAATCACCAGTGCTATGGCGGCCGGCAAGAACGGGCTTACCGGCTGCCGCCTGCGGCGCGGAACGGACGTGACAGGCGTTCGCCCCGATTGCGGCCGCCGCACCACGCTCCTGCGCGGCATCAGGCCGTTTCGCGCCTGCTGGATGTCTTTTAAGAGTTCATTCGGCGTCCGGTACCTCTGGTCCGGATCCTTGGCCAGCATGGTGGATATGAGTTTGCAGATGCCCTCCGAGGGCTGCGTGGCGACTGTTCGCGGTCGGGGTACGGGCTCGGTAATGTGCTTGGCAATGATCTCCTTCGCAGCGGACCCTTTGTATGGCGGGGCGCCGGTTATCATGTGGAACATCGTGGCGCCCAGCGAGTAGATGTCCGACCGAATATCCACGTTCGGCCTGTTGCGGGCCTGCTCGGGCGAGATATAATGCGGGCTGCCGGCGGCCACCGACGGCACCGACCCGGTGGCCCTCGCCAGGCCGAGATCGGCAAGCTTTGCAAGCCCCGTTTTGGTGAGCATTATGTTGGCGGGCTTGATGTCTCCGTGGATCATGCCCGCCGCCGATTGGATGTGGGAGAGCGCCAGGCATACCTGCTCGGCGATGTCGAGGGTTTCCTTTTCGCTGATCACGCCCTCGCGATGAAGCTTCTCGCCGAGCGATTCGCCATCAACGTACTCCGACGCGAAGTAGTAGTAACCCGACGCCTCGCCAACGTCGATGCCCTGGATAATGTTGATGTGGCTGAGCTTGGCGACTGCGCGGGCTTCTTTGAAAAGCCGCGCGACGTACGCCTTGTCTTGAGCCAGGTTGGGAGAGAGAATCTTGAGCGCCACCGTGCGGTCCATCGAGACCTGCCGAGCCTTGTAAACGGTGTGCATTGCGCCCTGGCCGATCGGCTCGATGATTTCAAATCCGCCGATCTTCTTGGGAACGTGCTTGATGGCGAGGGATTCCAGGACGGCGTCCGCCGTTTGCCGCGAGATCAGGCCCCTCTTAACGAGCGCGCCGTCGAGCGTTACGACCGCCCCGATTTCTTCGGCGCGCTTCATCTCCTCCATGCATTCTTGCACTTGTTCTTGCGAGAGAAGCCCTTTGCGGACCACGGCTTTCGCAAAGTTTTGGTCGCGTGCTGTCGCCATTTCCTACACCTGTCAGCCCGTTGGAATGGCACCTCCGACCGGCTCAACGAATTCGAGTATTCCCCAAGTAACAAGCCGTCGCGGCCACGACACTCGCAATGGCGGGTTCCTCCTCAGAGCCGGCTCCGTGCTCCTATATCAGCCTGAATTATAGCGCGTTCTTTATGGCGTGTCAAACGATAAGTCCCTGATCTCGGCCCGGGCGGTTTGTAATGTTTTGTTAAAGGGATTGCCCGCAAGGGTCTTCGCGCACCCGGTCATCGCGGCCCGAGCCGCAAAAGCTGCGGTTCCCGTCTATTATAGACGCAAAAGCCCTGCGCGAGCGCGAAAGAAAAACAGAACTATTTCTCGTTTGTACAATTACAGGGATATGTGGAAGGAACTCCGGAGGGAGCCGCAGTCGCCCGGGCAATCCGAGCGCGGCCACAGCCTCGGCGGCTGAGCAGGTGAATGAGAGTTGCTTTCCTCGTGCGCTGCATTTTTTCGCCCCGCCTGCCCACTGCGCATTGCGGGGCGCCCGCCGGTTGATTACAAACTTTTACACGCTCGGCGCCGGATTGTCGGCGGCTCAGATTTGACACGGCCGCATTTTGGGTGTATCCTTTGTTAGAGGGTAATACGCTTGCGCACCTTGCATGGGCCCACGGAGCCGCCGGGTCTGCGCCGGCCCGGCGCCGCTGCCGGTCTTCCGGCATAAGACAAAACCGTTTTTCTTCCTGAGCTTTCTCACCTTTGGATTTTGCTGCTTTCGTGCGAGACAGCAACTCTCGCGGGTATCGGCTGGGGTATTTCGCGCGCGGCGGACAAGTCATGAGGGACCCACGGCCTCACTACGATGCGCACCGGGGCAAGAAGAGGCCCTTGCGGAGAAAGAGCGCGACGTTCCAGACGGGTCGGGTGAGTTCCCCCCGCGTGCGGCCCGGTTCCATGACGCCGGGCCTCCGAGCCGGTGCGGTGCCGCTTTACCGCGGGGTCGTCGCCGGTGCTGGGGTGACGCTGATCGCTTGGGTGATGTTCATTTTTTCGGCAATGGCGGTGGCCTGCGTGCTGGCGGTGCTGTTGTTGGAACGCAGGTTTTTTGCCGGTACGGGCGTTTTCCATACTGTTTTGCAGAAGGTTCCCCGCGCGCACGAGTTCGTGGCCGACAACTGCAGCGCGATATGCTGGTGCGGTTTGTGCGTGTTTGCCCTTTCGGCTATCGGGTCGGCGGGCATGATCAAGCGCCGGGCTTGGGGGCTCCGAATGACGCAGGCGCTCACGGTTACGTGGGGGGCCGTGCTATTGTGCATGGCTTTGGCGTGGCTGGCGTGCGCCATGGGCGTAGCGGAAAAGGAGTTTGCGCTTGGGGCGGCCGGGGGCGCTGGGTGCGCACTGGCGTTCGCGGCTCTGGTGGGTGCGCACTTCTTCTGGTCCAGCGAAAAAGTGACGCGCCAGTTCATGAGACAGCCACGCCTTCCTCAGCAGGCTTTGATCTCGGGGATGGTCATGCTTAACCCGGTCGATATGTACGCGGCACCCGCTGCCGGCGGGGCGTACTCCGCGGGAGTCGGATCCAAACGCCCGCCGCGCGCCAAGCTCAGATCGAATGATCAATTTCAACGGCCGGGCTCGCCTGACCAATGACCAGGCCTGAATGCCCAACGCCAACCCGAAGGACAAAGACTCAGAAACCGGCCGTGCGCAGCTCGGCTGAAGAATGAAGCCTTCGCCGTTGGCCGCTTTTTTTTTCCTTGCCATTCTGTTTTTGCCATTCCGGTTTTGTGGTTGAGGTTTCGTGTGCCGGGTGGGTGCAATTAAATATCTTGGTCTTTGTTATGTTTTGACGGCTCAGGAATTGTGCGTATACGGCATCACAGCGGCTGTTTGAACCGTTTTCAAGCGACGATGGTGGGAGGGA
>Ga0180432_10008782_pt1 | contig 12489 bp, 9 predicted proteins | sample SS_ome_10_FD_132414 | JGI IMG/M metagenome (GOLD analysis project Ga0180432, IMG submission 132414) | Hypersaline lake sediment archaeal communities from the Salton Sea, California, USA - SS_1_MS_2 metaG | ecosystem: Environmental > Aquatic > Non-marine Saline and Alkaline > Hypersaline >...
GGCAGCGGGGCAATCCCGGAATCTGGATGAGATCGACAAGTGCCTGGCACCTGTTCGCGTGGCGCTTGGCGCTTGGCATAGGCTAACGTTGTCTAAGCAATCAGTCCCAGGACAGGCCGATCTGCACGCGCTCGGGGAAGTGGCAGGCGACCCGGTGTTCGCGGTCCTCCAACGTTCGCAGGACAGGACCATCTGTCGCGCATCGGGATTCGGCGTAGCGGCAGCGCGGATGGAACGAGCATCCAGACGGCGGGTTCCGAGGGCTGGGGATCTCGCCTTCCAAGATGATGCGCTGTTTCCTTTCGCGCAGCTTTGGATCAGGCACGGAGACGGCCGACATCAGTGCCTCTGTGTACGGGTGCTTGGGCTGAGTGAACACCTTTTTCGTCTCGGCCAACTCGACAATCTTGCCCAGGTACATGACCGCCACCCGATCGGCGATGAAGCTGATCTCGTTCAGGTTGTGGGTGATGATGATGTAGGTCAGGTTGAGCTCCTCGCGCAGGTCCTTCAGCAGGTTCAGGATACCCGCGGCTACCGACACGTCCAGGCCGGCGGTAGGCTCGTCCGCCACCAGAACGTCCGGGTGGAGCGCCAGGGCGCGCGCGATACCGACCCGGCGAGCCTGCCCCCCCGAAAGCTGATGCGGGTACTTGTCGGCCTGCTCGGACGATAGCCCGACCATCTCCAGCAGTGCGTCGACCTTCTTCTCGGCGTCCACCGGGATGCCGTGGATCTTGAACGGCTCCAAGATCATGGAGGAAACCTTCATCCGGGGGCTCAGACTGGCGATGGGATACTGGAAGATCATCTGCATACGGGCGCGCATCGGCCTGATCTTCGCGCTGGGCCAACCGGTGATGTCCTGCTCCTCGACGAAGACCTTGCCTCGTGTGGGGTCTTCCAGGCGCAGGACCGTCCGTCCCAGGGTCGTCTTCCCGCAGCCCGACTCTCCGACCAGCGCCAGCGTCTCACCCCGCCGCACCCTGATGTCCACGCCATCCACGGCCCGCACACACCCTCCCCGGCGCCCCAGGATCTGACCCAGCAGGCCGACATGGTCGCGGAAGTGAGTGCACACGTCCCGCGTCTCTATGGCGATGGGCGTCGAAGTGACCGCCCGCTTGTCCATGGCGGGACGGATGCGCCCCACGGCCGGCTGCCCGGCCACCGGGGCCGGCGCACCACTCCCCCAGTCCACGGGGACATCCTCCCAACTCGGCTGCAGCGCGTGGCACAGCACCCGCTGTTGGCCCACCTGGACGTATCGGGGCTCGACGGTGTGGCAGATCTCGCGGGCGTAATGGCAGCGTGTGGCAAACTTGCAGCCCGGCGGCAGGTCCCTGAGGCTGGGGACCCGCCCCCCGATGGTCCTCAAGCGCTCCGCCCGCAGGCTGTGCGAGGGATGAGAGTGCAGCAGCGCCCGGGTATAGGGGTGTTTCGGATTCTCAAAGACGTCATAGACATCCCCGGACTCGACGATAGTACCGGCGTACATCACGATCAGCCGGTCGCAGAGTTGCGCCACCACGCCCAGATCGTGCGTGATGTACAGGATGGCCGTTCCCAGTTTATCCCGCAGGTCACGGATCAGGCCGATGATCTGGGCTTCCAGCGTGACATCCAGCGCGGACGTGGGCTCATCTGCGACTAACAGGGCCGGGTTTGACGACAGGGCGATGGCGATCATGATCCGCTGCCGCATGCCGCCGGAGAACTGATGGGGATATGCCTTGATCTGCCGCGCGGCGTCCGGGATACCAACCAGCTCCAGCATCTCGATGGCCTGCTCCCCGGGAGGCCTGGCGCTCTTCCGCTCCTCGGCGGATCGGTGGGCGTTCAGGGCGTCTACCATCTGCTCCTCGATGCTGAAAACCGGGTTCAGACTGGTCATGGCATCCTGAAAGATCATGGACATGTCTTTGCCACGGAGCTTTCGCATGCCCTCCTGATCGAGCGAGCACAGGTCCTGGCCCTGGAACAGAATGCGTCCGCCGCTTATCTCCCCATTGGGCGGCAGCAAGCGCATGACGGCAGATGAAACCGTGCTCTTCCCACAGCCGGATTCGCCAACGATACCGACGATCTCGCCCGCGTCGACGTCGAAGCTGACGTTCTGAATCGCCGTCAGGATGCCCTCCCGGGTATGGTACTTGATCTCCAGCCCCTCGACCTTGAGTAATGGTGCCATCAGAACCCTCCTGTTCCAGAGAGCCGGGGGTCAAGCACATCTCGCAGTGTCTCGCCGAACAACGTGAATCCCAACGTCGTGATGACCAACGCCAGCCCGGCCCAGGTAATCGGCCAGGGTGATTGACGGATAAAGTCGAATCCGTCAGACAGGATCGCCCCCCAGGACGGGGTTGGCGGGCGTACACCCAGGCCCAGGAAGGAAAGACCGGCCTCGAACGTGATCACGACGGGCAGATCCATAGCAGCCAGGATGAGCAGAGGGGCGATGATGTTGGGCAAGATGTGGGCCATCACGATGCGCAGATCCCTTGCCCCCAGCGAGCGCTCGGCTTCCACGTACACGTTCTGCTTCGCCGAAAGCACCTGGGCGCGGGCGACCCGAGCGTAATTGGGAATCCACGCCAGTCCAATCACCAAAATCTCGTTGATCAGGGACGGCCCCAGCAGCGCCAGGATCGTGAGGGCAAGCATGACGGCTGGGAACGCCTTGATCGAATCCAGGATGACCACGATGGTGTCATCGGCGATCCCGCCCACAAAACCCGCGATGACGCCCAGGGCGACGCCGCCCACCAGGGCAATGGCGACGGCAGGGACAGACGTCCCGAGCGCGATGCGTGAGCCGTAGACGATCCGCGATAACAGATCACGTCCCAGGCGGTCCGTACCCAGCACGTGCGCTCGCGAGGGCCCTTGCAGCATGCTGGGGATGTCCTGTTCGTCGTAGTCATAGGGCGCCAGCAGTGGGGCAAAGACCACGAGGAGCATAAAGCCCAACACGATCAGAAAGCCCAGCGCGCCGAGGGGACGGCGGAGGACGTCTCCCAGGACGGGGATCCGGTTGAGAAACTGCTGATACCGATTTGTGGGTCTGGCGACGAATTCCATGTGCACTTAACCTCGCGTTCTACCGAGCTGGACCCGGGGATCGAGATACGTGTATGCCAGATCCGCAAACATGTTGGCGACGACAAAAAGAAAGGCCACGACGAGAACGCCAGCTCGGACAATGGGATAATTGCGACTCTGGATGGCGTTAAAGATGAGCGTACCCATACCCGGTCGGGTAAAGATAATCTCCACGAAAACCGCTCCCCCCATGAGTTTGCCAATAGCCACGCCCAACACGGCCACCGTGGGGATCAGGGCATTCTTCAGCGCGTATTTGTACACGATCAGCCGCTTGGGCAAGCCGGCCGCCATAGCCGCCCGGACGTAGGTCTCGTTGAGAACTTCGAGCAGGCTGGCGCGCACCAGACGCGCCAGATAGCCGACCCACGTGATGGCCAACGCCGTAGCGGGTAGAACGAGGTGCTTGATATAGTCCCAGGCGTTGCCCGCCTCGCCCAGGCCAATGGCCGGCATAATCTTGAGTTCAACGGCAAACAACAGCAGCAAGAACAGCCCACCGACGTACGAAGGGATGGTAATGAACGAGATAGAAAAGATCGCCGTGAACCGGTCCAGCCACGAGTCCGGGTGTGTGGCCGAATAGACGCCCAGCGGGATCCCCAGGAGCACAGCCAGGCCGAGACTTGCCCAGGCCAGGACGAGCGTATGGGGAAGGGCACTGCCGATCAGCATATTGATGGACTTGCCGGTGAATATGTCCGTTCCAAAGCTACCGTGCAGGACCCCCCACAGGAAATTGCCAACCTGCACCAAGACCGGTTTGTCGAGATCCATCTCGGAGCGGATCTTTTCCACCAACTCGGGTGTCGCCCGGGTCCCCAGCAAGGTTCTGGCAGCATCTCCGGGAACGATGTGCACCAACAACGAGAGGGAGACCGTCACAAGCAAGAGCACAAGGATGGTCATCAGGGTGCGTTTGAAGAGATAGGCTTGCATTTTCCTGGTTACCCTTCACTGTGCGGGAGCCGGGGCCTGGTTCGCCGATCTCCAGGCCCCGGCTGAGACTGACTTACACATCAGCGCGCTGCGGCGATGAATCGCCGACTATGAACGAATCACGACGTTGTCGAGCACATCAGGCGACGAATCGCCGGCTACGAACGAATCACGACGGTGCCAAACTACGCCGGCAGGAACCACTGGGGTTGCGGTACGCCATTCGGTGTCGTGGCCGGCTTGACCTCAGGAGAGTAGCCGTAGACCATGATGCCGTGTGTGATCCACACGGCGTGGCATGCCTCATCCCACAATTGCTGCATCTTGATGTAGATCTTTTCGCGCTCCTCCTCGTCGGCCGTGACGAGGCCCTGCCTGTGCAGCTCGTCGAACTCCTCACTGCACCAGCGCTGCCAGTTCCACACGCCGACCTGCTCGCAGGTGAACCACATGGTCGCCCACGATGGATCGGGCATCATCGTGTAGTTGTTGGTAAAGAGCTCCACGTTGATCCCCTCCTCACCCGCGCCGATCTGCCAGAAGCTGCTAGAGTCCATGGGAATGATCTCCAGGTTGATGCCGATGTCCTTCAAGTTCTGCTGAGCGACCTCGGCCCAGGTGCGGTACTCGGTCGTGTCCTGCAGTTCGATCTTGAGATCGAGTGTCTCGAGGCCGGCCTTGGCCATGAATGACTTGGCCTTCTCCACATCGCGCTCGTAGCGCGGGGCATCCTCCCAGAAGCCGACGAGGCCAGGTGGCACCAGGGCAAACTCCTGGTCGGCCTGACCCATGTAGGCGGCCTGGAGGATACTGGGGACATCAATGCCGTAGCGGATCGCCTGGCGCACGTTGATATCCTGCAACTTCAGATTCTCAACGTTCATGCCGATCCATCGATATCGCAGCGACGGTTTTTTCCAGACCTGAAGATCGGGATGATCCTCGAACCTCTCGATAGAAGGCGTGCTGATTCTGCCAAAGTGAAGCTCGCCCGCCTCAAGCGCGACCTCGGTGGCCTTGTCATCCTCGATGGGAATCAGGTGGATCTCGTCCCAATACGGCGCCTCCCCGTGGTAATCGGGATTGCGCACGAGCGTGACCTGCTGTTTGGGCTGCCATTCGTGATAGATGTAGGGACCGGTGCCGATGATGTCTGTGGCGAACTGTTCCTGTCCGACCTCCTCGACGAACTTTTTGCAGACGATGTTCCCACTCGTGACCGGCAGCGTCGTGTGCCACAGCGGGGCGAAGGGCTCGCTGAGGACAATCTTGCCCCGATACTTGTCGATCACCTCGACGTGATCCAGGGTAGCCCAGTCGTCGGCGTAGGCGGCCTCCGTGGCCGGATCGGCGATGCGCTCGTAGGAGAACTTGACATCCTCCGTAGTCAACTCGCCGTATCCCTTGTGCCACATGACGCCTTCCTTCAACTTGAACTCGACGGTCAGACCATCTTCCGATTGCTGGATGGACTCGACCACCTGATTAATGGTGTCGTAGGAATTGGGGCCGTACCGGACCAGGCCCTCCATCACGCAGTCGGCGACGACTTCGTCGTTGTTCGAGATGCGGAAGGCGGGGTCCAGGTTCTGGATGTCGCCGTAGAGGTGCACCTTCAGGACCTTGTCGCCCGCCGGTTCCGGGACCGGCGTAGCGGTGGGCGCCGGCGCGCTGGTCGGTGCCGGTGCCTCTGTAGCGGCCGGGGCATCGGCTGCCTCTTCTGCCGGCTCAGGTGCCGCCCCACCGCAGGCAGACAGGAAAAGCAATGCAGAGCCACCACCAGCAAGTTTCATAAAGTCCCTGCGACTGACAACGTGTCTCTTCATAATGGGCCTCCTTTGGGGATTGGTTGAGGGATACACTTGCCTCTCGAATCTCTCCTGATTTTTTCCTCCCGGCACCTCCTCGCAATAACTCAGTCTCCTACCAATTCGCGACGCGCCCGGCCCACGATCTCAGCCAGACGCCGGCTCACGTCGTCCGGCAGGGGTTCCATCCGGTGGGCCTCCAGGATCTCTCTGGCCCGCGCCCTGGCCCGAGCGACCACGCCGACGCCCGCATCATCGGTCGAGCCGGTCGTTCTTTCGCCGACGGCGGGCAGCCAGATAGCGCCCTTTCGAACCTGGCTGACCGTGTGTCGCTCGCCCAGAAAGATGCCATCTCTCAGGATAACGTCCTTCATGACGTCAAACGCCAGCGTCTCTTCGTCCACCGCGCAGCCGGCGGCGATATGCCGGATCAGGCTGATCATCTCGTCGTCAATCACGGCGATCTCGAGGCCGCCCGCGAGGCCGCTCTCCGCGCTTCCCACACCGGACAACATGTCGACTCCCGTCAGGGCCGGCACAATCGCGTTGGCAAATCGCTCGTAGGCGAGCTGCGGGTCGAGCCTGGCCGAACTGGTGCACAGGCCGTAGGCATCACAGGGCAAGCCCAACCGATGGGCCAGTTGGCCCGCGCAGGCCCCCGCCATTCCGACCTCCGGCCCGCCCCAGGATGACACGGCAGTGCGCAGATCGATGGGGTTAATACGCGAGCAGTATACGACGGGAACCCCGGGGCGGGCGGCAGCGGCGACGACAAAACTGGCCAGCACCTCGGCGTGTTGTTGGGCCAGAGCCCCGGCCAGCGTGACGGGGCTGGTGGCGCCGAGCGAAGGGGCCGGCAACGAGTGAAACGGAGCGCCCGACTCCGCAACAGCGATAATCGAGGCCGTGACGTCCTCGGTGAATGTGAGAGGGCTGACCGGTGAGACAGCGACGGACATCGTGGGATGGGCGCGAAACGCGTCTATCCCGCCGCAGCAGGCGGCCGCCATCTCCACGACATAGGGGACGTGTTCTGGCTTCTCTATGGCAGCCGAAGATACCGGTTTTCGCGTGTTGCGCAGCACCATCTCCGTGGACGCCACCGCCAGGAGCTGGGGCGGCACATCCTGCGGGCCAAACAACGGAATCACGACGTCGACGCTCGGCAGCGCGTCGAGCACACGGGCGGCAGCAGCGACGTCCTCCAAAAGAGCGGGCCGGCGTCTCCCACTATCCAGATCGTAGATGAATGGAGGGCCACCGCCATTGTGGAAGCGAACACCTCCATCCCCGAAGGTGAATCCAGGGGAGCCATCACGGTTGAAGAAGGCGGTTTGAGCGGTGAGGTTATTGAGCGCCCATCGCACGACGCCGTGGGGGATGAAGACACGCCCCTTCTCAACCCGGCACCCCCGTCCGTGCAACATTTCTGTGGCGGTCGTGTGCTGCAATGATATGCCGACCTCATCGAGCAACCTGTACGCGGTTTCTTCGATCTGGTCGAGACCTTCTTCCGGCAGAAACTCAAGTTCAAGGCGGTGCTTTGACATTCTATATACTTACTCCCATTGTTGAGGGGAACACAGTGACAGGTTGGGTCACCCAGGAATCTCAAGCTATCTACTTGTACGGAGCAATTGGCGGAGACGTTCTATACGCTGTTCTGTAAGCCATGATACAGACGAATATCGCACCGCACAACGCCACAAAGGGTTATCCTTGGCTCACAAATAAAAGCCATTCGTTGAGGGGTTGCTCTACCTCGAACACGGTACGGCTTACCACAAAAGTGGTAAGCTGCTAAAGATATCAGATCGGAGGGCAGTTACAAGAGGAGAACGTACCTTCACAGTAAACAGGGGAAGATTGGGGGTGTGCGGGAGAAATCACCTGCTATGGATTCAGGGGAGCCAGTCCTTCGCGCAAGGCGTACAGAGTTGCCTGGGTGCGGTTCGCCAGGTGCAACTTGCCCAAGATATTGCGGACATGCGTGCGCACCGTCCACTCGCTGATCACCAACCGGCCGGCGATTTCCTGATTGGTCAACCCCTGTGCCACCAGCTTCAGCACGGTCACCTCGCGCTTTGTCAGGGGGTGCACGGCTGGCGGCAGATCCGACGGCTGGTTGATCTCACGAATCAGCTTGAGCGCGATGCTCGGATGCAGCGGGGCCTCTCCCCGGTAGATATCGTGGATGGCCTGCAGCAGTTGCTGGGGGGAGGAGTCCTTCAGCAGATAACCCAGCGCGCCAGCCTTGATCGCCGGGAAGACAAGATCCTCCTCGGCAAAGCTGGTGAGGACCAGGATACGTGTCTCGGGGATCTGCTGCTTGATCTCGCTGATGGCCTCCAAACCGCCCTTGCGGGGCATCACCAGGTCCATCAGAATGACATCGGGCCGGAGGGAACGAGCCTGGGAGACCGCTTCCACACCATCGGCGGCCTCGCCTACCAATTCCATGCCCTGCTCGCTGGAGATCAGCGTACGCAGGCCCTCGCGCACGATGGCGTGGTCATCGGCAATGAGAATGCGTATGGTGCTCATCGAATGTCCTCCTTGAGCGTGGGGGCATGGGGCGGAACGATCGGTGAGTCCGCCTCGCGAGCGGGTATGCTGGCCCGCACCGTCGTGCCTCCGCCCGGCGCCGACGTGACAGTCAGTGAACCACCCAGTTGCTTGGCCCGCTCCTGCATGCCGACCAATCCCATCCCTCCCACGTGATTCGCACCGGCAGGGTCAAAACCGCAGCCGTCGTCCGTGACCTCCAATGTGACCTGTCCATCGTTGGTCCAAATGCGCACCACGACTTTGTCCGCCCCAGCGTGCTTCAAGGCATTGTTCAATGCCTCCTGGGCGATGCGATAGAGTCCCTCCTCCACGTGCGCAGGCAATTGTATGAGATCATCGGCCAGGATGCGAGCGTTCACACCGACCCGCTTCTCCACAGCGTCCAGTCTCCGATGTAGCGCACCCAGCAGCCCCTCTCGCTCCAGAGCCGGCGGTCGCAGTTCGTGGATCAGCAACCGCATTTCCTTGAGCGCCTGCTGGGTGATCTCGCCAATTCTGCTGAGATAGTCCTCTACCGGCGCCCTGCCTCCCGCTTGAGCCGCGCGTCGCCACCCCTCAGCCAGGAGAACCAGGCTGTACAGCGACTGCGTGACCGAATCGTGCAGCTCCCTGGCCAGGCGGGTGCGCTCCTCGAGAACCGCCAATTCTCGGCTGCGATCGTACAGGCGGGCGTTGTCGATCGCTATGGCGATCTGATCGCCCAGACTCTGGATGACCAGCACGTCCTCCTCGGTGAAGGCGTTCACCTCCGCACTCTGCACATCCAACGTGCCGATCACTTGATCTCCCAGTCGCAGGGGTATTACCAGTTCCGAGCGCGTGTCGGGCAAGCGCTTGTCCGCCAGGTAATGCGGGTCCTGCGTCACGTCATTGACGACCAGCGCTTCGTGGCTGTGCACCACCCGGCCATTGACGCTCCCCACACCGACCGGCAAGCGCTGGTGCTGTGGGCCCGTTGCGACGCTGCTGGCCCGGAGGACCAACTGCTTGGCCGCCTGGTCCACCATGAAGATGTGCACGTGATAATAGTCAAACGCATCCCGAATCAGCCCTACGACCTGCGTCAACAGATCGTCGATGTCCAGGATCGAAGTGACCTCGCGGCTCACCCGGGCGCTGGTTTCCAACTGGAGCGCCCGCCTCCGGAGCGCCAGATTGGCCTCCCGGAGGGCACAGGTCCGCTCCTCCACGCGCTGCTCCAGGCTGTTGATCAACGTGCGCAGTTGAGCCGTCATGCTGTTGAACGCCTGCGCCAGAGCCCCCACCTCGTCGTCCCGCTCTACCTGCGCGACCCGATCCAGGTCGCCGGCCGCGATCTGCGTAGCCGTTCCGACCAGATTGATCAACGGATCGGAGATGCTTCGCGTCACGAACAACGAGGCACCTACAGCAAGCAGGACAGCGACCAGGGCAATCCCCAGATTCACGCCCAGGATCTCGTAGAACGCGCGGAAGCCCTCAGACAGATCTTGCTCAGCCGCAAGCACCACCTGCAAATCCGGCAACCAGCGATAGACCCCGACAGCGGTGACACCCCGATAGTCCTCGTACACCCCGGAGCTATTGACCTGGCCATCAATCACGGCGTCGATGCCCCCGACGTGCATCGTTCGGGGTGACTCGTCGCTCCGCCCGGCGTTCATCGGAGGCAAGCGCAAGCCGGACAACACGGCCCGGTTCGAGTCAACCAGGTAGGTCTTACCCGTCCGGCCCAGACCGGTCCGCTCACCCAATATGTCGTGCAGATCCTCAACGCTGGCACGAGCGGCTATGACACCCATCGGGCGTCCATGTTGACCGATGACCGGGATCACGACGATCACCGATGCCTGAGCTTGCGACAGAACGGTACCGGCAGCCGGTTGGTCCGTGTCGTCGGCATAAAACGGCAACTGTGCATAAGGCCCTGCCAACCCCATCTGAAAGTAGGGCTGGTCGCTGTGATCCTTGCCCTCCTGCGCGACGTCCGTGGACAACGCGACTCGCCCGCAAAGATCAAGCAAGAACAGCTCCTGGAGCTGCGGTGACTGCCCGACAAAGCCCTGGAGACGTCTTCGCACCGCCTTGTTGTAGAAATCATAGTATTTGTTGTCCTGGGCCAGGTTCAATACCACACTGATGCGTTCGAAGGCGCAGTCCGTGTTGGATGCGATGACGAGTTCTTCCTGGAGAGCATGGATCCAGCCCCTGATGGTCGATTCTTTCAGCGCAGCTACCGACTCCAGGCGATCGATCGCCTGTTGTCGTCCGTTGTAGTAACCCACGGCAACAGAGCCCGCGCTGATGCCCAGCGCCGGAAGTATGGTCATCAGCACAAAGCACACGAGCAGACGAGCACGGATGGTACTGATCTTGAACCAGTGCATAGTAGGACCACCCTTTGAGCGATTTGAGCGTGTTCGCACGCAAGCTGTATTTGAGTGAAGAAGCAGCACGCCCTTCAGCGCGAGACGCGCGGACTGTCCTGGACGTAAAATCGCCACGGGGCGGTCAGCCCTGCCTCGTCCCCGCGCACGCCGATGCGGGGGCCGGCGGCGATGGTCCCGTCGGGCAGCGTTGCCCCCTCTTCCAGGAACAGGAGGGCGTCAGGCGCGCACAGGTCGGCTCCATCGAAGCGCCGGTCGACGTCCAGCGCCTGGCACAGGCGGGCCGTGCCGCCTCGCTGACGACGTTCAAGCAGTTGTGCATCCCGTAGATGAGGTACACGTAGGCGTGGCCGCCATGAGCTTTGGAAAAAGGAGGGCCGACCTACGTACAATACAGTATACCAGCCCACCGTGGTGAGTCAAGTTCCTTATTGCGGCGCCGGGCAAGGTGTGATAAGATACTACCATCTGCCGAGTTCGAACTGAGGTTGTTCACGGGACACCACTGGCGAGAGGCCGCATGTCCACACCGCTCCTGGCAACCAAACTGTACGTCCCGCCTCCGCGGCCCGACCTGGTCCCGCGCCCGCGCCTGATCGAGCGCCTGGACGAGGGGCTGCGCCTGGGGCGCAAGCTGACGCTCGTCTCTGCCCCGGCGGGCTTTGGCAAGACGACCCTGCTGAGCGAATGGATATATACGGGAGTAGGGAGTAGGGAGTACGGAGTAGGACCCCTTACTCCCTACTCCCTACTTCCTACTCCCCTCTTCGCCTGGCTCTCGCTGGACGGAGGCGACAACGACCCGGCCCGCTTCCTGACCTACCTGGTCGCCGCGCTCGGACGCGTCGAGGAGGGGATCGGCGCTGGGATCGTGGACGCGCTGCGATCGCCGCAGCCCCCGCCCCTGGAACCCCTCCTCGCCGCCCTGATCAACCAGATCGACGCCACGCTCGGCCCCGACGCCCTCCTCCTCCTCGTCCTCGACGACTATCACCTCATCACGGCCCGGCAGATCCACGACGCGCTCGCGTACCTGCTGGATCATCTGCCGGGCAACGTGCACCTGGCCCTCGCCACCCGCGCCGATCCACCCGTGCCCCTGGCCCGCCTCAGGGGTCGCGGGCGACTGACCGAACTGCGCCAGGCCGACCTGTGCTTTACGCCCGGCGAGGCCGCCGCGTTCCTCAAGCGCGTCTCGGGCCTGGACCTCTCGGCCAACGACGTCTCGGCGCTGGAGGAGCGCACCGAGGGGTGGATCACCGGGCTGCAACTGGCCGCGCTCTCGATGCAGGGCCGCGACGACGTCGCCGGGTTCATCCGGGCGTTCACCGGCAGCCACCGCTACATCCTGGACTATTTGACCGAGGAGGTGCTCCGCCGCCAGCCCGACGAGATCCAGGCGTTTCTGCTGCAAACGTCGATCCTCGACCGGCTGTGCGGCCCGCTGTGCGACGCATTGATCCGAATCAGTGAAAAACAATTCAAGATTGCACCAAATCAGAGAAAAGCAATCGAAAATTACACAGAATCAGCGATATGGCAGGAGGACGATTTGCAGATTCGCAGATTTGCAGATTTGCAGACTCAGTAGATCCAAATTTAGGTCAATGATCCACGAGAAAGCGTTATGATTGGACAGGCTTGCCCAAACCTCGTAAGATTGTAAGCATCACCAAACAATCGAAGGAGGGCAAGCCCATGTCGAA
>Ga0180432_10008783_pt1 | contig 12489 bp, 12 predicted proteins | sample SS_ome_10_FD_132414 | JGI IMG/M metagenome (GOLD analysis project Ga0180432, IMG submission 132414) | Hypersaline lake sediment archaeal communities from the Salton Sea, California, USA - SS_1_MS_2 metaG | ecosystem: Environmental > Aquatic > Non-marine Saline and Alkaline > Hypersaline >...
AGAAGGATCTGGCGGCGGTGCGCAAGCTCAAAAACTACACTATCGCCGTCGACACCCGGAAGAAGGCACTGTCGGAAGAGCAGTTGGGCTGGCTTTCCCAGGACCGCAACCACCGCAAAATACTCTTCATCCCCGCCGGCTTCGACCCCCGGAAGGTGTACGATCTGGTGACCCTCAGCCCGGTGGAACTGCGGATCTACACCAAGAATAACCGCATCGAGGCCGGTCTGCTGAACGTGCTCAAGGACTTGAAAAAAGTGAACTTTACGCTGGTGGTCAACGGCCGGGTCACTCTGGAGGACGCCAAGCAGTTCTCCCGGCTGGAACGCTTCACCCTGCGAATTGAGGTCACCCGTCCCGGCGACTCCACCCCGGGGATGGTCAAAGTGCTCAACCGCATCGCCCCCCCCCAGACACCAATAAAGGCAAGAAATCCTTGACATTCCGGCGATTCGCTGTTAGGCAGAGGCGTTTTGACGTACCCGGGAGCCCCCCTGGTGGGTTAAAGCTTTTTGAAATCCAGGCGCGTAGCTCAGGGGGAGAGCGCTACCTTGACACGGTAGAGGTCGACGGTTCGAAACCGTCCGCGCCTATAGATTTTAATGGCGGGGAAAGGAAGTCGTGTCCGCGGTGAAGAAAGAATCGTCCGGCGAAGAGTTGCAGGCCCTGCGCCATTCGGCCGCCCACGTGATGGCCGGAGCGGTGAAGGAGTTGTTTCCGTCGGTGAAAGTGACCATCGGCCCCGCAGTGGACGACGGAGTCAACGGCTTCTACTACGATTTTGATTTCGAGCGGGGATTCACCGAAGAAGACCTGGAGAAAATCTCCAAGCGCATGCAGGAGGTCATCGACGACAATTTGCCCTTCGAGCGCGAGGAAGTCTCCCGGGAGAAGGCCCGGGATCTCTTCGAAGACCTGGGTGAAACCTACAAACTGGAGCTGCTCGAGGCCATACCCGAGGGTGAGACGGTTTCGCTGTACAAGCACGACAACTTCGTTGACCTTTGCCGCGGCCCGCACGTAGAGTCCACCGGCCAGATCAAGGCCTTCAAGCTGATGAGCGTGGCCGGGGCATACTGGCGCGGCGACTCCCGCAACCGGATGCTGGCCCGTATATACGGAAACGCCTTCTTCTCCAGAAAGGACCTGCGCACCCACCTCGATCGGGTGGAGCAGGCCAAGAAGCGCGACCACCGCCTGCTGGGCAAGCAGCTGGACCTGTTCAGCTTCAGCCAGTCGGTGGGCGGCGGGCTGGCGTTATGGCATCCCAAGGGCGCGCGGATACGCTCGATCATCGAGGAGTTCTGGCGTCGCTCGCATTACGACTACGGCTACGAACTGGTATACAGCCCCCACATCGGCAAGGCGGAGTTGTGGCAAACCAGCGGGCACCTCGACTTCTACAACGAAAACATGTATTCGCCCATGGACATCGAGGGCAATCCTTTCTACGTGAAGCCGATGAACTGCCCGTTCCACATCGAGATCTACCGCAGCCAGCTGCGCAGCTACCGGGATCTCCCCATCCGCTACGCCGAGCTGGGCACGGTGTACCGCTTCGAACCCTCGGGCGTCCTGCACGGCCTGCTGCGGGTGCGGGGCTTCACCCAGGACGACGCCCACATCTTCTGCACCGAAAAGCAGCTGGATTCCGAGATCAGGCGCTGTTTGGATCTCACCTTCTACCTGCTGCGCTCCTTCGGTTTCGAGGACTACGAAATCTACCTCAGCACCCGGCCGGAGAAGTTCGTCGGGCTGGAAGCCGACTGGGAAATGGCCACCGCCTCCCTGAAACAGGCGCTGGAGACCGAGGGTCTGCCCTTCGAGATCGATCCGGGCGAGGGGGTGTTCTACGGCCCCAAGATCGACATCAAGATTCGCGACAGTCTCAACCGCACCTGGCAGTGCACCACCGTCCAGGTGGATTTCAACCTGCCCGAACGCTTCGGGGTCGAGTACGTGGACAGCGACAACCAGCGCATCCAGCCCTTTATGGTCCACCGCGCGCTGCTGGGCTCCATGGAGCGCTTCTTCGGCGTCCTGCTCGAGCATCACGCCGGAGCGCTGCCCATGTGGCTGGCACCGGTCCAGGCGGTAGTGCTGCCGGTCACCCCCGACCAGAACGACTACGCCCGCAAGGTCAAGGACGCGCTGTCCGGAGTCGAACTGCGTGTCGATGCGGACGAGCGCAATGAAAAGCTGGGATACAAGATCCGCGAGGCCCAGCTGGCCAAGGTCCCTTACATGCTGGTGGTGGGCAAGCGCGAGGTGGAGCAGGGCGGGGTGGCCCCACGGACCCGAGCGGGCAAGGACCTGGGTTTCACCACGATGGACAAGACCATTGAGCTGCTGGCAAAAGAAGCAGCCTGGCCCAAACGACCGATTGTCAAGGAGGTGTAGCCATCGCTTTTGACCCAAAGTCTAGAGGCAGAGGTGACAGTACCAGGGTGAACGAGAGGATTGTCGCCAGAGAGGTGAGAGTGATCAGCGAAACCGGTGAACAGCTTGGCATCATGCCGACGCCCGACGCAATCCGAGTCGCCGGCGAAAAGGGCATGGACCTGGTGGAGGTTTCTCCCACTTCCCGGCCGCCGGTCTGCCGCATCATGGACTACGGCAAGTACAAGTACACCCAGAAAAAGAAGGCCCAGAGCGCCAAGAAGAAGGCCATGACCCAGTCGGTGAAGGAAGTGAAACTGCGCCCTAAGACCGAGGAGCACGACTACCAGTTCAAGCTCAAGCACATCAACCGCTTCCTGCTCGACGGGAACAAGGCCAAGGTAACCATACGATTCCGCGGACGGGAGATGGCCCACAAGGACATCGGCCTGGAAATGCTCAAACGGATCGTCCGCGACGTGGGCGACATGGCCACCGTAGCCAGCGAACCGGCTATGGAGGGGCGGCTGCTCCAGATGGTACTGGCGCCATCTCCCAAGGCGTTGGTGATAAAGCGCTCCAAGGATGAACAACGCAGGGCCAAGAAAGATGAATCCAAGAAAGGCAAGAAGAAGGACACGGAGAGCAGTAAAAGCGACTCCCCGGGTGCCTGAAGCAGAACGGAGGTTGTCATGCCCAAGTTGAAGACGAGCCGCGGAGCGGCAAAACGCTTCAAGGTGAAAAAAGGCGGAAAGGTCAAGGCCAAGAAGGGCAATATGAGGCACATCTTGACCACCAAGCGCCGTAAGCGGAAGCGCAAGCTGAGGCAGGCCACTCATCTCGAAGGAGCCGACCTCAAGCAGGCCAAGCGGCTGCTTCCCTACGGTTCGGGTAAGTGAGGTGACACATGCCCCGAGCAACTAATGCACCATCCAGAAGAAGACGGCGGAAGAAGGTACTGAAGCAGGCCCGCGGCTTTTACGGCCGGCAGAAGAGTTCTTTCAGGGTGGCGGCCGGCAAGGTGATGCGGGCCTTGGCCTACGCCTATGACGGCCGCAAGATCAAGAAGCGGGATTACCGCACCCTGTGGAACGCACGCATCAATGCCGCGGCGCGGAAGTGCGGTACGACCTACAGCAAGCTCATACACGAGCTGTCGCAGAAGGGCGTCGAGCTGGACCGGAAGATCCTGGCCGACATCGCGGTCAACGATTTCGACGGTTTCGCCAAGCTGGTCGAGCTGACAAGCAACTGAGCCCGATGACCGAGCCGAAAACAGACGTACTGCCCGACAAGCTCTACTTCAAAATCGGCGAAGTGAGCGAGATAATCGGAGTGGAGCCTTACGTGCTGCGCTACTGGGAGACCGAGTTTCCCGCCCTGAAACCATCCAAGTCCCGCTCCCAGCAGCGCATGTACCGTAAACGCGATGTGGAGCTCTTGATCGAGATCAAGCGGCTCCTCTACGACGAGATGTTCACCATCGCCGGTGCGAAGAAACAGCTCGCCCGCAGCGGCGAGAAGACCCCCACCTCCCAGCTCAACCTGGAGTTGCCCGAGCCCCGCGATTCCGAGACCCTGCGGAAAGTCGAAAAAGAACTGCACGATCTCATGAAAGTAGTCGAAGACTGATCGAAGCTTGATCTACACGCCTTAGATCCAGTCTATGGGATTCTCATCCTCCAGATAGGGCATCATCGGGCCGGCCCTGGGTATCAAGTTGACCGAAAATCTGCGCTTGAGCTTTTTGGAGGCGTATTCCAGACCCTGCTCGACAGAGCGAATCGGCCTGAAAAAAGTGGTATTCACGGCTTTATCCGGCAGCTTGGACAGCAGGAAAAGGTCCACCCCCCGGGGAATCCGGTGCCGGAACCCCAGCTTGTAGATTATCTCGTTGACTATGAAGCGATTGCCGATGCCTTCGGCGCAGTCGCCCACAGCCAGAATAACGCCTTTCTGTTTTACTACCCGGACGGCGGGGGCCACGGCCTTGGTGAACTGGTAGACGCTTGCGTCGACCGGGGGGCCGGCGGCGGTCACCACCAGGTCGGCCGGCCGGGCCTTGACCCCGCCCACCTGAAGCGCCGCGCGGGCGGCTTTTCGGTGTGCGTGCACCAGGTCTCCGGATACGAACCGGTAGGGCCGGCCCGCTCCGTCGACAACGCAGTTGAATACCAACACTTCGCCCGCCATCCGGGCGGCGTCCTCCATGTCCAGGCGGACGGGATTTCCCCGGATCACCCCCAGGGCGGCCGCCGGGTGCGGCCGCATGCAGTGGTTGGATGTAATCGTCGAGAACGAGGACACCGCCGGCAGAATGCTCTTGGCTCCGCCCGAGTAGCCGGCGAAGTAGTGGGGTTTCACCTGGCCGATGGTGATAATCAGGTCGGCCTCCTTGACCGCCGGATTCACGAACACCCTGGTGGGCCTGCCCGACACGGCCACCGCGCCGATCCGGCCGCCGAAGTGCAAACCCAGATGGTATTTGAGCCGTGACGGCTTGCCGGACAGCGGATACCAGAAGAGCTTGAACACATCCGCGGGAAGATCGCGCAGGGCCCGGCCGGCCTCGGCCAGCACGTAGCGCCCCAGAAAACCGCGCAGCCTCCTCTGGGTCTTGCCGATGTAGGCGTTGCTCTTGTCCCGGGAACGGTGTGAGATCCACCGGTAGCCCGCGGCCAGATCGTCGTCGATCCCGGCTTCTTGGGGCGTCTGGACCGGGTGGTTTCCACCGGCCACGATGAAGGTGACGTTCCGCCGGTCCACGTCGGCCAGACGCTCCAGCACCGCCCGGATCATCTCGTTCTTGGGAAAGAGCCGGGTCTTGTCGGAGACACACACGACGATCTTCTTCTTGCCCCCGGCAATTTCTTCCAGCTTCAAAGCACCTATCGGGCGATCCAGGGCCCGGCCGATCTCTTCGGCCAACCGGTTCGCCGGAATGCTTTCGACGGGGTTGGGTGCCAGTTCGGATACACTCGCCACCTGAGGATGGCTTTCGAGAAGTTGTTTTACTTGCGCAGGCAAGGTCATCTGCACTAGTGTACTTCTCGTCGGCAGAAACTCAAACAGCGGAGAAGCACCGGATGAAGACCGGAATCGCGTACTTCCACAACCGGGATCCGCGGCATTTCGAGCGGGATCTGGACGACATGGTGGAGCACGGGTGCAACTTCGTGGTGCACACCTTCTCGGAGCTGGACCTGGCCTACTACAACCAGGCCGTGGAGAGAATCATAAGGATCACCAAGGATCGCGGCCTGGAGGTATACGTGGATCCCTGGGGTTTCGGGGGCGTTTACGGCGGGGAAACCTTCTCCAGGTTCGTCGCCGAAAACCTGGAGATCCGCCAGGCCACCTGCGACGGCCGCAGCGTGGCGGCCGCCTGCCCCAATCAACCCGCCTTTCGCCGGTTTATGAAACAATGGATTCACCGCGTTGCCGAAATGGGCGCGGATGTCTGCTTCTGGGACGAACCCCACTACCACTTCAACCTGATGGATCCGTCCTCCTGGGAGAACTGGACCTGCCGCTGCCCCGAGTGCCGGCGCCTGTTCAAGGAAATCTCCGGGGGCGATATGCCCGCCGAGCTGACTTCCGAGGTCGAGCTGTTCCGCCAGCAGTCGCTGTTCGACTTCCTGTGTGAAAACTGCAAGGAGGCCAAGAACCTGGGGATGCGCAACGCGGTCTGCGTCCTTCCCGACGGGGGCTCGGGCGCCTTGAGCAAGGCGGCGGGGACCTCCTCCTGGGACAAGATCGCCGCGATGCCCGAGGTGGACATATTCGGAACCGATCCCTACTGGGCGCTGTTCGGCGGAAAGGTGCAGGAGTACGTGCGCAAGCACTGCCTGCTGGTCAAGGAGCTGTGCGTTCGCCACGGCAAGGAGTCCCAGGCCTGGGTGCAGGCCTTTCTGATTCCCGAGGGACGCGAGGAGGAGGTGCGCACGGCGGTGAAGACCATCTGGGACACCGGCATCAAGAACATCGCCGCCTGGGCCTACCGCGGCGCCCACATTATCGATATTCGCTGCTCGCAGCCGGAGAAGGTCTGGGATATACTCGGCAAATCCTACCGGAAGCTAAGAGGATTTTGAAAGGAGGCCACACAATGGCGGAGGGTAAACGTGGATTCGATCTCGGAACGTTGTTGATGGTCCTGGTGCTGCTGTGCATCCTGGTCGCCGGCCTGTGGATGACCGGCAAGGCCCTGGACTCCAGGTTCGACGAACTGACCTTGAAGATCAACATGATGTCCGAGCAGATAGAAACCGACATCACCGAACTGCGCAGCGAGTTGCGAGCGGCCCAAGCCGGCCCGGCGGCAGCGCCGGCGCCGGCCCCCGAGCCGGCCAAGAAGAAAAAAGCCGAATAGCCGTTTACCGAGGGCGGGTGTAGGTCGCCGGGTCGGAGCAGTCCAGCCAGCTCTTCCCGTCGCCGACCTCATCCGGGTGGAGCCGGTAGCCGTAAACCGTTCCCGAGGCCACCGAGGCGTGCTCGGCGCCCAGGATGTAGGTTTCGTCCGAGTTCATTCTACCGAACATCACTTCGCGGCCCATCGCCTGGTCGTAGTAAACGCTGACGGTGATGCGTCCGTCCATGACCTCGACCTCCGGCTGGGCGCAGTAGATGTAGAAGGGATGGGTCTCCAGAATGAATCCCTCTTCGGGGTTGCCCTCTTGATCCTGCACCTGGGCGTCCTGGACCAAGGCCAGGAAAACGAACTTGAAGCCTTCCTGGTCCAGGTAGGGGACCGGATGCCACAGTTCGTGGTCGAAGATGCGCTCGCCGTCCGGGTCGATCAGATCCCCGTCGCAGCCTCCCCCCCAGACCTTGCCGGTGTCCTCCTCCACCCGCATGTGCCAGTAGGTCTCGATGGGAAAACTGAAGGGCTGCTCCAGATCCATCCAGGCCAGGTAGACTCCCGGCTGAAAGGCGGTGGTCCCTCCGGTGCCCACCTTTGAAATGAAGAATATCACGTCGTAGGGTACCCCGGTGGCGTTGCCGTCGAGATCTTCCAGACCCGCCTCGATTCGCAGGACGTACTCGCCGATCTTGAAGTCGTCGTCGGGATCGAAGGTCAAGAGCGTGTCGTCCTGGCTCAGGGTCAGGGTGGCGCCCGCGCAGTCGCCTGAGGAGGCGCAGGGTCCGGCCAGGGGCTCGATGCATTCGCCGGGACCCCCGGTGCATGCGGGCAGTAGCTCGCTCTCCTCATCCAACTTCCGCAGAAACAATGCAGCCTTCAGCGTCTGCGGATCGATAGGCTCTGAAAAGCGCACTACGATGTCCGTGCCGGCGTCAGTGGTCACCGCTCCGATCCCGGGCGTGGAGCCTTGTATCTCCGGGGGCGGGTCATACACGCAGGCGGCGATCGAACATAACAACAAGACCGGAAGTACTCTCATCCCGTTCTCCTAGTATCGGAAAGTGAACCGCGCCTCGGCCATGGCGCTGGGAACCGCATCGCCGTGCTCGTCTTCCAGGGCGTCGCCGGGCAGCAGGAAGGCGCCTTCCAGATCGAAGTAGAACTTCTCCCACAGCCTCGCCGAGAAGCGCAGATCGAACTCGGTTCCATAGTAGTCGCCGGGCTTACCGCCGTTGTAGTTCACCGCATCGTCGCGGAAGTCGTGGCCGTCCTCGTTCCGAAGGGTTTCGTGCGGATCGGTCACCGGCTTGTGCGCCCAGGCGAACAGGGCTCCCGCCCGGACGAAGATGTCCTCGCTGATGTTCCAGGTCACCTGGGGAAACAGCACCATGGCGTTGGTCATCGCCCCGCCGCTGGCCACGCGCGTCGAAGGGAGGTTGGTGGCTCCCAGCCCGGCAAGGATGGCGTTGCCCGCCGCGCCCGACCGGGCGGTCTCAAAGGCCAGCACCTGGGGAAACAAAAGCAGCCCCACTCTGGTGTCCTCGGCGAAGTAGAAGTCGGTCACCGAGGTGTCCGGCCGGGGATCGTCGTCGCCGGAAGCCAGATCGAACTCCATGGTGAACGTCAGCGGGCCCAAGTCATAGTCGGCGATTGCCAGCATGCCCCAGCACAAGACGTCCTGGGCCACCGGGGTGCGCGAGGACATCAGGGCCAGCGCGTCGGAGACCTCGCGGGTCTTTCCGACCACCACCGCAGCCTGGGCCTCGAAATGGAAATCCTCGATGCCGATCTGCAGCTCCAAGGGCACCACGTACAGGTCCAGCTCGACCGCCTCCGAGTTGCGGTAGGCGAACGAGGACGACAGCTTCAGATCCCGGCCGGAAAGCCCGAGGATCTCGAACTCGGGCAGCTTGTAGATCAGCGAGGTGCCGAACTGCCCGGCGTCGTCGGCGGAGAGCTGGATGGAGTCGTCCACCAGCCGGTCGTAAGCGAAGCCCAGAAACAGGCCGCGGTCCTGGCGGGAATCGGCGGCGGAATGATCGCCGGAGATGATGGCCTTGGCCACCTGAAGGGGCTTGGTGCCGAACAGGATGCGGTCATAGCTGTTGCCCCTCCCGTTGGGGCCGAAGCGGTTGAGATCGTTGTCCCCGTCGTTGCCCAGAAGCCCCCGGCCGTCGTGCGCGGGCATGCGGCCCACCTTCAAGACGCCGATCCCCACCGACACCTCGCCCCACGCCCGGCGGATCTTCACCGGGTCCATCCGCTTGAGGCCGTAAGTGTAAGAGTCAGAATCATAGGGATCCATGCCCTCCTTGAGCACCGCGGCGATACCGGCCTCGTTGGGCCAGCGGGCCAGGGTGGCGGTTCCCTCGTTGGGGTAGGGATCCTCGCCGAATATCAGGCCGTTGTCGCCCACCAGCACCCCGTCGAGGAAGTCCATCTGGGTAACGATCTTGACCTTGTCATCCCAGTCGAACTCCCAGGCGGTCCGCAGGCGCTGGATCCCGTAAGTCACCTCCACGGCTTCGGTGCCGTTGAGCTCCAGCGGATTGATGTAGATGTTCCGCAGGCGGTACTCCACCCCCAGGTCGAATGAAGCCCGGCCGGCCACGATCAGCGGATCGCGCACCTCGGGCTCACCAGCCACGGCTGGAAACGCCGCCAGGATCGGCAGCAGGCAGGCTACCAGTTTTTGCATGAGTCACCCCTGTGGAGTAAAAGTGTACAAGAGAAGAACCGGGGAGTAAAGCCGACGCCCGCCGGTTGAACTGGCCGGATCTCCGTGTTACTGTCCGGTTCGCCGTGCCGATTCAAATCACCCAGGACGGGATGCAGGTCGACGGGAAGACGTTTCCGCTCTATTCGGGATCGGTGCAACCCTGGAGGCTCGAGCCCGGCAAATGGGGGGAGATTCTCGACAGGGTGGTGGAGTTGGGTTTCGGGTGCATCGAGGTGTACATACCCTGGGGCGAGCACCAGCGCGCCGACGGCGCCTGCGACTTCAGCGGGTCGCGGGACATCGGGGGGTTTCTGGATCTGGCTTTCGAGCGCGGGCTTTTTGCCATCGTCCGTCCCGGCCCGCACGCCAACGCGGAGATCACCGGGTTCGGTTATCCCGAGCGCATTCTGCGCGACCCGGGCATGCACGCGCGCGGTCCGGAGGGCAATCCGGTGTACGTGCCGACCCCCCCGCGGATGTTCCCGGCGGTTTCCTACGCCGGCGACCGGCTGTATTGGGAGTTCGAAGACTACTTGAAGGAACTGGCTCCGGTCCTGAAGCCCCGGCTGCACCCCGACGGTCCCATCGTCGCCATCCAGGCGGACAACGAGATGACCCTGTTCTTCCGCACCGGCGCCTTCGATCTGGATTACTGCGACGCGGCCCGGGCCGAGTACCGCCGGCTGTTGAAAGACAAGTATTCGACCGTCTCCAAGTTGAACCGGGCCCACCGGACCTCGCTGAAGAGCTTCGACCAGGCGCAGCCCCCCCGGCGGTTCGAGGCCGAATCGGCCCGGGAGCTTCCACCTTATCTGGACTGGGCCGCGTTCAAGGAAGCCCACCTGCAAAACTCGGTGGTGAGAATCGCCGGGATGTTCAAGGACCAAGGCCTGGATTCGGTGCCGGTCACCCACAACTACCCGCTGGGACACCTGCGCTCGCCCCTGGATCTGCCCGGGCTGGAGCAGGGAGTCGACCTGGTGGGAATGGACATGTACTACCACAAGGGCGACTACCGCACCATCAAGGCCCGCTGCCTGGCGCTGTGCGGCCTGAGCCGCTACCCCTACGCCCCGGAGTTCGGGGCGGGCAGCCACCTCGCCTGGCCGCCCATCGATCTGCCCGATCAGGTCTTCACCACGCTGGCGGCGACCATGAACGGCCTGCGCGGGATCAACTTCTACATGATCGTGGACCGCGAGCGCTGGTACGGCGCTCCGATCCGGCGCGACGGCTCGGTCGATCCCGAGCGTGCCGACGTTTACCGGCGCTTCCTGGCTCTGGCCAAAAAAATCCAAGGCGCCCGCCGGAGCGCCGACGTGCTGCTGCTCACCACCCGGCTGTACGGCCGCCTGGAAAATCTTACCAACGTCTTCGATCCGCTCTCGCCCATGGCGCTGGCCGGCCTGGGATACGACGCGGTATCCTGGTGCCCCCAAATCGGTATGGGGCTCAAGCGCCCCCCGGCCGCCACGCATGCCGCCCTGCAGGAAGACCTGTTCACCGCCCTGTCGGCCGCCCGCCTGAGCTTTGACATCGGCGAGCCCGAACGGCCCGGCGGCAACCTCAAGCGCTACAAGATGATGGTGCTGCCCACGCTGGAGATCCTGGAGCACCAGGCCACGGTGGATTTGTTGGCAGCCGTCCGGGCGGGCGGCACCCTGGTTATGGGTCCGGACGTGCCCCGGCTGGACGAGACCGGAAAGGCCGACCGGACCTTCAAGAGCGCCTTGACCGGGCGGGGTGAGAAGATCCCGCGGATCCCGTCGGCCAGGCTGTACCATCTGGGATCCGGACGAATCATCCTGCTAAACGACCTGGCCCAGGACGGCGCCGGGCTGACCAAGCTGCTCGGTGCCGTCTCCCGCCTGGCCGACTGCCGCACTCTACCCGATCCCGGCGATCCGGCGATCGACACCGCCGAGCATTCGGGGGAGCCCGGCTTCCTGTGGGTGGTCAACCCTACCGGAGAGGAACGTCAAGCCGAGTTGCAGTTGAAGGAAGCGGCGGCCCTCACCGACCGCTGGAGCGGTGAAGTATTCAAGGGACCCGACCGGTTCAACCTGCCAATTCCGCCGTACACCGTGCGTCCGCTCGAGGTGGGCCGATGATATCCCGCGACATCGCCGTGGTGGACGTGCACCCCGAGCACTGGACCAACTTCATCCGGGGCCCGCTGGAAAAACCTCCGGCCGGGGGAAATGGATGGCTGGTGCTGGTCCATCACGACAACCGGGTGCTCCACGCGGTATTGGCAGGCAAGCCGCTGCCGGAGTTGAGGGGGCAGCCGGTCGACGACCTGGCGGCGCTGCGCCACCGTTTCCAGGCCTCCCGGGTGGTGTGCCTGGAGAAGGACTTCTTGCGCCGCACCCACACCCGGTTCGACTCCGGCCTGTCCTACGATATGGACTATGTCGAACAGCTGCTTACCATGGTGGCCGCCTTCCGCAAGGAGCGCGGATCGGGCCTGCGGGTGGACCCGCCGACTCCACCGGGCCCGGTGCCGCCCTTTTCGCTGGTGCAGTTTCTTTTCAACCGGCTGTGGCCGGACAACACGTCGATTGTCTTGTACGTTATCGACGAAAAGAAAGAGTCGATCTGGGCTTCGCTGATTCTTCGCAAGCGCCGGGGGGACCTGGACCTGTTGACCACCGACCTGCACCTGGGCGATTCGGGACTGGCGCCGATGGACTGGAGGGCGGATCGTCTCCGCCTGTTATCGGATCTCTCCGCCCGGGTCGCGCCGCCATACCTGGCGCTTTTTTCAACACGGGATGCCTGGGCCGGATGGCTGGCGGCGCCCTTTTGGACGGAGGCCTCCCAAAACAACCTGGTCGTCGAGCCCTATCCGCGCAGACTGGCGGTGCTTTCAACCCTAATCCGGCTGCTCACCCGGCTCAGGCGCGCTTGACAGCGTTCACACCCGGTGCTACAAGACCCCCTGTAACCGGGGCGTAGCGCAGCCTGGTAGCGCACTTGCTTGGGGTGCAAGTGGTCGCTGGTTCAAATCCAGTCGCCCCGATAAGAA
>Ga0180432_10008784_pt1 | contig 12488 bp, 12 predicted proteins | sample SS_ome_10_FD_132414 | JGI IMG/M metagenome (GOLD analysis project Ga0180432, IMG submission 132414) | Hypersaline lake sediment archaeal communities from the Salton Sea, California, USA - SS_1_MS_2 metaG | ecosystem: Environmental > Aquatic > Non-marine Saline and Alkaline > Hypersaline >...
CTATGAAAAACAAAACCCTTTTTTTCATGGTATTATTAACCGGATTACTGTTGGCCGGATGCGTTGAAGAAACATCCGAGACCTCAACAACCTCCACAACACTATCTAACACTCAACCCTCCCTGGTAACTCCACCAATAAACCTCTCAGGTGTTGAGGCTGAAGGAATCAGCTTCACAGAATACTACAGTCTGGATCCACTAAATATTGAGTTAAAGACAGCTCAATATAATCTGCCTCTGGCCACGTCAGAAATAAGCAACATCAATGATTTCTCTGGGAAAATCACCTTAAGCGATGGAGCAACAGCTATGCTGGAGAGAAACGGTTTTGTTGTGGTAGAGAACCCATTCAACCAGGTGGAGGAATCCATAACACAGCCATACGAAACGCTGAAAGACAGGGAGATACCTGTCTTCATCACATCCGACAGCCTGCTACACCTATATCACATACAGTTCGATGAAACCCTCAGACAAATTGAGGAACGCGAATTCTACGACAAAATCTGGGACATAAGCAAACAACTACTCAATGAATCAATAGACGGATACGGGAAAATAGCAATGTTATCTCGCACACTATCACCTCAGGAACAGGAACTAATGGAAGTATATAAACGAAACATCGCCTACCTATCCGTCGCACTTGAACTGCTGAAGCCAAAAGAGGATCAGCTATGCGATCTAGATGAATGGGAGTGCCAGGACCCTGGAATAAAGAGCGCCTACTTCACCGAAGAGGATTTAGTGAAATACAGTTTTGAGGTACCTGACTTTGTCAGAGACGAGGTTGAGGCCGAACTAGCTCTCATAGAGAAACATGAAGGCTTCACTAATTCACCCATCTACATCTACAAAGAAGACTACTCACAGTACATACCTAGGGGACACTACACCCGCAGCGAAAAACTCAAGAACTACTTTAAGGCGTTCATGTGGTATGGGCGGATTAGCATGCTACTTAAGGGAACCGACCAGGTAGATGAAGGAGAAGCATGCAATAGTTTCCCTCCCTGCACAGCCCTCATATCAACCTATGACGCCCGGATACAGAGCATGCAGGCAGCGATTCTAGCAGCAGAGCTCGCAGGAGAAAAGGAATTAATGGACTCCTGGGACCGTATCTATGCGGTAACAGCATTCTACGTCGGCTTATCGGATGACCTTGGGCCCTACGAATACATTGAGGCCATGAACCACGTCTTCGGAAACGAATTTAATCCAGCGGACCTGACAACAGAGAAGGTAGGTGAGCTCAAAGCCAAGCTGGCGGAATACAGGACTCCTGAGATATACGGGGGCACAGGAGATGCCACCCTCTGGCCGCCGTTCAGCCCTGAACAAGCAGATGAGGTTCTCGGGAAAACCCAAGGCTTCAGGCTGATGGGGCAACGCTTCATCCCCGACAGCTACATGTTCAGCAACCTGGTCTCACCCTATGTGGGGATGTATTCCGGAAGCGGCGAACCGTTCACGATGTGCATTACGGCTGCTGGGCCGGCTAGGTGCTTCCCCCGCGGGCTGGATGCGATGGCATTGCTAGGTTCAAAGAGAGCTAAAGAGCTTTTAATTGAGCTGGGGGACACGGAATACAAGGGAGAGAACACAAGCTATGAGACAAGATTCAATAAGCTACAGGAAGAATTCAGCAACTTCACTACAGAGGACTGGAACAGAAACCTCTACTGGGGCTGGCTTTATGCCATGAAACCCTTACTGAAGGATTTCTCTAAAGGATATCCAACATTCATGCAAACCACCGCCTGGCAGGATAAGGAGCTGACCACAGCGTTAGCTTCCTGGACCGAGCTCAGACACGACACCATACTATACGCTAAACAAAGCTACACAATGGCACTGACTTCTGCTCCTATGCCCATACCGGAGAAGCCTGTTGTGGGTTACGTGGAGCCGGTGCCAGAGTTCTATAACAGGCTTCTGGCTCTGACCAAGATGACCAGCAAGGGCCTGGATGAGATGGAGGTTTTGGACACTGAAGCGAAATACCGGCTGGATAATCTTGAGCGCATCCTTAAGCGGCTGGTTAACATCTCCTTAGATGAGCTAGAAAATAAAGAATTGAGTGAGGAAGACCACGACTTCATAAAAGACTTCGGGGAAAACCTTGAGGGTGTCATAGCGGATGTTGACGAGAAAGCAAAAAAGACCACTATTGTGGCGGACGTGCACACCGACGGCAACACAAAACAGGTCCTAGAGGAAGGCGTTGGCTATGTTAAACTGGTTATTGTAGCCTACAAGGTTCCTGACGGACGGATAATTGTCGGGGCGGGGCCGGTGTTCAGCTACTACGAGTTCAAGCAACCCATGAGCGATCGCCTCACAGACGAGAAATGGAGGCAGATGCTGGGGAACAACAGACCCTGTGAGCCTGAGTGGATATCTAATTTCGCGGTATGAAGGTGGTAGTGTACTGGGAAAAATCTCATTTATATTTCCATAACTCCAATAAAATAATACAATTACTATAGTAATTGCGGAGGTGGCTTAAATGGACACAGTACAAGTGCGTTTAACAAAAAAACAGGTTAATGAACTCGACAAACTCGTAAAATATGGAATCTACAGCTCAAGAGGAGAAGCAGTCAGAGACGCCGTCAGAAGACTCGAGCTGCTGGTAACACTAACAGAACTCCAGAAGAAAGCAAAAGAAAAAGATATCACACGCGAGGAACTTCTGAAGGAACTTGAAGTTGTGAAAAATGAAGCCAACTTCACGTAAACACAGATTATTCATCGACGCAAACATACTGATATCAGGATTATTCTTCAGAGGGCCAGAAAAAAACCTGCTAAGGCTTGGAATACTCAACAGGTTTGACCTAGTAACCTGCGATTACGTAATCATGGAAGTGAATGAAGTCATAGGGAGAAAATTCCCCGAATCAGCTAATGAAGCTGGAAGACTACTCTCCACCCTAAAGGTAATCGAAACCGAGACAGGTGATGAATACCTGCAACTCATACGAGACAGAAGAGATGCCCCAGTACTTGCCACAGCACTGAAATCCAAATCAGACTACCTAATAACAGGCGATAAAGACTTCCACACACCAGAAATAAAGAAGAAACTAAAAGCCTTAACAGCAAAACAATTCCTAAACAAATACATGAAGTGAGATAAATCAGAGGCATATTCCAAGATTCAGGCCAAATCTAGCTTAATACCACAACCTTCTTAACCTCAGAGAGCTCCAGAAGCCTGTCAATCAACTCCCTAGGCAAAGGTTTCTCAGTCACAACAAGCATCTTAGCATTCTCAAACATGGGGTCGTCTGTGGTAATCTGTCTCGCGCTGATGCCCGCCCCCGCAACAACCCTAGCAACGCTTGCGACAATACCTCTCGATTCAGCATCCTCAGGTATTATCTCAATAGCCCCGAAGCCGAGCTCGGAAGCAACATCCCTCAAACAAACCATCGAATCCAGTTTAGAGTAAATACCCCTCAACCGCTCATCAGAGAGGATGGACTCAATCGCAGCCCCAACAAGCCTCCTATCCACACCCAACACCCTAGCAACCGAGGTGTGAGAGACCTCAACCTCCCCAAAAAAGAGACCACCCTCAGGGGAAACCCTTAAACCGTTTCTTAAGATAAACTCGGCAACCCTAAGCTGTCCCTTCCTCCTGGTGAAAAAAACCTCCAAATCAAGCATCTTTTTTATCCCACAACCCTGTTTTATTCAAAGACAGGGATAATTAAACAATACAATACATAACTTAAAAAACGAGAAAAAATGATGCAACAGGTATACTCCATGGACGATTATGACTTTAAGGGGAAAAAGGTGTTACTGAGGATAGACATAAACACACCAATAAGCCCCAAGACCGGGGAGCTTATGGACTACCGCAGATTCAACTCACACCAGGAAACCCTCAAGGAGCTGATAAATTCAGGAGCCAGAACTGTTGTACTAGCACACCAGGGCAGGCCAGGGGATATGGACTTCACCACCCTCGAAGGACACGCTAAAAGACTGAGCGAGGTAGTGGGCCGGGAGGTGAAATACGTGGACTCCATATTCAGCAGCTACGTATTAGGTGAGGTTGAGGCGATGAAGGAGGGAGATGTTATCCTGCTGGAAAACTGCCGCTTTCATAGCGAGGAAGTAATCAACCGTCCAAGTGACGTGCAAGCTAAAACATTCATAGTCCAGAAACTAAAGGAATCCTTTGATGTTTACATAAACGACGCCTTCGCCACAGCACACAGAAGCCAGCCCACCGTAGTAGGATACCCTACCGTGATGAAATCACTGGCTGGCAGACTAATGCAGAAGGAGATAGATACGATAGAGGGAATACTCAAGAAACCAAAGAAACCCATAACATTCGTATTAGGGGGCACGAAAGCAGATGACTCACTTAAGATAGCCATGAAAGCCCTGGAAAACGATACACGATACGTGCTTGCAGGTGGTGTGGTAGCCAACATCCTGCTGGCTGCGAAAGGATACCGGATTGGTGATCCCAGCATAGAATTCATCAGAGGGAAGAAGATGATAGACCAGATTGATGTGGGTAAAGAGTTGCTGGAGGAGTACGATGACAAGATAATACTACCCTCTGATCTGGCCCTAGACCACTACGGGGAAAGAATGGAGATACCCGTAAGCGATTTGCCCAAGAACTATAAAATCAGCGACATAGGCCACGAAACCGTAAAAAAATACAAGAGCATACTAAAGAACTCAGGCACCATCTTCGCCAACGGCGCACTGGGTGTGTTCGAGGACCCGAAATTCAAGTACGGAACCGAAGAGATACTGAAATCTATTGCGGAATCTAAGGCATTCTCTGTTATCGGCGGAGGGCATACGGTTGCGGCAGCGAAAAAACTCGACCTCCATGGTAAGATAACACACATAAGCTCCGGGGGAAGCGCGTGCGTGAACCTGCTGGCAGGATACAAGCTCCCAGCAGTGGAAGCGCTCATAGAAAGCAAGCGTAAATACAAGTTAGCTTAAGTATAGAAGAAAATGAACAATGGACTACATTTAAGCAATGACGTATAATTAATATATTCATTTCAAAAAAAAAATGTTCAAGATTGGTGAAGCACTAGTTGGCTCAGGTAATGAGGTAGCGCACGTTGATTTGATGATCGGTGAAAAAGAGGGTGTCGTAGGTGAAGCATTCGCCAACGGACTCACGCAACTATCCAAGGGACACACACCCCTATTATCCGTTATTAGACCCAACCTGCCCGCGAAACCCTACACCCTCGTGGTGCCCAAGGTAACCGTAGCAGGCATGGAGGATGTGGAGAAAATATTCGGGCCCGCACAGGCAGCTGTTGCCAAAGCAATAGCAGACTCAGTAGAGGAAGAGGTCATACCCCCAGCTAAACTGGATGAATGGGTTGTTATAGTATCCGTATTCATACACCCTGAAGCAGTAGATTATAGGAAGATATACCAATATAATTACGGGGCAACAAAGCTAGCACTCAAAAGAGCCTTAACCGACTACCCCAACGCAGACAAAATACGATACGATAAAGATCGGGCGGTGCATCCAATAATGGGCTTTAAGGTATCAAGACTACCGGACTGGAATACACCCTACCTCCAGATAGCATTAGATGTCCCCGACATAGATAGGGTTAAGAAAGTCATATCGCAGGTCCCCAAAAGCGATAAAATAATACTTGAAGCAGGAACCCCATTAATCAAGAGATACGGGGTTCAGGTTATTAAAGAAATCAGAGAGGTAACCAAAAGCGATTTCGTGATAGCTGACCTGAAGACCTTGGACGTGGGGCAGGTGGAGGTAGACCTATCCTATGATGAGGGGGCTGATGCAGTAGTAGCATCCGGACTAGCCGCCCCCGAGGTATTGGACAAGTTCATCTACGAAGCCCACAGGCTTGGAATATATGCGATAGTAGACACCATGAACGTGGAAGATCCCGTCGCCCTAGTTGGGGAGCTGAAAGACATGCCTGATATACTAATACTACACCGGTGCGTTGACGCGGAAGGAAGACAAGAGCAAAGATGGCATCTCATAGGGGAGCTGAAGAAGAAGAACCCGAAGCTGATGGTCGCTGTCGCAGGAGGAATAGACCCCCACACAGCACCGGAGGCGATAAAGCAGGGAGCTGATATAATCATCGTCGGAAGGAGCATCACACAATCAAGGGATGTTGAAGGCTCAGTTAGGCAGTTCCTGGACTTCATGGGCGGAGACATAGACCTGAAGCGGGTGCACGTGGAATAACAACTAAACCTACTCTATGGAGATTACACCACTTGCGTCAAATACCGCGTTCAGGGTGGCAATGGATGCAGCATCCAGTATCTCATCCGAAGAAGACCCGTTTTTGATTCTCACAGTATAAAGAACATCAGTTAAACCAGCATCCTCCAGGACATCCTCAACCCTGCTCTTTACCTGCATTAGGACTGATTTCTCAAAGCTTATCTCGCTTAAAACAGCAAGCTGTCTGAAACCCTCACCCGAGGCGGTTGGAATAAGAGACACCTCCACCACACCAGTATCGTCTGAACCCAACCCGGATCCGGACAAGGTCATGCCCGACTCACGCCACTCAAGGATGCTGATGTTCTCCACACCAATACTTGAGAGATGGCTTTTGATTTCATCCAATCTATCGCTTCTAACCCTGAAAACAGCCTCCCTACCAATAAGGGATGAATGGATAACCCCCTCCTTTGGGAGATTACGGAACAAGGCCTCGCTGCTCCCATGGAAGCTGCCAGATAATGCAACAGTATGTTTCATCTTGTAATAGATATATGTTGTCTCCCAAGGATAAATATGCATTACCACCATGGCTACAGTATAAAGACAATCGAACAGGTTTACAAGCCCGCAGAGGATTCACTTCTCTTGGCAGATAACCAGCTGGTATGTAAAGGGGATGCCGTGCTCGATATGGGTACCGGAACAGGACTTCAGGCAATAATAGCCTCAGATAAGGCATCAAGTGTGCTGGCAGTGGACGTGAACCCCCTGGCATTGAAGCTGGCTGAAGAGAACGCTAAATTAAACAAGGTGGGGAACATAGAATTCAGGGAAAGCAATCTATTCAGCAACATAAAGAAGAGAGAGAGATTCAATCTGATAATGTTCAACCCACCATATCTACCGGTTAATGGGGAAAACATGCTAGATCGAGCATGGAGTGGTGGGAGTGGAGGAAGAGAGGTGATAGATGAGTTTATTTCTGAATTCAGCACCTACCTGAAACCTCAGGGTATAATGCAGTTGGTGGTTTCATCACTAAACAATACAGGTGAGGTGATAGAAGACTTAAGGAATCTGGGATTAGCTGTTGAAATAACAGCTGAGAAAAAAATAGCTTTCGAGAAACTGCTTCTACTATCATGTTTTAAGTACATAAACAAATAATTAATTAACAGAATTCTGTGATTGAAAAATGAAAACAAAAATAATGTGTTGGATGATTATATTATCCCTCTCATATAGCGTATCTGCGATAGATGAGGGAATAGAAACAGCTTGCGTGTACGAAACAAACGGCCCCCACATTAAGGTGGTGAAGGCCGCTGATTTAAATAATGACGGTGTGCCCGAAATATTCGCCGGCTCAAGCAACGGCGTAGTATACAATCTAAAACTAAAAGACTGTGAGGATCAATGGACTGCTACCTGGCAGATTGTCGAAATGGAAGATGAGATAACAGATATCCGGGTCATGGACTTCGACAGGGACGGGGAAAAAGACGTGCTGGTAACATCCCTTGATAGGGATAAATACCTCTACGTTCTGGGGCTTGATACCACAGTTAAATACAGGCCCAAGGAAGCGTTGGACTCGATTTATTCAATGGATGTGGCAGATCTTAACTCAGACGGCTTAAATGAGATACTTCTTGCGGCTAAACACGGGAAAATCTATATGTTGGAGCAAACCGAATCCCGATGGAACCTTAAACTTAGCATCAAGTGGACGGCAGAACTAGATAACCCAGCATACTACGTGAGGGCAGAAAACATAGACTCAGATCCTGATATCGAGATAATAGTTCTAACAAACGATCAAGGGAAGAAGGCAAAAATCCATGTACTTAACTCAAACGGGAAAACAGAATGGAGTTACGAGATAAACAAGGGAGTCTATCAGGCAAACGACTACAGCATAAGCATCAGCGACATAGATGGAGAAGGGGGTAAAGAGATTCTGGTAGCAACATACGACAATAAACTCATCGCACTAAACAATCAAGGAAGCAGGATATGGAGCTATGAAACCGAGCGGCTGGTCTCATCTGTCAGGGCAACTGATTTAGACAACGACGGAAGGGAAGAGATAATCTTTGGCTCTTATCCGAAACTGTATGTTTTGGACTCGGGTGGTGTGAAAAAATGGGAGATGGAGACTGACAGCACGATACTTAGTATCGAGACAGCAGATTTAAACAAAGACAATCTCAAGGAAATCATCACAGGCAGCGTAAAATCCATACAGGTTTACGGATCAGATGGAGAGAACATGGCTGGCTGGATGTACACCATTCTGGATAAACAGAAAGAAATAAACGCCAGGATGATTGGGATAGGAGACTTTGACTCAGACGGTAGCTTGGAGATAGCCGCTGGTTTAGGATGGCAGGAGGCTATGCTAGATCACAACTACGATGATGGGGAGCTACGGGTCTTTGATGTGGAAATCAAAGAAGCCCCTACTACAACCACTACCATAACAACAACCACACTTAAATCAACAACATCAACGCTTAAAACAACAACAACCTCACAGGAACCGGTGTCGTCGACAATGCCCTCAACAACCACCACCCAAACAGAGGAGGAGGGTGGAATGGATTTGATGTTCTTGTTGATTATTGGAGTGGTTTTGTTGGTTCTGCTAGCTCTAGCGGTTGCGGCTGTTTTAGTAGTCCTAAAACTCAGATCAGGGAAGAAGGAAGAGAAACCACCTGCTGAGCCAAAGGAAGAGAAGCCAAAGAATGAAAAGAAGTCAGCTGAGGTGGATAAGGTGTTAGATGATGTCGAGGAGGCGTTAGATGAGATGGAAGATAGTGGAGATAAAAAAGAGTGAGCGATGAAACAAAAAAGCTGGTTGAGGCAGCGTTGTTTATTGCAGGAAGGCCTCTGAGCGTGGAAGATATAGCATCAGCCTGTAATTCAGGCAACCCGGGATCCATAAGACAACATATCGAGGAGCTGCAAAAAGAGTACTTAAACCGTGAATCCGGCATCATTTTAGAAGAGGTTTCAGAGGGTTACCTTATGACGCTAGAAGCCGACGTAGAGAAACAGATACTCCACCTCGCACCTGAGAAAGAAATCTCTTCCGCGGCATTAAAGACTCTGGCGCTCATAGCCCACCAACAGCCAGTTAAACAATCGGAGGTTGTCAAGATCCGGGGTAATAGAGCCTACCGTTACATCAAGGAACTTAGGGAACAGAATTTCATAGAAACGAAAAAAAACGGCCGCACCCGACTTTTATCCACCACACCCCGGTTCAGCGAATACTTCAACATAAACGACATTGGGGAGGTCAAAGAAATCTAGTATTTATCTATTCAACCAAATAATTAAAAATTGAGGTAAAAAAAATGATTGAACTAATTTTGGGTTTCATTATTTTGTTGGTATTGGTTTTTGTCGTAGTCTTTGTCTACTACTACAACCGGATTGTTGTGTTAGGTAACCGAATAGATAACGCATGGTCGCAGATAGACGTCCAGCTCAGAAAGAGAGCTGACCTCATACCAAACCTTATGAAGACTGTGGAGGCCTACATGAAGCACGAGCAGAAGGTCCTCATAAAGGTAACGGAGGCCAGGGCGTCACTTGTCAAAGCAAAGGGGGTTGAGGAGAGAGCTCGAGCGGGTAACATGCTCCAAGATACCCTAAAAAGCTTGTTTGCTGTTGCAGAGAACTACCCGGATTTGAAGGCTAACCAGAATTTCATGAAATTCCAGGAGGAGCTGTCTGACATAGAAGACAAGATAGCATACACGAGACAGTTTTATAATGATTCCGTCCTGTTCTACAACAACACCGTGACAACAATACCCGGTCTGTGGTTCGCCTCATTTATGACCAAAAAAGAGAAACCATATCTGGAGACGCCAGCGGAGAAGAGAGAGGTACCCAAGGTTGAATTCGACGTATGAGCATGGAAAAGATAAGCTTCTTCGACCAGATAGACAGAAACAGGAGAAACTCATGGATCCTGGTAGTTTCCATATTTATGGTTATCATAGTGTTCTCGTGGGTTATCGCCCAGGTATATGATCCAGGGTTCACCTTCATTTTTCTGATTTTTGGGATAATATTCTCCCTCATATACACGGTTGGAACATACCAGTACTCTGATCAGATAGCGTTGAGGTCTGTGAAAGCCCATGAAGCCTCAGGGGGCCGTTACAGGCATCTAAGAAATCAGGTTGAGGGTCTTGCTCTGGGCTCAGGCATGCCGGTACCACGGGTTTATGTGATGCCTTCTTCCGACATAAACGCTTTCGCCACTGGAAAGGACCCTGAGCACTCTGTGATATGCGTGACAGAGGGGGCACTGGAGAAACTAAGCGATCGGGAGCTTGAGGCGGTATTGGGTCATGAGATGACACATATCAGAAACTACGACATACGTTTCGTTACATTAATTGCTGTGATGGTTGGTATAGTCTCCATAATAAGCGAGATATTTCTGAGGAGCATGTGGTTCGGCGGCAGAAGCAGGAACAAGGGCGGAGGGAATGCAATCTTTCTCGTTTTGGGGATAGTTCTTGCAGTGCTGGCCCCATTAATAGTCAGGTTGGTGCAGCTTGCGATCTCAAGAAGGAGGGAGTACATGGCTGATGCGGGCTCGGTTCAGCTTACCAGGACAACAAGCGGGATGATCTCGGCCCTAGAAAAGATTAAGGCAAACTATGAGTTGGGACCTAAGACCAAGGTTAATGCAGCTGTTGCGCCAATGTTTCTCGCTGACCCGGTAAAAAAAAGGTTCAGCAACATCTTCAACACCCACCCCCCCATCGATGCTCGGATAGAGACGCTTAGAAGAATGTGATTCTAAAATGATTATAGATGCTCACTGTCACATACATTTCCCGCAGTTCGAAAGGGACCGGGATGAAGTCATAAACAGGGCATTGGATGCTGACGTGGCTATGATAAATTCCGCGGTAAGCCCTGATGGGATAATATCAGCACTTAAATTAAGTGAAAAATACGATAAAGTATACGCTACACTCGGATTATCCCCTCCAGAGCTGAATGATTCTATTGTGGAGGAGACCCTGAAGCTTATAGAGGAGTACAGCAAAGATATTGTTGCTATAGGGGAGGTGGGCTTAGACTACTACTGGGTTAAAAAGAGGGAGAAAAGAGATTTGGAGAAAGCAAATTTTGGGAAATTCATCCAGTTAGCTGACAGATTAAACAAACCCCTTGTGATACACTCCCGGGATGCTGAAAGCGATGTTTTGGATATGCTTAAGCCACAGGATATGGGCGTAATGCTCCACTGTTTCAGCGGCACCATAAAAGAATTAAGGGAGGCGGTCTCTAGGGAGTATCTGGTATCCATTCCCGCCTCAATAATCTACTCGAAACAGAAACAAAAAATCGCCAAAGAAACACCATTGGATTTGATTGTGTTGGAGACTGATTCACCCTTCCTCGCACCGAAACCCAGAACCAGAAACGAGCCAGTGAACGTGAAAAAGGTAGCTGAGAAGATAGCTGAAATAAAGGGCCTGGATCTGGAGGTTGTGCAGATGGTGTCCACAGAAAACGCCAAAGAATTCTTTGGGCTTTGTTTATAATATATATCTAACAAATAATGTGATACATATGGAAAAGATGACCTACTCCACGGCTGGAGTTAACATAGATCGGGAAGAGCAGGCTATCGAGGGCATAACAAGACTTCTTGAGAAGACCTTCAGGTTCAGGAATGGTCGAATCGGTGCTGTTATGGGAGGAATCGGATCCTTTGCCAACCTCATAGATCTGGGAGACTACGCTCTAGGGATGTGCACCGACGGTGTGGGATCTAAGGTATTGGTAGCTCAGGAGCTTGGGATATACGATACCATAGGGATTGATCTGGTCGCCATGAACGTGAACGATCTGATATGTCTGGGTGCTGAGCCCATAGCCATGGTAGACTACCTAGCCACGGAAAAAATAAACCCTGAGACAATAAAGGGAATAATGCACGGCATCTATGAGGGAGCCAAGCAGGCTGAAGTCGCTGTAGTGGGTGGGGAGCTGGCAACACTACCTGATATAATAAATGGCATAAACAATAGGGGATTTGATTTAGCTGGCACAGCCATAGGCATTGTTAGAAAAGATAAAATCATAACAGGAGAAAAAATCACTTCCGGGGATGTGGTCTTGGGATTCAAAAGTTCCGGAATACACTCTAATGGCCTGACTTTAGCTAGGAAGGTACTGTCCAAGAGCATGTGGATGGAGATCCTAACCCC
>Ga0180432_10008785_pt1 | contig 12488 bp, 5 predicted proteins | sample SS_ome_10_FD_132414 | JGI IMG/M metagenome (GOLD analysis project Ga0180432, IMG submission 132414) | Hypersaline lake sediment archaeal communities from the Salton Sea, California, USA - SS_1_MS_2 metaG | ecosystem: Environmental > Aquatic > Non-marine Saline and Alkaline > Hypersaline >...
TCATCATTGGAGGTGAAATAGATGGTGGCAGTCACCACATTCCCGATACCCATGGGCATATTGGGAATTGAAACAGAAAGTATCTCCGGTTCATAGGGTGATGACAAAGAGATCAAATTGCTGGTCAATTCTGCACCGGATTCCGCTTCACTGCCTTCCGGGACCATGGTCAGGGTCAGGTTGATCCTTTTACCGCCTGTTCTCACATCAGCTTCATCCATCGCATCCTGTGACACAGTCACCGTATGTCCGCCTGCAGTTACCGGCAGCAATGAACAGGTCAACAGAAAGCAAAAATTCCGGATATTTTTCATATACGTTTCCATTGTGATTACGCTTCTATTACCTGTGGTTACGTACAAAGGTCGGGATCTGTTACCGAATTCGTTGCAGCCAGAGGTGACTCTTTGATCAACAAATCAGGGGGTTACATAAAACATACAGGAGGTTGTTTTTCACCCGGAGGATGGTAGTTTCTTCTCCGGGGACATTCCATGGCCATGACCGGGGCTTTCGACCATACTTTTGCCCGATTCGTCAAAAAACCGTCTATTTTCTCAATGGATCCTGGTGAATTTGGCATATCCCTCCGAGTCGGCGGATTCAACCCAGTGAATGAGATAGAGGCCCGGACTCAACCCACTGATGTCCAATTGATGAACCGCGGATCCTGGTGGAACTGTTTCCACCTGGATTACCCGTCCTGAAATATCCATGATTTCAAAAATTCCCCGGTAAGAATTGGGTTTCCCCAGGTTGATACGGATGTATTCCCTGGCAGGATTGGGGTACAGTTCCATGATCCCGGTTTCCCTGTCCATGGCAGGAATTCCTGTGACGGGTGTCTTATAGCGAACAGAAGCCTGAAGGATGCGGTCGTTATCCCGGTCCTGCACAAATGCAACCACCCCCAGATCTTCCGGATCTTCCAGGTATGCAGGGTATATCCAGGAATTTGTCCTGGTTTCGCTTTTTCCCAGGTACCAGTCACTTCCCAGCAATTTTCCTGCAGGGGTGGGAAGCATATCGAGTACCACATTCCTGAATGCCGTATCCTGATTCAGACCGGTATAGGCGGTCACTGAATATTCGAACACAGCTACATATAACTGGATATTTGAGGAGTATTGATCAGTGTTGCAGGTCACCGTGGTGGTTGCTTCCAGACTACCCTGCTGCCAATCCACGGCAAGGCTGATCCGGAAAAGGGGAATTTCAAGCGATAGAAGTTTCAGGGTTTCCTTATCAGGTACCTGGCCCTCTCCGGAAAAATCATACCGGTGTGCAGGGTTCACTCCTCCATCCAGCACGGCATAGGGGACCATTCCGATTCCCAGGTTTCCGGCCCTGTTGGATGGAGGGTCCGGATTGTTCATATTCATGGGATCTTGGCCTGGATAATTCATGTGGTATTGCAAATCGATCACATCCTTTGAATAAACAGAAGCATAAAGATCTACCAGGCTGTCTGCCGATCTTGAATGGACATCCGCCGAATTGGTGAAATGTTCCAGGACCGATCGCTTGGTCCGTTCGGCAAATATCACATTGTCAAAGGCAAAACCCTGGTTCCCGATGCCCTGTTCACCATTGGTACCGATCACGATCCGGAATTTTACCCTTGCATTACCGGGCAACATGTCCAGGTCATGTCTGGCAGTTTCCCAGTCCGTATCGGGTTCAAAAACATTGAGGCCCCAGCCGTAACTGCTACCCCCCGGGGTGTTGAAGATGGTATTGGAATTGTACCAACCGATCCCCTCATTGTATCCTCCCACGGTCTTCCACCCGGCATCGATCACATCCTGGTACTGAAATACTGCACCTGTCAGATTGGGTACAAAGCTCTTCATGATATCCAGCTGGGCCATGGGTCTTTTCATCCCGCTGAAATCAAAACAGGGGCTCTGTACCCATGAATTTTCAGTATACCCAGGCTGCTGGGCGGGCAGGTCGGTATACCACGCCCTGTCACCGGGATCACCCTCAAATCCAATAAAATCGGGTTCATCCCACACCCAGCTCTCCAGCTGATCATCCGATTGAATACTCCACCCTCCTGCCGAGGCATTGAAACGCTCTTCGTATCCTTCTGAATTCAGAAATATCGTAGGTTTAAGGAGAATCTTCCTGGCTGTGCTGCCGGAACAGCCGCCGCTGTTCAGGGCATGAAGGTCAATTTTGAAGCTGTCTTGTGACGTGAATGAGAATTCAATGGTATCTTCTTCCGGACCGGTCTCAATCTCCTCAAGTATTTCTCCGTCGGAGGTTTGAAATATCCAGGTAAATGCTTCAAATTCACTGAATGTAGACTGGGATTTGTTGATGAATGTCACGGCACCGCCTTCCGCATAACAATCACTGATCCAGGTAAAATCAGCTATCGGCTGATCCACGAACAGTGTATCCAGCTCAAAGGATGCCACGCAGCCTTCGCGGGTGGTTGCTGTCAGCGTGACCAGTCGCTGACCCGGTTCGCTGTAAAAATGATCCGGATTTTCCAGGTCACTGTAATTGTTCGATCCGCTGTTTATATCACCGAAATTCCAGGACCACTGCTGCACTGAATCCTTCCCTGTCGTCTGGTTGTTAAAAGATACAGTCCCCCCTCCTTCGGGCAAACATACCGCAGCCGGCATGAATCCGACCTCGGGAACGAAACGGCTGACCACCTCATTCTCCACAGTTGCCTCACATCCGATGGATGATACATAATCCATGGTGATCAGGCTGGGTCCGAGGGGTACTTCCGGGAGACCGGGATCAAAATAGAATCCTTGTGTTTGATCTCCCGTTACTCCCGGTCCGCTGAACAGATAGGTGGCGCCTGGATCATATTCATCCGGGTCGGGAGTCAAAAGGTAGGGATTGTCATTCTTACAGACGCTGTCCGGAAGGCCCGCGATCTGAAGTGAGCCCAGATCCTCCACCGTAATGGGCAAAACTGTGGTTACGCTTAATTCACGAAACTCGTAAGTATATGCAATGTCATAGGGCCCCGAAAGACCGGAAGGATCCAGGTACGCCGTATCATCTGTCAGGTCCTCGTCTTCAATATGTCCGGGAACGACCGTGGATGAACCTGACACCCTTAATTCAAAAGTTCCGGGAATACCATCCTGGTTTGAACCATTCAGCAGATAGGTTCCTTTGGTGTTGCAGGCCATATCTACCGTATCCCCCCCATGGACCATGAAGACTTCCCCGATCCCGTAAAGGACAAAAAGATCAATACGGTCCCTGCTTGAGCAACCATGCTCGTTCACATAGGTATAGGTGATCCGGTGGGGTGATCCCACAGGGGTTGCGATATGCGGGTAGAACATTCCCCCGGTGACTCCATTTCCCGAGAATTCTCCTCCTGCAGGTTCAGCATACAGCTGAATGCCGGGTTCGCTGTAAAGGAATGCGGTCCTTTCCATCAGGATCTCCACGGGCGTGCGCGGGTACACGACCACTTCAGCCTCTCCTTTGGTATCTCCTTTTCTTCCATACCTGTCCCGTACCTCTGCCACGTAATATGTGTTTGATTCCTCTGTCTTCAGCCACAGGGTATAGGGCGACTCCACTTCCCTGAGTTCAGCATATTCCCCGTCCTTGTCGTTGACCACGGCATCCCACGGGCCGAATCCGGTAAAATATATGTAAGCCCTGATGGAATCACCCAGGCAAATTTCCCCCCCTCCGGAAATGGCTGCGGTGGGTTTGGGGAACCACTGTCCGCTTGCTGGGCCAGGCCAGAACCAGCAGACAATAAAGAGATGTGAGATCAGTATGTTTCTCATGACCTGTTTGCTCTCATTAAAAGACGGAAGTTACAGCGAACCCGAATCGTCGGTCTTGATCAGGGAGATCATGCTGTTCCCTTCAAACGCATTGCTGCCCAGCAGAATAAGACTTCCTTCTTCCGGCTGGCAGATATCCACTCCCGTCTGGTTTCCCGTGGATCCGAAAACAATGCGTTCCGCAATCTGGTAATTCTTCAGGAACTGGAGGAAAATGTCCTGGTCACCGTTGTAAGTCCTGGTACCTACGATGACAAACCGGCCCGCTCCTGTCCTTACCAGCCTCTCTGCATGAAGGTCCGTATCGAACTCTGGTTCGGAGGCAAGCGGCTTGATTGCTTTCGGGGTGGGAGGATCGGTTTGTGCGTCGAGTTCGAAAGAATGCAGCAGGATCTCGCTTCTGCCGGTCTGTGCAGTGATCCTGTTCCCCAGCAAAAGGAAACGGTTTTCCACTGTATCCCTGACAACGCAGGTGCCGTATTCATCATAGCTGCTGTTTAGTGGCTTTAAGATGGGGGACAGTTCATCATCAAAGCTCAGGATCAGAATATCTTTACCCTCTCCGAAGACCTTTTTATAGGAAGAGATGCACAGATAGCTTTCCCCGGTATTCAGGATGTAATTGGCGGTCGCATCCTCTGAATTATAGGGTTTGATATGCAGGGTGAGGGGGACAATATCTCCTTCCTGTTCGAAAGCCATGACCAGAATGCCTTTTTTCCCTTCCTCTTCCTGGTATCCCACCGCCACGTATTCGTAAGTGATGCCTTCTATGGCATGAAGGATGGCTTCGTTCTCGGCCGAACCGTAACGCCGGGTCCACAGGGTATCCCCCTCACGGTCGGTCCTCACCATGTACAGGTCCTCATCTCCGTCCGGTGCCCTGCTGTATCCGCATAAAAGGAATCCGCTCAGGCCGCCATTCTTGGCAACAATGGTATTCGCTCCCGCATGGCGGTTCCCATCTGAATAGTATTTCGGGAAACCCTCGTTCATATTTCCATATTCATCGGTGACAATAAACATCATCCTGGATCCTGATGCGGATGAGTCAATACCGCTGATAGCGAATCCGCCGTTATCCAGCATGACCACATCGGTAGCCTTCTCCATTGAATAACTGCCGAAAAACTTGATGAATTTCTCAGATTGCTGCTCGGAGATTTCCTTTTCACAGGAAAAAAGCAGTCCGGCCAGTCCTGCCAGTATGATCATCCTGTAGTTCATAGCTAAAATTTCTGGGATTTGTAAAGATTCCAGACCATCCCGGCAGAAAGCGTCAGATAATTCGCCCTGAAATCACTGTCCACATGATAAATCAACCAGGTCATATCCTGGCTGTTGTATCGTTGTTCCTCATCGTTTGTCCTGAAAACGCCGTAATTAAACCTCGATTCTAAAAAAATCATACCACCGGGAAATGGAAATTTAATTCCCAGTCCTCCTGCTCCCATAAGATTCAGCCGGGTCCGTGAACCGGTAATATTTTCCTTTTCCAGCTCCACATCCCGCAGGTAGATGGCCCCTGTCTCTGTATAACTCCGGGTTGCCGAAGCCGCTGCTGAAAAGAGATATTCCGCCGCGATCCCGAAACGCAAATATACCTTTACCCTGTCATCAGGATTAAACTTCACAGCCAGTGATACCGGGATTCCCAGCCGGTTCTCGTACTCCCTGTAGGTATAACTGGAAAATGAAAAAGGCTCTCCCAGGTAATGGATGCGCAGCCGGGTATAACTGATCTCAAAAGCAGCTTCAGCATTCCTTCCCATATTCAGGTTCATGATGGCTCCCCCCTGAATACCCGGTACCGACAGTTGATAGCTGCCCAGGTCAAGGCTTGGATTTCCGGTACTGTATTTTTCTAAAAGCTGGGGGAAAGTAATATTCCCTCCCAGTGAAAAACCGATTGAACCGAATACTTTCTTCTCGGCCGGAACCTCCTCCCGGATTGGAGGTTCCTTCTGCACCTCTTCCCGGTCCGGTTCCTCTTCCCCTTCATCCTCCTGCTGCTCCTGCTCTTCTATTTGCCGGGCGGCTAATTCCTGAAGATGTTCTTCCAGCAGCAGTAAAAACTCACCGGGATCACCCGGAGCTGGCTGGTAATCAGGAAATCTTTCAATAAAATCATCCATCACACTGTCCGCCCTGTCAGGAAGATAATCGAACAGGTATGCATTGATCACAAGTTTGTAGGCTTCCTGGAGTTCTTCACCGGAGAGCCCTGATTCAAGGCACGGGTTCAGCAGTTCGGGAACCAGCTCAACCATCCCGGCCTGGTAAGCTTCCCTGGCATCTTCAAGAAGCTGGGTACAACCGACCTGATCCTGAGCCGTGGCGGTTTTAATCAGCATGAAAAATGTGATTCCGATAAGAGTCCATGTGCGCATATCAGGTTCAATTATCAGTTAGCCCCCGGACAAGTCTCCTCAAATGGAATATCGCCTCCAAAATACTGGTCCCATTCGGCCCGGGTGAGATTCCGGTCCACCAGGCGGCAAAAATCGCTTACCATATGTGCTGAGCCTGAAGGTCTTCCGATCAGACGCGGAAATTCTGTGCTCCCACTGTAAAAATATCTGCTGTCGCCGCTGAAACATACAGAAAGGACAAACCCGTTGTTGTCGGAAAAAACAACCGGGGGATGATCCCAGTCCGACGTATTCCAGAGGTATACATTGCCATCGTGGGACACAGCGACCAGGCTCCTTCCGTCGGGACTGTAAGCCAGATCTGCAACCCTGGCACCAGGGCCGGTCAGGGTGGCAATTGTACGCCTGCTGCTTCCCGCCAGGATCCGGATCGATCCATTCAGCAGGCCCGCCACCAGATATTGCCCGCCGGGACTGTAGGTGATGGCCCTGACACGGTTTTGCCCGAAGTCATTCAGCAGTTTCATATTGCCCGGGTTATCCACACTTATTTCGTAAAGCTTTCCATCCCTGGTCCCGACTGCAGCCAGTCTTCCATTCAAGGAGGCTGCAAGAGCAGAAGGCCTTGCCTCCAGTTCCACCCAGTTCGATACTTCAAAACTGCCATATTCCCACTTCAGTATCCGGGTATCCGTACCTGCTGAAATAAAGCTTCCGCTGTTTCCCAGATTCTGCAGGAAAAGGAAAGTGCTCCCCTGTTCAAGGTTCTGTCCGAGGAAACTTCCCCCTCTGAGATCAAGGAATAGCATGCCTCCGCCGTTTGTGCCTACTGCGACCACCCTTTCGTCGGGACTGACCGCCAGGCTCTCATTGTTATGATCCGTGCTGGCAAGCTTTGTCTGTGAAGCCCTGTTTTCATAATTGCCCGGAAGGATCATGATGGTTCCGTCACTGCTGGCTGTAATGATGCTTTTTCTTCCATGAAGCCATTCAATGGATCTGATGGTATTCCTGATGTTGGGATAAATGTTGTAGGCAGGGGAAATCAGTTCCTTCATCGCCATGTACAGACCCTGATAGATGTCGGTATCATAATATTTCCCGTTAAACCTGTCATTGAGCTGGTATGCCTGGTAAGCAAGCAGTCCCTGCAGAGCAGGATTATTGTCTATCCGGGTGCTTCTTACCGCCACATCCTTTGCAATGGACAGGACCCTTCTTTGATAAGCCAGGTCCTCGGTTGCTTCCGTTTCAACGGGTGTCTGTTGCCTGATTGTCTGCCGGGAAATAACTTCTTCATCTTGCTCGCGTACGGGTTCGTCGCGCCGGGTGGTGGTTTCCTCCTGCTGCAGGACACGCTCTTCCTGCTGCATGGTGCTTTCATTCTCCGGCAGGCTTGTTTCCTCCTCCGGCACAGCATCCTCTTCTTCCAGTGATGGGCCGGTACCATCTTCCCGGGAAGCATCATCAGTGATCTGCCCGGAAGTGGCAGCCGGCACCTGCTCTTCAGCAGGAGTGTAAATGTATTCCTGTTCTGCCGGATGATCCTGGTCGGTCTCTGCCGACCTGTTGCGGGATCCGAAAAATATGACGGCAAGAACGACCACCACCACACCCATCAGTATGGCAATGGATCGGTTAATGATGAGTCTCCTGCGCTGAAGGATCATTTTACGCTCTTCCTGCCAGAGATACTCTTCCTCACTGGTACTCAGGAATACCATGGCCCTTTCAAATGCGGGATTGTACTGGATCCCCCAGGCAGGAGTAGGCTGCTGGGTCTCTCTCCATTTGAGGGCCATCTGCAGGTCGGGCGGTTTCAACAACTCCGTTCTTCCCTGCTGGTAAAGAGCCGAGGCTTCCGATAGCCTGATGTACATTTTGATGGATTCTGCCTCTTCATCAACCCAGGTTGATAGACGCTCCCAGTTCCTGATCAATGATTCATGGGACAGTTCAATGATGCTGTGCTGGGTCAGCGCCACAGCCGTAAAGGGTGAAAGGAAGGAACGTCCCGGTTTCCTGAATGCTTCCGTCACTTCTGCAGCTTCCTCCACGCTACACTGGGCAATGCGGGCGATGTTCCCCAGCGTTGCCAGCCTGCGGAACCCGTTGTGCTCCTCGCTTTTGGCGGTGATGGTCTTGAACATGCGTTCACAGATTCCTTTCTGCCTGTTGTTCAGTGATTCATAGATCTCATTCAGGTGGCTGCTGAGTGCGCTGCGGATGGTTCCCACAGCCTTGTAGTCACTGATAGAAATGGGTTTATTCCTGTTCTTCTGGTGGACCCAGTGATCCCACGTACGCATCAGTACGTGTTGAAGCAACGGAAGCTGATCCTCCACTTCCTCCAGATCATCCAGCAAAAATTCTACGAATCCTTCTTCAACCGAGGCGCCGGCCAGCCGGATGGGCTCCGAAATGGCCCTGGAAATTGCATCACCGCTCATCGGGGGCAGCAGGTACTTGCTGCGGTTCATCTGATCTGTAAGAGAATGGAAAGTTGAACATGCATCAATAAAATCTGACCTGATCGAGAGGATCACATCCACTCCTGTGAGTTCACTGGCAATGGCATGCAACAATAAATTCACCAGCCTGGCTGCCTGCTGATTCTTTCCACCCTTTTTCCCCGAAAGGTCACTCCTGAAAAGCTCTTCAAACTGGTCAATAACAATCAGGTACCGGTGACTGCCCAGACCCTTTTCATTGATCCATTCGATCAGGTTCGAATCCCCTGATAAAAAGTCATCCACATCCTCATCGCTGAATTTTTTTGGAAAAACCCGCTGGAATCCCTTCAAAAGACTTTCTACCGGCTGATGGCCGGGCCGCACTGTGATGGGCACCCACTCCTGTTTATCCTCCGTGAGGAGGGCTGGTATGATACCTGATTGGATGAGGGATGATTTTCCGGATCCGGAAGCCCCCACAAGGGCAACAAAGCGATTTTCCTGCAACAGTTCCAGCAGTGCCTTGATGGATTCTTCACGTCCAAAAAAGTACTTATCCTCTGCACTTGTAAACGGCCTGACACCAGGAAATGGATTTCTCTGAAGCACCTTTGTATCCAATATTGTGGACTCGCCCATAGATCAATTCGTTATCTTAACCCGGCCCCTTTTAAACAAGGTTCGTGGTATTCCGGTTCAAATCTGCACAAAAAATGTGCAATAAATCCTTTTCATCAAACATCAGTTCAACGAAACCCTCTTTTTCAATTAAATACGCCTCACATTTCCCAACCGCTCCAAGATAGCGAATTTGCTCCAGAATTTCAGGCTGACAGGCAGCAATTATTGCTATTCCCGATGAAAGAGGAGAAAAATCACCCTCCTCTGTCGATCTGGCCAGCACCACATAGTCTCCGCCGGACAAGAGTTCCTCATGAAAGGCCTTCAGTCCCGAAACCAGCTTAAACAGGGCGTTTAATCCAATATTCATAAACAATTTCCAGGCGGCAAGATCCAAAGTAGTCTGGATATACCAGCGGGCCAGATCTTCATGATCGGGAAAACTGTTATCGGGAAAATCCGGCCGCTCCGATACCAGGTCATACCGCTCTGGATCTTTTTTACGCAATAATTGCGATGCTGTTTCACGAATTTTGCCATCGGGATGAAATCCCTGGGCCAGAATTTGCTGCTCATCAAAAAATTCTTCTCTGCGTCCCATGATATCGAGTACGCAGATCCTGATAAAATGCCCCAGCTGCATGCCGTCCCGGTTGAGGATCTTGGTGAGCAGGATCTTATAAGGAAATATCTCAACCGGAAAGAGCAGTTGAAGTTTATCAATTTTTTCCTTAACGGAAATATCTTCAAAATAAGAAATAAGTAACGTTTTCAAAGGTGCTTTTACCAACAGGTCCAGCAATTCGATGGCGATGGCCCGGTTTTCCGGATCCCTGTCCAGCAGGTTCATCCGGATGCGCTGAACCGATCGCCGGTCGTAGATCATCGCTAGCAGCATCATGATCAATCCATTCACATCGCGTATTTCATCATCGATGGCATTTAAGATCCCCTCTTCCGGATCCTGGGTCCTGATGGATATTTTTGCAGCCAGGTTCCAGGTGCCGGTATGCACCATCCTGAGGATCGCGTTCTGAATGGTGGCCATCTGGATCTCTGAAGCCCGGAACCGGTTCTCATACAGGCTCTTCACCGTTTCATGAAAAATCTCCCTGTGATGGTAATCCAGCTTACCAAGAAGAAGCTGAGCAGAATGGGGACCCCCGACGGCAGCCATGGCCGAGACGATCCGCTTCTGGAGGTTGATGTCAGCTCCGGGCTTATGAAAGGCTGTTTCCAAATCATCCAGCACCCTTTCACCCTGGCTGACCAGCGCCGACCATGCTGTTTTATAGAGATCGGGATGATTCAGAAATTCGACCAGTTGTTCTCCCAGGCCATCAGATTCAAGGAGGGCTGCCGTTGAAATGGCCACACTTCTCATATGGATATCCCGGTCCCGCAACAGGCCGACTACTTCAGGAAGATAACCCCTGTCCCGCTCCTGGGCCACATGGTAAAGGGCAGCAAAAATCTCGTTCTTCTCCCCCGATTTGAAAGCATCACCAATCACATTTTTCTGTTCAGGTTTTTCTTCGTAAAACCTGTCCAGCCGCTCCTTAATAAATGCCTCCTGTAATCCCAGCTTGCTTTTTAACCTTCTCTGTCCCAGCTTCCGGATCCGGTCCTTTACCGCGGGTTCCTTTTCGTTGACCAGCATCTGGCTGAGGGTCAAATCAGGCAAACCCGGTGAGGATCCCAGCAGGTAATCCCAGATCAAACTCCGCACTCCGGGATGGGAATGATCCAGCAGCAGCAAAAGGTTCTCCCTGGATGAATAATGGAAAAAATATGGATTGAACTCCACCATTTCCACCGGAAATGCAGTCTTCTCCAGGTCAACCCTGACCAGGTCCTGCAAACTCCGGTCCACCACCTCTTTCAATCTGTCAGATTCCAGAGAGACCTTCAGCAATCTTCGATAGCTCCTGTAAAGGGCAAAACCCACAAAAACCCATACGACCAGGATCATCAGCAGGACATAGGTAACGTGTATGATCTCCACAAAACTGATCAGCACCATACAGGCCAGGAAAAGTCCCATGGCAAACACCCCGGTTTCGTGCAGGAGTCCTTCAATACCTTTCTGAACACTGTACCTTTCCCTGCGATCCAGGGTCTGATAGATGATATTCATGGAGGGATCCTCCATGGATTCTTTCAGTGAACCGTTCATCAGTTTGGAGAGGATGATCAGCAGAAAAAAATATGAAAAGGCAGCAGCCCCTTCCCCGTAGCCATAGCTTTCAGCGGCAATGGCAGTGGCCATGGTCAGTATCAACAACAGCAGCGGAGATAAAAGAAGGGTGATCAGGATCCCGAATCTTTTCTTGATCCAGCCGAAAAGGAATCGCTTCATCATCCATGCAAGAATCATCATGGTTCCGAAAAAGAATCCGAAAAAAGTGATAAGTTCTGCACCCCCGGTGAACCTGTTCCCTGAGACCCAGAGGAAGGAATAATGGAGAATAACGGTTACCCCCACACCCAGAAAGACGAAAGCAGCCATCAGGCCTGTATACCGGTGGGAGAAAAGAGCAAGCGGTCCGGTGCCCGGGGCAGGGAACCTGAAAGGATATCGACTTTTATCTTTTTTTAAGATCAGGTATAACTGGGTACTCCCTGCAATAATAAGGCCACCCATCCCCACATAGAGCAGGTTGAAAATCCGGATCCCGCTACTTACCAGCAGGGGAGTGAGATAAAACGCCAGCACCATTCCCCCGATCAATCCGGCCTCGATCAGTCCCGATAACCGCTTCCCTTTCCCTGGTTGCAGAATTCCCCTCACCGTGCTCCAGAAACCAAGCAGAATCACCAGGATCAGCGGTCCCATAAAAACAAATACGGAGAATTCAATCATTTCCCTCTGAAATATACTGGTTCCAACCAGCAGCAATGCAGTCATGACCATTACAGCCAGCAGGTTCAGCATACCAAACGCATAAATCCCCAGCCTGGACTGAAATAAGTTATAAATGGAAATAAAAAAGATGCCTACTCCCCCGGAGATCATGAATGCCAGGGGGATACGCTCAGTGCTGAATCTTTCCAGAAAAAGTGCATTGGCCGCCAGCTCAAAAACCGCTACAAAGATTCCAATGCATCCTGCCTGCAGCAGCAATGCCCATAGAATGTTCCGGTCTTTGTTCTCAATCTGGAGAAGTTTTTCGATCACAGAGCGCATCTTTCTTCCTGTCTGTCTTCAAACTGCCTGATCCAAGATGGCTACAGGCAGTGCAAATCTTTACAATTAA
>Ga0180432_10008787_pt1 | contig 12487 bp, 9 predicted proteins | sample SS_ome_10_FD_132414 | JGI IMG/M metagenome (GOLD analysis project Ga0180432, IMG submission 132414) | Hypersaline lake sediment archaeal communities from the Salton Sea, California, USA - SS_1_MS_2 metaG | ecosystem: Environmental > Aquatic > Non-marine Saline and Alkaline > Hypersaline >...
CCTTCTTCCGCGGCACTATCGACTGCTGCGTCTACCCCATGACCGCTCATCCCCCCATGACCCTCGACGCCTGGCTCGATATCTTCGCCACCATCAAAGACCACGGCTTTAACCACGTCCGATATCACACCTGGTGCCCGCCCGAAGCTGCCTTCCAGGCCGCCGACCTGCTCGGCCTCTACCTCGCACCCGAAACCCCCTTCTGGCTCGACGACTGGATCGCCAAAACCCCCAGCAAACCCAAGTGCCTCGGACACGACCCCGACGTACTCGCCTATATCGAACGCGAGATGACACGAATCGCCGACACCTACGGAAACCACCCCTCGTTTGTCCTCTTTGGCATAGGCAACGAATTCGGCAACCGCGGCACCGATTGGAAGGCCACCAATGACCTCCTCGCCCGCGTCAAGAAACACGACCCCCGCCGACTCTACAACGCCTGCACCGCCCGAAAACGCGTACACGCCGACGACTACTGGGTTACCCACTCTACCGGAACTGCCACTCGCGGCATCGGCCCCACCCATACCAACTGGGACTTCTCCTCCGCCGCCCAATCCACTGACCTACCCCTCATCGCCCACGAAACCGGCTCCAGACCCGTCTTCCCCAACTACGACAACCTGCTCCAAAAGTTCAACGGGCCCTTACAGCCGTTTAACCTCATGCGCTTTCGCCAACAAGCACACGCTGTCGGCCTCACCGACCGCATCCCCCAATTCGAACGCGCCTCCGCCCTCTTCCAGATCATCCAATACAAATCCGAGCACGAAGCCATGCTCCGCACTCGCGATTACGCCGGCTACCAACTGCTCATGCTCAGCGACTTTACCGGCCAGGCCGAAGCCCACGTCGGCATCCTCGACCCCTTCTGGGAGCCCAAGGGCATCGTCCAACCCCAAGACGTCCGCCAATGGAACAGCCCCACCGTCCCCCTCGCCCGCGTCGACCGCTATCTCTGGACCACCCGCGAAACCTTTGCCGCCCAACTCGAAGTCGCCCACTACGGCCCCCGCGACCTCGCCAATGTCACGCCCCTCTGGTCCCTTGCCGCTCCGAACAGACACTTCAAGACCACAGGCTACCTCAAAACCGCCTCCATACCCACCGGCACCGTCACCATCCTGGGCACTATCGAGCTGCCACTCGCCCACATGCCCGCCCCCTGCGCACTCACCCTCGAACTACAACTTGCCTCCGCCCGCAACACCTGGACCATATGGGTCTATCCCCCAGACGACCAGACCGCACCAACTACCAACGACCAGAACAACAAACCCCTGATCACCAAAGCCTTCGACAACACTACCCTGGCCGCCCTCGCGAAGGGCCAACGCGTCCTCCTCCTCGCCCACGGCCTCACCACGCCACACACCGCCCGCACCCGCTTCTACTCCGTCTACTGGACCGGCGCGTGGAAGAGCAACGCATTCTCCATGCTCGGCATCCTCTGCTCACCCGAGCACCCCGCCTTGGCTGCCTTCCCCAATCAGGGCCACGCCGACTACCAATGGTTCCAACTCACCAACGGCGCTACCACCTTCGACTTGACCGACTTACTGCCTGGCAATTACCGCCCCATTGTCCAGGGTGTCACCGATTTTCACCACAACCGTCTGCTCGGCCAGGTCTTCGAACTTCAGGTCGGACCCGGCAGACTCCTCGTCTGCGGCTACGATCTCACCTCCGACCTGCCCAACCGCCACGCCGCCCGCCAGATACGCACCAGCCTCCTCGAATACATCCAATCCGACGCCTTCAACCCCACCCAGCAACTCACCCCCAAACAGGCCCTTACACTCCTTGCCCCCGCAAAGCCCTAGCCCGAATATCCCCTCAATCCCCACCTCACACCTTAGAGGCACGCCGACGTGGCAACACCCCTCGCTCATCCCACAGACAATACCCCTGTCCACTCAACGCCACGGCAATGTTGCCACAAAGCAACATACAGGCCCACACCCGCAAAACCGGAAAAAACCCGCCAAGTTCCCGCGCACCAGAACGCCGCTTCTAAGCCTCTAACATAAAAGCACTTACCAAAATACACCAGCAACCTGCCCCCCATATCCCTTCCTTGGCATACCCCTTGCAATACACCTCTGATGAATGGGCCCTCGCCCAGAGGATCAGAGGAAATGAGCGTATCGTCCGACAACAAGCGTCAAGACGCCGGCAGGCCCACTACTACGGGGCCCGCCGGTGCCCTTGTCGCGCTGGTACTCGCTCTAAGCCTTCCTGGTTGCTGTACTTACAAGGCTGACTCATCTGCCAACCGCACCGCCACCCACCCCTGGCGCTGCCAAGCCGCCCGCAACCCCAACCTCATCTTCGACACCCCCGGCTACGCAGGCCATTATGGCCTTGCCGTCAACTCTGAGAGCTTCAGCCGCCAGCCTTGGCCCGCCGCCCCGGCCCACACCAGCTATTTCAGCTACCCAAACATAATTTCCTACGAAATAAGTATTTATGACAATCAGTATATCGGCTCCAACAACATGCCCTACCAGAGCTTCCATCACAGACTTCGCGGCCGCAAAATAGGCATGACCGTCCGATAAATCCTTGCTATCAGCGTGGTGCCCGCCATCGCCGCAGGCAACCTGCTGACCTCCCAAGAAAGACACCCCCCCTTCACTTGCCCACCTTTGGCCAGTCTCACCCGCCGCTGATCCCCGGCCGGCCCAACGCGCCAAGCCCAGAATTTCACAACCTTTTGGCGGACCGCCCAAGAAAAAAACAGCCCGAAATTTGCCCCAAAATACTTTTTCAAAAAACCCCTTGAAGGCGCTTACTCTTTAGTATAAACTGAATTACGTTAAACCTGAGGTATGCCGAACAACTCAAACGCCGTTCTTAAAGGCAGTGGGAAACGTAGCGGTGCCGACGCGGTGGCATCACGGCAGTGGCAGGGAAAGTGTTTTCCGAAATAGCGGAGAGGACCGTCATGGCCACGATAACAAAGAAGGAACTCATCGACCGTATTTCCGAAAAGACCAACGCCAAACGTGTGCTGGTCAAACGCATCGTCCAGTCGTTTCTCGATGAGATCATCGACGAGCTTGGCAATGATAACCGACTGGAGTTTCGGGACTTCGGTGTTTTTGAGAGCAAAAAAAGAGCAGCCAGGGTGGCCCAAAACCCCAAAACGCTCGAACGCGTGCAGGTCCCGCCCAAACGGACGGTCAAGTTCAAGGTGGGCCGGCTGATGAAGCTGCGATTGAGTCAAAGCGATGGCGAGGCCCTACCCGCCCCCGTCGAGCCGCAGCGTCAGGAGCAACTCTAGCGAGTCGACCAGTGCCCCACGCGGCAACGCTGCCAGCCGATTAGGGCGGACCAGAGACCTCAACAGTCTGCCATCCGTCACTAGTCGTTGTCATCGCAAGGGTAGCAGCCCTACCTGTTGGAGTATTTTCGGGGGGGGAGTATGATTGGAGTTAGACTATTGTGGGCGTGGGCAACCGGTGTCTCGCGTCCGACGGATTGCGGCGATCGGCAATTGGTTACGCAACCAAGCCTGCTCGCCCAACGCTTGGTGGCAGGGGGATGCAAAGGTAGCGATCAATGCCACAAGGCGTGATCCGATGGTTCAATCGTAAACGGGGGTATGGGTTCATCGCTAGCGAGGAAGGGCCCGATGTCTTTCTCCACGCCTGCGAGATCCAGGAAATCGATTCGGTGACCCTCAGCGAAGGATCCCGCGTTGAGTACGAACTCGTCCGGGGAGAAAAGGGCCCAAAGGCCACCAAAGTCACCCCCACCGGCCTCGATGGACCAGCAGGATCGCAGGTGTAACCAGCTTTGGCGTTGAGCCGGTAGCGGAGGGGCACCACGCAACCCGCGCTGTCGAGGGCATCGCAATGCCAAGCACTGGCATGAAGCCACCGAAGCTGCTTCTCGCGGTGTCGGTCCTTATCATCACCGGCACAGGTCTTCTGATATCGGCATTTATCGCGGCCATCGTGGACGAGTTGAACCCGTTTGCGTTAGTGAGTGCGGGCATGCTGTTGCCATGGTGCGCTGTCTTGGCCATTCAGCAGTATCGCGGGATCTTTCGCGGGGTGCCCTCCGGAGCTTTAACAGCTGCCGTCCTTCTGTTTACGGCCAGCGGACTGTTCTTACTGGTAATGCTCGGAACTATTGCAAATATTGTGACATGCGCAAGGGATGCCATCACGTGGGGCATGATAATGCCCCCACTGGCGGTCCCATTGGTCGGCATGGCGATCTGCTTGCTTATGGCAAGTATAGACCTGCGGTGGGCTAATCGGTTGCGCAGAGCCTATGCCACTGGACTGGCGAGGCACAAGCGCAGCGCGGTTACCGGTCGTGAGGGGATTCTGCTTCTGGCCATTTTGGCCGCCATGGTGGGGGCCACCTCGTATATGATTGCTTCAACGCCCCCGCGTTATGCGGAGCACATTGATCCGGCGGCAGCGCCGTTTCGTCTACCGGCGGGCGCCAGCGACGTGAGTTACCGCAAGGGTTATCGCGGCAGCATCACGTACGAGTTCAACATCAACGAGCACCGCTTTCGCACATGGGTGGCGTCGGGAATCGGCTCCCGGGAGTCGGACTTGGCCGGCGTCACCGTGAAAAACATTACCGACGCGTTCACGATCCCCCGATACACCGGGTGGGTGCCTCAGTCAAACGAACCCGAGGAAGTCACGATCACTGACGGCCTTTACTATTCATGGTCCAGGCAAGACCGCGGCGTATATGCAGGGTATGATCGCTCAAGTGGCCGAGCATACTACTACGCCCATTTTCACTGAGGCACAGGTAAGCCGGGTTGGCATGCGGTCCGCAGTCATGAATAGACAGGCCTTCGTAGAAAACCATCCCCAAGCTGCCCGGCTGTATCAAGACACAGCCTCTCCGTTTAAGGGGGCCGCCCATTCAAGGTGGGTGCATACGCTTGTCGTATCGGCCTATGAAGGTCTCCGCGCAATGACAACCGGACGTACAGGTCAACAGAAGGGCTCAGGCAAGTCACGATGGGACCAGAGGGTTGGGCCAGGCATCATGAACGAAGGTAGTCGATCACCATCCCAAGTAGTCCCAGTGCCATACCAAGGAAGGGTGATATCATGCCGTATGTCATCGCTCTTTTCCACGATTTGTCGACAGCACGCACGAATAGCTGATGCCGGTTGAAGAGAAAACGCAGCCCCACCAGTAGCGAGGCCACACCAAATGCCATAAGCAGTTCGGTGACAACAAACAATCGCACGAGCACAAATACGCCAAACTCTTCATCGATTTCCCCGTGGACTCTCAGCATGATCACAACGCAAGTGAGAATAGAAAAAAAGCCGGTCACGCTACAGGTAACGCCACAGAGTCCCAGCCATACGTGTTTGGCGATGCTCACAGGTTTTTTCGTCCCAACGCTTGGGTAGCCTTCAGGGCCAACGCGAAGGAATACTCCCGAGTCTATTGCTTCTTCTTAGGAACGACGGTCATGCTTTTCTTGATTTGCTCGGCGCCTTCGAGGGCTTTGCAGTGGGCAACCTTTTCCTTGACCTTGGTAACTTCGAGCAGGCCGACCTGTTCCATGTCCACATCAAGCACTTCGCCAGTGTCTTCGTCGACGAGTTCTTCCATGGTGACGACGAGGAACTGTTTGCCCACGGTGACGCCTTCGCGGCTGCCGCGGTTGATGATAATCTTTCCGGGCTTAGCCAACATGACGGTACCTTCCCAGGCAATGTCATCCAGTTGTTCGACAAGAAAAGTGACAGCCTGACCGATGGCGTCCTGGCAGGCTTTTCCAACATTGTCCTTCTTGAAGCCCTCGAGTTGGCCTGTCAAGCCGCCCAGCCGTGAGCCGTAATAGCCTAGCCCGCCGCCTTTCCTGTCCGACTGGCCCACGACTCTGGTCGAGGCCTTGACCTGTCCCGTCTCGGAATCGACGAGGTAGAGAGTGATATTCACCTCGGCGGAGTCCTTCTTGCCGCCGAGGCGAATGCCCTTGATGTTAATCCCTCCCTTGCCTCCGGTAGTGCTCTGCTGGACGTGGGTGATCGCACCCTTCACCAGGAGTTGCGCGGTGGTCATGCGACCGATCTTGGGCGCCTTCTTGCCTTTGGCGGCGCGCCCGCCGGCAGCAAAGTCCTGTTCTTCAATGGCCTCCTGACGCATTACCTTGTCGCCCAGCACAATGAACCAGTCACACTCGTGCAGCGTGTCAGTCATCATCTCCGTGAAGGCGTCGCCCAAGGCCCATTGGCCTTTCCAGTTGGACTTGTTCTCGAATTTACGAACCATGATGCTATAGCGAAGGTTGCCCTTGGGCATAAACTTTGTTGGCTGAATCTTATCCACGATCAGAGCGTAAGGATACTTGCCTTTACTGTCCAGATAGTAAGCCGTTCCCCAGATATTGATGCCATGCTCCCAGGTGCGTTCAAGTTCCTTGGGCCTGTTGTAGAGTTTATAGACATCCATAGCCTTTGAGTCTTTGCGGATGTAAGCGTTGAAGTGCGACTTGGTCTTGGCCTTGGTCTTGCCCGGTTTGCGCACTTCGACAGCAGTGTAGTCATCCAGTGTGACCTGCGGATCGTTCAGAGGAAAAGGCTCATGGGTAACAGAGCCCAGCCCCACGGCGAGCATCACGGGCTTGGCGTTGATGTCGCCCTTTTCTTTCTTGAGTTGCTTCCAGTCAAGACGCCGGTACGCCTGCTCAGCAGTGTCCTGGTCCTGACTGGCCTGCGACTCGCTTGGCTCTTGCGTAGCGTCTGGCTTGGCGGTGTCCTCAGCGAACAAGGATAGCGAACACACGCAGGCCATTGCGAACACGCAAAGCAGTGATTTCATTCTATTCATGTCGGGGCTCCCATCAATTGGTACACAAAGCGTGTCCTGGTACAGTCAAAGCGGTGCGAGTAACTCTTCGACGGACAGACTATAAGATTTTGAGACTGACTCTTGCGACTAAGATGGCGTTTATGCGTCGGCGTTTCAAGAAAAAAATAAGGGCGAAAGGGCCTCTGTATCAGTTCCGCGCCAACAGCCACACACTGTAATGACATGTGGGCCCGGTACGGACGCTGCGGTGTTACCTATGTTGGCTCGCTGAGGCTGCGGTGAGGCCAGGGGCGATCGGGACGTGCGATAGGGCAGACGCGCGTGATTGTCACCACGAAGCGTAGGGTTGTCCGTTGGAGCCTATCTCGGGAGCGTTGGGAATGAATTCACCCGTGGCGACGTTGTAGATCCAGGCACGGTCGCCGCCCAGGTCGGTCGTCAGCGGGCCAGGCTGATCGACAACCATAAGGCTTCGGTTGCCCGCCTTCGCCCCGACGGTCAAACACGGAATCCGACCCCTGATGTAGGGCCCGAAGGGAAAGGCCGGGTTCTTCGCGACAGAAACCTGCCCATCACTGTTGCTGTATTGCTTGAGCTGCCTTCGGAAAGCTTCGGGGCTCCCGGCTGCATTGACACCGTCTGACTTGGCACTGGGCAGCGTAGCTTTGTGCTCGGCGTGGTACCAGTCGATAGCGTTGCGAATAGATGCAAGATTGGCACGAAGCGCCGATTCCCCCGCGTTTCTGCTGGACGAGCTTATTCGGGGCACAGCAACCGCCGCAATGATGCCCAGGATCACAATAACAATCACCAGCTCAACCAGACTGAATGCTCTTCGCGCAGCAATCGGCATAAGCAACTATCCTCGCTTCTTTCCGCTCGGCCACGGTCACGCATCGTCTGGCCCTGACACCACGACTGGGCAGACACCACTCCTTACTTATCGGCTTTCTTGCGACCGCGTATATTAATAAGCCTCACTTTCTCCCCTTACGAGGACTTCACTGTGCAAATAGGCGACTAACTGCAAAAGACCACGGCCTGATGGGCATCGTACAAGAAAGACACATGTTTTATAGGACTGTAATATCCTCTATGGAAACACGGAAAGGACCATTTCAAGCCAAAACACCCACAGGCAGATCGAGCCGGGGCTTGAGAAAGTAGAGGTGGGTGGCGCAGACAGGGCACCCCGTAATGGTTTCCAGAGCATAGCGGTAGTAGTGCAGCTGGGCCGCGTAGTCGGCGGCGCGGGCGGAAGCGGTCTTCCGGGTAACATTGTCCGTTTTGAAGTCGATGACGGTCAGACCTTCATCGTGCGCGAAGTAGCAATCAATGATGCCACGCAGCAGGATGGGCTGGTCAGCGTCGTTGGGGGACAGTTGCTGCTCCGGACAGAGCTGCCGGGCGGGTAGGGCGATGGTGAACGACCATTCGCGTTGCACCGCGTCATGATGGGCGAGCAGCTCTTGCCCCAAGGCGCAGGCAAAAAAGTCAGCAACGGCACGCACGTCGATGCAGGCTGCCTGGCGGGGTGAAAAAACCCCCTGTTTGACGAGGCTCTCAAGTTGCTCTTGGACGCAGGTAAGGTCAATGGGCTGCGCAAGGTCGAGACGCTCAAGAAATAGATGGGTCCAGGAACCTATTTCGCCGGCACTTATGGGCTCGGGGACGCTGAGCAGACACCGTGGCCGCGCCGTAAAGACACCAGGTAGGTCGGCGGCTGACTGGTCAGACGGCACCTTCCCTGGTGAGCCGCACAGACCAGCAGGACGTTGAGACGTTGCCTCCACAGTGGGTTGCTCGGGGCCGAAACGCTTCTTCAGGTCGGTGACACCGATGCGTACGGGCAGCTGGGTGAGCGGCTGATGGGGATAACGGTAGTCGAGCCGGTCGATGACGCTTTGCAGGTTGTCCGGCAGCGGGCCGGCGGGGACCGGGCCTATGAGCTCGTCCAGGCAAACGGGACGCTGCGGGCTGGTGCCGGTTTGCGCAAAGGCAGCGACGGCGTCACCCAGCTCACTAGCCGTGTGGAGCCGAAGAACAAGCTGATGATGGGCCGTTGTACGAGACGGACTATCGGGATCTAGGAAGGATGCAAAGGCGGGATGGGAAGCCAGGGCCGGCCCTATCCAGTCAAGCGGGCACCGCACGTGTCGCAAAACGAAGTCTGGCAGGTGAGTGTCGCGATATGAAGCCCAGGGTTGCCACGCGTTGCGAGCCTCGTCCAACGCGGTGGAGCCAACGATAAGGAGGTGTTCACGAGCGCGGGTGAGCGCAACGTAAAGTATACGCATTTCTTCCGTGACAGTGCGGTTGTCGAGGTCGTCGGCCACAATAGCATGGGCAATCGTGGGGTAGCGGTCCTGGGAGCGGGGGTCGATAGCGCGAAGCGCAAGCGGCAGGGTTTGCCGGCGGTCAAAGAGAACCGTCTCTCGTGTGTCCTGTCGATTGAACTGGTGGGCAAGGTCGGCAACAATGACGACAGGAAACTCCAGCCCCTTGCTCTTATGAACGGTCATGATACGCACAACGTTGTCGGCGGCAGTGACGACAGGTGCCGGACCGAAGTCGCCGTCTTCGCTGCGTAGTTTGTCGATGAATTGCAGGAAACGACGGAGGGAATGGCCGGCGAAAGCATCAAACTGCCGGGCGCGGTCGTGCAGGTGGATGAGGTTGGCATGACGCTGCTGGCCATTAGGCAGGGCCGAGACATAGGCGAGCAGGTTCGATTGTTGATAGATGTGGTAGACCAAATCGGCCAAACTGCCACGCCGGGCGAGGGTGCGGTAGGCGTCGAGCTGCTGCAGAAAGGCAGCCAGCCGACCGGCCAGATCGGCGACGGGCCCGGTGCGGGCGTATTCGCCAACGGCCTCGTGAAAGGCAAGACGGCGACCATGAAGACGAATGTCAGCCAGTTCTGATGCCTCCAGGCCAACCAGGGGACTGCGCAGCACGGCGGCAAGTGGAATGTCCTGTTGCGGGTTGTCGAGCAGTTGCAGCAGGCTGACGACGTCCTGGACTTCGGTGGCGACAAAGTAACCGCTGGAGAGTTCTGCGTGGACGGGAATACCAACTTGGGAGAGTACTTCGCTCCAGAGTTCAGCCCGGTGGCGCAGCGACCGAAGCAGGATCACCACATCACGATACTCAACAGGGCGCATCTGTTTGGTGGTGGGATCGGTCACCAGAAACTCAGGTTTGCGGTCGGGGTGGTCGGAGCCTACCATCTGACGGATACGCTGGGCAACAATAAGTGCTTCGCGCCGCGTGGCGTCGAGTTCATCGGGAGTAGGAACACCAGGACCTGCGTCTTCGTCGGCGTTGGTGGGGGCCGCGTCGAGCTCACGTTCGATCAGATGGCATTCGACACGAGGCTGGCCGTCGGGATCGGGGTAGTCGGCGGCGCAGGTGAGGCGGGCGTCCCGGTCGTAGTCGATGCCGAAAAAGGAAGGCGTCATGCACCGAGCAAAGAGGAAGTTCACAGTGTCGATCAGACCTCGGCGGGCGCGAAAGTTGCTGTTAAGGGCGATGCGAAGCTGGGCGACGGGCGGTGCGTCCGGCTGGTCGGGGTCGTAGGGGGTAAAGCGATGGTATTTCTCGAGGAAGATGGCGGGTTCAGCCTGTCGAAAGCCGTAGATGGTCTGTTTGACATCACCAACCATAAAAAGGTTGCCGGCGGGACAAGGAGAAGCCTTAGCGGAGGCAGGCATCTCGCTGGAGGCAGTATCCCTGGGCTGGCCAGCCTTGTCCTCAGGGAAGACAGCTTGATTTCGGGCCACGGCGCGGATGATAGCTTCCTGCACGGGGGAAATATCCTGGTATTCGTCCACGAGAACGTAGCGGTAGCGACGCTGCAACTCGCGAGCAACATCCGAGGGTTGGCGATTCTTGTCGACCAGAAGCTTGAGGCAAAGGTGCTCCAGGTCCGCAAAGTCCAGTACAGCCTGACGTTGCTTGGCCTGTTCATAGCGGGCGGCAAAATCACGGTGAAGATCGATCAGTAAATCGCCCAGCGGGGCGGTAAAGGCAAGCTGGCGGAGCACGGAGCGCGGCCCAAGGGCGAGACGATCGCGAATACTCTTGAAGCGGGCCTTGGCGTCATCGATCAGTTTGCGAATGGGCAACGCTTCCGCTTCGGACACGTCGCCGGGACGCTTAGGCAGACGAGGCAATGACGTGGTCTGACGCAGCTCGTCGGTGGCACCGGCAAGGTCGGCCCCGGCGACGTGGCCGCGTATCTGTTCGACAAGCGGCAGCAGATCGTCGCGAACGTGCCCTGCGTAGCAATCCAGCTGAGGGTACTGGCTGAGCGTCGTCTCGAGGGTATAGCGGAGTTGGCCTATAAGCGCGTCGAGCTGGCTGGTCAGCAGACGCCGGTGCTGATCGACCAACGCGATCTTCCGCGGGCCACCGGACCCCTGAGCGGTGATGTCGCAGCCGTCCCCCTCCAGGCTGGCAAGTTGTTGACGCCACTGTTGCGCCCACGCGTCGTGGTCATTGATTGATTCCAGAAAATTGTGCAGACGCACAAGCAGATGCAGCAGCTGCCGATCCCCGGAGCCGGACGCAAACGAGCGAACGAAGCGAGTGAAGGAGTTGCCACGGTCGCTCGGTGAGCAGTCGGCGTAACGATCTTCATAAAGCAGCTGCGCGGTTTCGGTCTTGAGCAGATCGGCGTCGTCGGCGTCGAGAACCTGGAAGGCGGGATCGAGGCCGATGTGATAGAAAAACTCGCGAAGGGTGGCATGGCAAAAGGCGTGAACGGTGGTGATGCGGGCCTGGTCGATCAAGGCAAGCTGACGTTGCAGGCGCCGGTCCTGGGGACGCTGACACGCTTTGTCAGCCAGCGCCACGGCGATCCGGCGTTTCATCTCGGCGGCCGCGGCTTCGGTAAAGGTCAGGACAAGAATTTCGTTGACGTCGGCAGGCTCGGCAGCGTCGGCGAGAAGGTAGGCACACCGCGCAGCAAGCACGGCTGTCTTGCCAGAGCCGGCCGCCGCGGTCAGCAGGACGTCGCCCTGCGTAGCATGGATGGCACGTTGTTGTTCAGGTGTCCAGTTCATCAAGTAACCAGCAGTCAAGAGTCAGCGGTCTATGGGTCCAGAGCATCATGGGGGCAATTGCCAAGAACGTCATCACGGTCGACTTTGGGCAATTGGCGGTAGCGATCCTGTGTAAAATCGAACCGGCACAGGGGACGGTAGTCGCAGTAGCAACAGGGTGCATCGTTGTCGCCGATACGGTATGGAGACACCGCAATATCGCCGTCCAGAAGTCGTTGCGACAGATCCGCCAGCAGGTTGGAGCAGCGAGCGAGCAGACTAGTCATCTGCTCTCCGCTGAGGACGCTGGTGCTGTTGGCATAGGGAGTGCCGTCCTTCTTGAGGCGAAAGGCGTAGTAAAGCGAACCAGTGCCGCGAGCAGCAGACTTATCTATGTAGTCGAGCCAGTTCTGGTTGATAAGACCCTTGGCTTTTTCCGGCGGGGCGCCGTCACCCGATTCCTCAGAAACGTCGACACCCTCGGGGGCGTAAGCATTAAGCAGGTCCTCCGGCGGCGGATCGGTGTGGCTCTGGCCCTGGCGAAGCACGGGCACATAGAGAGCAGCGGCAGGCTGGACAGGATCCCTGCTGTCTTTCTGCGCGGATTGATAGTGACGCAGCAGCAC
>Ga0180432_10008788_pt1 | contig 12486 bp, 12 predicted proteins | sample SS_ome_10_FD_132414 | JGI IMG/M metagenome (GOLD analysis project Ga0180432, IMG submission 132414) | Hypersaline lake sediment archaeal communities from the Salton Sea, California, USA - SS_1_MS_2 metaG | ecosystem: Environmental > Aquatic > Non-marine Saline and Alkaline > Hypersaline >...
ATCCTGCAGCCGCTGGTAGAGAACGCAGTCCGGCACGGCCGGGGGAGCGACGGCGGCATAGATCTGACCATCCGTGTCCAGCTCCAGGATGAGGGGATCAAGATCAGCGTCGCCGACCGGGGTCCGGGGATGCCTTCGCCCTACAAGATCGGGCAAGGTCCGGGGCACGGCCTGCGCAATGTGGATGAACGGTTGCAAAAGAGGTATGGGAGTGGGCTGGAGGTCGCGGCGAATGAGCCGAGGGGAACAGTGATGATTGTTAGAATCCCCGTTTGAGTGTTTGGGTGAGTGTGTAGGAGGTGTATAGATGACTCTCGTGAAGCAGTTCAAAGAGTTGAGGGGGTATCGGCAGGCGTTCGAGGCCGCGAGGGGTGTTTACAGACTGTCAAAGCGCTGGCCGAACTGCGGGAACCCTCCCCCACCCCCACACGCTACAGAGGAGGAGTCTCCATGCGCGTCCTAGTCGTTGACGACGAAGTTCCCGCTCGCGAGCGGCTCAAGCGCATGTTGGCCGAGATCGAGGCTGTGGAGATTATCGAAGCTACGGATGGCTCGCAGGCGGTGGAGATGATTGAGGCCCTATCGCCCGACCTGGTGCTGCTGGATATCCAGATGCCCGGGCTGGATGGCTTTGGGGTCATCGAGGCGCTGAAAGAGCCCCCCCCCATCATCTTTGTCACCGCCTACGACGAGTATGCCATCCGTGCCTTTGAGGTGAACGCGATGGATTACCTGCTCAAGCCCTTTAGCCGGGAGCGTCTGCACAAAGCCATCCGCCGCATACAGGAAGGCCTGGCTGAGGAACGCGACCTTGGCGCGCAGATGGGTCCGCTGCTGGAGAGCCTGGTCGCCCAGGGCCGGTACCTGGCCCGCCTGGCGGTGCGCGACCGCGACTGCATCCGTGTGCTGGATGTAGAGGATGTGGACTGGATCGGTATCAAAGACGAGCAGGTGATGGTTCACGTGGGGGACGAGGTATACCCCATCCGCCGCACGCTGATCGAATTGGAGACCCGGCTGGATCCGGCCTGCTTTTTCCGCGCACACCGATCGGCCATCGTCAATCTGGATCGAGTAAAAGAAGTCATTCCCTGGTTCAAAGGCAGCCACAAGCTGCGGTTGACAACTGGCGCAGAGGTAGACCTGAGCCGGACACAGGCGCGGGCGCTGCGCGAGCTCCTGGGGTGGTAGCTCTGGCTGTTCCTCATCGGCACGCTCACGCCGGTCATCTACAGCCAGAACGACGGCTGATCCCCGTCGCCGGCCACAACGACCTGATGAGGGTGGGGAGAGCGGCCTGCTTTGAGGCGATCGAGGCTTGGGTGGGCGCTGGAAGCTGAGAGCTGCATGGCCCTACAATCGTTCAAAAGATGTAAGAAAGCGAGGTGTCGCATGACCCAGGTGGCCTTTGTCAAAACCGGGGATCGGGTGGTGGGCGTGAATCAGGCTCTGGACCTGCTGGCTGCCGGTCCCTTTGCGGGCAAACGCCTCTTCTTGAAGCCCAACTTTAACAGCGCTGACCCCTTTCCCGGCTCGACCCACAACGACACCTTGAGCGCCCTTGTCCGCTGGCTCCAGGCCCAGGGCGCCGATCGCATCGTCGTCGGTGACCGCAGCGGCATGGGTGACACGCGAACCGTGATGGCGCAGAAGGGCATCTTTGGCCTGGCCAAAGAGCTGGCTTTCAAAGCGATCGTGCTTGACGAGCTGGACGCCGATGGCTGGACAAAGACCGATGTCCCCGGCAGTCACTGGAAGCGTGGCTTTGCCATCGCCCGCCCCGCTCTCGAGGCCGACGGCATTGTCCAGACCTGCTGCCTGAAAACGCACCGCTTTGGCGGGCATTTCACTCTGTCGCTCAAGAACTCGGTGGGCCTGGTAGCCAAGCAGATCCCGGGCGAGCGCCACAACTATATGCAGGAACTGCATTTCTCCCGGCATCAGCGGCGCATGATCGCCGAGGTCAACGCGGCCTACCGGCCCGACCTCATCCTCCTCGATGGCATCGAGGCCTTTGTCAAGGGCGGACCGGCCAAGGGCAAAAAAGTCGACGCCCAGGTCATCCTGGCCGGCACCGACCGGATCGCCATCGACGCGGTGGGTGTGGCCATTCTGCGCCACTTTGAGACTACGCGCCAGGTCAGCAAGGGGCCGATCTTTCAGCAGCAGCAGATCGCCCGCGCCGTGGCGTTGGGGCTGGGAGTGGATAGCCCTGAACAGATCGAACTGGTTACCGGCGATGCAGAGAGTGAGGCCTACGCCGCCGAGATTGAGGCGGTCCTGAGGCTGGGGTAGGCAACTCTCGCCAGCCCTCGCAAATCCAACAGTCATCCACTCCCAATCAGACCCTGGCCCTGGCCAAGGCACTGCGCGAGCGGGGTGAGCTCGAGTCGGCTCTGCAAATAGCCCAGCATGATCTGACACTGGAGGGCTCCAAGGGGTCGCTGGCCCCCTGGCTGAGCGACCTGGCCGATGCCATGGAAAAGAGCGCCCTGGCTCTCAAAGCTGCCACCGTCGCCTTCAGCCCCAGCCCCAGCCTGAGTGCTTACCTCAGGCGGAGCGCATCATCGAACCGGGAAAGGCCAAGCATTACCACCGTGCGGTGGACTGGCTGGATAGGGCGCGCCGGTCGTGCGGAAGAGTGGCGGGTGTACCTGCGCGACATCCGGACCCGCCACAGCCGCAAGCACAAGCTGATGGGCATGTTGGAGCGATTCGGGAGGAGGCAAGTCCCCGTAAGGAGAGGAAGGTATGGATGTTCCGCTGCTGGTGACCAAATTGCATACCCCTTTGCCGCGTCCGAACCGGGTATCCCGTCCCCACCTGATCCGGCGGCTGGAAGAGGGGCTGCGCCTGGGCCGCAAGCTCACCCTTGTCTCTGCTCCTGCCGGCTTTGGCAAGACGACACTGGTCGCCGACTGGCTGCAACAGGTGAATCAGCCATTCACCTGGCTCTCTCTCGACGACGGCGACAACGATCCGGTTCGCTTCCTGGCCTACCTCAACGCTGCGCTACAAAGAATTAACAGCTGTTGGGGCCAGACCGTCCGGGAGATGCTTTGCTCGCCTCAGCCGCCAACCCAGAAGGCGATGGTGGCTGCCCTCATCAACGACATCGCTGCCGGTGATTCCCACTTTGTGTTGATCCTGGACGATTATCATCTCATCTCGACCCTGCCCATCCACGATGCCCTCATCTTTCTGCTGGACAACCTGCCGCCGCAGATACACCTGGTGATCCTCAGTCGGGCTGACCTTCCCTTTTCGCTGGCCCGACTGCGTGCCTGTGGCGAGCTGACCGAGATCCGGGCCGATGACTTGCGCTTCACGCTGGAAGAAGCCGTGGCCTTTATGAACGAGGTGATGAACCTTGGCCTGACGCAACAACAGATCGCCGCCCTGGAGAGCCGCACGGAGGGTTGGGTCGCCGGGCTGCAACTGGCCGGCCTCTCCCTGCAGGGTCTGGCGCGTGGCGACGTTGCCGGTTTCATTGAGGCCTTTGCCGGTAGCCATCGCTATGTGATGGACTACCTGATGGAGGAGGTTTTCAGCCAGCAGCCGGTAGATGTGCAGCGGTTCCTGCTCCAGACGTCGATCCTTGACCGTCTGATCGGTCCATTGTGCGATGCGGTCACTGGCCGGGATGATGGACAGGCGATGTTGGAGTGGCTCGACGCAGTCAATCTGTTCATCGTGCCGCTGGACCTCGAGCGGCACTGGTACCGCTACCATCACCTGTTCGCCGATCTGTTATGCGACCGGCTGCGCCAGACGCAGCCCGAGAGGGAGCGTGAGCTGCACCGCTGGGCAGCGGCATGGTACGAGCGCAACGGGTTCATGGAGGAAGCTGTAGATCACGCCCTAAAGGCTCAGGATTACGACCTTGCCGTCCGATTGATCCAACAGGTTGCCTTTTCCCTGTGGCAGCTTGGCAAGACCTATACCCTCTTGAACTGGATGAGAGCCATGCCGGAGGCGCTGGTTCGCTCCCACACGAGCCTGGCTGTCGACTATGCCGCCGCGCTGACCATCACCGGGCAACTGGATGCCGTCGAACCGTGGTTGCGGGATGCCGAGGCTCAGCTCCTGGAGCAGGCAGCGAATCCCACCGCCGCACTCTACCTGAGCAACGCGTACCGGCTGCGGGCTCATGTTGCCCGCTTTGTTGGCACACCGGCCGAGGCTCTCGCCTTCAGCCAGCGGGCGCTGGAATACACCCCGGCCGACCGCATAGATATGCGCGGTGTAACCCTGTTGCACATGGGTCATGCTCACTTGCTAAATGGCGACGCCACAGCAGCAGACCAGGCATTGATAGAAGCTTGCGACATCTGCCGGGCCGTCCGCCATCGAGCTGCCTACCTGAGCGCGGCCCACTACCTGGCCCAACTGCGCATCTACCAGGGCCGGCTCCGCGAAGCGCAATCGATCTACCAGGCTGCCATCGAGTTCGTGGTCGAACAGGGGGAATTGGTTTGCGCCGGCATCGAGCAGATCGGTCTGGGTGACCTGCTCCGAGAATGGAACGACCTGGAAGCCGCAACACAGCACATCCACCAGGGATTGAGACTGGCCGAGATGGGCGGGGACTTTGTCTTCCTGCGCGATGGCTACCTGGCCCGCGCCCGGCTAGAGTTAGCCCTGGGCAACCATGACCAAGCCCTGGCCTTTGTCCACCGGGCCGAGCAAGTGATACAACACCACCGATCCTCCTGGGAGACGACGGTGGTTGGGCTCTGGAAGGCGCGGCTGTATCTGGCGCAAGGAGACTGGGCAGGAGCAGCAGTGTGGGCGCAGAACTGCGGCCTGAGTTCCGACGATGAGCCGCGCTTTCTGGACGAGTTCGCCCACCTGACGCTGGCCCAGGTACTGCTCGCCCTGGGCCGCCTGGATAAAGCCGGGCGGCTGCTGGAGCGGCTGCGGCAAGCCGCCGCGTCTGCCGGGCGTTGGGGAAGGCTGATCCACATCCTGATCGCCCAGGCGTTGGTTCGGAAAGCGGGTGGTGACATGCCTGGCGCCCTGCAGGCCCTGGAGCACGCCCTGAACCTGGCCGAGCCTGAGGGCTATGTCCGCACCTTTGTGGACGAAGGCGCACCAATGATTGCCTTGCTGCGAGATTCCCTGTCACAGGGCATTGCGCGCAGCTATGTCAGCCGGCTGCTGGTAGCTTTTGGAGAGTCAGCGGCGGGTCCGTTCCTCGTCGAGCCCCTCACCCGACGCGAGTTAGAGGTGATTCGCCTCATTGCTGACGGTCTCAAGAACCAAGAGATCGCCGATCGTCTTGTCATCAGCGTGGCCACCGTCAAACGTCACGTCACCAATATTTATGGGAAACTGGGTGTCAGCCGTCGCATCCAGGCCGTTGCCCAGGCACAGGAGCTTGGCCTGCTCTAGCCTCTTGCCGGAGAGAGGCTAACGATCCGGACCGTCACCATTTCGTTCTCTTTCGTCGTGCCCCTCTGCAATTCGTAAATACGACCTTTTCTACGACCTTTGGTCGTTTCTCTGTCCGCAACAACGTGGTATGATAGATCTCTGGTGAGGTGGAGGCTGTTCAGGACGCAGACGGCTTTTTCATCACACAAAGAGGATATTGGCAGGCGCCATTGCCGATCAAGCAGCTCTGCACGGGCTGCTGATGAAACTGGGCGGCCTGGGTCTGACGCTGCTCTCTATGAATCGGGTCAAGGTATGACAAATCGTACGTTGCTGTTGGGTGCATGTGGTCTCTATTGTGGCGCATGTTATCACTATCGTGCTTCGCTTCCCGAGGGTCAGCATCTCCTCGAGGAAGCAGCCTGCCAGGGACGCAAGTTAGAGGGCTTTTCCTGCAAGGGGTGCCGCTCTGATGTTCTGTACAGCCATCCCGGCTGTGCCCGGTGCGAGATCCGGGCGTGTGCCGACGAGAAGAACGTCGAACACTGTGGCCTCTGCTGCGAGTTTCCCTGTAACCGGCTACAGGTTTTCCAGAGTGATGGGCGGATCCACCACCGCGACGTGTTGGTCCACCTGGAGGACCTGAAAGCAAAAGGCTCCGACCGGTGGCTGGCGGAGCAGGCTCGGCGCTGGACCTGTGGCTGTGGGGCCGGGTTTAGCTGGTACAAAGTGTTTTGCCACTCTTGCGGTGCACCGTTGCTTTCCTACGGGTCTGATCCGGCGGCGCCATCAAACCGCTCTGGCGTGTAGAACGCAAGCGTGCCAACCATGAATGACGACTGAGTCAATCCGGCCACATTTCGAAAGAAGTAAAGAATGAGTGACAGAGTCCAAGAGAAACGGCTGCGAATCTGGCAGACTGAAAGGGAGCTACCACCAGATGTGTTCAAAGCCTGGCACAAGCCGGACGGAGCTATCAGTCCCGTCGCCATTGTGGCTACGGTAGATCCTGATGGGGTGCCCCGCACCGCTCCCTTTGGCAGCCTGCGGGCGATCACGCCCCGGCTGTTGCGGCTCTTCTCGTGGCGTGAGCACGATACCTGCGCCAACCTCTGCCGCGATGGGCGGATATCGCTGGCGCTGGTCTCTCCGGACGTCGCCGTGAGCGTCACCGGACGGGCCAGAGTGGTCCGAGAGCGGGCACGCCACGACGAGCGGTTTGCCATCCTAGAGATCGACGTCGAGGAGGTAAAGAACGACATGGCCTACCGCGTCGTCGTCGAAAGCGGGATCGAAATCGTCCCTAAAGAAAGGCACAAGCCCTGGTACGATGTGGCCATGGCCGAGCTGGGGGACATGGCACGGAGGAAATGAAATGCGCCGCGGTATCATCTTTGACATAGATGGCGTGCTGGATTTTCAGGGTATAGCAGACCTGGTGGAATTGCTGACTGGAGATTGCTTCACTGCTCGGGAGCTCTTGGAGATGGAACGTGAAAGGTGATGCTTATCTGAAAGATCGCTTGACCCAGTACGATACCTGGCTGCGAGAGGGGAGAATCCCCTTCTCCTCCAAGGTGATCCCGGTCCGCGAAGCACTGGACGTCAAGCAGTGGGTATTGCCTACCGAGCAGGTCATCGAGTTGCTGCATAGCGCCCGGACCTATGCGCTCACCTGCTGCACGTGTCGCAGCCATTATCAGCGCTGTGACAACCCTCTGGAGGTCTGTTTTCTACTCGACAACGCGGCGGACCAGGCCGTAGCTGACGGCACCGCGCGCCACGTCTCTCTCGAGGAGGCGATGCGCGTTTTGCGCCAGGCCAACGAGTGTGGGTTGGTGCATTTGACGATCTATGAGCCGGAGCAAACTGTGTACGCGGTGTGCAGCTGCTGCTCGTGTTGCTGCCATGACCTCCAGTTCCTGCGGATCTATGGCCGGAGTGATCTGATCGCGCGGTCGGAATACGTCGCGCAAACCGACATGGAGGCATGCGCGCAGTGCGGCGACTGCGTCCAGCGATGTGTCTTTGGAGCCCGGGTGTGGAAAGATGGCTGCCTGAGCTACGACGCCGGGGCGTGCTATGGTTGTGGACTCTGTGTGATGGTTTGCCCCGCCGGCGCGACCGTTTTAAAGCCAAAGTCTGCCAGTATTCACGTGACTGGCGCCCGAGGAGGGGATAACGAATGAAGGACGAGGTTCAAAGGCCGCGTTTCAGCCGCCCTGAACTGGTTTTGCTGGCCATCCTGTTCGGTATCAGGCCGGCTATGTAGGAAAAGCCTGTGACGGCGCGTGAAAACCTTACGATGGCTCTCCGTGGAGGCATGCCTGAGCACACGCCACTCTCTGTGCTCGACTGGTTTTTTGCCGATCCACGATACGATTTCGACGAATGGCGTCCGTTGTTCGACCGGGGGCTAAGCCTCGTCGTGCAATGCCAGACTGTGAGGCTCGTGGAGCACGGCGTAGAGACGATGGTGAAGCACAAGGTCGAGGGAGATCGGCGCTATACCATTCGTCGCAAAGAGACGCCTGTGGGGGCAGTCCAGAGTGTGACCGTCAACTCGATCCGGGCGCCGAGGCTGATGGAATGGTCCTGTGAACATTGGGTCAAGAGGCCGGAGGACTATAATGTCCTAAAGTGGATCGTCGAGAACACTCAAGTGCTGTCCCAATATGGTGAGTTTGCCAGGGCTCAAGAGCGCGCCGGGGACCAGGGCGTCACTGTGGTGCTTGGCGGGCGCACCCCGGCCATGACGATTCAGATCGACTACGCTGGCGGAGAACGGTTCGCCCTCGACGTTGCGCGAAGGGTGGACGAGCTGTTCGAGCTTTACGAAGCGGAGAAAAAGCTCTTCCTGGAAGTGAACCGTGCCATTGCCGCCGGCCCGGGGGCCTTTGTCACCTGGTGTGAGCAGCTTACGATCGATATGCTGGGCCCCAGGCGCTACGCCGAGCTGCTCATGCCGGTGTACGAGGAGGTTGTCCCGCTGTACGGGCTGTCCGGCAAGCGGGTCCTGGTGCAGTACGATGGCAAGCTCAGGGCCGCGGCCGATCGGATTGTACGTGCCCCTTTCCACGTCATCGAAATGCTCACCGAACCCCCAGAAGGAGACATGACGCTAGACGAGTGCCGCGCCGCCTGGCCGGACAAGGTTCTCTGGGCGAACATCAACGTCGGCCTGTACAGGCTGCCACCGGCCGAGTTGCGGCAGGCGATTATCGCTATGCGTCAGCGTGCCGGCAAAAAGGCATTGGCCTTTGCCATCTCGGAGGACATTCCCGAGAACTGGCGGGATTCGATTCCTGTGGTTCTGCAGACGTTGCAGGAGCTTGGATAGGACCGTCGGCAGCATGCGCCAGCGGAGCAGGATGGACGCCGGTGTTTCCGGCATGTTCTGGAGGACAGGAGCAAATGGTTATCGCCATTCGACCCGTGAATAACCGCGACATCGAAGCGCTGTGTGAGATCTATTACGATTTCCACGAATTTCACGTCTGTGGGGTGCCTACACATCTGCGCAGCCTGGGTGCTAGAGAGCGGTGGGATCGGTCCCACCTCATAGGAGCCCTCGGCAAGATCATGCAGAGCGACGATTCCGAGATATTTGTGGCCAAAGTAGCAGGCAAGCTGGCAGGGCTCATCGAGGTCTATGTGCGACAAGACGCAGACGAGGCAACCCTCGTTCAACATCAGTATGTTGAGCTCCAGAGCCTGATGGTTTTGTCGCCTTTTAGAAGAAACGGCATAGGGACCCAGTTGGTAGGAGTTGCGCGACAATGGGCACAGGAAAAGGGAGCGACGGAAATGAGACTGGGGGTATGGGAGTTCAACGAGGCAGCTCGGGAATTCTATGAGGCCGTTGGTTTCAAAACTCTGAAGTGGAGAATGGTCGCAGAGCTTCCAGTCTGAGGTCCGGCCTGTGCAGGCGCGAGACCTGGCCGAGCCAGCCGATTCCTATGAGGGATCAGCGGATGTGGAGGGAGAGGAAGTAGAGGGAGATGGACACAGAGGTTTACCAGCGACTGGCCCGACAGTTGGATGTCCTTCCCATAGGTTTCCCCATCACCCAGAGCGGCGTGGAACTAGAGCTGCTGGCCAAGGTCTTTGCTCCTGAGGAGGCGGCGTTGGCTGCGCTGATGGGTTCGATGCCCGAGCCCTCCGATGCAATCGCTGTCCGGGCCGGCGTGGCCGGTAAAGTTGCCGAATCGATACTCAGGGAGATGGCTCGCGGAGGGTTGATACGAGCCAGAGAGGAAAACGGGCAAGCGAGTTTCTCTCTGCTACCTTTTCTTGTGGGGATCTATGAGCGGCAGTTGCCCCGGATGGATGCTGAGCTGGCCCGTTTGTTCGAACAGTACTACCAGGAGACTCGAGGAGGAAGCGTCATCCAGGATGCGCCGCCGGTCCATCGGGTGATTCCCGTGGAAGAAGCAATACCTGTGGACGCCGAGATCCTTCCCCACGAGTGGGCATCCAGGCTGGTGCAGGAGGCCAGGTCTTGGGCGGTGCGGGACTGTGTGTGCCGCACCCAACAGCAGCTGCTGGGTCAAGGCTGTGATCATCCGCTGGAGGTATGCCTGGTCTTTGCGCCGGTTGAGGGAGCGTTCGACCACAGCGACGTGGACCGACCTGTTACTACAGAAGAGGCTTTGTCGATCTTACGCCAGGCGGCAGATGCGGGTCTGGTGCATACGGTCTACAACTTTCGGCAAGGACTCCACCACATTTGCAACTGCTGTACCTGCGCCTGCATGTTCTTGCGGGGTGTGGTAGAGTTCGGCCGCTTCACCGGCATCGCGCGTTCGGCCCTTCAGTCGGTCATCAATATTGAACTGTGCATCGGCTGCGGGGAATGCATCGAGCGATGCCAGTTTGGGGCGCTCTCTTTGCGGGATCAGGTCTGTGTGGTAGAAAATGTGCGCTGCATGGGATGTGGGTTGTGTGCAGCAGCGTGTCCAACGGGTGCCCTGCGCCTGGAGAGGCTGTCTGAGGACGAAATGCCTGTGCTGCCGGTGGATCGGTGCGTGTGGGCAGAGCAGCGTTTGCGTGGTCGTGACCTTGGCGACTAGAGACCTTCAAGGAAAGCGAGCAGGCTATGAATATCACCAGTACAAACGACCGCCTGGAGGAAATCGCCAGATTCGTCCACGATCGCCTCCGCGAGGTGGCAAGCCAGAGGGCGAACTCGAATCTGGATCCAGAGTACCGGTGGCAGCATACACTGCGAGTCAGCCAGTATGGCAGGATGATTGCTAAAGCCGAAGGAGCAAACGTCGAACTGGTCATCGCGGCCTGCCTGCTGCACGACGTAGCCCACTTTGACCAGGACAACTGGAAAGAGCATGGCCGCCTGGGAGCCAGGATTATCCGGCCATTTCTGGCCGAACTGGGATACAGTCCTCAAGAGACGGAGAATATCTGCTATTCCGTGGCTGTACACGTGGATGGACGTGCAGACTTGGCACACCCTGAGACCCTGGAGTCCAGAATCGTGAGCGATGCGGACAACATAGATCGCTTTGGTGCGTACCGCATCATTCAGTGGTGCACAGCGGACGTGGAAAACTACAAAGGCCTCATCGCCAAGCTGAGGCAACGCCTTCAAACTCTGGAAGACTACCGGCAAAGAAAGGTGATGGAAACGGAAACAGGGCATCATCTCTTTAACCGCCAACTGGATCTGCAAATAGCTTTTTTCAAAGCTTTGGTTGAGGAAAGCGAGCTGACATCGCTATGAACGAGATACAAACCATCATCTTTGACTTGTCCGAAGTCCTCATCGCGGGTCTTTTTGGTATAGAGATTCCCCTGGCAGGGCGGTTGCGCGTTCCAAGCAGCACGATACTACCGGCTTTTGGCGGTGACTTGTTACAGGAGCTGTGTTGTGCTCAACTGAGTGAGGATGAGTACCTGGAACGGGTCATCAACCGGCAAGGTTGGAGCATTTCTCCTGAGCACCTGAAGCCCATCATCAGGCGCAACTTTCGCCGGACTGTTCCTGGAATGCAGAGGGTTCTGGATCGATTGAAGCCTTGCTACGAGTTGGTTCTTCTGTCGGATCATGCCCTCGAATGGATGGCGTACATCCAGATGGCACACTCGTTTTTCGAAAAGTTTGGGGCGTTATTCTTTTCCTACGAACTGGGGCAGACAAAGAGTGACCCTAGAACCTTTGCACGGGTCCTGGACGAGTTGGGGCGGAAAGCGGGACAATGTCTCTTTGTGGACGACAGTGAGCGGAACGTGGCCGTGGCCAGGTCTGTAGGACTACCGAGCGTTCGTTTTTTGGACTCGGCACAACTGGTACGGCAACTCTGCCGAATGGGATTGGAACTGTGAAGATTCTCACCATGGTCCCGATCCAGCCAGAGCTCGACTTTTTGCTGCAAGCTTGGGCCGAAAAAGGCTTCCATATACAGACTTTCATGATCGGTAGACTTTTAGTGATGCATCTGCCCAAGCTCGACGTGACCCTGGCCTGTGGTGGGCTGGGCAAGGTCCAGTTTGCTGTGCAGACCCAGTACCTGCTGGACGTCTGCCCGGGTTGGGATCTGGTCATCTGTGCTGGCGCGGCTGGGGCGTTAGTAGATGGGCTATCCATTGGTGATGTGGTTGTTGCAACCGACACGGTGGAGCACGACATTCACAACAAGTTCGGCAAATCCTTTCTGCCCAGGTTCGGTGGCGTTGAGACCGTTGTATCTGCGCTCCGGTCTGTGCTACCGCTAAGCAGCTCGTTTCAAGTGCACTTTGGCCCCATAGCCAGCGGCGATGAGGATATCGTGGACACTGATAGAAGGAGAATGCTGCACAGGCGGACAGGAGCCCTTGCCGTTGCCTGGGAGGGGGCGGGCGGAGCAAGGGCTTGCCATTTCAGTAGGGTGTCGTTTGTCGAAATCCGTGGAATCACCGATAGAGCTGATAGCGATGCGGCATCTGATTTTGAGGGAAATCTGGAAAGCGCGATGACAAACGTCGCAACGCTCATCACATCTTGGTTACACAAGAGGGTTGCCCCTTGAGTGAAAGGACCCTCACACATCTGGCTCTAGTTCTCAAAGCACGAAAACTATGTGAGGGCGGCTGAACCTGGCCGATAGAATGATG
>Ga0180432_10008789_pt1 | contig 12486 bp, 12 predicted proteins | sample SS_ome_10_FD_132414 | JGI IMG/M metagenome (GOLD analysis project Ga0180432, IMG submission 132414) | Hypersaline lake sediment archaeal communities from the Salton Sea, California, USA - SS_1_MS_2 metaG | ecosystem: Environmental > Aquatic > Non-marine Saline and Alkaline > Hypersaline >...
ACAAATCAGCCTTTATAATTCAAGTTATTTATTATTCTTTTTTTCGGTTTACCTATTATACAAATCAATAAATAACTATTTGATTGTATCCTTGAACTCCTCGTCATAAGCATTCAAGGCCTCAGTCATCAATTTGTCAAGGTCATCTGATATTTCCTGTTTCTCCGCAATTTCAGTAAAAATCTGAGCATACCTGTCTTCAATAAAAGAGTACAGGCCCGCCTCATATTTTTCTAAAACGTTAACCGGATACTTGTCGAGAAAACCTTTTGTACCCGCATAGAGTATGGTTACCTGTTTTTCAACCGCGAGCGGTTGAAACTGGGGCTGCTTCAAAATCTCAACGAGTCTTTCTCCACGGGAAAGCTGTGCCTGAGTCGCCTTGTCCAGGTCGCTTCCAAAAGCGGCAAACGCTTCAAGTTCACGGTACTGGGCCAGATCAAGCCGCAGAGTGCCGGCCACCTGTTTCATGGCTTTGACCTGAGCCGCGCCCCCCACGCGTGACACTGAAAGTCCCACATTAATTGCAGGCCGAACACCCGCAAAAAACAGGCCGGGTTCAAGAAAGATCTGGCCGTCGGTAATGGAAATAACATTCGTCGGAATATATGCTGACACGTCACCGGCCTGGGTCTCAATAATCGGAAGAGCCGTCAGAGAACCGGCGCCCAGCTCGTCGTTGAGCTTGGCGGCTCGCTCCAGCAGGCGAGAGTGATTGTAAAAAATATCGCCGGGGTAGGCTTCACGACCTGGCGGACGTCTTAAAAGAAGCGAAACCTGGCGATATGACGCCGCCTGTTTTGAAAGGTCATCATAAATGATGAGCGCATGCATTTTATTGTCCCGGAAATATTCCCCCATGGCGCATCCCGCATAAGGGGCGATATACTGCAATGTTGCCGGGTCGCTGGCACAGGCTGCAATAACAATCGTATATTCCATGGCCCCGTGTTTTTCAAGGGCGGCGACGACCTGAGCAACCGTGGATTTCTTCTGGCCGCAGGCCACATAAATGCAGTAAACATCCGTATCTTTCTGGTTAATGATGGCATCCACCACAAGAGCTGTTTTCCCGATCTGGCGGTCGCCGATAACCAACTCCCGTTGACCTCGGCCCACCGGTGTCATGGCGTCAACAGCTTTTGCTCCGGTGTACATGGGTTCATGAACGCCCTTTCTGTCAATAACACCCGGCGCAACCATTTCGACCCTTCTGGTTTCTTTGGCATCTATCGGTCCCTTACCGTCCAGAGGTTCACCCACGGCAGAAAGCACCCGTCCCAGGACGGCTTCTCCCACGGGGACCTCAGCAATTCGGCCGGTACGCTTGACCATGTCGCCCTCTTTGATATCAAAGTCGTCACCCATAACTGCAACGCCCACGTTGTCTTCCTCGAGGTTCAGCACAAGACCATAAATACCGCCCGGGAATTCAACCAGCTCCATGGCCATCACCTTGTCCAGACCATACACTCTGGCAATACCATCACCCACCGACAAGACAACCCCTGTTTCACTTAATTCAACTTTCTTGTCGTAATCCGTAATCTGTTCCTTAATGATCTGACTTATTTCTTCAGCTTTTAGTTCCATTATACACTCTCACCCCTTTTTAAAGATTCTCTCATATTGAGTAATTGTGTTTTGATGCTACCGTCCAAAACAAGATCACCTATTCGGGAGACAATTCCCCCGATAAGGCTGGGGTCTTGTTCAACCTCCAGAATAATATCTTTACCTGTCCTTGTCGACAGGGTAGTACGGATTTTTTCAACGGTTTCGGATGACAACTCAGTGGCAGAAACCAGACTGGCACGCACAACGCCTTTTAATTCATCGGCCAGTTTTTTATAAAACTCATTGATATCACTCAAAAATCCAAACCGTCCTTTGTCAAACAGCAAAAGCAGGAAAGATGCCATCACTTTGGAGATATCTACTTTGCCAATGACTGCCTGCAAAACTTTTTTACGACCTCCCACGTCATAGAGGGGGTTTATAATTGCCTGCTCAAGCTCTTTTTGACTCGTAATTAAATCTGAAAATCGATCAAGTTCTTCTTTATAGGTCTCAGCCTTATCATCCTCTTTGCCGATAATCAGAAGTGCCTTGGCATAACGCCGGGCTATTTTTAAATTCTTCATTATGCCACCACCTTCTCTAAATATTCATCTACCAATTTATCCTGATCCTGGGATGTGATTTTATCTTTTATCAACGTTTCAGCATTAACAAGCGCTTTTTCGAGTATATCTTGCTGCAGCTTTATTTTGGCCTGTTTAAACTCATGTTCGATATTCCGCCGGGCCTGCTCTTCTAATTTCTCGACGGTCTTTTTCGTCTCATCGATGATCCTCGCCTTGGCCTCGTTTCCCTGCCTTATATACTCTTCTATAAGCTTCTCGGCCTCCTGTTCCAAATGCGAAAGCCTTTCCGTGTAATTTGCCAACTCTTTTTCGGCATCCTTTTTCTTGGCTTCCAGCTCGCTGAGCTGATCTTTTATACCTTTGATTCTGGAATCTAGCGCCTGAGATACCGGCTTGCGTAACAGAAAAAAAAGGCCGACCACCAAAACAGTAAAATTCATAACCCGGTAGGTATCCGTCGCTATCCATCCTTTTTTTGCCTCATGGCCGCCCTCGCCTTCTGACGACGCTGCAACCGTTCCGACAAAACAGAATAAAAACACGGCCAATATCACCATCATAGCTGAACCTTTTGCTATAATCAGATTCTTGCGACCCACACCGGACCGTCTTTTATTAATCAGGTTCATTAAAGAGCCCTCCCCAGAATTTTTTGACCAATAGCACTCGCAAAGGTATCAATCTCCTTTTGTAAAGATGCCCTGACCGCCTCGACATCCTTTGCAATTTTTTCACGCACCTCGGCAAGATCTGCCTGAGCCTTCTGATTAATTTTATCGATTATCTCTCTTTCTTGGTCAGCAGCCTCTTGTAACAGGGCATTCTTTTCATTTAATCCTTTAGCCCTGGCATCTCTAATTCCCGAATCAAAGGCCTCGTTTTTCTCCGTTGCTTCCTTGTCTGAAGTCTCGATATTCTGCTCAAGGCTTGTAATTTTTTCCTTTCTTTGGATTAAAATGTTGCGAATCGGCCTGAATAAAATAATATTTAATACCCATACAATAACGAGAAAATTGGCGATTTGAACGAAAAGCGTCCAATCAGGAATAACCGTTATTCCACCTGCGCCAAAAGCAACTCCCGCAAACCACAGAGAGGCTAATATAAAATAGAAGATAATCCAAACGTTCCGGTTTAAACCAACTATTTTCATTTAAAAATCCTCCATCCATGAAACCTGTAAACGCAATTTATAAAAACCCATGTTTTTAACTCGGCGGTCTATAGCATCAGTGTTAAAAGTTGTCAAAGGTTTTTTTTAATTTTTCTATTTTGTCTTATTTCCCCTTAAAATTTGATCTGTTACATTGCCTCAACAAAGAGTTCAGGCGCTCATAGAACAATTTCCATTGAAAATGACTCCGGATTCCATCAAAACAACCGGAGCCCGAATATCACCCACAACACGACCCGGCGGATAAACCTCGATTTTCTTCTTTGCCTCGATGGTACCGTTTACCTCACCCATGATTATGGCGACGTCAACAATTATCTCTGCGTTCACAACAGCTTTTTCCCCTATAATCAAAGTACCTTGATTACCAAGAATTTTTCCTTTAACATTTCCGTCCATCCTGACGGTGTTGTTAAACTCGATTGTACCTTCAATACTGGTGCCGGCTCCAAAAAAAGTGTTTATCTTTTCCGGCTCCTTTGTTTTTTTCATACATCCTCCATAATCCGGACAACCCGGGACAAAACATCCGCTTTTGGACGAAAGTAAATACACTGGAAGTAGCTGAGGAAAATGGTCCGGTCAATTCAAGCATCATGTTTATCGATCATTCAATCAGAAAGCGCCTCATGCTGATACTCATTAACAGGCCGACGCAAATCATTATGCTAACGATCGATGAACCGCCATAGCTGATAAAGGGTAGCGTCACACCGACGATCGGCATCAGGCCCATAGCCATTCCAACATTAATAAAAACCTGCCAGAACATCATTGCCGTTAGGCCTACAGCCAGAATAGTTCCAAAAGGATCTCTGCATCTATACGCAATATTCAATCCCCAAATAATAAGCATAAGAAAAAGAGAAAGAATAACCACCGATCCCACAAATCCCCATTCCTCAGCCAAAACTGAAAATATGAAATCCGTATGCTGCTCAGGTAAAAAGGAGAGTGCGTTCTGAGTCCCTTTCAAAAAACCTTTGCCGAAGATCATACCGGAACCTATGGCAATTTTTGACTGTATAATATGATAACCTGCACCCAGTGGATCACGGTTTGGATTTATAAATGTTAATATCCGTTCTTTCTGGTAACCTTTCAGTAAAAACCAGACCAAAGGGCCGGTTATCGTACACGAAGTAATGAGATATAAAAGTGAGCGCCTTTCAATTTTTACAAATACAGTCATGAAACCGGCAATCAAGACCACCACCATGGCTGTCCCTAAATCCGGTTGTCTAACGATTAAAATAAAAGGAATTGCCGTCAATATCAAAGGAGTAAGAAGCTCTTTCAAGGAAAAACCTCTGGTGTCTGCAAATTTGGAATAGTATCTTGCCAAACTAATAATCACGGCAATCTTGACAAGCTCTGACGGTTGGATTGAAATAGGGCCCAATATGAGCCAGCGTCTTGCGCCTCCTACATATTTCCCCATCATTAATACATATATCAAAAGCACTATGCATACCGCATAGATTGCAGGAGACCATCGATATAATGATTTATAATTAATAAAAAAACACAAAACCATGCCGGTCATCCCGATACCATACCAGATGATCTGTTTGAAATAGAGTGTTTTTTCCGGCGTGGGCGTCGCTGATGTTACCGCGCTGTATAGGGTAATAAGACCGAATAGTCCGATTAAAAAAGTGAGCCCCAATAAGCCCCAATCAAAGTATTTTACAAACCGTCGATCAAACATCGTCCCTATGCTCCATATGGATAAAGGTGTTGAAAAATTTACAACTCATTGAAATTAACAGTCTATTAATTTCAACCTATTTATGCCGTCCGAATGGAATAATGGAATGCTGGAAGATTGGGGGTAAGGACGGAAATAAACCATTTTAATTGTAAAAAACTCCTTTCCTTCGACTTCGTTCAGGACAAGCTCATCCATCATTTTTCCCGGCCTGTCTCGCAAGTCCGGTGGATCTTAACGGAGTGTAACTTTTTCTCTAATTAACCTGAGTCATCACTCCATTATTCCATCATTCCATCATTCCAATTGGGGCGTTATTATTGCTTCGAACTTTCAGCTTTCAGCTGTCTGCCATATTCATCCTTTTCCAAATAAGTCATAATTATTTCCCTTGCTATGGGCGCCGCTGCCGTTGATCCGTGTCCTCCATGCTCTACAAATACGGCAACAGCTATTTGTGGATCCGCCGATGGCGCATAAGCCACGAACCACGCATGAGGTTTGAACTGGTCCGGCATATCTTTTTCAGACAGATTGGGTTCATTACGACGTCCAACCACCTGGGCGGTTCCGGTTTTTCCACTAATATCAACATTTTTAATATATGCAATATGTGCTGTGCCTTTGGGATTGCTAACGACTTCCCTCAGGCCTTTTTTGACGATCTCCAATGTTTTTTTGCCGGCAGGCAGTCCGCCGATCACCTGTTTTTTGCTTTGAATAACAATATCACCATCCACTGTTCTAACCGACTCAAGTATCAAAGGCTTATATCTTGTTCCGCCGTTTGCCAATGCCGAAGTCAGAACCAGCATCTGCAGCGGTGTTGATAGATTATACCCCTGCCCGATGGCGACTGAAAGGGTCTCTCCTCCCTGCCAGGCAATGCCGGTTCGCCGCTTTTTCCAAGCCGCGGAGGGAACCAGCCCTGCTGCCTCATCGTCCAGATTTATTCCGGTTTCAGAACCCAACCCACATGCCTTGGCGTAAAAGGCCAGCCGATCTATGCCCACCTTTTGACCCACCTGGTAAAAAAAGACGTCACAAGATTCAGCCAATGCTTTAATAATATTTACGTCGCCGTGTCCTCCATGTCTCCAGCATCTATATATTCGATTCCCGTATTTATAATGCCCCGGACAGTTCATAGTTGTGTTTTCATCGATAACGCCTTCCTCCAGCCCTGCAATTGCGGTTACAATCTTAAAAGTAGATGCCGGAGGATACTCACCTTGGATAGCCTTGTTTTCCATTGGCCGTAACGGATTGGAAATAAGAGACTCCCATTGTTTGTGTGACATACCGTCAACAAAAGCATTCTGGTCAAATGAAGGGGAGCTTGCCATTACAAGTATATCGCCTGTTTCCGGATCCATGGCTACCACGGCTCCGGCTGTGCCTTCTAAAAGTGCTTCCGCCTTTTTCTGCAAAATGTAGTCAATAGTCAGATAAATATTTTGTCCGGGCAGGGCATCAACTGTTTTTAAGACTTTAACAACCTGTCCCATAACATTTACTTCAACCTGTCTTCCCCCTCGTTCTCCCTTTAAAAACCGCTCAAACACCTTTTCCACACCAAACTTTCCAATAAAATCACCGCCTTTACACTCCGGATACTTCCCAGATTTAAGTTCATCAGAATTGATTTCACTCAAATATCCGATGAGATGGGCGGCGCTATGTGTTTTGATGTAGTGTCTCCTCGGCTTGATATTTAGGACAATACCGGGAAGATCGAACTTTCGAACCTCAACAGCCGCAAGGCAATCCCGCCCGATATCCTGTTTCAAAAGAATCGGTTTATAGGATGAAACACCTTTATTATCCCCAATTTTTTTCAGAAGTTCCGACACAGGAACGTTAATCAGCTTGGCCAGCTTCTCAATCGTACGATTAACCGGTTTGGCATCTTTTAATATAATACTAAGATCAAACGCCGGCCGATTATCAACAAGAAGTATTCCATTGCGATCAAAAATCATCCCTCTGAAAGCATCTGTACTTTGCAGGCGAATACAGTTGTTTTCTGAAAGCCGCCTTAACTCCTGCCCCTCAATCACCTGAAGATAAAATAAACGTAATAAAAGTATAAAAAAGGCTCCTGCAACGCATAACATGACCCGGGTTAAACGTTGTTTGTACCAATCCGTGTCTGCGGTTTTTAAATATTTGCCCAAAGGGGACCTCAATGGATTTCTTTTATGGGTGAGTTTGCTTCACCATTTCTAAATAATCCAATACATATCTTTGTGTTTGACGCGATTTGCATAAAAAATACAAGGGATACAATCAACTTTCTTTGACAAACACTTTCTTACGCCATCTATTCAATCTGTTATGAGAATAATTGAAAAACATCAGGAAAATCGGCCCGGTAAATATGGCCCACAAAACCTGCACCGTAACGATGCTTATAGCCGCCGATAAAAACTGAGTGCCCGGCTTAAACATGGCAATGCTTCCTATAAATATGCAATTTTGTAGCAACACGCCCGCAGCAACAACAAAGGGTAAAAGAAAACTGTCTCCTACATGTAAAAAGGTAACCATCCACCGAACCCCGACATAGAGCCAGACATAGGTTGTTAAATACAGCCCAAAAGGCCCCCCGGACAGACTATCCATCACAAACCCAAAAAATAGTATAACAGGGATGCTTTGACGAAGAGAATGATAAAGACTTAAATAAATGAAAAACGGGGAAAGCAGATCATAAAAGCCGTTAAAAATGTTAAAATAGGGCATAACCGTTGTCTGAAAAAGCACCAGACAAATACAAATGCCGACGTGAAAACAATAGGTCATTGCTTGCTCTGAAACTTATCTTTTCTCGGGTTTAATACAACCAGAACCTCTTCAAGTTTTTCAAAATCAACATAGGGTGTAACCGACACTTCCTGAAAGATTCCGGAATTAGGTCTGATAACTCCCGATACCTGGCCTACCGGGAGCCCTTTTAGAAAAACACCGTCCAATCCGGACGAAACAACGGTATCGCCAACCACAACGCTTTTCTTACGCAGAACATATTTAAAAAGGCATCGGTCCGAGGATGAGCCTTTAATAATTCCGCGCGCCCGGGTCCTCTGGACCAGAGCATCGACGGCGCTGTTATGATCAATAATCAACAACACCTTTGAATAGTTCGTCGAAACCTCTGCAACCTGCCCCACGATTCCTTCGGGAATCACAACAGCCGCACCTTTTTTCACACCATCATCTTTTCCTTTATCTATCATTATCGTATTAAACCAGGGAGAGGAATCTTTGCCGATAACCTCGGCAGCAATTACTTTATTGATAATGCTTTTCTGAAAATTAAGTAAACTTCGGAGACGATTGTTGGAAAGCTTAAGTTCCTTATGCAAATTATTTTTTTCAACTGCATGACTTAAGGATTTTTTATAAATATCATTCTCTTTTGCTGTTTCAACCAGAAAGAAATAGTGCACCCAGATATCTTTTACAAATCGAATTGAACGGGAAACAGCTTCCTGAAAAGGGGCAATTAAAGAAATAGCTATCCGCCCCGGACCGTAAGATTGATAGTAGCGATTGGAAACAGAAAGGATTATGATATTGACAGCAATCAAAACGATTACGCCAATAATCATCACCATCTTTTTGGAGAACATGAAACTAAATAATCACAACTTGTTTTAGGATTTCAATACTATCGAGAGCTTCACCAGAGCCAAGCGCCACCGTTGATAACGGATCCTCGGTTATAGTTATCGGAAGGCTGGTTTCCTCTCTGAGGAGTTTGTCCATATTTTTTAATAGTGCGCCGCCTCCTGTCAAAACGATTCCCCTGTCCACAATGTCGGCAGCGAGTTCCGGCGGCGTTTGTTCCAGAGCTATTTTGACGGTTTCTACAATAGCATCTATCTGCTCTGAAATGGCTACCCGTATCTCTTCTGAATCAATGGCCAGAATCTTGGGTATTCCAGATGCAAGGTCCCTGCCTTTGACTTCTATTGTCTCCAGATCCTGAGTTTCCGGGTATGCGTTCCCGATGGTCGTTTTAATAATTTCAGCGGTCCGTTCACCGATCAACAGATTGTATTTTCGTTTGATATACTGAATGATGGCAGCATCCATTTTATTGCCGGCCACCCGGATGGATCTGCTGTAAACAATTCCCGCCAAAGATATTACCGCAACCTCTGTGGTGCCCCCGCCGATATCGACGACCATATTGCAGATCGGTTCAGTAATAGGAAGACCGGCTCCGATTGCAGCGGCCATGGGTTCTTCAATAAGAAACACTTCGCGAGACCCTGCAGATTCGGCCGATTCCCTGACAGCACGTTTTTCGACCTGTGTAATTCCGGACGGAATGGCAATCACAATTCTCGGCCTGACAAATGTACGACGGTTATGGACCTTGTGAATAAAATGTCGGAGCATGGCCTCGGTTACTTCAAAATCGGCAATAACACCATCACGCATGGGGCGAATGGCTACGATATGGCCGGGTGTTCGACCCAGCATATTTTTGGCTTCGAGACCTACTGCAAGAACACGGTTTTTCATTCGATTGTCAGTTCGAACCGCAACAACCGAGGGTTCATTCAATACAATACCCTTACCTTTAACATAAACGAGTGTGTTTGCTGTACCCAGATCAATGGCAAGATCACTGGAAAATGCACCTAAAATTTTATCTACAAATAGAGCCATAACACCTCATATCTGCACTCGAAAAGTGCTTATACCTTATCTTATAAATGATATTTTTTTACGGCCTTGAAAAAAAGCTTAATAATTGGTTAATCCTTAAAAAATTTGATTTATCAGAGTTGCTTTATAATTACAACAAAAATATCAAGTTATAAAATCACATCTCTGTTTCATGCAATCTCGCTCGCAGCGGGACTATTCCGCCCAAAAAATAAAATTATTATACGATCAACATATCTTAATATCTTATCGTCATTTTAGGATATAGACTTTAGGACACATCTTTTTAAACTAAGCCCTCATGGATAAGCTTTTTCATGACCTTATCATGCAATTTCGGTCTGAAGGCTTTTATTTTGTTATTATTACGCGATGGATGTACCCGGTTGGTTAATAAGATAATGATAACATTGCGGACAAGATCCATCCAGAAAGATGTTCCGGTGAAGCCCAGATGTCCCACTGTTTCCCTCGAAAAATATTGGCCGCAACTCGGCTCCACTGGAGAAGGAGTGTCAAATCCCAAAGCCCGACCCGTATGTTCCTGCCGTTTGAAAAACATTTGAATTAAATTACGTTCAAATACAGCCGTGCACGGAAATCCTAAATATGCGGCCATAAGCTCGGACAAAAGAGAAAGAACATCTTGGGCCGTCCCGAAAAGTCCGGCGTGTCCCTCAATACCCCCCAACACATAAGCATTATCATCATGGACTGCGCCCTCCAAAAGGATGTTCCGCCACGTACAGAGTTCAGTAGCTGCAAAATCTGCCTCACGGGTCTTTGTTGAGTAAAGATCCACAAAAAACAAGTGTTCAAGGCCCAGTGGATTGTAGATCTCATCCATTACAAAACGGTCCAATCGACTTCCGGTTACCTGCTCGATCACCCAACACAGAATCATGAATCCTATATCGCTATACATCACCTCTTTTCCGGGGGGATTTATAAGCGGTTCTTTCACAAGAAGCTCTCTTAATGCATCTCTTCTTTGATTTGGCTCAAGCTTGGACAATACCTTGTAATAGGGGCGATAATCCGGAAGGCCCGCGGTATGATAAAGCAGGTTTTCTACACTTACCCCTTCCTTGTCCGTATGATTAAATTGGGACAAAATTGATCCGAGAGGTTGATGCAGCTCCAGCTTTTTTTGTGAAATGAGCTTTACGATCGCCAGCGATGTTGCCAGCGGTTTTGTAAAAGATGCCAGGTCAAAAATGGTATCCCTTGACATGTGACGACCGGAGAATTTATTCGCATATCCGTAGGCTTGGAAAAAAATTATGGAATCGGCGGTTGATACCAGGAGCACCCCTCCCGGAAAGACATTATTAATAACCCCTTGTTTCATCAAGTCGTTTACCGATTCCATGCTGTCATTCGTTAGTTGTTACCGTTGCCGGTTCATGAAAAGTCAAAATTTGCCGGTCTGTGTCAAGGGTTGCTCCGATTCCAATGGGAATCGTAATATTCATGCTGCCATGACCGATTTCAAAACCGGAAAGAATTGGAATGTTGACATCTCTGAATATTTCCTGAATGATCCGGAATATCTCGTCGAATTTTCCACACGCTTCAAAGGAACCGAGGAAAAGGCCCTTAATTCCCTCAAAATACCCGGCAAGCTTCATCTGGGTGAGCATCCGGTCTATTCGGTATGGCGCCTCTGCCCGATCCTCAAGGAACAGGATGTTCCCATCGAAATTGGGGGCATAAGGAGTCCCAAGAAGATGGCACAAGGTCGTCAAATTGCCGCCCACCACAATTCCTGAGGATACACCCGGCTGAATGACAATGCCTTTTTCGGGTTTCACCTCAAGTATGATATCGGATGTCAGCACCGTATGCATTGCCGCAATGTTATTTTCGGCGGTATCTGCCAGGGTGGTTACCACCGGTCCGTGAAATGAGATCAGGCCGCACCGGTTATATAATACTGACAGAAGTGCAGAAATATCGCTGAACCCCACAAATATTTTGGGATTCTTTTGAATGGTTTTATAATCGAGAAACGGAAGTATCCGCATGCTGCCATACCCGCCCCGGGCACAAACAACCGCTTTGACGGCAGGATCGGCGAACAGACGATTCACCTGATTCGCCCGCTGCATGTCGGTTCCGGCAAGAAATCCATGCTTTTGGAAAATACCTTCATCAAAAAACGTTCGAAACCCCATTGACTCCAGAACCGCCTTTCCTTTCATGAATTTTTTGGGATCAAAAGGACCTGCAGGCGCAACAATGCCCACGGTATCGCCCGGCATCAAACAGTAGGGCTTAATAAATTTTTTCATGGATTCGCACGGGGCTGTGTGGTTATTAAATCAAATTTTAGAACAACAGATCACATCAAAATCGAGTTTTGGCCAGATTCGGGTTAAATAAAACGCCCTTTTTACCCCATCGTCAATAAAAAATTACATCTATTATGATATGAGGTTTAGGAAAGGCGATAGGGTTATCAAATATTTAGGATTTATTACACGGTTTTTTATACGATTTCAATTAGTTTATAAATCCTAAAATATTCGGGGCACGCTGCAATGTCAAGGTTCACATGCCTTGATCTTGAACAAAAATCTTCATTTATGGATAGACACTAGTTAACACCTAAAACAAGATGAATTTGACTTTTTACAAGCCCATCATCGTATATCATATCTTGACATGGATTTTCTGAAGTGTTAATTGTTCACATATTGTCGGGGCGTGGCGCAGTCTGGAAGCGCACTTGAATGGGGTTCAAGGGGTCGGAGGTTCAAATCCTCTCG
>Ga0180432_10008790_pt1 | contig 12485 bp, 10 predicted proteins | sample SS_ome_10_FD_132414 | JGI IMG/M metagenome (GOLD analysis project Ga0180432, IMG submission 132414) | Hypersaline lake sediment archaeal communities from the Salton Sea, California, USA - SS_1_MS_2 metaG | ecosystem: Environmental > Aquatic > Non-marine Saline and Alkaline > Hypersaline >...
AAAAGATTCCTTCGCGTAAGCCAGAAAGCCATGCACGACGAGCCTTCGACCTTCTGAGCCGGGCGAGCGAAAGCAGTGTCCAACTGCCTACGTACAACGGTTCGAGGGGCACCGGGAGATTGCGCTTGGCCAGCCAGACGCGGTTGCGTGCGTTCATCCGGTAGAACTCCTCGTGTCGCGCAGGGTCGATCACCGGGTGGTGGACGACCAGATCCCCGGCGTACCAGCACGTATAGCCGGCATCCCATACCCGCCAGACGAGGTCGATGCCCTCGTGCCCATAGAAGAACTCGTCGGGCCAACCTCCGGCGGATTCGAAGGCGTCGCGGCGGATGGATGTCGCGCCTTCCCACAACGTGGTGGCCGGCCCCGGTCGTGTGCGATCGCCCACGCGCAGTCGGGGTACCCAACGGCCTGGAGGCTCGGCACCCGTCGGGTCCTCCACGCGGGGTTGAATCAGGCCGAGCTGCGGATCGGAATCGAATCGGCCCTTGATGGACGCCAGAAAGTACGGATCTGGCAACGAGGCGTCATCATCGAGGAAGAACAGCAATTCCCCTTCGACAAGCGGCACACCGGCGTTACGTCCAGCGGGGATGCCGACGTTCTCGGGCAGACCCAGCGCGCGGACTCCATCGGGCAGGTCGGTCGGCTCCCAATTGTTCCCAACGACGACGACATCGATGACGACATCTTGTTGGGCCAACAGCGAGTCGAGCCCGCGACGAAGATCTTCCGGGCGCTTGCCCATCGTCAGTACGACGACGCCGAAATCCGCGGTCATGATCGCAGCTTGCTCGACGAAACGATTGCGATGAAATGGCCGATCACGGTGATGACCCCGAACACCGCCAACGCCCCGACCAAGAACCGTGTGGCGGACAGGTCGCCAAGGAACGCATCGATAACGCCGGCGATCAGCGCCAGCAAGGTCAGCTCGACCGAGTGGTACGCCCGGTAGAAGGGGAATAGCCGGGCCAGCGACCGCAGTCTGCGCACACCCGACGCCTGCGGCGCACCGACTCCCTTGGCGTCGGCGAGCTTCGGCAGATCGTTGTATGCGCGCGAGACATGCACCATGTCGTTGAGCGATTTGTTCCACAACACCAACACAGCTAGCAGCGCACCGATCAGCGGCCATGGGGAGTCGATCCACCCTGATTCGGGGAAGCCGGCTGCGCGCAAGCCCAAGGCGATGGGAATCAGACCCTCGGTGAGGTAGTGACCGACTCGGTCCAAGAACACGCCCTTGGGCGAACTCGTCTGCCGCCAACGAGCCACCTCGCCATCGCAGCAATCCCACAGCATCTGCAATTGACCGAAAATCGCGGCAAGCAAGACGCCTGGGAGTCCTGGAATCAGCAAAGCTGCAGCAGCACCGACCCCGGTCAGGATCATTAGCGCAGTAACGCCGTTGGCCGAGATAGTCGTGCGCAACAGCACCTTGGTCAGGTACGGCGAGATGCTGCGCAGGTAGACATCGGCAACCCAGTGCTCTGAGTTTGCTCGCATCCGCACCGCGTCGGGCTGACAAACCTCTCGTATCTCAGCCACCGAGGGGCGCTGTGGTCGATCGACGTGCTCGTTGCTCATCGATCGCTCCTGAGCCATTGAATGGATGCCACGCCCGCGAACCATAGAACCCACCAGCCGAGCACAATCGCCAGGCTCGGTTCCCACAGCGCAGTCACCGCTAGCACGGTGATCACCAGGATCCTGCCGTCCCACCCGAAACCGATCCAGGTCAGCCAGCGAGGCGGCCGGGCGCCCTGCAGTGAGCGATAGAGGTTGTCATAGTGGTGGTAGGCGATGACGAACACGATCCAAAATGCGATAGCAAGGTTGGCCGCACCCCCACTCGTGATCAGCACCGCGATGACGGCGAGTTCCACGGCGCGCAGGACGACCGGCACACTCCACGAAAACCGGCCGGTCATATCCGGACGCAACGCAGGCAGGACGCGAGCCACACCCGAGGCGATCGGACCGGCGTCTAATTGATCGCGCAAGACTTGGCCACCCTCCCCTGGCGTGGCACCCGACCACGTGAGGGTGCGCGCGATGCGACCGACGACGACGTACCCCAGTGCGACGACACCGGCGATCAGCAACCCGCCCAGAGCCCAGGCTGGACCGGCGACGATAGCCAGCACGCTGAGCAGCAGCCAGCGTTCCCCGATAGGCATGTGGACGACCTTCTTCGTCCACCGCACGGCGGAACGTCGGTTGATGCGGGCGGAGGTCTGCATTGCGACAGCGAGCGATCCACTCGCCTGGGTGCGCCCATCGCTCCGTTCCCTAATATCCACGGCCGGGACGTGCGCCTCCCGTAACCGCTGTATCCGTGCGAAGTCGTAATCGGAGACATGCCGGGTGGTCTGCAGCACCACCAAGGTGATGGCGATCCACCACACATCCATACCCATTCGCGATGCGCCGATCGCCAACCCGCCGTAGGCGGCGAACTCTTTGACCCGGTCGGTGGCAGCGTCCAGCCATGCCCCGAGCGCAGTGAACTTCCGAGTTGCGCGGGCCACCTCCCCGTCAACGCAATCGACGATCAAGCTCACCTGCAACGCGATCGCTCCAAGCGCGATCCATATCCACTCACCGGAAGCGAACATCACGGCAGCAGCTAGCCCGATGAGCAAGGAGATCCCGGTGATCGAGTTCGGGCTTGCGCCCATCCGCAGTGCCAGGCGGGTCAGGGGCTTGGACGCCTTGCGAACGACGAAGGTCGAGTAGAAGCCGTCGTCCACTCGATTGGCCAGCAAACCCTGCACGCGCTCGCGAGAAACTGCTGAGATCCGCGATTGCGCGGCATCACGATCCTTTGGTGCACGAAACCACGGCACATCGACGATCTCGACTGCGCGCACCCCGATCTGTCCACGCACCAGTGCGACGATCATCGCCTCGACGAGTTCACGACTCTCGAGTGCGATGGCCCCGGACTCCACCGCTTCGTGTAGTCCGACGATCGCTTCGCGGGCGGATTTGCAATCGTCGGGCGCGATGACCAGGGCACCCACACTTCGATGCGTGGGATCGCGCACTTCATGGAAAGTCGTCCCAGAAGAGACGATCCGGTGATGCTGCACTGCGACATCACCGTGCGGATCCTTTGCCACCAAAGCACTCGTGGGTGCCGTCGGATCGGATTCGATTGGGCCGAGCGCCTCCTCCACCACGATCAGATCATCGGCGAGTACCACCACCGAGGAACCGGTCTCGCTGGCATCACCTAGTGCGGCGACTACTTCATCGAGGCGGGTCGCACCAACGCCAAGCATGACGACGATCGAAGGTCCACTCACGAGTCGGTGTTCCGCAACAGCGAGGAGAACCCGTCCTTGCGGGCTTGCCGCCAGGTGCGGCCGGCCAACTCCCTCGCGGTGGGCTCCTCCTTGCTGGCTTCGATGACCGCTACGACGGCGGCAACCGCCGCATCGATAGGCACTTCTGTCACCGAAGCATCGCTTTCGGGCGCCGAGGGGACTCGGGTCGCCAGGGTATCGAGATTGCCGTACACGCGAACGCCGAGTTCGCGGATAGTTGCCACTGATTTCGCGCCCTGTTCGGCGGCCGCGTCCAGCGCCCAATCTGGAGTACGCAGTTTCGGTTCGTTTGGTTGCGGCTCACGACCTTCGACCACGCGCAAGGCGACACCGCGTCGGACGAGGCGGACGTAGTCGGTCCACTGCATTTGCTTCTTCACGCGTTTGTTCAAGCGCACCAGGAGTTCAGCTTCGGCAGCGGTCATGGATCGGTTGCTCGTCAGATCCATTCGTGAGACGAGCACGTCCTCAGGGATGTCGAGCATTTGTGCGAAAGCTCTAAATTGCGCACTGCGATCAACATCCTCGAGCACCAACACGTTCACGTTCTGCGGACCGACCGCGGCGGCCCACCGGGTGAGCACTTCACCGTGATCGTGTCGCCTCCAGAAGGTGGGTGAGATCTTGGATGAGCCGGGCTCGGCGAACACATCTTCGAGCCACTTCTCGTACGCGGTGGTCAATCCGTACTTCAAGTACTGCTGCCACGAGGACGGGAGCAACTTGCCGAGGTTGCGCAACGTAACTACGACGGTGATTTTGTCCGAACCGCCGAGGGCCTCGATCGTCTCGCGTGCTTTCTCTTCCGGTGCTTCGCAAAAGAACTCACTGCTGATCACAATCCGGCCGTCGTGCTTGGAACTGCGCCGGACCAGAGCGTCGAAGTGTCTGCGATCCATGACCGAACCACCGCGGGAGTTCCAGCCCCACGGGCGACCAAGCAGCGCCAGGGCAGCTCGGTGCTGGGCTTGCAACTTCCCCGGGTAGCGAATCCCGCGCTCGAGTAGGTCCGGTCGCGCGTCCGCTAGGGCCGCCTGGATCGCGGTTGTTCCGGTCTTGTGCACACCCACGTGCAGCAAGACGCCGTCCGGGCTGATGGCCGGCACCTGTGGCAGCACCGGTACCTCGACCGCCTGCGACATGCCCGCAAGCCTATTCGCCGGATGCGTCCCCTTCGGCCTCTCGCGCGGCCTGTCGGGCTGCCCGCATGGCCGCCAGCGCCTCGGGGACGGTGGTGTCGGCCACCAGCCGGCCCTCGGCGATGTACAGGGCGCGGTCGCAAAAGCGGCGGAACTGCTTGGGGCTGTCGGAGGAGACCAGGAAGGTCGCCCCCTCTTCGCGCAAGCGGTCCACGTGGGTCCACGCCTCTTGACGGAACGCACGTTCGCCAACCACGAGCGTCTGATCGATCGCATACGCGTTCGCCTCTACTGACATGGCGACGCTCCAGGCCAACTTCTGGCGAACACTCGGCGGAGCAGCGTTCATGTAGCGACCCAACATGTTGGTCACTCCTGCCCGCTCGGCAATCTTCGGCAGGTGCTCCTCGATCTGCTGGGGTGTCATCCCTAGCAATCCGCCAACGATGTAGATGTTCTGGCGGATCGTGTACATGCGGGCGAAGGCCCGAGCTACCTCGATCATCGGCACGATCGGCTGGCTGCGACGCACCCGCCCCGCGTCGGGTCGCAAGGTTCCAGCGGCCAGCCGCAACAGTGCCTGGCGAGCCGGACCCTTCGGCCCGACGATCGCGACCGATTCACCTGGGTCGATGCGGAACGAAACTCCGGTCAGGACTTCGATTTCGTCGCGGCGCACTTCACCAGCGATTCTGCGAAGGCGCTGGCGGCGCCCACTGCCGCGCCGACGCCGGCGCCGCGGCAATCTCATCGAGACGTTCTCAAACTCCACGACTGAATCGAGGCTTCGATCTATCGCAACGCGCGCCACGTCACACCTCCTTCAAGATTCGAGGTTCGAGCTTCTTGAAGACAACAAGGCCGAGGACGAAGATCACCAGACACAAACTCAACGAGATGCCGTAACCCACCGCCGAAGATGCCTCCTCGGGCCACCACCCAACTCGGTACAAGCCAAGCACCCCAACAAGCGGGTTGAAGGATGCGATGAATTGCGCGCCGGCCGGGATGTTCGACACCGAATACAAAACGGGCGAGAGATAGAACATGGCACGAAGCACGATGCGAACCAGTCGGGCGACATCCGGGAAGATCACCGAAGCCGAGGCGATCAGCAGCGAGAGTCCGTACATCAACAAGAACTGGACGATGATCCCGATCGGGAACAGCACGATCCATGGACCGGGGAGGAACCCGGTGAGCACGATGCCCAGCAAGATCACCGGCAGCGAGAACACGAACTCGACTAGCGAGACCAACATCGCGCGCATCACCCACAACTGCGTGGGCAGCGTGCTGATTCGCAACTGCGCACCAGTCCGACGCCAGATGCGAGTCGCCGAACCGATTCCCGTCGAGAACCACCACCAGGGCAGGATCGCCACGGACAAGAAGAGCAGGTACGGCTGCAGGCCGAGAGCTCGCGCTCCCAGCAGCACAGAGAACACCAACCACAGGACGAGGCTCATGCCAAGGGGCTCGAGCAGCGTCCACAAGTACCCCAGCCGGAACCGGGTGTACTTCTTCTGCAAGTCCCGTAGGACCAACATGCGGAGCACCTGACGGTGCTCCCAGAGCGAACGCACGACCTTTACGATAGGCCAACTGTGCCTAACTCCCGTGCGTCCGACTCCTGGCTGAGCCGTCAAGGCAAGCGAGCAGCGCGCAGTTTCGCGCGTCGGATGCGGGAATTCGGTCAAGCAGAGCCCGAGGGATTCACGCTTTCGGACATTCCCAGCGCGGATATCGCGCTGTACTTTCCCGATGGACCACCCAAGCTCTACCAACTGACCCAGTGGCTGCCCGTCTTCGAGGCGAACTCCGATGTGCGCACCTTGGTGATCGTGCGTCAGATCGATGCATATAACGCACTCAAGGGACGCACCTCCTTGAAGGTAGTGCTCGTCCCTCGCTATGAAGACCTGATGGCGCTCTTGGACCGAGCTGACTTCCGGGCGGTCGTGTACGTGAATAACGGCTGGACTAACTTTCAGGCCTTGTCTTTCCAACGTGCGGTGCACATCCACGTGAACCACGGGGAAAGCGACAAAATCTGCATGGTCAGCAATCAAGCCAAGGCCTACGACAAAGTTTTCGTCGCTGGAGAGGCTGCAGTTCAACGCCATCGGGCGGCTATCGCGTGGTTCGACGAAAACCACCTCGTGCGGGTCGGTCGGCCGCAACTAGACCTCCCCGTGCCACCTGCCGTCGACGCTTCCGAACGAGTGACTCTCACTTATGCACCCACGTGGGAGGGCGAGGATGAAGCCAACAACTACTCCTCGGTCGATCGCTACGGCCGACAAATCATCGAAGCAATGCTCGCCTACCCAAGATCGCGCGTCATCTACAAGCCGCACCCCCGCGTCGCTGATTCAGACGATTCCGGCATCGCTGCCGGTCATCGAAAGATCGTGGAAGCAATCAATGAAGCCGCTAAGTCCGATCCGACGGCAGGGCACTGCGTACTACTCGATGCCGACATGCTCGGCGTCATCCGCAGCACCGACGTTCTTGTCGCAGATGTCTCCTCGGTCACTCTCGACTTCCTCTACCTGCGACCCGGATCCCCGATCGTCTTGACTGATCGCCGGTCAGATCGCGCCGCGCTGCTGCAAGAATCCCCGCTCGCCGCTGCAACGTTCGTGGTCGATGCGGCCAACATCGGCGATCTCCGCACCGACCTACCCCGCATAATCGAAAGTGACGAACTCGCCGAGGACCGCGCCCGCATGCGAAACCACTACTTCGATCACCTCGCCCCCGGGGAAAGCACGCAGCGCTTCTGGGATCGTTTGATTGCCGAGATGGATGCACACGACATCGCGTTGCGCGATCTCAGCCGAGTGCGCACACTCACCGGGGAGGCGCAATGAACGTGCAGGCAGTGATCCTCGCCGCAGGAATGGGTACCCGCCTCGGGCGACCGTTTCCCAAACCGCTCACCCCGCTCAGCGACGGGCGCACGATCATGCAACAGCAGATGGACAATCTCCACACGGCATTCAGCGATGGGTTGCGCATCACCACGGTTGTCGGCTTCAAACTCGATTTGATACTCGAGGCGTTCCCGGATGTCTCCTACATCTACAACGAGGCCTACGACCAAACGAACACGAACCGCAGCCTGCTCAAGGCACTGCGACTCTCGGCAGCCGGCGGGGTCTTGTGGATGAACGGGGATGTGGTTTTCGACCCTGCCGTGCTGGAATCGGTGCGCGACCTGATCATGGAGGAGCAGAGCTTCATCTGTGTGAATACCGCCGCGGTGGGCGAAGAAGAAGTCAAATACACGATCGACGACGACGGCTTCGTCTCCGAATTGTCCAAGAAGGTCGCAAACGCTCGCGGAGAAGCAGTGGGGATCAACTACGTCAGCGCGCAGGACAAGCCGGTGTTGATCGAGCGGCTGGCTGAATGCAGCGAATCTGACTACTTCGAACGCGGCATCGAGATCGCGATCGACAAGGACGCTCTGCGTGTTGTTCCCGTGGACATCGGCGAGATGTTCGCGGTGGAGGTCGATTTCGAAGAGGACCTTGACCGCGCCAACGAGAACCTTTAGTCCACCAGTTACTGCAGAACCTCGTCGATTAGGCGGTCCCACTCGTCGAGCACTGCGTCGAGTCGGTAGCGCTCCATCTCCGCCCGGCCGATCTCACCGGCTTCAGCGCGCCAATCGTCATCGTCCATAGCCGCACTCAGCACGCTCGCCAGAGCTCGAGAGTCCTCGCGCGGAGCCAACCGCCCCCACGTCCCCACCAATTGACGTACCCCGCTGGAACAGTCGGAAGCCACTACCGGCACGCCGCAAGCCTGCGCCTCGGCCAACACCAAGGGCAGTCCTTCGGTCCGCGACGGCAGCACCACAAGATCGCTGGCCATCAGTTGCGCAGCCGGATCCGACGTGGACTCGACCCACTCGATGCGATCGCCCCCGGCCAGTGTCACAGCTTGTTCACGCAGTTCACCGGCCATCGGTCCATCCCCGACGACCCGCAAGCACCACTGCGGGTGCCGGTCGGCAACCAGGCTCCACGCGTCGATCAGGAGATCGACACCTTTCTCTTCCGAGAGTCGGCCCAAGTAGGTAAGCACCGGGGGATCTTGACCGGCATGCGATGCAACCGAATCCGGCCAGAAGGCAAGCGGGTTCGCTATCGCCCGCACGTTATTCAATCCAGCTCGGGTGAAGGCTGCAGCATCCTCCGTGGTGAGCGCCGCGACTACCGAAACATCACGGTACGAACGCAGGATGCGCCCTAGGTCTCGTCCGCTAGCCGCCGCCGCGTAGGAGCCGTGGTACTGGCCTACTACCTCCCATTTCTCCCGTACCTGAGGAGAGACAAGAGCCAAAGCATCGGCGAGTATCTCCATTGACCACACCTGCGCCGTGATGATCACGCCGCGTGAATCACCGATGGATTTGAGAATCTCGGCCATCGAAGAGACCGCGCCAGCCCGCAGGTTCGCGCGGACCCGCTCGGTCTGCGGGCTTTTGCGCGGCCAGACATCAGGCATTAGCACGCGCCGCTCGCAGTCCGCCACGGCGAAATGCGCGGGCGTATACGGGGTGATCCCGATCGCAGTTACCTGGTGGCCACGACGATGCAGCCCGTCGCCAAGCAAATGCACGACCCGCTGAGCTCCCCCGAGTTCTTCGATGTTGTTCGCGCACACCAGTACCCGGGTCACAGTGGGCTCCCCAGTACGCGGCGTACTTCGTCGACCAGTGCCGGCGTCGTGGCGATCACCGGATAGCCCGCAGGCAGTGGTGGCAGCAGATAGCGACCCGCCCCCTCGTCGGGTCGGAACACCAGCGAGACCCCCGGCGTATCGATGAGGGCGGGATCGTCGGTGATCAGAATCTGGGCCGATTCCATGATTCGCCCAAGGGACACAGACCGAGCATCGCGGATCGAGCCCCACAGACGGGTGGGCACCGTCTCATCGACCGCGCCAGCTACCAGCAGGTAGCACTCCTCGGCCATCTGACGATCCCATTCGGTCAGGTCAAGTGGCCAGGGCCGCGGTCCCCCCGCGGAAGCCGTCGGCAGGTAGGCCACGATCGGGCGTCCGGTCGGAAGATCGAAGTCGCCAGGTACCAGGGCAGTACGGGCGGACGTCACGATCGGATCGGGCCCAGGCAGCCGGCGGCGCGCAGCGTGCCCGAGGCGACGTGACCAGGCAATCGGCCCTCCAGCCATGCCCGCCGGACGCCAACCAGCGCTCGCTCGTTCGCCCGCGGTCAGTTCGGCGCCTGCCGGTCGATCTGCGAAAGCAATCGAGGGGAAAGGCACGAAGACTCCCTCGGCCTTCACTCCTACCGATCGCACCGCAGTCGTGTTGACCTCTCCACCGCGGGAGAGGCGCACTCCGACAGTCCCCTTATCCGATCGCATCAGCGCGCGACGAATGTGCACGTTCGCAGATCCGGAACCTCGCCACGAGACTCGGCCACTCGCATCTTGTCCCTGCCAGGTCAAGGGAAGGGACGCTAGGACCGCCCCCACTCGATCAGTCCACACCAAGTGCGCGAGCACATCAGAACCGAGGTCCGAGGCGAAATCCACAGTTTCGATCGTTGCCATGACACGGCTTCCCTTGACGGACAGCTGCGTGAATTCATGAAAGTAGCGGCGCGTCGAGAATGGCATCTGGCACAGCTGCAAATGCGTGACGTCCAACCACGACGACGCCGCTTCGCCCAACACCGCTTGGGTGCCCGGCTCCCGCCAAAATTGGCGATCACCTTCCATCCACAGTCGGGTGTCCACTACCGATGCCCATCGCTCCCACCGCATCGCCGAGCGCAAAAGTCCGTGATCATCGGTCAGCAACCCGTAGAACGCAGCCCGTAGGGCCGGGCGAATCTGATCAAACGCACGTGGATCGATCTGCCCCACGTAGGTTCGAAAACTATCGGCGATCGCGCGCGCTGCATTCGCATCCGGGTGCTCGCCGATGGTGGATAGGTACAAGTACCCCTCATGGCGCAGGAACTTCACATCCTTGGCCAAGCGCAGCGCCTCACTGGAATCACCCAAGAGCGCATCCATCCGGCGGTTGATCTCGATGCGGTCCTCCACATTGCGCTGCTGCATCCGACCCTGCGTGATGGACGCTTCCTCGGCAGCCCGATCAACGTTCCAGATGTAGACCACTGCTTGCAAGATCCCGATGCGGCGAGCGGAGAGGAAACAGCGGAGGGTGAAGACTTGATCCTCGAACAGCAAACCGGGAGGGAACTCGATGTCATTCCGGGCGAGGAACTCACGGCGGTAAATCTTGTTCACACTGATGGTGTCGTAGAGCAGATCCGGCTTACTTTCCAACGAGTCGACCATTCGGTCGCGCTCATGCAGATCGGCGCGCCATTGCTTATCGCGATTCCTTCCTACGTCGTGCCGTACCGCCATACCGCACACCACATCTGCATCCCACTGCCTTGCAGCCCGAAGCAAATTGGCGCAGGCGTGCATCTCGTATTCGTCGTCCGAGTCGCAGAACATCACCCACGGCGCAGTCGCCACCGCCAGACCGTCATTGCGGGGCGCGCTGCAGCCGCCGGAGTTCTCGGCTCGACGAATGAATTGGATCCGTGGATCGTGCTCGGCTACCGATGTCACCAGTTCCGCCGTGGCATCGGTAGAAGCATCGTCGACCACGATGATCTCGATGGAACGAAGTGTTTGGTTCCTGATCGATTCCAGCGCGCGTGTGATGCGAGCGGCGTCGTTGTAACCGATCAAGATCACGCTGACCAGCGGCTGGCTCACGCTCCACCTCGCAACTGCTTGGCGCTGCTGATCAGAGCCGCTGCGCGAGCATCGAAGGAGTGATCACGAGCGATCCGCTCGGCGGCCGCCTGCCGTGACGCCTCATCGGGAAACACCGACTCCAGCGGCTGCGCTAACAACTCCGCGAGCTGGTCCTCGTCTTCGTAGACCACTACGGCATCACCGAATACTTCCTCGATTCCCCGGGCACGGTCTGTCAGCACCCGCGCACCACTGGCCACCGCATCGAACAATCGATTGGACAGGAAGCCTTCGCGTGCCATCTCACGATGATGGTCGTTCAACACGATCTGAGCGCTGGCGTAGGCAGCCGGGAGATCCTCATTGGGTAGGAACTCACCCGCAATCTTGTCTGGCTCCACGTACTCGGCCCAGCCGACTCCGTAGATCTCCAGATCCTCCGTGCGCGAGGACTGCAACGCGGCGCGCACTGCGGGGCGGAACTCTCCACGCGTGGATCCCACGAACAGAACATTCGATCCTTCGTGGGTACCCGCCGCGGGAGTGAAACGCGCCGGCTCGGTGGCCTGCAACAGGGGCGTGACCGACACACCTCCGGGCGCTGCCCAGAACTCACTGGCCGCAAACACTGCATCGAAGTCCTGTAGCTCCTCTTCGGTCACTAACTCCGGGTGGGAGATCACCCACAGCATCCAGGTGTTGTCGCGGTCCCGCGGTGGTCGCACCTCGCGCAGTCCACGTAGCACCAGCACAACGACGTCATGAAAACGACGCTCACTGTTGGCACCGGCGCGGGAAACCACACGCGCATCTTGACCTGCACGACGCAACGCGGCCGCAAGGTCGCGGGCGAACCAGGTGTCACCCCACTGCTCTCCGGCCTCGCCCTTCGGGGCGGATGTGACTATGGCCCACCGCAAGGAGGTCTCCCTCCCGCGCCGCACTCGCTTGGCGAGTCGATCCAGCACCATCACGAATCGGCTCCGCCGCGAAGGAAACCCAGACCCCACGCACCGTGCATCGTCGCGAAGACCGCCGGTAATCGGGCGGCGATTCCGATATTTCCGACGCGCATGCCGGTCACAGCAGAGGCAATCACATTGCCTGTGGCGTACACCGCGCCGGGAAGAAGGCCGACCAACACCAGATTCCGGTGGCCGATCGTCACGCCCACTCCCGCTACTACGAGCCCTCCACCGATCGCGGCGACCGTGACCGGCGCGGCCAGGTAACGCAGCGACAACGTG
>Ga0180432_10008791_pt1 | contig 12485 bp, 7 predicted proteins | sample SS_ome_10_FD_132414 | JGI IMG/M metagenome (GOLD analysis project Ga0180432, IMG submission 132414) | Hypersaline lake sediment archaeal communities from the Salton Sea, California, USA - SS_1_MS_2 metaG | ecosystem: Environmental > Aquatic > Non-marine Saline and Alkaline > Hypersaline >...
CAGAAGTAGCGGACGAGGCGGTCAACTCCTGCGGGCCGCTCGCTGACAAAGCCTCTCCACCGACGCGGGCGGACAGCGTCGGTAGATGCGTTGCTGACAGGCTCGCCGCCGAACCCCTGCAGTGGCGGGCTGGGTCAGCAGCATTGCGGCCGCCCCGGTGGCGAAGTGAGTCAACCGGTCCAGTTGAGAGCTTTTTCGCACAGTCCGAGAGCGATTCGGCTACAACTGTGGATTGGCCTGCGCGATGCCGGAAGCTGCTGCCGCTCCCGGCGAGGCTGTCATTCATTGCATTCATCCCTTCGCCTGCCCCCAGATCGATCCCGTATGAACACGCTGGAGCAACGTCTCTTTCATCTTTTTGAACCCCAGGATCGCCGACGGGCCCGCCAACTCGTGCCTGAGAAGGTCAGCTGCCCTCGAGTCGGCCAGGTGCAGGCGACGCTTGCCGACGACACCGGAGCCAGCCACGAGGTCCTGCTTGAACTCTCGGCAAACCGCCGTGGCGGCATGATTCTGGAGAGCCGCTGCACCAGCCCCGACGGCAGGGCTGGCAAGCCCTGCGCCCTGGTCGCCGCCGTGCTGCTCGAGGTCGATCGTCGCGGATTGCTCGCGGGTATCGCCGACCAGACTCCGGTCACCCTCGATGTCGTGCCTGACGAGGAAGCCGACACCGCCGAGCCTTCGGAAATCGCAACCAGTGCTCCGGGCGAGGGCAATGGGCTGGCTGCCCACCCTCAGTTCGAAGCTGGAACAACCGGGCCGGCTGCGGCTGAGCCTGTGAGTCAGACGGTCCGGCGGAGCAGCCGGCAGCCGGCCTGGGCGACCGAGCTTGAGACCAGACGGCGGCTGGTCGAGCCGGCGGTCCGTTCTGCCGGCGTCGCGCTCGGTGAGCTCCGCAGGGCGACCGGGACGCTGATGTTTCTGCTCGACCCGGCCACTGCCGATCAGCAGGTTGTCGTGGTCGTCCCCTGCCGGATGGGTCTCGACGAATCCGGGCAGCCCAGCGGCCGGCCCAAGCCGATCACCATCGGCCCGCAGGATGTCGCCTTCAGTCAGTTCGATGCCGACGAGCAGCGGGTGCTGGCGGCCCTCGCCGGCACCCTGGCCGACGCCGGGCACCATGGAGGCGGACCGCTGGAGCGACGGACGATGAGTCGATTCGTCCTCAGCCGGCAGTCGGCCGCCCGCGATCTGGCGATGCTCTGCGAGGAGGGTCGGCTGGCGCTGCAGCCGGAACCGCGGCGGGCACCCGAGACGGTGGTGCCGCTGGTCTGGGATGCCGGGCGGCCCTGGGAGTTTGCCCTGGTGGTCGAGCCCGGTGATGACAGCGGTCTGGCGGCCTGCCTCGAACACGATCTGGCCACCGGCCGAGAGAAGCTTGTCCGGCCCAAAAAAGCGAGCCTCAACGGCCTTCTGGTCCGCGGCAGCGAGCGCCGCTCACTCCAGGCGCCGCGGCTGATCCTCAGGGCGGGTTTTCTCGTCCTCGGTGATCGGCTGGCCCGGCTGGTGGTCGCCTCCGGCAGCGACGATGAGCGGCCGAGCCTCGCCGAAGAGGACGAGCCCGCGGGGATTCGCGGCTGGATGGAACAGTTCGACCGCCGAGGACCGATCGAACTGGCCGGATCGCAAATCGACGGACTGATCGAGCGGCTTGCCGGCCTCGCCGACGTGCCTCGGCTCGATCTCCCCGGCTGGACCGGCTGGCAGGTCGAGTCGGGTCGGCCGCAGCCAAAACTTGTGCTCGATGACTCACCGGCGGCCACTGTCGCCGCGGCCGGGGCCGATGCGGCCGATCCCGAGGCTGCGATTGGCCGTCCCCGCCGTCGTGGCCGGCGTGGTCGTCCTGCAGTGCAACTCGGCGGCACGATCTGGTTCGACTACGGCGGCATGCTCATCGCGGCCGACGATCCCGCCGGGGGAGCTGCCGACCCGACCCGCCGCCGTCTGGTTCGCCGGAACCGGTCCGCCGAAAGGGCAGCATTGGCGGCACTGCCGCGATTCGGGTTCAATCCGCCGCGGACGAGTCGGACCGTCGCCGCCGACGCCACCGAAGCGGTGGTCCATCATGTCGAGGTGCCGCGGTCGCGGCTCGATGCCTCGGTTTCCCAACTCGCTGCCGTCGGCTGGGCAGTCGAGGTGGCCGGCCGCCGTTACCGGCCCGCCGGCAGCGTGGCCTGGAACGTCACCAGCGGCATCGACTGGTTTGAGCTGTCGGGCTCGATCGATTTCGGTGGCGTCGTCGCCGACATGCCGGCGCTGCTGACCGCCCTGGCCCGCGGCGATCGGGCAGTCGACCTTGACGACGGGTCGCGGGGCATTCTGCCGGCCGATTTCGCCGAGCAACTCGAGCCGTTGCTGGCCCTGGCCGACCAGCAGGAGGGCCGGCTGCGATACAGCCGCATGCAGGCCGCCCTGCTCGACGCCCTGATCGCCAGCATGCCACAGTCGCAGGTCGACGACGCCTTTGCGGCGATTCGCGATGAGCTCGCCGCCGGGGGCCGCCCCGAGCCCGAGAACGAGCCGGCTGGTTTCGAGGGCACCCTGCGGCACTACCAGCGCGAGGGACTCGGTTGGCTCAGCTTTCTTGAGCGGCTGGGCCTGAGCGGATGCCTGGCCGATGACATGGGCCTCGGAAAGACGATTCAGGTGCTCGCCCTGTTTGTCCGCCGACAGCAGGTCGTCCGCGAAGCCGGCCTGGCGGCCCGGCCGTCGCTGGTCGTCGTGCCCAAGAGCCTGATCTTCAACTGGATGGAGGAAGCCCGACGGTTCGCCCCGCAGCTGCGGCTGCTCAACTACACGGGGCAGGAGCGGATCGACGCCAGCGAGACGGTGGGCGAGCACGACCTCGTGCTGACGACGTATGGAACCCTTCGCCGCGACATCGTGCAGCACCGCAAGCGGGAATTCGACTACGTCGTCCTCGACGAGGCCCAGGCGATCAAAAACGCCGCCAGCCAGGCGGCCAAGGCCTGCCGGTTGCTCAAGGCCCGCCAGCGGCTGGCCCTCACTGGCACGCCGGTGGAGAATCACATCGGAGAACTCTGGAGCATCTTCGAGTTTCTCAACCCGGGCCAGCTTGGCACCGCCGGCCGGCTGAAACGGTTTCTCGCCGGCGGCCGGGGAAACGGCGCCGAACTCGTCGCTCGGGCGGTCCGTCCGTATCTCTTGCGGCGGACCAAGTCGCAGGTGCTCGCCGACCTGCCGGAAAAGACCGAGCAGACCCTGTTCTGCGAATTGGGCGGACAGCAACGCCGGGGCTACGACGAACTTCGCGAACACTTCCGTCGCGAACTGGCCAAACGGATCGGCCGGCAGGGGGTGGGCCGCAGCCGGATCGCCGTGCTCGAAGCCCTGCTTCGGCTGCGGCAGGCGGCCTGCCATCCGGGACTCATCGACGCCGACCGCATCGACGAGCCTTCGGCCAAGCTCGAGACGCTGCTCGAGCAACTCGGCGAAGTCCTCGACGAAGGCCACAAGGTGCTCGTCTTCAGTCAATTCACCAGCTTTCTGGCGATCCTGCGGCGGCAGCTCGACGCCCGCGGACAGGTCTACGAATACCTCGACGGCAAGACGACCGACCGGCAGCGACGGGTGGAGCGATTCCAGGAAGATCCCGACTGCCGGCTATTTCTCGTCAGCCTCAAGGCGGGCGGACAGGGGCTGAACCTGACGGCCGCCGACTACGTCTACATTCTCGACCCCTGGTGGAACCCCGCAGTCGAGGCTCAGGCGATCGATCGGGCTCACCGGATCGGCCAAACCCGGCGGGTGTTCGCCTACCGGTTGATCGCCCGCGACACCGTCGAAGAGAAGATCCTCGCCCTTCAGGGGCAAAAGCGGGAATTGGCCGAGTCGATCGTGACCGCCGACACCGGCATCCTGGCGGAGCTCACCGCCGAGGATATCGAGATGCTTCTTTCCTGACCGGGGCGGCACCGTGGCGGCAACCGCTTATGGAACGCTAACGTTTCTCGGGATGAATCGGCGTCGGCTAAACTCCAAAAACAAGCTGGCAGCAGGCGACCGCCGTCGGTCATCGCTGTCCTGCCGAGTTGCCCGTCCTTTTTCGTGGAACCGAGCCATGCCGCTGACCAGTGTCTCGTCGAGTCCAGCTTCCAAACCGTCGCTGAACAGTTCGCCCACCGGCAAGGAACCGCAGATCAGCCATGCGATCCTCGTCGTCGACGATGAGGAGGACCTGCTGGAGCTGGTCCGCTACACGCTGTCAAAGGAGGGCCACACGATCAGCTGCGCCGGCACCGGCGAGGATGCCCTCAAGCAGGCCCGGAAGCAGCCTCCCGACCTGATCGTGCTCGATTTGATGTTGCCCGGCATCGACGGGATGGAGGTCTGCCGCCGGCTCAAAGGCGACTCGAAGACCCGTGACATCCCGATCATCATGCTGACCGCAAAAAGCGAAGAGACCGACGTCATCAGCGGTCTCGACCGAGGTGCGGACGACTACATCACCAAGCCCTTCAGCCCGAGGGTGCTGGCGGCGCGGGTGAAGTCACTGCTGCGGCGAAAGGAGGCCGAAATCCGCAGTCAGCTCGAAACCACGATCGAGGTCCGGGAACTGGTCATTCATCCCGGCCGGCACGAGGTGAAGATCGAGGGAGAGCCGGTCGAGCTGACCTATACCGAGTTTGCCCTGCTGCAGTTTCTCGCCAAGCGGCCCGGCTGGGCCTACACCCGAACCCAGATTGTCGACGCGGTCAAAGGAGAGGATTATCCTGTTACCGAGCGATCGGTCGACGTGCAGGTGGCCGGATTGCGGAAAAAGCTCGGGGCATTCGGCTGCAACATTGAGACGGTCCGGGGCGTGGGATACCGGTTCCGGGCTTGATGCCCCCCGTTCCCACCGGCAGTCTGCCCCATGCCCAGAACGAGGCTTGCCAGGCATCTCTTCGTCACCTACTCAGTCGCGGTGGCGGCGGTGATGGCCGGCTGTTACTGGCTCGCCTCGCTGCAACTGGCCAAGCTGGCCGATGAGACGCAGTTTCGCCAGATGATTGCTCTGGCTCGGGGCCTCGCCGACGCTCCCGCCGCGGTCTGGCAGGACGGCGAAGAGACCGGATTGGGCCAGCTGGTCCGCCAGCTGAGCCGGCCGGCCGGCATGACCTCGGAACTGCTCGACCCGCAGGGCCGGCGGCTCGCCAGCTCGATTCGCAGCGATCCAGACGGTCTCGATGCCGTCGATCGCTGGCCCGACCCGGAGCGGCTGCTCGCCGAAGCCCGGGCGGGGCGGACCGCCCGCGGAAGCCGCTACGACACCGCCAGCGGGAGCCGAATTCTCGCGGTGGCGGTCCCGCTCGCCGACGGTGGAGAGACGGCAGGCATCGTGCGAGTATCGGCCGATACCCGCACCTCCGACCAGAACCTCGCCCGGACCCTCGGCAACCTGCTGGCCGGCCATCTCGCCGGCGGGATGCTCGCCCTCGTTATCGGCTGGATGATCGCCGCTCGAATGGCTCGACCGGCCCGGGAATTGGCCCAGGCAGCCCGGCTGGTCGCCGACGGCGAGGCGGGCGTGAGGATGCCGGGGTCGGAGGTGGCGGAATTCGCCACCGTTGCCGCCGCCGTCGGCGTGCTGCGGGATCAGCTCGTCGAACGGGGCCTGACGATCGGCCGGCAGGACACCCAACAGGAAGCGGTCCTCGACAGCATGATCGAGGGCGTGCTGGCAATCGATGTCCGGCAGCGGATCGTCGGCCTCAACCAGGCCGCCGCCGACCTGCTCAAGCTCGACATCGATACCGTCGTCCGCCGGCCGCTGCAGGAGGTGATCCGCAACCCCGACCTTCGCCGCTTTGCCCTCCGGGCAATCGACTGCCGCGCCCCGGTTGAAGATGACTTCGTGCTGGCCGGACCGACCGACCACACAATCCGGGTCCGCGGCACCGCCCTCCGGGACCCATCAGGGGAGGGAGGGGCTGTCATCGTCCTCAACGATGTGACCGAACTCGAGCGGCTTGAGCGGGTTCGCCGCGACTTCGTCGCCAACGTGTCGCACGAGTTGAAGACGCCGATCGCCTCGATCAAAGGCTTTGTCGAAACGCTGCTCGACGGTGCCGTCGATGATGCGGACGACGCCCGGCGGTTCCTCGACATCGTCGCCCGTCAGGCTGACCGGCTCGAGGCGATCATCGAAGACCTGCTGGCGCTTTCGCGGATCGAACAGAGCGAGGAGTCCGGCAGCCTGCCGCTGGAGCGGTCCAGTATCCGCGATGTGCTGCTCGCCGCCCGATCGGAGTGCCTGCCGCGGGCCACCGACCGCGGGTTGGCAATTGAGGTCGACTGCAGCGACAGCCTGACTGCGGAGATCAACGCCCCCCTCCTGGAACAGGCCGTCCTCAACTTGATCGACAATGCGATCAAGTACGGAGGGCGGGAGGCCCCGATCCGGGTGCGGGCCAGCCTTGAGACCAATTCCGACCGGGGGCAGCAGAGCCTGACGATCGCCGTCACCGACGCGGGCTGCGGGATCGAGGCGGAGCACCTCCCGCGGCTGTTTGAACGTTTTTACCGGGTCGACAAGGGTCGCAGCCGGCAGGCTGGCGGCACCGGCCTGGGGCTCTCGATCGTCAAGCACATCGTGCAGGCTCACGGCGGTGGCATTGCCGTCGCCAGCGAACCTGACCAGGGCAGCACCTTCACGCTCAGGCTTCCCGGCGGCGAAGACGCAGAAACCGCCGGGTGACGGGGGGCTTTGCACAAGCTGCACCGCCGCCGGGGGCGACCGCCTCAATCGCCTGTGCCAAACGGCCCCGACATGGATGGGCACTTTGCAGCCGGCCGGCGGCGGTCGCCCGCGTCAGGTCTCCAGCGGCCCGGTGTGAAAGGCGAGGATCTGCTCCCAGGCCTCCTGCGGGGTCTCGGCATAGCTGAACAGGTCGAGGTGCTCATCGGCGATCACGCCGGAATCGGCGAGGAACTCGAAGTTGACCACCCGCGACCAATAGTCGCGGCCGAAGAGAATGATCGGAATCGGCTGCATCCGGTGGGTCTGCCGCAGCGTCAGCGTCTCGAACATCTCATCGAGCGTTCCGAAGCCGCCGGGAAACAGCACCGCCCCCGCGGCCCGCAGTACAAAGTGGAACTTGCGGAGGGCAAAGTATTTGAACTGAAAACAGAGTTCCGGTGTGATGAAGGGGTTGGGCTGTTGCTCGGCAGGCAGCTTGATGTTCAGGCCGATCGATTTGCAGCCGACATCGAAGGCCCCCCGGTTGGCCGCTTCCATGATGCCCGGGCCACCCCCGGTGACAACCACGTAGGCGCGTTTTTCCTCGCACTGGTTATCGATCGAAACCAGCCGGGCAAACTCCCGGGCCGAATCGTAGTAGTGCGAGAAGCCGAGCAGCTGCTCACTGCGTCGCAGTTCCCGGGCCGCTGCGGCGTCATCAGGATTGGCAGCCTGATTTCGGCGGGCGGCGGCCAGCCGTCGTTCTGCCGCCGTCTTCTCCACGATCTGGGTGCCGCCGAAAACGATGATCGTCGAGGTGATATTGTCGGCCTGAAAGGCGAGCTCAGCCTTGCCGAGTTCCAGCAGCATCCGCACGCCCCGCATCTCTTCCCGGCGGAGCAGGCCTTCGTCATCCTGGGCCAAGTTGTAGCTGGGCGAGCGGAGAATCTCCTCCATGTTCTCGGCGACGTAAGACACGTCATCGCCAAGAATTGTGCTCGGGAGTGCCGGGCAGGACTCGCCGTGGGTTTCCCCCCAGGGCGGGCCGCCGGCGTCGGGATTGTGGGGCTTTCGGTCTGGTGGCTTGCTCATGGCGGCTCCTTCGGGGTGTGCCAGAAAACTCGGTCCCTGACGTCGTGCGGATCAGCGGCTGCCGGGTGGCGTCCGGCTCATTTGTCGTCCTCCAACCGAGGACTGCCGCGGCGTGCTTGCCAGAGACCGAAGCAGTCGCGGGCGGGCCCCGCCTCCTCCATTGATATCTGCCGCCGCGTCGATCGGCCATGGCCCGGGCAGCCTTCAGGAATCAGCCTCGAGCAGCCGCCACACCCCGAGAGACTGTCGACAGCTCCGAGCAACCGTAGCGACGGACGCGGGCTCATCGCGGGTCTCCGCCGGCCCGGAGACGGTCTGTCACCAGGCTCCTGCCGGCAAGCGTCAGCCGGCCCTCGTCGAGCCGCAACGATTCGACCTGCCAGCGACGTCCCGGCTGCCGCCTGCCATCACCGGCGGGTCTCTCGGCCAGGCGTTCCGGAATGGTGACGAGCAGCAGGCTGCGGTCTCGGAAACGCTGCATCTCGGCGGCGAGCCCCGCCCCGGTCAGCCGGCGGCCGCATTCCCGCAGCACGGCATCGCGGGGCAACGGCAGGCTGCCGAGACCGGCCCGACGAACGAGCACCGCAAACTGGTTGGCTGCCCGCAGACTCACCTCAAGGTCGGCCCAGGCGACGGCGGTCACCCCCCAGGCGGTCACCTCAATTCCAACTCGAGCCAGTTTCGGCGCGAACTCGACCCGCGGCCGCGACAGCCTGCCCCAGGCGGTGGTTTTGAGCAACTCGGAATGATTCCGGGGCAGGTCGCAGCCCAGCCAGCTGTTGATCGCGTCTTGGCTCATCTCCACCCCCCACGGCCCGTCGCGTTCAGCGGCAGCAAAGACTGCTGCCGCCTCGGTCACAAATCGCCTTGCCAACGCCTCTGCCCCGATCCCGAGGGCGAGGGTCTCCCGATAGAACCGCGGCGGGGTTGTGACTGTCAGCCAACCGGCCAGCACCGCGATTGCCAACCCAGCCGCAGCCACCAGCAGCCCGCGGCGGCGACCCTTTCCCCGGGCAGGCGGGACGGCGGTTGCCGGCCCATCCTGCCCTCCCTCAGCCGCAGATGCCTGCATCGATCGTCTCCCGAGCCCACTGCGGGCCCGCTCCAGCGGTCAGCCGGCAAGACTGCAAAACCGCGACAGGGGCAGCTCACCAGAACTGTCTTGCTGCACCTCGCCGACGGCATCGACCTCAAGCTCATCCCGCAGCACCCGCATCTCGGCAGGGGCTTCGATACCGATGCGAACCTTGTCACCGTTGACCCGCACAACCGTCACCACCACCGATTCCCCGACGCGAATTCGTTCGTTCTGTTTCCGGGACAACACCAGCATGCCAGCCTCCGTTCCTGTGGGAAGATGCGTGTGACGAATAGAATCCAGATGTGTACATTCGTCAATATGACGTCGCTGAGGGACGCCGCGGCGACCCCTGTGCCCGTAGGTCTGGGCAAGATGGGGGCCAAGGGAGATATCGACCGCGCAACGAAGCTTTCTTGGACATGACGATTCCGCACGCAATGGTGCGGGTCGTGTCGGCTACACGGACCGGCAGTCGCCGAGGCCGCTTGGACGCTGCAGCGGGTGCCGGCCGACCTCAGTCGGTCGCCGGCCGGGTGTAGGCCGCCAGAGCGACTTCTTCGGCAGCCGCCATCCGGGCCTCCGCAGCCGCGATGCGGTCGAGATCGTCTGATCGCAGCGCCGGATGAATCCGGTGCACCGACCGTAGCTGCCGCTGCAGCACACCGGCGAGCGGCGTTCCCGGAAAGCCGCCCCGAGGGTCGGTCTCGAGGGTCACCTCGGCCGGCAGGCAGACTGCCGCCGCGACTTCGCGGTTGATCGCCAGTCTCGGGAACGGCGGCACCCCTCCCGGATGCAGCAGGGCCCGCAGCAGCACCGCGGTATCGGCAAACCGCCGATAGCGGTCGGCCAGATCGCGTGACGGAGCGGCGGCGGTCTCAACCCGATACCGCACCCGGGGACCGACGAGCTCGAATCGCCCGTCGACCCGCTGAACACCCTCGCCGAAACCGGGTCCACCTGCCCAGCAGATCAGCTTGTCGTCCGACTGCCGTGCCCATTGAGCAAGCGACACGCTCAGCCGTTCAAGCTGGATCGCATCGACCGTGGTTCGGACATTCCGACGCGGGTCGATCAGGACCACCCGCTCGCGGGCCGGATCGTGGAGGACGATCTCTCCACCAAAGCTCCCCGCCGCCGTCGCGGCAGACTGCTCCCCGTCGGCTGCCACGACCGACAAAAAGTCCCAGGTGACATCCCGGTGGAAGAGGGTCAGGCTGCGGGCCAGCGGATCTGCGGAATCACCCTCGAAAACCTCCGTTTCGACCCGGAGAAGTTCGCCGTCGTCGGCCGCCCCGGCTGCGGGGTTTGCCAGCAGCAACAGCGGCAGAAAACCCGTCGCCAACCGCAAACGAGCCGAGAGAAGCGACACCATGTCGGGCCTCAATCCAGAAAAACACGCGCGACACCAGATTCCGACCGCCACCGCGACCGGCTTGTAGCAGACGCCGGCCCGCCGCCCTAGGGCGGTTGCCCGAGCCTGCGGCAACATCCGGCGGCCGGGCCCGGGCTGCACCGACTTAGGGCGGCCGCCGGCGGCCACCGACTGGACAGCGGCCCGCCGGGACAGGGCCGGGACTGCTACAACGTTGCCGACAGTCCGTAACGATCCGGGACGGCCGCCCGCCGGGGCCTCGGGAAATCGGACGACCGCGGCATCCGCTGCTGCCCCGCTGCCCAGTTTTGCCCACGCTTCCCAGCCTGCCATGTTTCTCGCAGACCTGCTCGTCGTCTTTGCTGTCGCGGCCGTGGTGGTCTTCGCCTTCGGCCGGGCCCAAATTCCCAGCGTGATTGGCCTGCTGGTCTCTGGCGTGCTGGTCGGTCCTTACGGCCTGTCGCTGGTCGACGATGTCGAAAGCGTCGAACTGCTTGCCGAGATCGGCGTCGTCGTGCTGCTGTTTACCGTCGGCCTTGAGATTTCCCTGTCGCGTCTGCTGGTGATGCTGCCGCTGATGGCCCGGGTTGGGCTGCCGCAGATTGTCGGCACCACGCTGGTGGTAGCGGTGGCTACCTGGTGGCATCTCGGGGCCTTTCCCCGGGCGATCTTCGCCGGGCTGCTGGTGGCGATGTCGAGCACCGCCATTGTGTTGAAATCGCTTGCGGACCGCGGACAGACTGCCACGCCCCCGGGCCGGATCGCCGTCGCCGTGCTCCTGCTGCAAGACCTGCTGGTGGTGGTGGCGATGCTGGCAGTGCCGCTGCTGGCGGCGGCCGCCGGCCAACCTGCGGTCGATCATGCGGCTGCGGCCGCGGGCCATTCCGAGCCGCTGGTTGCCGATCCGCTGCTGGCGGTACTGCTCGGCTTTGCTGTCGTCGCCGCCGTGCTGGTGGCAGGCCGGCAGGTGATCCCGCGGGTGCTGCACGAGGTGGTGCGGCTGCGCAACCGCGAGCTGTTCCTGATCGTGCTGGTGCTGATCTGCCTCGGCACCGCCGCGATCACCGCTCGGGTCGGCCTGTCGCTGGCCCTCGGTGCGTTTCTGGCGGGACTGGCCCTCTCCGAGAGCGAGTACGGACACCAGGCCTTTGCCGAGGTGCTCCCGTTTCGCGACAACCTTGCCAGCCTCTTCTTCGTTTCCGTCGGCATGCTGCTTGACATCTCCTTCGTGCTCAGCCATCTCGGCCTGGTCTGCCTGATGGTGGTCGCGATCATCTTCGTCAAGCTGTTCGTGACTGCGGTGCCGGCGGTTGCTGCCGGCTTCCCGCTGCGGACCAGCCTGATCGCCGGCGGCACCATCGCCCAGGTCGGCGAGTTCTCTTTTGTGCTTGGCTCCCGCGGCGAGGAGGTGGGGCTGCTCGCCGCCGGCGACTACCAGACCTTTCTCGCCGCCGCGGTGCTGACGATGGCGGCGACGCCGCTGGTGACCAGCCTGCTGCCGCGGGTCTGCGACGGCCTGGCCCGCAGCCGCCGCTTCGGCCGGCTGTTTTTCGAGCCGCCGCCCCCGACGGGACGAGACCTCGCCGACCACGTCGTGATCGCCGGCTTTGGCGTCAACGGCCGCAGCCTCGCGACCGCCCTGACCGAATTCGGCGTGCCGCACGTGATCCTCGAACTCAACCCCGAAACTGTCCGCCGGGAGCGGGTCACCGGGATCGACATCCGCTATGGCGACTGCACGCGGAGGGCGATTCTGGAACACGCCGGCATCAGCCGGGCCCGGGCCTACGTTGTCGCCATCTCCGATCCGGCAAGCGCCCGCCGCAGCGTGCGGGTGGCCCGCGACCTCGCCCCCGACACCCAGATTCTGATTCGCACCGAGTACCTCGCCGAGGTCGACGAGTTGCGGCTCCTCGGTGCCGACGTCGTCGTACCGGCCGAGTTCGAGACGGCGCTTTCGATTTTTGAGCGGGTGCTCGGCATCTACGATGTGCCGGAAGAGACGATCGACGACATGGTCGACGACCTCCGGCTGGAGAACTACGGCTTTCTGCGGGGGGGCGGCCGCCGGCTCGCGGTGCGGCCCGAGGGGTCGCCCGACCTCTTCGACCAGCTCGGCAGCTGCCAGATTCCGTCCGGCAGCGTGGTGGAGGGCCACTCGATCGGCGAACTGGGCATTCGAGCGGCGACCGGCGTGACGATCATCGCCGTCCGTCGCCACGGCAGACTCATCCGCAACCCCGGAGCCGACTTTCGGC
>Ga0180432_10008793_pt1 | contig 12482 bp, 13 predicted proteins | sample SS_ome_10_FD_132414 | JGI IMG/M metagenome (GOLD analysis project Ga0180432, IMG submission 132414) | Hypersaline lake sediment archaeal communities from the Salton Sea, California, USA - SS_1_MS_2 metaG | ecosystem: Environmental > Aquatic > Non-marine Saline and Alkaline > Hypersaline >...
AGTCATAATAAATGTCTCCTTTTCTGTGTAAAGCTAAACATCATTTTCCTGTCTTGCTGAAGACTTCATCAAATAGCAACGGATTTTCGTGTGCCGTCCAGGCTATTCCCCGAAACAACAGCCTACGGAACATCGGATTGTCGAAGGTCTTGGCGCTATGGCCCGGCACACAGCCGAAGACGCGGCCCTCGCCCAGTTCGTAACACCAGAACATGGGTTGGGCGGCCCTGGGCGTGCTGCGTTTCTTTGCCTTGTCTTCCATGGACGTGGCCAGCACCGTCACGCTCTCCATGATAGGCGTCGGCGGCCAGTAGGTCTCGTCGTCTTCCAGAATGATGGTTTCCGGCAGCCCGGCACAGATCGGGTGTTCCGAAGCAAGCACATCCATCTGTACCATGCCGTGACGAAAGAGCCTAAAACCGCCCACCCCGACCAATTCGGCTACCTCGCGAGAGGGCTTGGGCTTCGTCCAGGTGGCCGAGTGTATCAACACCAGGCCGCCACCGCCCTCCAGATAACGTCTGACCTGAGCCACCCGTTCATCGGTCCATTTCAGGTAGCAGTACGCCGCAATCACATCAGCCGTTTGGAACTGTTCTTCGGACGGCCAATGCCATGCGGTGCTCACCTCGACATTAGGCATTCCCTCGCGGTAATCCGTATCCTGATCAGGCGGCCCAACGGCGTCCACCTGTTTCTCTTGCGAGGCGTCTTCGCCGCCCAGCAACAGCGCCCAACGTTTCTGCCACAGCGGGTAGTCGTGCAGCCCGTTTCCGGCCGGACCGTGATCCTTCTCGTCGGCCAGCAACACGACATGCAGCTTCTCGATGCTGGGCTGTTCAGTGTCAGAAGCGATCAGGGCATTGGACGCAAAGCACCATGCGATGAGAATTAACGACATCAACCACTTCATATAGGCTCCTTGTTGCCTGTTCCTGCCGGCCTGTAAATCACGTAGTATACTCTTCAGTTCCCGATCCGGCAACTGCGGCAGAGGCACTCTTCATCTCGGCCGAATGTCCCGGCAATGTCCATTCCAGATTCAGGAAAGGCTCCACGGTGCGCGCATGGGCGTGCTGAGCAACGCATTCGCGGCGGTAGTAATCGACCCAACGCTGATCACCGAGCAGCAGACCCGCTGGGTAGACGTCAATTCCGAGCACGGCTTAGACTACGGCCGAAGCCTCGGCTACAAACTAAAAGGCCCCGCAGGAACCCAAAAAGCCCGAATCCTCATGACAATAAACGAACCCCGCTTCTGGAACCTGATGGTAGACCTGCTAACCGAATAATTAACTTCCTAGGTAGAGTTCCACTTTCGGTTGAGTTCTATTAGCCTGCTGTCCGCTTTCAAGCTCTCCTTGGCTTCCCCTATTCGTTGAAGAACAGTTTCAATGCCAAATGGCCAAACAGCAACATTATCAGGTAGGACGGTATATAGGATAGCGAGCACCCGCTCTGGATATGAACGAATAATAAGGTTGTCCTCCCTTTGAAGATGTGAAAGCGTCAGGTAGTCCTGGTCGACACGCGTCAGAAGTGGAATTACTATATCTGCTATTTCTGGGAAGTACTTAGCATCTGATAGTATCAGGTTACATATTCGAGCGGACATTATCGGGGTACGCACCGATTTTTGACGAGGCCAGACATCAGCGAAGAATTCCGGTAACATAGCGGACCATTTAGCGTTAACATCAGTCCTATCGTCCTGGCTCCAGTGTTCGACTTGCCAGAGGATGTGTGAGCGAAATTCATCGTCAGCGTGTAGAAGGACATCTCGCATCTCGGAATTTGAAATAAAACGTTCTCCGTCTTCCTCCAGAGTGCTTCCCCAACCAGCAAGAATGATACCGGCAAGCACTTCGGCATACTCATGGCACGAAGGATTACTCTGCTTTGCAAAGGCTATCAAGTTCGGTTTCAGTCGGAGATACAGTCGTGGATTCGGCATCCTTGCCCCCCAAAAGAAGCCACTCCAAATTGCGTTTCGATCTGATTCATCGCCCGTATCTAAAACGGTCAGTATATTTGCTTCAGTCCAATCTTGATCTACCCGGTAAAAAAAGCCCAATTGGTGTGCAAAGAACACCAACGCATGACGGGGAAGATCACCTGGCAAAGATAACAGGCTTTCCATATGGCTGAGCCAAGTGACAGGAAATGCTCCTTCGTGTTGAATATCTTTAATTCTGGGATCATTGAATAGGGCTTGCGTAATCTTGCCCACAGGGGCATTAAGCGCCTCCATTGCCCAATCAGGTTCTTTACTTCCTCTTACGATTGAGGAATTACCTTCAGCAGGTAGGTGGCGAAGTGTTTGCACAAGCTTTGTCACTAATCTATCGAATGACTGGGGATATCTGGGCATCAAATTTGAGCTTGCATCTAATAGCCAGTACGAAACGGGTCGAATCAGTTCTTCCACTGCTGCATCTGGGTAACTTGAAATTCGTTCAGCAATAAGCATCGAAAATCTCGGCTTGTCAGTTTTGCGACCCTTAGAGTTAAAGAAGGTACGCCAAGCCCATTTTGGATATTCATTGTGTTTCGCCGCATTCTTGAGAGCCAAAAACGCTGTAATGGGATGCTCATCAGATAATCCTGCGAATGGGTCATTTTCAACAAAATCTCCAGTTCTTCCGCTCAACTCACAAGCTTTTGCAAGTATGTTATTAACAGGCTCATTCAGCAGCGCTGAATGTTCCGTTTCAGTCCGAACACCTCCACTCCGCCCTTCCATAGACTGGGCAGCTTTCGTGCCATACTCGCGTTTCCAAGTTGGAGCTTGGTTCTGAAGGCTCTTAATCTCAGTCTCCAGATCAAAAGTGAATTTGCACCCGTCGTCCGCCAGCCAACTGAGGCGGCTTAGCATGGACCATGACTTACGCTCTTTGAATTGTGCATCGTCTTCCCCCTCCCATTTGGGGCGACCCTCGCGCAGACGGCATTCAATTCTCTTCCGGGCCCGCTCGCCTAATTCCGACCAACGCTTTCCCAAAACCAATAGGAGATCTCTTTGGTGATAGCTGTCCCAGAAAGCGTCATCGCTCAGTTGGGATATAAGCTGAGCAAACATCCCAGCCGGGACTATACTACTCATTCCCGATGCCCATATTCTCAGCCTGCAGAAAACCGTATCATCGCCTGCGGGCCAAGCATGAAACTCTTGTTGTGCTGCCGAAGCGTCGATTCCGATCAATCGTTCAAAAAGCTTCGAAAAGAAAATAACGAGGCCTGACAGACCACGTGTCCGCCCATAACAATCACCATCTTGAGTATTGTCCTCAACTATCGGGCTAATACTTCCTAACCTGTGACCACCAAGCTCGGACTCCAGATACACTGCGTACTCCAGGCTCTTTCGAAGTTCACAAACAGCATATGCAAGCCACTCGTCAGGGATATCTATGTCGTCACGGAAGGTGGGATACTCGACTCTCAGTTCCAATAAATCGTGAAGATTCAGATCTGCTTTCCATTTGGGCGGCGCAGATCCGGCCCGCGAGCTGCCGCTCGCTTTCAAATATGGCCTATAGATCCTGACAAATTGTCTGACGACTGCACGACTCCACCCATTTCTTTTGACCGTTTCTTTTAACTTATACAAGTCGCGGTGAAAATTACGATCTGCATCTTCCCATGCTTCGAACAGATACTGCCACGCTTGATCAATTAGCGTCAAATCACCTTTTTGGCTACGTCTCAACCGGCTCAAAATCCCGGATCTTATGCTGGGATGGAGCCCCCTTTGTTCTGCAGCCCACCAAACTGCAGTGGGTTGATCTGCAATCTTGGCAATCCAGTCGCCAATCTGTGCCAAACGTGACGGAAGGCTGGGAATGTTCATTGCCCAATGACCCTTGAGACCTGCAAAGCAGTGATCTCCAAGGTTTTTCCGATCCAGTCTGTTTGCAGCAAAGGCATTCCACGCGTCAGAAGGAATTTCGCGTTTTGAAAATTCATCATCCGGGGCAATCTTCTTAGGGACATAATCTGAGTCAAGACCGTAGCGATCAAAGGGATCGACATATGTTTTCTCCTCACCGTGTCCTCCAACATGCCCGGGCTTTGCATATCTTCGAAAAGGATCAAATACACAAAGCCATTCCGCCGGTGGTGGATTATCACCTTGCGAGAATTTTCGGACGCCCGCAACTGTCGAAATTATGTGCGCCACTTGTCCTCGCTCATGGGACTGCAGTTGCTCTGGGCCCTGCTTGGCTAGATCGATGACTGATTTGTACCAAACGTCAGGATTCCGGGCCCTTTCTGCCCATGCCTCCAATGTATCCCACAAAGCACCGTGCCCGTCCGTTGCCACATAGAGAATGGGATTGACACCTCTATGTCGCCACATTGCGACAGCTTCGCTCGTCGCACCCGATTGAAATGCCCATACGTTACCGAGGGAACCAACATCCTTGTTGAGGCCCTCCAGCAAATACTGGACGGGCGGATCGTCTGCCGCATATCCAACAAACACAACAGAATAGCGTTCTATTATCGTCCTGATAAACTGGGTAGCCCATCCATCTGAGAGATAAGCGCGGCCAAAGTCTGCACTTGAGAGAATCAGGCCTCCGCCGTCGGCTCCTGTATCGGTTTGGTTGATGCGACCGTGAAGATAGACGATCCCGTTTATTTCGTCGCTTATTGATAAGTCGGGCAGGCGAGGCGGCTGCCATGTTTCAAGCGTGTTACAGGAGCCTTCAAATAGCCGGTCAAAATTTGTGGTCACCAAATGCACCCTGCCTTCAGGGGTGGTCGCCAAATCCAGGAGAATTCTGTGAGCGGATAGATCGACCTCATCAGCAGAACGCAGAGCCTCAGCAACCTTCGCTTGGATGTCGCGCACAAGAAAATCGCGTTCCAGTAAGCCAAAGACACGATCTGCCGAAATGAGCCCACTCACGCCAGTTCGTTGGCTCGACTGTTTGACTTCATTTAGGACTCTGCAAGCTGCATGATCCTCTGGGACACCCAGCCCGCGTATCACGTCATTAGCTAATCCAAAAAAATCTGGTAGATGTGCACGGGCCCTAGAAACGCCGGCACCGCAAAAGAAGACGACCCGCCCCTCATCACGGGCAATCAACAAATCATCTGGTATAGCTGGGCCGTTTTTCAAAAACCTCATAATTAATCTATACTTCTCCCTAGTTCTGGCTCTCTACACTAGAAGTGGCAAAGTCATCTCCGCCACTTACTTTGTCAACTCATACACGTAATATTTTATTGTCGTTATTTTGAATCGAAAAACAAATAGTTTAGAATTCTGACTCTCGTAACAGAATCTAACCTTCTATTGATAAAGGCGTTTCCCACCCCCCAAATGTAGACGATAAAAATGGCGATTTTTTGATTGTTTTGCAAAAAAGATTGAAAAACAGCGTTTTCGACAGGATAAACGGGATTTGCAGAGATAAATTTTTTAGCCATAAAGTCGCAAAGCATACCCTGAGCCAAGCCGAACGGGGGAGCAAGGCAGAATACAGAAGTCAAGAGCCAAGAGGGAAAATTGGAATTGAGAATTATGAATTAAGAATTGAGAATTGAGAGTTATGTTAATTTAGGCAAGAAGCTGGGCGTTTGAACCACAGCCTGCCCTGAGCGCAGCCGAACGGGAAGTGCACGAAGGAACACGAAGTTGGAACCGCAGATTTCACGGATTTACACAGACAAAATTCAATTGAAACCGCGGATGAACGCTGATTCACGCAGATGATAACTAAAACAGTGTTAACCGGTGTAAATCAGTGTCTGAAAAGATGTTCTCAGTGCTCTCAGTGCCCTCTGTGGCTATAAAATCAGCGTAATCCACGAAATCTGTGGCTAATTCGAGTCTTTTCGTAGTTTTTGTTTGATATTTAAGCAATAATATGGTATAATACGCAGTTAGTGAATTTAGAATACAGAATACAGGAGTCAGGATGAAAAAGAAAAGGGCCAGAGTGGCAAAGGCACAGAGGCACAGAGTCTTTGATAAGGTGGCCTGGCCGGGAACTATTTGCCTATGTGCCTCTGCTCCTATGTACCTCTGTTCCTATCGACCAATTTTGTAAAACAAAGCCAATCTGCCCGCCTTCGGCGGGAAACTCGAAATACGAATATCGAAATCCGAAACGATGGAAATTTGTAAAACAAACCCAATTCGTGTTAGACTAAATTATCGTAAATATCTTATACAAAATGCCTTATGTTGGTTTGGCCCGCTATTCGGGGCCTCTGAAACAAAGCCAATCTGTCGCGTGCTGCGTGCTGCGAAAATGAAAAATGCAAAACAAAGCCAATTTTTTCGTATTGCGTGATGCGTGCTGCGTATTGCGAAAAGGAAAATGCAAAACAAAGCCAATTCAAAGCATGCACTGAGGGTAGTCGAATGGGCCAATTAAAGCCAATTCGCCGGCGCCGCCCGGTCCACATCACCGTCGGCCCGAATTGTCTTGTGACCCGGCCTTCCAGTGATCGAACCGCGGTTGGCAACGCCGTTGTTTCGCAGGCATTGCAGTTCGTTCGAGAACGTGCTTTTGACTATCTTATAGGTGTTCCTGATGTGGTTCGACACGTCGGTGTGTCACGATCAACCCTGGAGATCCGTTTCAAGCGCCATCTTAATTGCACAATTCATGAGGAAATCCTGAGGATTCGTCTTAGCATGGCCCGTCGGTTACTGACGTCCAGTGGCCTCTCCTTGCAGGTAATCGCAGAAAGATCCGGCTTCAGCTCCCCCCACTACATGAGCGCCGTGTTTCAACGGGAACTGGGCTACCCACCCGGACGACTCCGGAAACAGGCCGGATCTATTTGAATTGCTGCTTAAACTCGGTCACCATCTCAATCATGAAGTCAATCGGCCGAGACTATTTGTGGCAGAGATTTGTGCCAAGCATCTTCCGTTGGTCTACGGCGGGTCTTCGGCTGATCTACATAAGCCTTTTTGTGACCGCTGTTAATGCTTTCATAACAAGAATTTACAACGGCCGGCAAATGTCTTTCTAATCCGTAGGTCATTCTGCTCAGTAGTGACTTTGAGAACCTGTAAAGCTGACTAGTCGCTATTAGAATCGGCAGAAAGAACAGGTATAGGCGGCGAGATCTGGATGATTTTCTTTCCAGGAAGAGTAAAGCAAAACAAGGGCGTTAGGCTCTCTGAATTTGGTCTCACAGAAGAAACAGCGGCGGATCTTAGGTTGAAGCGGCAGGATAAGGTGTCAGTTTGGAATGTAGCACGCACCATAAGGCAAAGGACTTGGCTATGCACAAAACTGTTTTACGCGTTAACACCTCCCGGGGGGCGCAGACGCTAGAAAGTAGCTCAATTTCTTCAAAAAAGTGTTGCGCTTTCTGTTTTGCTGTACGATATTCTAACCATTATGGAAGATTAGGTGAAATGGTCCGGAGACAGATGCATGAACGTAGAATGACGATTTGCCGGGTGACCAAGCTGTGGTCGGGCCGCAGTCCGACGATCTGTCTTGACTTCGGAGCAAGACATAAGGATCAACACTACTTCCATGGCCAGAGACGCAAATGCAACTAATAGCAACAACACATTCTAATATTCGATGCGGTGAGAGCCGCAGAAGGGAGAAGTGAGCCATGATTAGAAAGATTGGCTTATATTAAGGACCCGCGCAAGCAAAGGCCGTGGGTGGTCCGATGGTTCGGCGAGTACGACCCAAGAACTGACAAAGAGCGGCGTTACAGTAAATCCTTCAAGTTGAAAAGGGGTGCAGAGGATTTTCAGAGCCAACAGATGGAGGCTTTCAAGGGCGGGCAGCAGCGTGACAAACCTGAGCAAATCAGCCTCAAGGATTTCCTCAGTGAATGGCTGAAAGTCAAGAAATGAGAAGTCCGTCCTCGTTTGAAGTCTATGAGTATGCCGTCAGACGACTGCTGGAGTACTTTGGCCCCAAGATGTTCCTTCGCAACGTGAGGTCTCGATTGGCAAGCAAGTTCATCGCGGAACAGAAGCCGTTCAAAGGTGAGGTTCTATCCGGACGGTCTCGACTCAAGACTCTTCGCAACTGCAAGACGATCTTTCAGGATGCAGTGACTTGGGAGCTGATGATTAAGAATCCATTCAAGAATGTGAAATCTCCGAAGTGTGAGGCATACCGGTGGCATTACCTCAGACCGCAGGAGTACAGAACTCTGCTGACTGTTGCACCTTCGCTTCAATGGCAGGCTACCTACGCTTTGGCTTACACTGCTGGACTCAGATTTGGCGAGTTGTACTCCCTCACGTGGGTGGACATCGATTTCGAAAATGGAATAGTGAGGATCGAGAATCGAGCGGGGACGGCCAAGCTGCCACCGTTTCACGTTAAGGACCACGAGAAGAGGAGTGTTCCGCTGCCAAAGTATACGCTTGACATTCTGACCGCCCTACAGAGTGACGCACCGGAAAAAATGCCCTATGTTCTTCTCACAGCGGGGCAGTACAAGACAGTGGTTACGGAATGGAAACGGTTCTAGATGCAGGGTAGACCGTGGCGAAACAGGGACATTGCGAACAACCGCCTGCGGGAATTCAAGAGGCACTTGAAATGGGCTAGAATCAAGGCGAATGGAAGCCTATCGCTTCACACTCTTCGCAAGTCTTGCGTGCAGAACTGGGCCGATCATCTACCGCCCAATGTGACGAAAGAGTTGGCAGGACATGCCAGCATCGCCACGACGATGGAGTATTATGCTCGGGTCGATGAAGACCATAGAACGAAGGCGGCCGCTGTAATTGAGTCGTTGGTGTCCGGTCCTGCGGAGGTTGAAGCAGAAATGACTGACGCCAGAATGACGCCCGAAGCAGAATTGGGGCAGGTCTCGGGCAGGAGCTAATATTGAGGACGGGGACAAGTACTTATATATTCAGTGATTACAGAACTACGGCTGGCTGGACAATTATCGAACCGCGATTTTGACCCATCCAGTCGCTTTGGAGCTTTCCACAGTCGCATAATGCTGGTTGGCTACATACAGAGTGCGCTCTGCTGACCGCGAGCGTATAGGAGGTTTCTACTGCCTATTCATTACCCCCCGATTTTAGCCCAAGAACGCTGGTTGTTTTGCAGACGTTTTCGACAAACTACCCTCGTTCTTGGCCTGAAAACGCAGCTTTTTTCGCATCGTCTTCAATGAACGGGTCGAAAACAGGAGGAGTTATCTATAACCTCTTGTACTGTAAGTGCTTAGAATGACACGGAATCAGGGGTTACTGCGCATGTCTCCATTTTGATACTACTCTGAGCGCTTCCAACTGCATTTTTTCGCTTGATTTGCACCCCTAAAACTACGATAGACTCGATATTATGAGAAAGGCATGGATATACAGAAGAAAGAATGTCAAAGGCTGGTGGGTGGGTTGGTACGAAAGCGGCAAGCGCAAGGCAAAGGCTTTGCCGAGTAAAGCTCTCGCTGAGCATTTTCGGCAGATGAAATATGCTCAATTGAACTCTGATGTCTTTACCGGGACCGTGACAGTCGACTGGTCGCAGATGCTCGAAGAGTACACTCAGTACAAGAAAGTAAAAGGCGATAAGCAAGCCACGCTCTACGAAACGGCTCTTACCATGCGTCACTTTGTACGGTTGGCTGGGGAATTCAACTCGAAACAAATTACCCAGAACGTCATTGACAAGTTCATACTTGATCGAGGCAAGGAGATAAAGCGCTCAACGCTCAACAAGGACATTACGAATCTGAAGGCTTTTGTCAACTGGGGTAGAGAGAACAGATACATGAACGGAGATATCAAGCTCAAGCTCCTCAAAGAAGACGAGAGGCCCGTGATATCCTTAAGCACTACTCAGATTAGAAAGCTGTTGTCTGCCTCCAAACCGTATCCGAGACTCAGGATGAGAATCATTCTGGCGTTGGGCACGGGTCTCAGACGTGGTGATATTGGAACATGGAGAGTTTCTGATCTTGACTTTGAAAAGAGCTACGTCACCACCAGGAGCACAAAGACCCGGAAGAGCATGGGCTCAAGGCCTGTTCCAGTTCCGATCATGGCGGAACTCAGAAAGTATATCTCCGGCCTCCATTCGAAGCAAGACAAGATATTCAGCCGGCCTTTCAGCCAATACAGATGGACGCAGATACGTGAGAAGCTTGGATTGCGTGACTTCAAATTCCATGATCTACGCAAGACCTTCGGTTCTGTACTTGTGCAGAATGGTATTTCTACTGCTGTTGTACAACGATTGCTGGAACATTCATCTCCAGATCTGACGAACAAGGTCTATACAAATGTGGATCCTGTTCTGCGCCAGGCGGTGGACCAAATTCCGGCAAGTGATTGGCTGTGAAGCTCTTGAGTAACAGGAAAAGCAATCTCCCTCCGTCGAAGGAGGATGAGAGGGAGATTGCGATCGTGCGAAAGAGAAGGTGTTTAGCAGCGGCAGGTACTTTCGTTAAGGCGTCAGCCTTTTGCCTTGCCCTGTTTGGTTCCGACTCGAACGGGTTAGGTTTTGTCGGTCCATCACAGTAAATGACTTCAAAAGCGTCGAAGTCAAACCGCATGTTTTGCCAGTCTCCCGGCCTTTCTTTGTCATTGCAAAGACTAGTAAATTGGTGTATCATAATTGATTGGTGACGCATGACTTCACCGAAACAAACCTCTTGAACGCGTGTGTATTGTTCTGGGAGTCAGGGCAATTGTCGGTCTTGTTTGGGAAAGGAGGTAGTCTATGTACCGCAAGGGACCATCAGACAAGTTGCGAGCGATGACAACATACAGCAGAAAAAACCGTAGTTTACACGGTTTTACGTTGATAGAGCTGCTTGTCGTAATTGCAATCATCGCGTTACTGCTGGCAATCCTGATGCCGGCCCTACAACGTGTCAAGAAGCAGGCTAGATCCTCGGCGTGCAAGGCAAATATGCATTCCTGGGCGCAGATATGGAGTATGTACTGCCAGGACAATGATGGATGTTTTTGCATGGAACACCCAGGCACCGGGTGGCCTCGGGGGGAATGGATAGTCGCCCTACGGCCGTACTACCGGACGAAGATGGGTATCCTGATATGCCCTACGGCTGTCAAGAGATTGCCGAACATGCCCAGCCACGGCAGTTTCGACAGGACCTACATCATGGGAGGCGGCGGCATGGAGGACCGGCGGGAAGAGTCCAGCTATGGCGCAAACTGCTGGATTTTCAATCCACGGCCCGGACAAAGTGAGATTCAGAGCCGCCCGACCAAATGGAACTGGAAGACATGCGACGTTAGAGGCGGAAACGACATCCCTATATTTGGAGACGCCATGTGGCGAGGGGGTGGGCCCTTCTATCAGAATGGCAATGCCCAGTCTAGCCGCATCGTTCCTCCTCAGTTTAACGGTCAGTGGTCCGGTGCTGGCCATGAAATGAAGCACTTCGTTATCGACAGGCACAGTACCAAGGTCAACCACATGTTCCTGGACTGGTCGGCCAGAGATGTTGATCTCAAGGAGTTGTACACACTCAAGTGGCATCGCCAATTCAACAGAACTGGCTACTGGACCCTTGCAGGTGGAGCGCAACCAAGCATCTGGCCCGAGTGGCTCAGACAGTACAAGGACTATTAGCCGCCATTTGTCCATGCAGTACAATTCGGGTATCCTGCATATGGACCACCAACCACGAGCGGCGCAGGAAGAAGTGAGGAGACCAGAGCCATCATGTGGGAGTACAACTGCAAAGGCGTGCCGAGCATTATCTTCGACTGCCAAGAGGAATACGCTTCACGGCCAGATCAAGTCATTCGAGAACCGTGCAAAGTCGCCCTGCCGTCAAATGCCAGCGCAGCGCACCACCGAGCATGCCGGGCGGATTGGTCATAGGCTTTAGAGAGTGAATTCGCAGCCAAAATCAAAGACAATATTGCGAGCCTGCCAGACCAATCTCTCTCGATTCTTATCCATTTCCCTTCAATCGGGATTTTTGCATTTGGTACAAACGACTGGAGCAGGGAGTGTTCCGGCTGCCACAGAGTATCGTAAATATGCCGAACCCCGAAGTTGAAATAACAGATCTGTCATTGATTCTGGAGGGCATTGACCTATCCCAACCTTCACGGTTAATAGGGTATCATCAGCCCAACGCCGAAAGCGTTTTGTACTTAGAGCACGTCAGAAGAAATACGGGTGAGTGTCACTCTGTGATTATTGTCACCGTATTCATCTTTCTTTTCATTTTCCCTCTTGACTTTGTCGATAAATATATTAGCCTGCATCGTCCCGATTAAGGCCCCCAGGACGCCCGTCAAGCGATTAAGTGTGTTGAATTGCTGCCGTAGGGCAAAGGTAGGAGAATCTGAAGTCAACCATCCATTTTCGAGAGCAGCCCTGCAAAGGTGTCTTATGCGGATTCGCATAAAATCCCTGGATAAATCACAGAGAACGCTGTATCTTCTTGATTGACAGTGGTTAACGGTTGAATCACGATTGAGTCGTTGGGTTCTTATGCTGCGAAAACCAGCGTCGTTTGGGTTCTTATAC
>Ga0180432_10008794_pt1 | contig 12482 bp, 10 predicted proteins | sample SS_ome_10_FD_132414 | JGI IMG/M metagenome (GOLD analysis project Ga0180432, IMG submission 132414) | Hypersaline lake sediment archaeal communities from the Salton Sea, California, USA - SS_1_MS_2 metaG | ecosystem: Environmental > Aquatic > Non-marine Saline and Alkaline > Hypersaline >...
GAGCCGCTTGGCCTCGCGCTCGAGCTGTTTTTTGAGCTCCCGGATCTGCTTCTGGAGGGCCTCGAGCTCGCGGCGGTCGGGGGGCGTGATGTTCTTGAGCTTCGCCCATTCGCGCTGGAGCTCGGCGAGGCGCTTCTTGAGCTCCTCGAACTCGCGCAGGGTCTTGCGGTGGGTGAGGACGCTGATGTCGGGCAGGTTGGTGCGGATGCGCTCGATGGCGGTGGACACGCCCATCTGGGTGACGGCGAGCAGGATCACGAGGATGCCCACCACGTTGGTCACCGTGTCGAGCAGCGAGTCCATGCTGCCTTCGGATGGCTTGCTTCGCGGCTTCACGCGATGGGCTTCCTCACGCGGCCTGCGGCCGCGGTGGACGTGGCCGTGTGCCGACGGGTCCCCGGCTCCCCCGCGCCGCCCACGGTGCGGTTCCGCGCAGGAGTCTCCGCGCAGCGGGGGCGGAAAAGACACCAGGAGCCTTTTGCCGGAACGGCCTGCAAGGTGCTTCGCACAGAAGACTCCTGGTGTCTTTTCCGCCGATCTCCTCCGCCGTGGAGGGGCTGGGGGGCGTCGGCGTTGTGTGCGGTCGGTCGTGGCTCATGGCTTGGTGGCGAACATCTTGAGGTTGATGTGTCCCTGCCCGATGACGGGGAGCTTGCCGGTGCGTGCGCCCTGGGCGCGGGCGGTGCGGTTGGCGAGGTTGTAGGTGCCGAAGCCGTCGGTGCGGATGAGGAAGATGATGACGGCCTTGGCCTCGGCGGCCACCTGCTTGCATACCTTGAGGAACTGGGCGTCGGCGGCGATGTTGCCGCTGGCGATGCGGTGGAGCTTGTCGCCCTCGTAGATGACGATGCCGGTCTTGTTGGCCTCGACGAAGGTGTGCTTGGTGTCGCGCACGTCGCCGCTGCCGCCGGGCTGGACGATGACTTCGCTCTCCACGGGCTCGTTGCGCTTGGCGAGTTCCTCGAGGAGGGGCTTGATGAGCTCGAGGCGCTCCCTGAGCTGGAGCTCGAGGCTGCGGATGCGCTCCTGGAGCGCCTTGACCTCGGCCAGGAGCTTGATGATGACGTCCTTGCGGTCGGTGTCGTCGTGGCTGAGCATCTTGGCGAGTCTGCTGCGCTCCGCTCGTGCGGCTGCGAGGAGCTTGCGGAGCTTCTCGACTTCGGCCTGGGCGACGAGTCGCTCGAGCTCGCCGACCTGTCGGCGCAGCTCGGGCAGGCGCTTGACCATGGCGAGGTAGTCCTCGGCGCGCTGGATCTTCTCGTCGTCGCTCTTGGTGTTCATCTGGCCCAGGGCGAGGGCGGTGATCAGGAGCGTGAGCACGCCGATGACGCAGGCGAGGATGCTGAGGAATGGGAAGAGCGACACGCTCTGGCCCTGGGTTGCTCGGGGCCTAGCCACGGCTGGCGTCCTCGTTGCTGCTGCTGCTGCCGCCGAAGGGCCACCAGCGCCGGGGGGGGCGCTGGATGACGACCTGCTTGCCGTCGAGCTCGCGGAGCGCGGTGTTGAGCGAGGCGATGCCGTCCCGGAGCGCGGCCACGTGGGCCTCGATGGTGGCGGCGTTCTCCTTCTGGATCGTGGCGCTGTGCTCGACCACCTCGTGCATGGCGTCGCGGACGGGCGAGGCGATGCCCTGGAGCGCTTTCTCCACGGCCTCGCGGTGTGAGCGGGCGTCGGCCTCGAGGCGCTGGGTCTCGCCGGCGGCGGTGTGCGCGAGGTGCTTGCCCATCTGGGCCATGGCCTTGCCGACCTGGTCGACCATCTGTGCGATGGCCTTCTCGACCTTGGCCTGGTGCCCAGCGGCCCGCTTCTCGACGGCTCGCGACTGCTCGTCGATGGAGCGGGTGACCTCGCCGAGGCGCTTGAGCTGCTCGTCGTGGAGCCGAGTCATGTCGGCTCCGACGCTCCGCAGGCGCTGGCTGGATTCCTGCTCGATGCGCGCGATGGCGGCGCCGATGGAGTTGAGCACGGCCTGGGTGCCGCTGGCGGCGTCGGTGACGGTGGCGGCGTCGTCGAGCCGCTTGAGCAGGTTCTCGCCGCAGTACTCGTCCACCCAGTTGAGCAGGTTCTCTTCGGCCTTCTGCATCGAGTGTGCAGGGAAGCTGGCGAGCACGCTCATGCACAGGGCGACGAGGGTGGTGTCGAAGGCCACGGCCAGGCCGCCTGTGACCTCGTTGAGCGAGGCCTTGAGCACCTCGATGTCCTGCGCCTTGTCGAGCGACTCCGAGAATCCGCCCACCGCGTCGGAGATGCCGAGCACGGTGCCGATGAAGCCGAGAATGGGAATGGCCCAGATGAGCACGCGGATCATCGTGTAGCTCGACTGCACGGAGCTGGCGTCGATCTCCGACTGCGTGGCCAGCATGGTCGCCACCTCGGGGTTGCTCCGACGCACGCGGAAGTGCTCGAGCGCCCGGCGGATGCGGTTCACCATGATGCTGTCGCGCAGGTGCGAGGGCACGCACCGAAGGTACTCGACGAAGCGGTCGACGGTGGCGGGTGAGATCTCCTCGCCCAGCGAGCTCGGCAGCGCGTCGAGCAGCATCGCCGCCTTCTGGTGACGAAGCTTGCGCGACTTGAGGAACAGGATCGCCACTGCCCACCCCATCAGGGTGACCTCGACGAACGGCACCCAGCCCCGGTCGAGGAACAGCTTGCCGAAGTAGGTCCGCGAGAACGGCAGCAGCAGTATGTAGAACACGACGGTCAGCCCCACCCCGATGCCGATGCTGTGGAGCATGGGCACGTCGGTGCCCGAGGTCAGCGGCGTGGGCTCCGAGGCGGCGGCGCGGCGCTCAGGGCGCGGGGGCTTCCGCGGGCGGGTCGGCCGGCGCGGCTCCTCGGAGCGCGCCGAGCGACGCGGCGGGCGCTTCGCGTCGCCCGCGGCGGCGCGGCTGGGTTCGGGCGGCGGGGCTTCCTGCGTGGGGGGCGACTCGGCGGCCTCCTCGTCCGACCACGGCGGGGCAGGCACCACCACCGTGCCGTTGCAGTACGGGCAGCGCGCCTTGAGGCCAGCCTTCTCCTCGCCGATCTTCAGATCGTTGCCGCAGTGGTCGCACTTGAACTTGAAGTACATGCTCTCTCCTCACGCCCACCGTGCCTGAGCGGCCGCCAGGCCGTCGGCCGGCCACGGGTCCTCGCGCCTCACCCAAACGCTATTGTAGCAGCCACGGCTCGGGCATGCGACCGGCGGTGCGGCGGCGAGCGCGGGGACGCGGACCGCGGCTGGGCTTGAACCTTCGCCCCGCGTGTATTACACTGGAACGCGGCCCAGCGGGAGCGAAGAGCAAGGAGTCCACACGTGCGCAAACCCACGCAGAGCCTCGAGGTGTCGCGGCGTCGCTTCCTCGGGCGGGCGGCGTCGGTGGCCGCAGGGGCGGCGGCGTGTCCGCGCCTGTTCGCCCAGGCCGCCGAGCCGAAGCCGCCGGCCCGCAGCAAGGTCGTCGAGGTGACGAGCCCGGCGTGGCAGAAGGACGGCAAGGTCGACCCCGCCGCGGTCAAGGCCATGCTCGAGCGCGCGCTCATGGGCTTCACCGGCAAGGCCAGCGCGGCCGAGGCCTGGCGCCAGTTCGTCTCCCCCACCGAGCGCGTCGGCGTGAAGTGCAACAAGGTGACCCGCAACATCAGCCGCGCCAACCAGGCGCTCGGCGACGCCATCCTCGACGGCCTCGCACAGGCAGGAGTCAAGCGCCAGAACATCATCGTCACCGAGGCCGTCGGCGCCAGCTTCCCAGGCACGGGACGCTACGACGGCACCTACGGCCCCGAGGTCCACACCGCCCACGGCACCACGCGGCTCACACGCTTCGTCCGCGAGCAGGTCGACGCCATCATCAACGTGCCCGACCTCAAGGAACACGACCGCGCGGGGGTCACCCTGTCGCTCAAGAACCTCTCCCACGGCGGCACCGTGATGCTCCACCCATGGAAGTTCCACAGCGGCTTCTGCTCCCCCCACGTGCCCGAGCTCCACGCCCTCAAGCCCATCGCCGGCAAGCGGCGGCTCAACATCATGAACGGCCTGCGCGGCATCTTCCACCTCGGCCCCATGCCCAGGGGCCGGCGGTGGCAGTGGGACCGCAACAGCCTGTTCGTGAGCACCGACCCCGTGGCGCTCGACGCCCTGTGCCTGGACATCGTGCAGGCGAAGCGTCGGCAGAGCCCCGACGGCATCCCGACGGTGGACCTCTTCGAGACCAAGCGCAAGCCCGTGCACATCGCCGTCGCCGGCGAGCTGGGTCTGGGCATCGCCGACCGCAAGCGCATCGACTGGGTGAAGATCCACTAAGGAAAGGCGACAGGCCGCTTCTCCCACGGCGGGGCAGCAGCCTCTCCCCTTCTCTGCGTCCACCCCGTCCACCCCGTCTACGCCGTCCACTTCGTCCATCTCCTCGTGGACGGCGTGGACGGCATGGACGACGTGGACGAGCAGGCCCGCGCGGCGGAGCCCGGGCTACCGCTTGTAGAGCGGCAGGAAGCGGTAGTAGGCCTCGAGCGAGAGCAGGGCCATGGCCGTGGTGTAGACCCTGCCGCCCCGACGGCCCCAGGCGTGGTTGGCGGGGTCCCAACTGCCGTGGAGGTAGCGGCCCCGAGCATCGCGCCAGGTCTGCACCTGCGCGGCGACGAGCGGCTCGCGGAACAGGCGGTTCCACACCGCCCAGTGCTCGCCGCCCATCTGGAACATCGCCGTGGTCGCGTAGTAGGTGTAGTAGAGGTCGCCGACCAGTCGGTTCCTGCCCTTGCCTGGCCCGCCGTCGCGTTTCTCGTGTTCGAGCAGGTAGTGGGCGGCGGCGCGGATCTCGTCGTCGCCCCCGCCGCCGAGGAACAGCCGGCAGAGCATGCCCACGGCGGTGGTGGCGGGCGCGCCGTCGGGGTTGGCCACCAGGTAGGCGGTGGCGCCGGCGTCGCGGTAGGTGCTCCTGAGGAAGACCTGGCAGCGGCCGATCGCCTCGGCAGGCACGTCGAGCCCCCCGGACAGGGCGGACTCGATGGCCATGATCTGCCAGCCCGTCACCGACGTGTCGCCTTGAGCCCTCGGCACGGCGCCGCCGTAGCGGAACCCCCCGTGGTCGGGCTGCACGCGGCACACGTAGTCGATGGCTCGCTGGGCCATGCGCCCCACACGCGGCGAGCGGCCCATGGCGTAGGCCTCGGCCACGGCCATGGCGGCGATGCCCTGCTCGTAGAACGTGCGCCAGGGAAACTGGCCGCCGGGCTTCTGACTCGCCCGCAGCCAGGCGAGCGCGCGGCGGATCTGCGGCTTGAAGGGACCCTTATCCTGGGTGTAGCCCGCTCCGTGGAAGGCCAGGAGCGCCAGCCCCGTCATCCCCACGTCGTAGTCGCCGCCCCCGCCCCAGCGCCGACAGCTCCACGAGCCGTCGACCTCCTGAGCCGTCGCCAGCCACCGCAGGCCCGCGCGGACCGCGGCCTCGGCTCGCCGGCTCGTGCCCCCGCGACCGCCGATGGCCCGCGTGCGCCCCCGGGGGCTGCGCGGCCCGTAGAGCTCGGCCGCGCGCGACGCAGGCAGCTCCACCGTCAGCACCGGCGTCGCCGACGGCGCCTCCACCCTCGGCCCCGCCTCCCACTCCACCACAGGCCCCACCGCCACGGGCAGCGGCTCGATCGCCGGCTCCATCCCCCCCAGGCTCACCTCGATCACCGGCACCGGCGGGTCGGGGTCGGCCACCACCTCTTCGTCGGCAGGCGCCTCGGGCAGCGGCTCGATGGGGTCGATGAATTCCACGAACCGCTCGCCATCGGTCAACTCCACGGCGATGGCCGCCGTGGCCCCCTCGTCGGGCTCCACGCGGTAGGGCACCCGCCACAGCACCACGAGGGCGGCCACGTGGAGCGCCAGCGACAGGCTCCACCACGGCGCCCGCCGTGCCAGGCGAACCAGCAAGCGGAAGGCGCGGCCCCGCCGCCGCACGATGTAGGGCCGAAGCGCCGCCGTATGGCTGTGAGCGTAGGCGCGAGTCACAGGTGGGGACCTTCGTCGGGCGGGGAACACCGCATCGGGGACCCCCACATTATATAGTATGTCGGCCCGATTGCAACCCCCAATTGTCGTGTCTTCTGAGCAAGGCGTCGAGCCAGCGCTCTCCGCCGAGTCGCCTGCCGAGCGGCGGCACAGTCGAGCCCTTCGTCCTTCACTGTTTCGCGCGAAACAGTGACAGAAGGGGGAGGCCTGCGCGGCACGCAGTGGTGTGGAGGTGGCGCACGCTCTCGCAGGCGCTGGGCGGTGGGTGAGCCACGGCCGCGGAGGGGCGCCCATGCCGTCCCCCCGCGGAGCGCGTTGCGCACGGGGACGTGGTAGCGCCCCGTCCGCTCCACGGCGGCCACCAGGTCCTCCAGGGCGTGCTTCTCGCACAGAGCCTTCACCGTCTCGATCAGTGCCCCGAGCCCCGAGCGCGTGTTCTCGGCCACCACGAGGTCCGAGAGCTCCTTGCGATAGAAATCCGTCAGCAGCACCGCGCACCCCTTCTCCTGGTAGCACAGGCTTCCAGCCTGTGGGGGGCGTGCGTGGTGTGCACAGGCAGGATGCCTGCGCTACCGGAGGGTCGGGGCGGGGGGTCAGATCTGGCGCTTGAGGGTCTGCTCGCGGAGGAAGGCGCCGAGTTCCTCGAGGAATCGCTGCTGCTCGGCGGCGTCGGCCGTGAGGGCGATGCCGAGCCGCTGCGCGAGCGACTCGCAGATGCGGTGGCGCAGCCGATTGCCCGCCTGGGGCGCCAGCGTCGGCCGGCGCTCGAAATACGACTCGATCAGCTCCAGATCCTCGTCGCCCAGCTTGCCGAGGTGGTCGGCGGTGAACTCGAACTGGTGTGCCGCCAGGTCGCTGTAGAGGGGGCCGCGCACGCGGGCTGCCACCCCTCGGGCCGGCCGCTTGGAGACCACCAGCGTGCCCGCCACGTAGTCGCCGATGCGCTTGTGCTGCGGCGAGAACAGCAGCACAGGCCAGCACAGCGGGATGTTGTCGACCACACGCATCAGGTTCCGCAGCAGGCAGGCCGTGAGGGTGAGGGGGTAGCCGCCGTCCTGGATGACCTGGATTTTCATATATCTCTTGCCAGGGGTCTGCCCATGCATCATAATCTCGCAGACGATGTAGTAGGCGGTGTCGGCGAGGAACTTGATGAGGAACATGGCGGCCAGCACGATCCACACGCCGGCGGTGGGGTCTACGTCCTCGAGGGAGTCGGCCAGCTCCTTGACGAAGGGCGCGATGGCGAAGCCGAGCGCCACGAGGCCGAGGAAGAGCACGAACGTGGTGACGGTGATGATGAGCTGGTCGATGAACACGGCGAGGTAGCGCGTGCCGGGGCCTGCGGGCGCGTAGGTCACCTCGACGTCCTCGGGCGTGTGGAAGCGTATCTCGCTCATTGGGCTGCGCTCGCGTGAGTGTGTGGGGCCTGCGATGCTGCTGCGTCGGTATCTCCAGGATCGGGAGCAGTCGTGGCGTCGGCTCGAGACGTTGCTGTCGCGGGCCGAGCGCTCGGGGGTGCGGTCCCTGAGCGATGCGGAGCTCCAGGAGCTCAGCGCGCTCTATCGTCGCGCGACGGTGCATCTGTCGCAACTGCGCACCCGCACCCAGGATAGGCGTCTGATCGCATATGTCAATGGGCTTGTGGCTCGCGGGCACGCGCTGATCTACGCGGCGGAGCCGCGGCTGTCGCCGCGGAGCGTGGTGCGGGTGTTCCTGCGGGCCTTTCCCGCCACGTTCGTCGCCACGCGCCGTTTCCAGGCGGTGGCCATCGGGCTGCTGCTTGCGGCGAGCCTGGCGAGCTTCGCGGCGACGACGATTCACCCCGACCACGCCTATGCCTTCCTCGGCGCCTTCGAGACCCGCGTGCCTGGCGCCGATCGCGCGCATCTGCTCGAAGTGCTTCGCTCCGGCCGCGAGACGGGGGCGAGCTGGCGGGCCTTTTTCTCGTCGTTCCTGTTCACCCACAACACCCGCGTCGGCTTCCTGGCCTTCGCGTCGGGCATTTTGCTGTGCGTGCCGACGCTGCTGCTGATCACCTACAACGGGCTGATGCTGGGCGCCATGTCGGCGGTGTACCACAACGCCCAGCTCGGGGTCGAGTGGTGGGCGTGGGTGTTGCCCCACGGGGTGACGGAGCTGCTGGCGATCTCGATCATCAGCGCCGCGGGCCTGCTGCTGGGCTACGCGCTCATCGATCCCCAGGGGCGCCCGCGGCGGCAGGAGCTGGTGCGCAGGGGCAAGCAGGCCGCCGTGCTGGTCGTCGGCTGCCTGCCGCTGTTCTTCGTGGCGGCGCTCATCGAGGGCTTTGTGCGGCAGTCGGGGCTCTCGGACGCCGCGCGCCTCGTCCTCGCGGCCGCCACGGCGGTTTTCTGGGCCGCCTTCTTCGCCACGGGCGCCCGCGCCACCCGCTCGGAAGGCGAGCAGAGCCCGGCGTAGCCCCTTGCGGCGCGCGCCGCGCGGCTCAGGGCCAGCGAAACACCACGCCAAGCGTCTGGCCGCGGTTTTCCCGGAGCAGGGCGTAGGCCTCGGCGGCCTCGGTGGGCGCGAAGCGGTGGCTCACGAGGTCGGCCACGCGCATCTGCCCTGTGTGCAGGTAGTGGTAGAATAGCGGGATCTGCCGCGCCGCCGTCCACTCGCCGTGGTGCGGCGGCAGAAAGTCGTTCTGCGTGCCCACGATCTTGAGCTGCCGTCGCACCACGTCGTGGGTGAGGTGCTGTCGCGACGGGTGGGGCGCGTCGCCGACCACCACCACGGTGCCCAGTGTCCTGGCCAGCTTGAGCGCCAGCGGGAACACGGCGTCGTGCCCGGTCACGTCGTAGACGGCGTGGGCGCCCTGGCCGTCGGCGTGCTGGGCCACGAAGTCGGCCGCGTCGGCCGCGCTGCCGCAGAAGCAGGCGGAGGCGCCGTGGGCGGCGGCCACGGCGAGCCGCGCCTGCACGGGGTCGATGGCGAGCACCGCGCGCAGGCCGGCCAGCCGCAGATACTGCACCACGAGCTGCCCGAGCGGCCCGAGGCCGAGCACGGCCGCCGTCTCGCCCATGTCGTGCTCGGCGCGCCGCACGCCCGTTTGCGTCACCACCGCCAGCCACGACCAGGTCGCGTCGTCGTCGGCCGTGTGGTCGGGCAGCTTCGCCGACTTCGGGTGGTCGGCGGCGACGAGGGCGAACTGCCGGTGGCTGGCGGTGGTGAACACGCGGTCGCCCTCGGCGAGCCCCGCCACGCCGCGGCCGACCTTCAGCACGCGGCCCACGTTGCTGTAGCCGGGGGTCTGGGGGTACTTCGTGGCCGATGCCCAGCGGGAGTCGAGGTCGAAGTCGCCCTCGAGGCACAGGCCCTCGGTGCCGGTGCTCACGAGGCTGGCGACGGTGCGAACCAGGATCTCGCCCGGCCCGGGGTCGGGCACGTCGTGCTCTCGGAGCTCGACGGTTCGCGGGCTGGTGAATGTGACGACGAGCGACTTCATCGCTGGCCCTTCTCACAGGAGGTTGCGGCCTCGGATCTCGAGGTACTTGCCGATGGTGGGCGCGGTGATCTCGGTGGGCTCGAGGTCGAGGGTGTGGACGCCGCCTGCTCGGAGCGCGGTGAGCACCTCGCGCCGCTCGCGCTGGAGCTCGTAGGCGACGGCGTGGCGGAAGGGCTGGCCGGCCTCCACGGCGCGGGCGCGCACGGTTTGCTGGAGGAGCGGGTCGCGGATGGCGACGAAGAGGAAGAGGTGGCGGCGGGCCTGGAGCAGCACGCTGGCGATCATGCCGGCGGAGGTCTCGCGGTCGGCGAAATCGGTGAGCACGACGACCATGGCGCGCTTCTTCTGCCGCTGGCCGAGGAAGGCGAGCGCGGAGGTGAAGTGGGTCTCCACGGGGTCGACCTGTGCGTCGTAGAGCACGTCGAGCACGGCTCGGAGCTGGGCGCGCTCCTTGGTGGGGCGGAGGAATGCCTTGACGCGGTTGGAGAACAGGAGGACGCCGACGCGGTCGGAGTTCTCCTCGCACACCCCTGCGAGCGCGAGGGCGGCGTTGACGGCGTGGTCGAGCTTGGTGACGCCGCCCACCTCGCCGCCCATCAGGCGGCCGGAGTCGATGGCGAGCACGATCTCGTGGTTGCGCTCGACCTCGAACTCACGCGAGATCGGCCTGCCGTGCCGCGCCGTGGCCTTCCAGTCGATCGAGCGGTAGTCGTCGCCCTCCACATACTGCCGCAGCGACTCGAAGTCGGTGCCCGCCCCACGAAACCGCAGCGGCTTCACCCCCATCTCGCTGTACCGCGACAGCCGCGCCAGCAGCACGTAGCGGGCCAGGCCGGGGATGTCGGGCAGCACCCGCACCTCCTGCGCCGCGGCGAACCCCCGCTGCACCACCAGCAGGCCCAGCGGGCTGAGGTGGCGCAGCGTGAGCTCGCCGAAGCGATGGAGCCCGCGCTGCCGCGCCGCCAGCGCGTAGCCCACCGTGGCCGAGCCGCCTGGCGCCACCCGCACGGCCAGCACCTGGCGGTCGATGGCGAAGGCCGCGGGCACGTCGTCGCGCAGCCAGGCGACGAGCGCGAAGGGGCTGGGGTTGTGCACGGTGATCTCGGCCGCGTGGGTGTGGCCGTGGTGGAGGGTGGGGATGGGGTGGCGCTCGGCGCTCACGCCCCGTTGGCGGTGGGCCAGGGCGACGTCGAGCGCGACTGCCAGGCCCAGCAGCAGCAGGTAGCCGGCCCACAGGTACACGACGGCGGAGATGGCGAGGGTGAGGAAGGCGGGGATGAGGGCCATGGCGGCGAGCACCATCGCTCGGCGGGACGGCATCATGGCTCCTCTCCTCAGTCGTCCTCGTCGTCGTCCTCGTCCTCGTCCTCGGTTCGGCAGCCTCGCGCCGGCGGCATCGACGACGGCGAGGACGACGACGAGGGTGAGTCAGCGGGGGACCTCGACGCTGGCGAGCACGCCCTCGAGCACGCGATCGGTCGAGGCCTGCTCGAGCTCGGCCGTGGGGCGGAGCACGGTGCGGTGTCGGAGGGTGGGGAGGAACACCCTCTTGACGTCGTCGGGGATCACGTAGTCGCGTCCCTCGAACGCGGCCATGGTCTTGCCGGCGACGAGGAGCATGACGCCCGCCCTGGGGCTGGCACCGAGCAGTATCTCGACGTGGTTGCGTGTGGCTCGGACGAGTCGCGCGACGTAGTCGACGAGCTCGTCGCGGACGGCGACGGCGCGGAGCTGGCTCTTGGCCTCGGCGAGCGCGGCGGCGTCGGCGACGTGCTGGAGGCCGAACTGCGCGAGGTCGCGGGCGTGCGTCGAGGTGTGGTGCTCGGCCAGCACCCGCCGCTCGCTGGCCTCGTCGGGGTAGTCGACGAGGATCTTGAACATGAAGCGGTCGAGCTGGGCCTCGGGCAGGGGGTAGGTGCCTTCCTGCTCGATGGGGTTCTGGGTGGCGAAGACCATGAAGGGGCTGCCGAGGTCGTAGGGCGTGCCGTCGACGGTGACGGCGTGCTCCTGCATGGCCTGGAGGAGCGCGGCCTGGGTCTTGGGCGGCGCGCGGTTGATCTCGTCGCCGAGCACGAGGTTGGCGAACACGGGGCCTGGCTTGAAGCGGAACTCGCTGGTCTTCAGGTCGAACACGTTGGTGCCGATGACGTCGGCGGGCATGAGGTCGGGTGTGAACTGGATGCGCTTGTAGTCGCACTGGAGGATGAGCGCGAGGGCGCGCACGAGGAGGGTCTTGGCGGTGCCGGGCACGCCTTCGAGCAGCACGTGTCCCTCGCTCAGCAGGCCGGCGAGCATGAGCTCGATGGTGGGGCGCTGGCCGAACACGACCTTCTCGAGCTCGGCGGCGCAGCGCTCATACAGTGCTTTCGCTTGCTGCATCGATGGCTTTCCTCGCAGGGTTCCACAGGTCGTCGTAGAGCTTGAGCAGACGCCGCTCGGACAGAGCGGCGCCCGATGCCAGTGCGGCGTCGGCCCGCTCGAGGGCCTGAGCCATGGCCGCGGCGCCTGGGCAGGAGCGCGCCCGCAGCCGCTCGACCACCTCGGCGGGCGAGCCGGCGGCTCGCAGGCCATAGGCGTCGGCCAGCTCGCGCGTGAGCCCACCCACGAGCTGCCGCAGCGTGAGACGGGTCTTGCGGCAGCGGCGGAACAGGGCGGCCATGGCGCGCACGTGCTCCGCCTTCGAGCGGCGGCTCGGCGGCTCCTCCGCCGCCGGCCGCCCGAAGTGGCGCCAGCGACCGAGGATGAAGCCCGCTACGCAAAGCAGCAGCGACGCCGACACCACGCTCAACGGGAACGAGCACAGCAGCCGCACCACGCTCGGCCGCTGGTGGAGGCCGTGGTAGTACTCGTCGAACACGATGCCCTTGCGGCCGTAGCGCCAGGCCACGTGGAAGGCCAGCGGGCCGTTGTCGGCCTCGAGGATGCGCTCGTTGTCGATCATCGACACATCGGCCAGCAGCACGATGCGGCCGAGGCCGCGGCGGAACTCGACGAGAAACGCCTTGTCGCCCGCCCACACGGTGGCGCTCGCGCGCTGGA
>Ga0180432_10008795_pt1 | contig 12481 bp, 9 predicted proteins | sample SS_ome_10_FD_132414 | JGI IMG/M metagenome (GOLD analysis project Ga0180432, IMG submission 132414) | Hypersaline lake sediment archaeal communities from the Salton Sea, California, USA - SS_1_MS_2 metaG | ecosystem: Environmental > Aquatic > Non-marine Saline and Alkaline > Hypersaline >...
CCTCCCCCCTCCCTATCTGCTCCCCGTATCTGGCCACCCGGATGGCATGCCCGATCCTCTTGAAATCCTGCTTGAAATGGCGTTTCATCTCAATGGCAACCCTTTCCTTTAAGAGATCCTCTTTCTGGGCAAGGAGTTCGGGTGTGAGTTCCCCGATACACTGCTCCGCATAGGGACAATAAGATGCACAGCCAAAATCCAGGCCGGGATTCAAAAAGCGGTGCCCGCATTTCGGACACTTGCGGGTAGGATCATCTTTGAAAAACTCCACCCCATTTCCACATTTTGGGCACTTTGCCTCAAATATGGCACCCGGCTTCCAAAATTGCATGTCCTGTCCTGGGCATTTCATGGCGCTCCTCCTTATTCTCCTTTCCAGTCAGACCCTCAGGGGCCTGGACCTACCAAATTATCTTCCCTTTTCATTCCTTTTAAAGATATTATCCCATGGCGTCAGGGGCATTGCCTTGACCTAAGTCAAATGGGGCCTTTCACCGCGCCTCTTTCTCGAGTCAACATTTCTCAAATAAAGCCCCCGGTCGGATGCTGTTCTCACCAAACCTCTCCCATATGGAATCCAGGGCCGTATTGAGCCTCCTTTTTTTGTCCACCTCCCGTCCTTCCCTGAAAAGAGATAGCTGTGCCCCTTTTCCGCTGAGGGTGAGTTGGGAAAGAGAAACGCCCAGGAGTCTGGCAGGCCTCCCGGGTATTTCGGTCTTTTCCAGGAGTCCACAGCACAGGGCATATATCTCTCCCCCATCATCCGTGCCTTTGGCCACGGTCACGGAGCGGGTTATCGAGACAAAATCGCCGTATTTCACCTTCAGGGTTATCGTCCTTCCCTTTAGCCCCTTGCCCCGCATTCTGGAGGCCACCTGACCGGCCAAGGAAAGCAATGCTTTTCGGGCCTCCCCCTTGTCCATGATATCTTTTACAAAGGTCTCCTCATGTCCGATGGACTTGGCTTCGCTCCGGGCCACAACCGGGCTATCGTCTATACCCATGGAGAGGCGGTGCATGGCCTCGCCGTGCCTGCCGAAAAGCCGCTTCAACGCCTCCTGTGGCACCCGGCGTAACTCACCTATGGTGTTAACCCCAAGTCGCCTTAACGCATGCTGGGTAGCTCTTCCCACGCCCCATAGCCTGTTAATGGAAAGGAACTCAAGGAAGGCCTCGACCCCATCGGAAGGGACCACCACCAAACCGTCGGGCTTTTTCATGTCAGAGGCGATCTTCGCCACAAACTTACAAGGAGCCACCCCGGCGGATACGGTCAAACCGATCTCTCTCCACACTTGATCCTTTATTTGCTGGGCCATTTCCCGGGGTGGGCCATAAAGTCGCCTGGACTCGCTCACGTCCAGAAAGGCCTCGTCTATGGAAACGGGCTCCACCACAGGTGTAAAGCGATAAAAGATCTCGAATACCTGGGCGGAGATTTCCCTATACCGGTGCATTCTCACCGGAAGGAGAACCGCATCAGGGCAAAGGCGCACGGCCTTGGCCACAGGTTGGGCCGAATGGACCCCCCATTTTCGTGCTTCGTAAGAGGCAGAAGCGACAACCCCCCGCTTGGTACCGCCTCCCACAATCACGGCTCTTCCCTTTAATGCGGGATTATCCAGGGCCTCCACAGCAGGGTAAAAGGCATCCATGTCCAGGTGGATAATGGCCCTCGGTTTTTCTTGCCCGCCCATTTCCAGCCCCCCTTCAAAGGAATCATCCTTTCATAGTATAACGCCTCAGGGGATAAAAACCAATATCTACCCCGGACAACATATATTGGGGCTGACATGGGGGAGCCGAAAATACTATAATGGACGGCCGGGAAACAGGACCACCCCTGCTATGATCGGCACATATCCAAGAAGGGACAGACTATGGGTTTTTTAAAGGCTTTTTTCCTGGTATTCCTGATCGCCCTCTCCTTTTCTCTGCCCGAATGGGCCCGGTCCGAATCGGTACCCTTCCCCCCCCTGGTCTCTTCCCTGGACGTAGAAGGCCCTCTTTGCCTTTGCGGCGAGGGGGTCCCCATCGAAAACCAAGACATTCGGGAGCGCCTTGAAAAAGAGCTTCTCCTTTCCCTGTGGAATCGGGCCCAGGTGATTCTATGGTTAAAACGTGCTCCCCGTTACCTGCCGGCCATAGAAAAAATTTTGAAGCGGCACGGCATGCCGGACGATCTCAAATATGTCGCCGTCGCTGAAAGCGCGCTCAGGCCTCATGCCGGTTCCAGTAAAGGGGCCATAGGGTTCTGGCAGTTCATGAGATACACGGGTCGAAAATATGGCCTGGTGATCAATCGCCGAATTGACGAGCGAAGAAACCTCTTGGCCTCAACCAGAGCGGCTGTGAGGTATTTTAAGGCCCTCCATGAGACCCTGAACTCGTGGACCCTCGCTATAGCTGCCTTTAATATGGGAGAGGAAGGGCTCATGGCCGAGATACTGGAGCAGGAGACCCACGATTATTACAATCTCTACCTCCCCCTGGAGACGCAACGTTTCATATTCCGTATTATCGCGGTCAAGCTCATTTTTTCGAACCCCCAAAAGTACGGTTTCGTCCTGAATGAAGAGGGCACTTATCCCCCCCTGTCTTGCGACACCATTCGACTTACCTGTCCCGGTGAAGTCCCCATCAGCATTGTTGCAAGGGCCGCCGGGACCCATTTCAAGATGATTAAGGACTTGAATCCCCAAATCCGTGGCCATTATCTTGCCAAGGGGACCTACAGTCTGCTCCTTCCCGAGGGAAGCTCGGCCCGCTTTCAGGCACGGTTTCAAAGGCTTTTCAAGCAGTTTCTGGCCTCAGAGAAAGAACGCATCTATGTGGTCAAAAAAGGAGACAGCCTCTCTTCCATAGCAGAACGCTTTGACATCCCTCTCGGTGCCCTGCTTATCTGGAACCGCCTTGACCCAAGCCGTCCGATTCACCCGGGGGACCGGCTCATCGTATATCCCAGGGGCACGAAACCCCATCGATGAAATTCCCTTGGATTTCTGCCTCAACAAAAGTAAAAGGCTCCGTGGAAAAAGCTTCGGGTCAGTGCAACCCACCAAAAAGAGCAGAGAAGAAGGCTGGAAAGTTGACTTTATGCCCCAAATCAAGTAAAAACAAAAAACATTATTTCTTCTCACTGGGACTTATAATTCCCAATATCCCATGGTGAGCGGACCGGGAATCCGTGAAAAAGGTAAAAAAATATCAAATTATAACTGTCCTCGCAATCAGCGCTTTCCTTGTCGCTTTCTTCCTGAGCATCTATATCACGGTTGAAGAGGAAATGCCGGATAATGCCGTAGTGGTCATTACCCTGGAAGATAAGCTTTACCATTCCATCCACTTCGATTATATCTGCCTGGCGAACAAAACAGCGAGGACCACTACCCTGGGAGAGGCCAGGGCGCAAGGATACAAACCTGATCCCCACTGCCAAAGCCTGGGGTATTTCAGGGGTAACCGACGGTTCCTTTTTCACCATCTTCTTTCCAAACTCGGCTTCCAGACCAGCAGCCGATGGGATAAATACGGGAACTGGCTGTGGTAAGACCTCCTTCCGCCGGATCAGTGTGAAAGCCAAGGCGAGGACTTATTATCTCGTGAGAAACCAAGACAGTACAGGTAATTAGGTCATGGCGTACTTGTATACAGTAACCCGTGATGGCAGAATCTCCAATATACCCATTACCAAACAAAAAACCACCATAGGCCGCAGCAAAAACAGCGATATCAGCCTTTCCGACAACACCGTATCCCGTCATCATGCGGAAATCACAAAGACACCTGAAGGGTATCTCTTAACAGACCAGGGAAGTTATAACGGTACCAGGGCTAATGGAGTACCCATCGAAACGGCCTACTTGAAGCACGGCGACCGAATTCAGTTGGGCCTGGCCAAGCTCACCTTTAAAGAAGAGGGCTCTACGGCCCATGAAGCGGCCAATTCCTTGGTTCTTACCACTGACGAAGATTATGAAAGCGGGGTTCAGCAGATCCTCAAGAGCAGCCCCCTGGAGAGCCACGGCGGCTCCGAAGAGCTGCTGCTCCAGATCCGGGACAGCAAGGAGATCCGGACACGGGAAAACAACCTGGTACAGGCAGGCGCAGATAAGGACTCCCAGGAATATCTTGCCCGGCTGGCGAGGACCAACAGGGTCCTCTTCGTCCTCTATGAGCTCAGTCAGCAGTTGAATCAGCTCTACGACTTGCAAGAGCTGCTCAGAAAGATCTTGGACCTGATTTTTATGGTCATTGATGCGGATTATGGTTTTCTCATCCTGACCAGCGGTCACAAGGGCGATGAACTGATCCCTGTCGTGGTGAAGCACAAGGGCGACCGCATGACCGGCCAGAGAGAAATCAGAGCAAGCCGGACCCTCATTGATAAGGTGATCCATGACAAGGTAGCCCTCCTCACTTCCAATGCCATGGCCGACTCCCGTTTGGACGGGGCCCAAAGCGTTATGCTTCGCCAGATCAGATCCGCCATTTGCGTCCCTTTGTGGCAAAAGGGCCAGATTATCGGGGTCATCCAACTGGAGAGTGTGAGGCTCGATAACCAGTTCACACAGGACGATCTTGAACTGCTCAAGGCCATTGGAAGCCAGACAGCCATGGTTATTGAGCAGGCCGCCTTGAATGAACAGATCCGGGAAGAGGAACGGATGCGGAGCCGGCTGGAGCGTTTCCACTCCCCCCAGATCATTGAAATGATCCTCAAGGGGGGGCAGGAAACCAAAGAAGACATTATGGAACCCAAGGAACTCACGGCCACCATCCTCTTTACAGACATAATCGGGTTCACACACCTCGCGGAAACCATGCCGGCCCGGGAGGTCAATATCCTCCTAAACCGCTACTTCTCGCGCATGACCGACGCCATCTTCAGCCACGACGGGACCCTGGATAAATATATCGGTGACGGCATGATGGCCGTGTTTGGTCCCCCCGTGGAAAAGAGAGACGATGCAGAGAGATGTATCCAGGCAGCCCTTGAAATCAGGCGGCAGCTGTCCAACATGATGCAAGAAATCAGCGAGGAAAGAAGGTTTGACATCCGAATCGGGATCAACACAGGCCGCGTGGTGGCAGGTAATATCGGCTCTCCCAAAAGGATGGATTACACGGTGATTGGTGATCCCGTCAATATGGCCTCCCGGCTGGAGTCCATAGCCGGGCCCAATCAGATTCTCATTGGAGAAGAGACCTTCAGGCGGGTCAAAGGCAAGTTTAAGATCCAGAGGGTGGGCGCCAAAAAGGTGCGTGGGAAAAGTTCCGAAATCATGGTCTATGAAGTCCTGGGGTGAGAGGATCCTCGCCCTATTCCTCCTTTCTGCGAATAAAAGAGGCGATGTTGCTCTTGAGCAGGTCGTATTCCTCCTTGAGTTTCTTCAGGTCCTCTTTGCTCTCTGCAGCGGACCGGTCCGAATGTTTCAGTCTCATCTTAAGGTCTGTAATATCTGTGGTGATCACCACACACCCCAGCATCTTTCCAGAAGAATCCTTCTCAGGATAGGCGTGGGCAGAGACGTAGACCCCCTTTCCTCCTCCGGCAATGAATTTCCATTCTTTTCCCCTGACCGATTCGCCCTTAAAGACCCGCATAACCGTATCCCTGAAATCACGGCGGTACTGCTTTGAAACAATGGGTAGAGGACCGTGTCCTATCATTTTGGATGAGGGGATACCGAAACGCTCTTCACAGGCCCGGTTCCAGACCGCCACCTTGCCTTGGGCGTCGACCTTAAATACGGGCAGCCCTGCCTCCTCCAGGCTGACAAAGGGATGAGAGGGATCTCCGGAAGCACTCTGCCCTTCTTCTCCCATGTCTTGAATGGCCTGGACCACACCTCGCACCTTTCCTTCCTGGTCCCGGATAGGCGCCGTGCTCATGATCACCCTGGTACCGCCCTTCAAATAGGGGAGGAATCCCTCGGAGGAAAATCTTCCGCTCTCCGTCATGCTTGTCGCGGAATCCCCTCCAGAGAAACCTTCCGGGTCATCAAGCATTTTGTCGGCCAGGCTCCCTTCATTGTCCATAAAAAAGCCCTTCCAAACCCTTTTTCCAAGAATCTCACGAGCCGGGATACCGGAGATGTCCTGGCAGGCGCGGTTCCACTCTATGACCCGGTGGCTGTGGTCCAGGACAAAGATAGGGACGGGCAATCTTTCCAAGATATGGTCCAGATACCTCCGGGAGTCCCTCAAGATCTCGGCCTTTCTCTCCTCCCTTTTGTAGGCGTCGTCTCTTTCGCTCTGAAAGAGGAAGCCCACAAGGAGTATGGTGAGGAGACCGAGGAGATAAAAGGCCAAGGCATAGGCCGGTGAGATCTCAGGGGGGATAAGGCTCGGGAAATGGTGGCCGGAACGGTAGAGGAACATGGCCAGGCCGCTTTCCGCAAATACCAGGCAGGCCCATATGGTTCCCCACATGTAACCGGCCAGAAAAATGGCCAGCACAATGAACACCCCGTTCCATATCCAGGAAAGGAGCAGGCATCCCCCGGCCGAGACACCTCCGCCCTTCCAGCGGAGAACCATCAGGAAGGCCCAGAGGATAAAGAGGGCCACATTGGCGGCCAACAGAGGTCTCTTTGTGAATCTGAGGAGGAAAATGACCCCGATTCCCAGGAGACCGGCAACCACACTGGTATAAAGGAGAAAAAAGGCCCCAATATAAAAATAAAAGAGCCCCAGGAATGGGGCCAGGACAACAAAGACCAGTTCAACAAGGTTGAGGGTTTTAATCCTCCTCATGGTCTCAGGGTCTCCCGCCCCTAAGCCGCTGGTGAGGAAGTTGGTCAACAAGGATTCAAGGTTCATACCGCTCTAGAGGAATCTCAGCCCGCTAATGGTGATAAAAAAGGCCTCCCGAATGCCGAAAGGTGGCAGGAATTGATCCCATGGCCCTCAGAAGGTCATGAGCTCTACATTCCCCTTGGTATTCAGCACTCCCATCAGGTTTCTTGTCCCGTCCTTGAAAAGGGGAAAGGCCTGGTCTGCTGAGGAAATAGTGACTTTAAAGGTAGGGGGATCCCCCTTGGGCTCGTTTTGAATGATGTAGTCCAGGAAGTGACCCACCGGGATGGTGATGTTAAGGGCCTCCCTCAGTTCCAAAATTGCCTCCTTGTCCGCCGGATCATCATGCCAAATCTTGATAGGGGTACTGTCAGGGGGATAGAACGTCTCTTTTTCCAAGAAATACATGATTTGGGCGTCCATGATCCGCTTCATCATGGTGGTGGCCTCTGAACCATAGGCCCGCTGCTGAAAGGTCCTGTAAAGGGGCATGGCGGTTGCGCTCATGATCCCCACAATGGCGATGACCGCCAGCAGTTCCACCAGGGTAAAGCCTTTTTCTCGTCTCATTTAGGCACCCTCCTTCACAGAAGGGACGTATTCGATCCCACCGGCCGTAAGGACCGGATTCATTTCACCCTTTTCAGGGGCGGCAAGGGAGAGGCGGTACCCCACCCGAGAATCCCTGGTATATTTGAGCCTGTTCAAGTAAACAAGGTCAGGTTCCTTCAGGTCAACATACTTGGGAACGAGATCGGACAGGGTGGAGGGGTAAGTGTTGTTCTCATAATGGGCGTACCGCTTGAGGGCCCCGTCCACCATAAAAAGGAGGACCCGGCCCTCCTTGGCAAACTCGGCCGCCTTTCCCGGTGCGGCCTGTCCCCCGAACAAGATCACCCCCCACATGACCACGATCAGGACGGATGAGACCACCAGGAAGTATTGAAAGGGGCCGAAGGCCCATTTTTTCTTCTTCTTCTTTTCAATGGCCTTTGCCTTTTTTTCCTTCAGGCCCGAACCGATCTCGGACACGGACTGGAGCATGGCGCATTGAAAACAGCAAAAGACCCCCGGCTTGACTTCTTCGCCACACTCGTGGCAGAGAGGCGCGTTACACACCGAACAGGTGTGTTCTGCTTCTCGATCTGGATGGTTTTTACACTTCATTGAACCGCTATGTATGCTCGCAGGGATTCATGCTGACCGGCACTCAACCGCCATCGCCTGCCTCAAAACCTTGACCCTGGACCCTGAATACGATGCCAAAATAATTGAGGTTATACAATAAATATTATTTCAGTCAAGGCATAAGGTGAGGAGCCCCGGATCAGTCGGAAACCTCTGGTTTCAGATCATTCCTGCAATAGGGGCAGACCAGCCAGTCCGGCTGGACGATCCGGCCACAGGAATCACACATGGGAACCAGGGGCTGTTTACAGAAAGGACAATCCTTGAAGTCCAAACTGACCGCCTTACCGCAGCTGGCACAGACGGTGGTTAATTCCTCTTTTTCATAGACCGCCTTTAACACCTCTTCAATGGTGGTGATCCCGCTTCGAATGCTCTCGAGACCGCTGTGCCCCAGGGTCTTCATGCCCGTGGCCATGGCCGCGGCCCGTACGGTGTCGGCAGTGGCCCCGGCTTGGATCAGTTCCCTGATCTTATACCCCATAATGAGGACTTCCTCAATGGTGGTACGGCCCATAAAACCCGTTTTGTTGCATTTTTCACAGCCCGCTCCCCGGTAAAATTTAAAAGGCAGTTCCTCTTGGTTCATACTGAGTCGTGAAAGAAGATCGGTATTGGGGACATATTCCTCTTTACAATAGGGGCAGATCTTGCGTACCAGACGCTGGGCAACCACCCCTATGACGGAAGAGGCGATGAGAAAGGCCGGCATGCCGATATCCGAGAGTCGCGTGATGGCGGTGGGGGCGTCATTGGTGTGGAGGGTTGAAAGGACCAAATGGCCCGTGAGGGATGCCTGGAGCGCTATCTCGGCGGTCTCCTCATCCCTGATTTCCCCGACCATGATCACATTGGGATCCTGTCTTAAAATGGAACGAAGGATAAAGGGAAAGGTAAGCCCCACCTTCTCGTTTATCTGCACCTGGTTGATGCCATCCAGCTCATACTCCACGGGGTCTTCAACGGTAATGATATTGAATTCCTCGGAGCGGATCTCCCTCATGCACCCGTAAAGGGTTGAGGTCTTTCCGCTCCCTGTGGGTCCCGTGATAAGAATCATCCCCTGGGGCCGCTTGATAAAACTCTTGATATTTCTAAGGTTTTCCAGGCTGAACCCGAGCTGATCCAGGCTAAGGTAGGCCTGTCCCTTGTTCAGGATACGGATCACCGCTTTTTCACCATAAAAGGTGGGGAGGGTGGAGACCCGTAAATCCACGGCCAGGTTTTTGGCCTTGACCTTGATACGACCGTCCTGGGGCAGACGCCTCTCCGCAATGTCCATGCCCCCCAGGACCTTTATACGGGAAATAATGATGGGCTGGGTCCACTTGGGCAGCTTTAGGGCGTCCTGAAGGACCCCGTCGATTCGGTTCCTCACTCTGACCTGATTTTCTTGGGCCTCAATGTGGACATCACTGGCATTCTTTTTGATGGCATTCCTAATGATCAGGTCCACCATCTTGACAAAGGGTGAGTCCTGAGATTGATCCGGTTCCTCTTCTTCCACCACTTCCTCTCCCGGATAAAATTCCAGGAACTCGTCGCCTCCCAGTTCACTGGTGACTTCAGCCATGGACTTCTCCGGGTGATAGTGGGCGGCGAGTCGATCAAAAATCTGGGTGGAAGTGGAAATAGCCGGAAGGATGTTAAACCCCGTGATGAACTGGAGTTCTTTCATCATATTGAGGTCAAGGGGGTCGGCCATGGCCACATAGAGGACGTTGTTCTTCTTGTCTATGGGAATACAGGCGTATTTCTTACATTCCGCCTCCGGGATGGCTTCAATAACCTCCTTTTTGATGGCATAATCCCTGAGGTCCATAAAGGGGATCTTGAGCTGCATGGCCAGTGCAAAGGCCATCTCCTCTTCAGAAATGAGGTCCATGTTGACCAGGACCTCTCCCAAACGCTTTCCCGACCCCTTTTGCGCGTCCAGGGCCTCTGTCAGCTTATCCCGGGTGAGGAGCCCTGTCTCCACCAGGAGTTCTCCCAGCCTCCTGCGGTCTACGAAATTCTTTCTGTCTTTGGTACCCTGTATGCGCTTGACCCTTGGTTCCGCCATAAGGAAGATGCCTTTTGAACCTTAATGATTTCTCTGTAAGCCTCTTAATTAAATGGAATTTAACACGTTATTTGACCGCATTCAAGAGAAATAGTGAAGTGCCGCTTTTTACCTCTCCGCTGCGGGCCCCCAATCTCTCAAATTCCTCGCCCAAGCAGCCTTTATTAGACCGGCCAAGGCAGGCGAAGGCCTTGTTTTTTTTTGACATTACATACCTCTTCTGATAATTTTTCTAAGCTTATCCATATTGTCAGGAAAGCCTCCCCGGGGCAGACACGACCGGGAGGTAAAGGCATGCCACTGAAATGAAGGACCCCTTCAAAAGACTGGAACTTTTAATCGCCGTCCTTGTGGGAATCATTTTCATCCTTCTCTCCTTCAAGGCCTTTTCTTTTTTTGAGGGCCTGGAGAGGATCATCTACAGTGCGGAGATGCGCCTGGACCTGCCCCGGACCATGGGGGGAAACAAGATCGCCATCGTTAATATCGACCACAAGAGCATTGAACGCCTGGGGCCGTGGCCCTGGCCCAGGTCCTTGATCGCCGAGATGATCAGGATCTTGAAGGACAACGGCGCCAAACTGATCGGCTTGGATCTTATCTTCAGTCAAAAGGAACGGAATCAGGGGCTCAATGAGGTGAGGGCCCTGTATAAGACTGTAGAGGAAAAGGCCCAAGACACAAATGACGACGCTTCTTACGATTGGATCCTGAAGCGGCTGGAGAAGATAGAGAAGAGTCTGGACAATGACAGGAGGCTTTCCCGGACCGTAGAGGAATCGGGGAATATCATCCTGCCGGTCATGGGAAAATTCGGCCACTATGATACAGAACTGGTCATGACCCTGGACTCCTTCCTCAAGAACAACGCCTTGAATGCCACGGATGTCAGCAAGGATATCAAAAACCATATCTCCGTAATCCAGCTTACTACCCCCTACGCTGAGCTTTCAAACAGTTCGCACGGCCTCGGTCACATCAACCTGTCACCCGATGAAAACCTAATGGGTCAGGCCCACCTGCCCTTTATCAATTACCGGGGATATATCATCCCTTCCATGCCCCTCCGCCTGGCTCTGGACTATTTGAACAAATATCCTGAGCGGGCCGTGATTCAAGAAGACGGGATTAAATTGGACAAGGAGTTTATTCCCACCACACGGGGAGAGGTCTTTATCAAATTTAAGGGCGGCAAGCGATCCTTTCCCTATTACTCCTTTGTGGACATACTCAAGGTGAAAAAGGTCCCGGCCGTGTTTGAAGGAAAAATAGTCCTTATCGGATTTACGGCCGAAGAAGGGGGGGTATCTGTCAACACCCCGGTAGATCCCAAAATGCCGAGGGTGGAGCTCACGGCCAATATCATAGAGAGTTTCCTGAACGGCCGGTATCTCAACCGTCCCGGTGCCATGATCTATGTGGAGGCCCTCCTGATCATGGCCTTTGTCCTCTCCGCCCCCTTTGTCCTGCCCCGATTCAGCATCTTTCCCAGGACCATGCAGGTTCTCGGCACCCTGGTGGTCCTCTTCCTGATCAGCCTCGTCCTCTTCATGGGCTTCAGCCTCTGGTTCAAAATTATTTACATGTCTTTGGCCCTGGTGACGGTATATGGATTCTTGTCGGTTAAGGACTTCGTATTAAGGGAAAAATCCCTGGCCCTTACCTCCAAGGAGAGCATTGAGACAAACAGGATGCTGGGACTCAGTTTTCAGAGTCAGGGCCTGCTGGATCTGGCCTTTGAGAAGTTCAGAAAATGCCCTCTGGACGACGCCATGAGGGACGTCCTTTATAACCTGGCCCTGGATTTCGAACGCAAAAGGATGATCAACAAGGCCATATCCGTCTATGAATACATCCTACAAGAAGGGGGGGTTTTTCGAGACCTGGATCAACGGATACCCAAGCTGAGAAGGCTGGCCGGAGAGCTGCCACTGACATCAAAACAGAAAGCCGGGGGTGAAAAAATCTCCGTATCAGAGGACCTGGAGACCAAGCCCACGGTGGGTCGTTATGAAATCCTTGGGGAACTCGGTCAAGGCGCCATGGGCATCGTTTACAAGGCCCGGGACCCCAAGATCAATCGCCTGCTAGCCATCAAGACGATCAGGTTTTCCGACGATTTTGAAGAAAAACGGGTCCTGGAGGTCAAAGACCGGTTCTTCAAGGAAGCTGAATTGGCGGGCAAGTTATCCCATCCTTCCATCATTTCCATCTTTGATGTGGGCGAAGACTATGATCTGACCTATATGGCCATGGAACTCCTGGAGGGCAATAACCTTGAGGATTTTTGCCAAAAGGATACCCTTCTTTCACAGCGTAAAGTCCTGGACATTACCGCGGAAACGGCCGAGGCCTTGGATTATGCCCACAATCATGGGGTGATCCACAGGGACATCAAGCCGGGCAATATCATGCTCTTGAAAAACGGAC
>Ga0180432_10008796_pt1 | contig 12475 bp, 11 predicted proteins | sample SS_ome_10_FD_132414 | JGI IMG/M metagenome (GOLD analysis project Ga0180432, IMG submission 132414) | Hypersaline lake sediment archaeal communities from the Salton Sea, California, USA - SS_1_MS_2 metaG | ecosystem: Environmental > Aquatic > Non-marine Saline and Alkaline > Hypersaline >...
AACCACCTTCATCCTGCTGCTGCTGCTGGGCGTGGTGCTGTACCTGGTCCTGTCGATCAAGGCGATCAACCTCACTCGGCGGCAATCCAATTTTATCGACAGCGTTACGCACGAGCTGAAATCGCCCATCGCCTCGATGAAGCTCTACCTGCAAACGCTCAATCGCCGCCAGGTAAGCCAGTGCGAGCAGGCCAGCTTTTATCGGTTCATGCTCGAAGACGTGGAACGGCTCGATCACCTGATCAACCAGATGCTCGATGCCGGGCGATTGGAAAGCCATCGGGTCGACGGTGAAGCGGAAGACGTTCGGCTAGCGGAGTTGCTGCACGAGTGCGCCGATTCGGTCTGTCTGCGGTATCGAGTACCGCCGGATACGGTCTTTCTGGACGTCGAGCCGTGTTTCATGCGGGTGCGGCGGATGGACTTGGACATGATCTTTCGCAACCTGATCGACAATGCCGTCAAGTATGCCGGGTCGGATCCCCGGGTCGAAGTGAGCGTGCGGCTCGATCCCGACCGACGCATCGTGACCCGTATCGCCGACAACGGCCGAGGCATTCCCCACAAGCTGCGTCGCAAAGTGTTCGGACGCTTCGTACGACTGGGCATGGAGTTGGAACGAGAGAAGTCCGGCACTGGCCTGGGACTTTACATTGTACGCACCTTGGTGCGGCGTCTCCGCGGTCGCGTACGAGTGCACGACCGGACAGAAGGGCCGGGAACGGTCTTTGAGGTGCAATTGCCCGGCGGCACGGCCCTCGCCGATGAAACCGAGCAGCCTGAAGGGAAAAGGTGAGAGAGTCATGGCAGCCAAGAAACACATCCTGGTGATCGAAGATGAGGAACACCTGGCAACCGGGATCAAATACAACCTCGAAGCGGAAGACTACCGTGTGACCACCATGGGTGACGGTCCCTCGGCACTGCGTCTTATCAACGAAAACCCGCGCGACGTTGACCTGGTAATCCTGGACTTGATGTTGCCGGGCATGAGCGGGTATGCCGTGTGCGAGGCGTTGCGGGCTGCCGAGTGGGACATGCCCGTGCTGATCCTCAGCGCGTGCACGCTGGCCGAGGACCGCCGCCGAGGGTTCGACGTCGGCGCCGATCAGTATCTCACCAAGCCATTCGACCTCGACGAGTTTCTCAGTCGGGTCAACAGCCTGTTGACGCTCTATAGCCGCCGGGCGGACCCCGACTGGAAACCGGCGGCTCCGATCACTTCGTTCCAGTTCGGCAACGCCCAAATCAACTTCCAAACGTTCGAGGTAACCGTGGCCGGCGAAGCGGTGCGAATGACCCAATTGGAGATGAAACTGCTACACTACTTCGTGGAGAACAAAGGCCGGGTGATTCCCCGACGCGAACTTCTGGAGAACGTCTGGAACGTGCGAGGTAACGTGGCAACCCGGGCGCCCGACCAGTTCATCCGGCGGTTGCGCAAGACTTTCGAGCCCGACCCGGCCCGGCCACAGCACTTCCTCACGGTCCGCGACGCCGGATACCGGTTCGTGGCCCGGCCTGAGGATTGCCAAGACTCTTCGTCCGAGTAATTCATCACTTTGATGTGGTCCCCCTTGCCGGAGTCCACTCCAGGGAGAAAAAACTATTGCGTCTGAAACTGATCGCCTGTGAAATCCTCTATCGCGAGGTCTGCGCGGCGGTTGCCCGGTCAATCAACCAGGTTGATGTGGAGTTTCTGCCCAAGGGACTGCACGATATCGGACAGGCAGGCATGAGCGAACGACTCAAAGAAACGCTCGGCCGGGTCGACCAGTCAGACTATGAAGCCGTGTTGTTCGGCTATGCCTTGTGCAGCAACGGAATCGTAGGGCTCGTCGCCCGGTCCGTCCCCCTGGTCGTTCCCCGCGCGCACGACTGCATTACCCTGTTTCTGGGAAGCAAGGAGAGATACCTCGACTACTTCCAGAACAACCCGGGCACCTATTTCAAAACGAGCGGCTGGATCGAGCGCGGCGATCAGCTCGACCAGCTCAACCCGGAGTCAATTGCCCGCCAAAGCGGCATGAATCAGCCGTACGAAGATCTGGTGGCCCGGTACGGCGAGGATAACGCCCGCTTTCTCTATGACCGGCTATCCCGGATGACGCGAAACTACAACCGGATGACGTTCATAGAGATGGGCATCGAGCCCGATGACCGCTTCGAGATCCATACCCGAAAGCTGGCGGCCGAGCGGGGCTGGACGTTTGAAAAGCTTCGGGGCGATATGTCGCTGATACAGCAGTTGGTCGACGGCCCCTGGGACGACGGCCGTTTCCTGGTGGTGCAGCCGGGCTTTGAGGTGGCAGCCACCTGCGACGACCAGATCGTCAAGCCGCAGGAACACTCGTAAGAGGCGAGAAGAAACGTCGAAACGGACGGCACAACCGGGTCGGCGTTCCAGAGAACTGGATTGATGTAGCTTGGTACGCTAGATGTCCTGACGCCCCAGCGACAATGACCCTTCCGCTGGTACTTGGACTCGTGCTCATCCGTTTCGGCAATCATATCATATTCGTCCCGGCCACGCAAAACGGAGGGCACACCCTGGCCCATCGCTTGAGGCCCCTGCCAAAACTAATGCCAGGTTTGATCGGAAAACCCGAGACTGGTGCCAGGGCCAGCTTGTCTGCCACTGAAACCAGCAGTGGCGGGCAAGCCGCCACCGACACCCAACCCACACTCCGATCTTGACAAACCACTAGTGTTCTTGCGACAACTCCTCGTGACAAACGTATCAGCACAAGATAAATTCAGTGGTCTGGGGGCTCACTTCGTTCGACCCCAGCCACCCTTCCTCCAGGTTTGGACCTGCTGAAATCTCGGACTACTGAGACTATACCTGGTTCTCTGGCAATACCCAACTGCCCACTGCCTACTGCCCGCTGCCATGATCGTCACCATCGACGGACCTGCTGGAGCCGGCAAGAGCACTGTTGCTCGAGTCCTGGCCGCGCGATTGGGATTCCGGTATCTCGATAGCGGCGCGATGTACAGGGCCGTAACCCTGGCCGGCCTGCGGCAAGATATAGACTGGAATGGCGCCGACGCCCTGTGCGAGCTGGTGAGCCGGCTGAAAATCGAACTGGCCAACGACCGCGTTCTGCTCGATGGCGAGGACGTCACCGAGGCCTTGCGTTCCGAGGAAGTGACAACCGTCAGCCGTTATGCGGCCGACAATGTGCGTGTCCGGGAGCATTTGGTCCGGTTACAGCGCGAGTTTGCCGCCGGGCAGGATGTCGTCAGTGAAGGCCGTGACCAGGGGACGGTCGTGTTTCCCGACGCCGAGTGCAAGTTTTTCTTGACGGCCGGTGCCGAAGAGCGGGCTCGCCGGAGGTTCCGCGACCTGCAAGCCCGGGGTGAGTCGGTGACCCTGGCCGATGTGCTGGCCGCCCAGCAACGCCGCGACCAGCGTGACGCGAATCGCCCGGTCGGCCCATTGGTCCGGGCGGCAGATGCCATTGAAGTCTCAACCGACGGCATGACTGTAGATCAAGTAGTCGATCAGTTGGCGGCCACGGTCCGGCGTCGCATTCTCGCCCATTAAGTACGAACACCCGCCTATGAACCACAATGCGTGGCCCAACCGAATTGGCTACCGCTTTGCGAGGCGAGCATTACAGCTTGTGAGTGTGCTGGTATATGGCATTCGATGCAACGGCCGGGAGCACATTCCTGCAGAAGGAGGGGTGCTGGTTGTATCGAACCATCAGAGCCATTTCGACCCACCGCTGGTGGGGTCGTGCTGTTATCGCCAGATGGGATACCTCGCCCGAGATACGCTGTTTGGCTTTACCCCGTTTGCCTGGTTGATAGAGTCGCTGGGTGCAGTTCCTTTCAATCGAGAGGGGATCGGTTTAACGGGCATAAAGGAAACTCTACGACGGTTGAAGCGCGGCGAAATGATGTTGATGTTCCCCGAAGGTACGCGTACTCATGACGGCGAGGTCGCCCGATTTCGGCCGGGATTCACCACGCTGGCGGTCCGTTCCCGGGCAGCCATTCTCCCGGTAGCTATCGAAGGTGCATTCGACGTGTGGCCGCGTTGGCAATTGCTTCCCGGGCGAGGGACGATTCACGTCCGTTTCGGCCCGGTCCTGACGCCCGACGAGATCGACAACTACAATGAACAAGAGCTAATCGAAGAGGTAGAGCGTAGGGTCCGCCGGTGTAGTGCCCGGCTCAGGCAACACCCGACGTTCCAACGAAGCCGAAAGTGGAAATCGTGCCGGGACACGATCGGCCGGAATAGTCGGGCCAAACGGGAGAAATACAGAAAACTATCTTGAACATCGCACGGCGCGATTGCGAACGGTTACGAGGTTTGATAGGATAATTGGATTCGTCTGGCCCGCACTTGCCCCTCGCGTTAGGGGGCCGGGTGGACGAGTGGTCTTTTGGCGAGTTTTTGGGGGCGGCAACTGGCAGCTTTTCGTCGGCAACTGCGACGAGGCAGCGATCTTCCACCGCCTCCACCGACCCGGGTGCTTACAAATTAAACTATGGTCAACCGAAACCTGATTCGAGGACTGGATGTCAGCGATGCTGAATGGGAAAACGAACTTGCCGCAGCATTGGAGGGCACCCCGCCCGAGGAGATAGATTGGGGCGGTCAGGAAGTGGCGATCAATCAGATCGTCGACGGCCGCGTGTTGCGAGTTGAAGGGGATTTCGTCCTCGTCGATGTAGGTTACAAGAGCGAGGGGCTGATCCTGCTGAGTGAATGGGATGAAACCGAACCACCCCCGGAGTCCGGCCAGACAATCAAAGTGCTGATCGAAGAGATCGAAGACGTCTACGGCCGCGTGGACGACTCTCGAGGAATGATCAGCCTGAGCAAGCGGAAGGCCGAGAAGATCGAGGCCTGGATGAAGGTGATGGAGACCGTCCACGAGGGGGACGTCGTCACCGGCGTGGTAACTCGCAAGATCAAGGGTGGCTTGCTGGTCGACATCGGCGTTAACGTTTTCCTCCCGGCCAGCCAGGTCGATATCCGCCGGCCTGCCGATATCGGTGATTACATCGGGCGCACCATTCAGTGTATTGTGCTGAAGATCGACGAAGCCCGCCGGAATATCGTTGTCAGCCGGCGAGCCCTGATTGAGGCAGAGCGCGCCGAGAAAAAGGCCCAACTGCTCCAGGAATTGGAAGTCGGACAACTCCGCAAGGGCGTCGTCAAGAACATCGCCGAGTTCGGCGCGTTTGTCGACCTGGGTGGAATCGACGGCCTGCTGCACATCACCGACATGAGTTGGGGACGGATCAATCATCCCTCTGAGATTGTCTCCATCGATCAGGAAATCCAGGTCCAGATCCTCCACATCGATCATGAAAAAGAAAAGATCGCCCTGGGGCTCAAACAGAAGAGTGCCAGCCCGTGGGAGAATGTCGAAGAAAAGTATCCCGTCGGTAGTCAGGTCCGCGGCTCGGTGGTCAACGTGATGAGCTACGGCGCATTCGTGAAGTTGGAAGAGGGAATCGAGGGCCTGGTGCACATCAGCGAGATGTCGTGGACAAAGCGGATCAGTCATCCGGGCGACATGGTGCAGATCGACGACGAGATCGATGTGGTCGTATTGGGTATCAATAAGGAAAAGCAGGAAATCTCCCTGGGTATGAAGCAAACCCAAGAGAACCCCTGGAACAAGGTCGCTGGGCGCTATCCGCCCGACAGCCTGGTCCGTGGAACGGTGCGCAACTTGACCAATTATGGAGCATTCATTGAGGTCGAAGAAGGAATCGATGGCTTGTTGCACGTCAGCGACATGTCGTGGACCCGCAAGATAAGTCATCCCAACGAGATGGTCGAAAAAGGTCAAGAAATCGAGTGCAAGGTGCTGTCGGTAGACCAGGACCGCCGCCGCATCGCTCTGGGACTGAAGCAATTGAACGAAGACCCCTGGGCCCGCGACATCCCCGGCAAGTATGAACCGGGTCAGATAATCACCGGCACGGTCACGAAGATCACCAACTTCGGCGTGTTTGTCGGACTGGAAAACGGTTTGGAAGGCCTCTTGCATATTTCCGAATTGGCAGACCACAAGGTCGAGAATCCCGAAGAAATCGTCAAGGTGGGTGAACAGATCGAGGTAAAAATCCTTCGGGTTGACGCCGAGGAACGGAAAATCGGTCTTTCCCGCAAGCGGGTCGAGTGGGCCGAGGAAGCCGAAGCCCAGGCAGCCAAGGCCGAAGCGGCTGGCGGCCAGGCGCCCGCGGCCCCAGCCACCGAACTAAAAGGCGGTGTTGGCGACAGCACCGGACCTTTGATCCAGCCGCTGGAAACGCCGCCGCAGGAAGAACCCGCCAAAGAACCGGAAGAAACAGCCGAACCGTCGGAAGAAACAGCCGAACCGTCGGAAGACGCAGCCGAACCTTCGGAAGAAACAGCCGAAGCGGCCGCCGGGGAGAAGGTGGAAGCCGAGTCGGGCGAGACGGAAACCGTTTCCAAGGATCAATCGGCAAAACCCGAAGACCCGTCCAGTAGCTAATCCTCCCAAGCCGAATAGCCCGTGGAATCGGAAGACAAAAACAACCGATCGTCATCGCGAAACCACCGTCAACCATTCTTGACTCCATCGGCCTGGCTGGTTAATACCAGCCGGGTCGTTCTTTTCGGTATTGCCCGAAACTCGCATAAATTCCGTCCACCTCGTCGACTGTGTGCTTGGTTACAGAAACGTTGTGAACCGCGTCGATAGTGTTGTCTGGTTGAGTCTGCACATACCCACTCCAGGCACACACGCACATGCCAGTCAGCAAGTCACAACGCAGACAATCTCACGCGACGGTACAGTCTCCCCTGGAGACGTACCTCAGGGAAATCAACGAGACCCAGCTGCTTTCATCCGATGACGAACAGGAGCTGGCCATCGCCATCGGCAGGGGCGATATCCAGGCCCGCGATCGCATGGTTCGGGCAAACCTACGATTGGTCGTCAACATTGCTCGCGGCTATACAGGCAAGGGATTGGGCCTGCAAGATCTCATCGAGGAAGGGAATCTGGGCTTGCTCCGTGCCGTTGAGGGTTTTGACCCGGCGATGGGAACACGCTTCTCGACCTACGCCAGCTACTGGATCAAGCAGTCGATCAAACGGGCGTTGATCAACACGGCCAAGACGATCCGCATCCCCGCGTACATGGTGGAGCTGCTATCGAAGTGGCGTCGGGCAAGCACTCGCCTGGCCGAAGAGTTGGGCCGTACGCCAACTCCCGAGGAAGTCGCCCGAGTGTTGGGACTGCCCCGCAAAAAACTATCAATCATCAAGAAGGCTATCCGCATCTACAACCTTACCCCGCAAACCGACCAGGCCGACGCGGGGTGGTCGCTGGGTGAGATGATCATGGATGAACGTATCAGGAGCCCCGAAGACGAATTGGTCGAAAGCGACAACCTTACTCACATCCTGGGACAGTTGGAAACCATGGATCAGCGTGAGGCCACCGTGCTGCGGATGCGTTTTGGGCTGGACGACAACGAGCCTCGCACGCTCAAAGAAATCGGCCATGCCCTGGGACTCACACGCGAACGCGTCAGACAAATCGAAACCGAAGCTCTCAACAAGCTGAGCGAAAGCATCGAAGGACCGAAATAGCTGGCCGGGCAAGCGCCGGCGCCTCTTTCCGACAACTGCGCTTAGACACCACCGACGTGCTGCCGGCCACTCGATGACACGTCAGTGCATAATCCAGACTAAACAGGGTTGCGTGACTCGGGGAATTCCACGATTGCTTGGAGCCGCCTCCCGCAGGTTGACGGCGAAGTTGAGATTGCTAAGATCGTGCAATTCTGTTTAGAACCAGCGGCGCAAAGGTGCTCTGATGTCTGAACCGGCAGAAGCTTCACTGCCCGACTTCATCCGTGCGATACCCGATTTTCCCAAGCCGGGGATCATCTTCCGTGATATCACGCCATTGCTGTTGGCCCCAAAAGCATTTCGCGCGGCCGTGTTGAAAATCGCCGACCACTTTCGCAGTCACAGGATCGACGCGGTCGCGGCCGTCGAAGCCCGAGGATTCCTCTTCGCGGCGCCCGTAGCACTGGAACTAAACGCGCGCCTGGTCCCTATCCGCAAGCCGGGCAAACTGCCCTACAAGACCCTCTCGTGCACTTACGATCTGGAATACGGCACCGACACGCTGGAAATCCACGCCGACGCGATTCCCAGGGCGGCAAACGTATTGGTCGTCGACGACTTGTTGGCCACCGGCGGCACGGTCGAAGCGTGTTGTCTGCTGGTGGAAAAAGCCGGTGGCAACGTGGTTGCCTGCGCCTTCTTGATCGAGCTGGCTGCCCTCGGCGGTGCAGAGAGAATTGCTCGGTATGAAAAGCTCAGCCTGATCACTTATGAATGACCCGGTTGCCGGGTCCGTCGCTGCCTCCCGGCGCGAAATCCAAGGCGATCGGCAGAAGTGTAGTAACCCGAAGCGTCAGCGAGGGGATTGTGGGTTGAAGGTTCTCCCTCGCTTGGGACGGTGAGTTGTTTTCCGCCGTTATTGCGAACAGAGCGTCTGTCAGGCGATTCCAGAAGAGACAAAACGGTGGAACTCGAGTGTGGCAACGGTGATGTTGTTGCAAATCTTTATTCGATCTTCCTTATGGCAGGTGACGTGATACACTGCCTCCGGGGTACGAGCCGGATCGTCGGGTCCCTTTTTCGAATCGAGCTCGACCGTTTGTGTTCCGTCGCTCGAGACGGGTATCTTTCGCGGTACCTGAATACGCAGTCGCACCTGTGCGCCCGAAATTTCGACGACCTTGCCCGTTCGCGGCCGTGCCGGTTCCATTGTCCCAACCGTGCGGGAGTTCCCCGAACCCCTGGTGCACAACTCACTGCGGTAAATGGAAACGTAGCGCGGTGATTGAAAACCAAGCCGCACTGTCGCGCCGAAGATGCGCCGGCCATCGCCGTCATAGATCTCCTCTACGGTTAGCGTGACTTCGTCCGCGAGAACCACGCTTTCGTGCCTCCTCCGTCCAAGTACAAGCATGAAGAATCCTTTCCATACTCACTGAATTGGCGATGAAAAAAGACTCGCAAGAAATCCTCCGGAATTTCACTTCAACAGCGAGTCAAGAGGGGAATTTGCTCCGATTAAGCTTCACGTGAGGTGAGGAAGTTCAGGGGCCGTCAAGCTTGATGGTCAATTCGTTCGACCCACTGCTAATCGTGACGTCATCGGACAACGTAACAGGCGTCGCGTCCTGGCTCTCGCCCGGCGGTATATAGGTGATCAAGTAGGTTCCGGCAGGGGCACCAAGCCCTTTGCGCTGCGATAAGGCGTGTGTAGTGGAAAGCTCGAAGCTGCCGTCGGCACCCACCGCAGATGTAACAAGCAGGTTGTTGCCTCCAGCGTCGGGTGAGTTGCTGCGGAACTGAACGAATCCCCCAGCGGCGCGCTGCCCGGAACGGGTCACTTTTCCACGGGCGGGATGAAGCTGGGGCAATTCACCTTCCGGTCGGCCGCTGCCGTTGCAACCCAACAGCACGGCCAGAAAAAACGCTAAGACAAGGCGGGTCCTCATCGATCAGAACTCCTCCACCACCTCGCGATCGCGCGGGTCGCACAGGCGGGCCCAGGTAGTCTCGTCCATCGTGCCCGAGACAAACCGCACGCTGCCGTCGCCCAGACAAACGTTCATCCCACCAGGGTGAGCCGCCTGCGGTCGCTCCGGGTCGCAGGTGTTGATGAAATGTGGTGCTACCTGGAACATCTTGGCGGGAGGATAGTTGCTGACGCTCCCACCGCCCTTGTTGGTCCCCAGGTTGAAGCCGGGTCGCCAGACACTATTCGCATCGGCCCAGAGACTTCCCCACAGAAGGTTTTGATCGCCGCTGCTGCCGCAGGTGCCATACATTTCAACGAAGAAGATGGTGTTTGAAGTACCGTCGGGAATGGAGGCGGGCAAGGTGGCCTCGCCGATGGTCGTTTTTCCGGGTGGATCCCCAAAGACGTAGTTGTTGCCGCCGTAGCAACTGGCGCCCCAGTGATGGGCACCGCCGTGGGGTGTCGTATTCTTACCTCCCTTGATCGAAGGATCATCCGGGCAGAGTAGTACGGGCAGCACGACAAAATACTGTCCCCCGGCGTAGCCCGTCTCCGTCAATTTCTCGTACACATTACTCTGTTCCAAATAAGGCAGCAGAAAATGGAACATGGTGTAATGGTGCCTGCCGTACGCTGAATCGGAAGGTGTGAAGCAATAGTCCCAAGGATGGCTGCTCGGGGGGTCGTTGTTGCTGAGGTCCGGGTCGGCACAGCGGGCCGCAAGCGGTGGCATGACCCCCCGCGACTCGTAGATGTTGTGAGTCGCCAGGCCAACTTGTTTCAGATGGTTCACGCACTGCATGCGCCGGGCCGCCCCACGTGCCGCCTGCACCGCGGGAAGCAGCAGTGCAATCAGAATCCCGATGATGGTAATCACCACCAACAGTTCCACCAGCGCAAAACCGGCGTACTTCCGCACTTCTTTCGCTCCTCACATGATTGGCAACCAACCATCAAGCGTCAGCAGACGGAAACCGATAGGAAGTCAGACCGGCTGTTGGTCTCCCTCTCTCGATCACCCCCTCAGCCTTCCTTCCCAACCGGGTCCCCAATATAACCGCTTCCGGAGGCAGGGGCAAGAAGGATGTGTACGGCACGGGCTCTTCCGTTTCTGAGTGCATACGCGAACCGTCAGGTTCATCTCAGCGCGGCACTGGTGTGGGGTAAACCTGTGGTTCGCCAGTCACCGACATAATCACCAATGCTGCAAAACGAAGAGAGTTCCGCACCCAAGAACGGAAGAGCAACCTGAATACTTCCACCCCTGTTCCGTCCCAAAGGCTTACGCTGTTTGGGCCGGAAAGGGACAGCCCCGAGTTTTCGTACCGAAAAACGGGACAGTTTCCAGGACGTGAACGCTTGCCGAACAAGATTGCCGCGTTGGTCGCGCCATAGACAAATCCGCGATCTGCAATACGACCAGCAGGAAGATGAGCCATCCGGAACTGTTTATCATCGACCCTTCGAACCGGACACTTTAGAAAAAGGACATCGCAGACTGCACGCAATTTAGGCAGCAACCGTAATGGCGCTTTTTGGACATCGCTGCCCAATTGTTAGGCACGATGCATGCAGTGACGTAACTGCTGTCATTGCAACAACATACGCAGCAGTCCTTGACTCATGCCGAGGATTCTGGCGAGTGATCGTCACGGAGGCCGATGATCGGCCCGCCAAGTCGCCGAGTTGTCAAGGAGTTCAAGATGCCACAAACCGAGCCAATAGCAAGTCACGAAGAAGTCCTTAAGATCGCGTACGATTCGTATGCCCGGAATCCGGATTGGGTAGCCTTCTATCGAGAAATACTCGGGGTGCAGGGAATCGTCCGTCAGGTGTTCAACACGCGGGAGTTACTGGCCCAGTTCGAGCAGACCGATACGTACCTCGAGATCCAGCACATGCTCAGTCGATTGCGGGAACGAAAGACACCTCATTCTGAGCCCCGCGAACCGACTCGGGTGATTACGGTCCGATTGCCAAGAAGCCTTCACGAATCGCTCCGCGTTGAGGCTTACGAGCACCGGACCAGCATGAACAGACTGTGCATCTCCAAGCTCTTGCAGTTCATCGACAACGGGATGGTCCCCGCGGAGATATAGCCGGTAGCGTCGCCCGGCAAAGCGAGAGGATAAGGCCGAATCGAACGGACGAACAGAACCAAAGAAAGGGGACCGGAGTGGACCTGTAAGCCGGGTTCTGTACCCGCCGGATCATTCTCCGAACGGGCGATGACCATTTATCTAGGAGGCCGATTACTCGACCCCTCAAGCAGTCCACCCGGGAGTCGATAACGGACCGGACCAGCCCGCGGGAACCATCCAACGATCGAAGTCGCCCGACGTGTTCCCTGCTCCCTGTTTGACCTTGCTCCCGGTGGGGTTTGCCTAGCCAGGCTGGTCACCCAACCTGCTGGTGAGCTCTTACCTCACCGTTTCACCCTTACCTGACGGGCGGAAACCCGCAAGGCGGTTTGCTTTCTGTTGCACTTTCCCTGGCCTCGCGGCCGGTGGGTGTTACCCATCACCGTGTCCTGCGGAGCCCGGACTTTCCTCTCGTCGGACTCCTTTAGTGAGCCGATATGGCAGCTCGATCGGATATCCGGCCAGCGGTCATCCGGTCCACTCCGAACCCTACCATAGGATACCCCCGAGACGGTGCAGAGGAAAGAGGACGGCGGCTTTTCGGCGGTCCGACCTTACAGCCGAAAGCTGATAGCTAACCCCTATTATTCATGTCGGGTGCCATGGGCGGCTTGCCCGCCCTTGCCGTTGCAGGTTTGAAAGGTTTAGGGGCGGACAAGCCGCCCCTGGCACCCTTTCAATAGGTCGTATGAATAATCCCGGCTAACAGCTCAAAGCCAAATACCAAGCCGGGTGTTACTTCGATTCCTTCGTGCCGGCTTACTTCGAGGTACTCCAGAGCCG
>Ga0180432_10008798_pt1 | contig 12472 bp, 8 predicted proteins | sample SS_ome_10_FD_132414 | JGI IMG/M metagenome (GOLD analysis project Ga0180432, IMG submission 132414) | Hypersaline lake sediment archaeal communities from the Salton Sea, California, USA - SS_1_MS_2 metaG | ecosystem: Environmental > Aquatic > Non-marine Saline and Alkaline > Hypersaline >...
AGGGCTGCTCGTCGTGGAGTCGCTGCAGGCCCGCAAGATGCTTGCCCGGGGAATCGAAAATTTCGTTGAGAAGCCTGATCTTTCGAAGGTGTCCGAAGCTCTTGATGCCGGCAGAGGGCTGATTGTGGCGACGGCTCACATAGGCAACTGGGAGATCGCCGGGCACGCGACTTCGGTGATGATCACTCCGCTCAACTCGGTCGCCCGGCCGCTGGATAATCCCCTGATCGAGAAGTATGTTGACAGCATGCGCCGGCTGTCGGGGCAGAAGATCATAGGCAAACGCGGCGCCGTTCGCGATATGGTGCGTTCGCTCAATGCGGGCGAGGCGATAGCTGTGCTTATGGATCAGGACGCGCGCAGGCACGGGGTGTTCGTTAACTTTTTCGGCCGACCGGCTTCTACCTGGCCCACCGTTGCGGCCCTTGCGCTCAAGCACGGCTGCCCGATCGTTTTCGGCTTTGCGAGAAGGACCGCGCGCTTCCAGTATGAACTGATTGCCGACCATGTTTTCCGGCCCGAGCCGACCGGCGACCGGGATGCCGACATCCGCGACCTCACTCAAAAGATCACGAGCAGAATAGAAGAGCGGATTCGCGAGACCCCCGAACAGTGGTTCTGGGTGCATCGCAGGTGGAAGACCCAACCCCCGCCTGAAGACGAAAGGCGAGAGTCGGAAGGCTGAAGCCCCGGCCCGGCGCCGCCAAGGGGTGGAAGATGATGGACTTCTTGCGCAAGACGTTGGACGACCTGTCGCGCTCGGGTCTGCTGCGCGAGCTTCGCTGTGTCGATGGGGCGCAAGGCCCGGCGGTCCGCATCGCGGGCCGCGAGTACGTTTGCCTGTGCTCCAACAATTACCTGGGCTTTGCGTCGCGCCCCGAGACGGCCCGTGCGGCGGCGCGTGCCGCGGAGGAATTCGGCTGCGGCAGCGGCGCATCGCGGCTGGTGTCGGGCAATACGGCGTTGCACGAGGAGCTCGAGGCGGCTATTGCCCGGCTCAAGGCCCGCCCCGCGGCCATCTTATTCCCAACCGGCTACATGGCAAACGTGGGCGCTATCTCGGCGCTGGTATCGAGCAAAGACGCAGTGATCGTCGACAAACTCGACCATGCGTCGATAATCGACGGCTGCCGGCTGTCGGGCGCCCGGATCCTCGTGTATCGGCACTATGACCCGGGCAAGCTGGAACACGTTTTGAGCAAGTCGCACAATTATCGCAGGAAGCTGGTTATAACGGACAGCGTGTTCAGCATGGACGGCGACGTGGCGCCGCTTCCGTCGATCATCGAGGTATGTAACAAGCACGGGGCGATGCTGATGATCGACGAGGCACACGCAACGGGCGTGCTCGGCGCAACGGGCAGGGGCACAGAAGAACATTTCGGCCTGCTCGAAAGTGAGGCGGCGGATCGCAGTACCATCGTTATGGGAACGCTCAGCAAGGCCGTGGGGAGCTTTGGCGGATTCGTGGCCGGCAGCCGCGAGCTGGTTGATTATCTGAAAAACACCGCCCGAAGTTTCATCTATACGACAGCGCTCCCGCCGTCCGTGTGCGCGGCGTCGCTGGCCGGAATCAGGCTGATCGAAGTTGATTCGCAGTCGCGCGAAAAATTGCAGTCGAATATCAGGCTGCTGAGTCATCTCCTCAGCGACTTGCTGCCGGGCGCTCAACAGTCCGGCTCGAACTCCTCGCCCGTGACTCCGATTTTCCCGATCCACGTCGGCGACGCGGCCCGTGCCGTGGCCGTATCGCAGAGGCTATTTGAGGCCGGCTACCTGTGCCCTGCCATACGCCCGCCGACGGTCCCCGCCGGCACCAGCCGCCTCCGGGTGAGTGTGCAGGCCGGGCATACCCAACAGCAATTGCGCGGCTTCGTGGAGACGCTCGCGGCGGAGATTGGCGATTAACCGCGCGCGGCGGCGGAACCTTGACCAGGAGGGTTTGGCGGAGAAGGCTGAAAGCGGAGGCGGGCTGTCGGGCCCCGCGCTATTTCCCGTATTGCCGCTGGTAGTATTCGAGGTATTCGCCGGTTTTGATACGCCGCCACCACTCGGTGTGTTCCCGGTACCAGTTGATGGTCAGGCGCATGGCCTCGGCGAATTCATGCTCAGGCGCCCAGCCGAGCTCCGACTGGATTTTCGAGGAATCGATAGCGTAGCGGAGGTCGTGACCGGGGCGATCCCTCACATATTCGATGAGCGACTCGTCCTTGCCGAGCTCTGCGAGAAGCAGGCGCGTGATCTCGATGTTTGATTGTTCGTTGCCCGCCCCGATGTTGTAGACTTCTCCGGGCCGGCCCTTCTCGAGCACGCAGGCGATGGCCGAGTAGTGGTCCTCGACAAAAACCCAGTCGCGGACGTTCAGGCCCTTGCCGTAGATCGGCACCGGCTTGTCGGCCAGCAGGTTGGTGATGAAAAGCGGGATCAGCTTTTCGGGGAATTGGTAGGGACCGTAGTTGTTGGACGAGCGCGTTATTATCGCGGGCAGGCCGTAGGTGTGGTGATACGACCTCACAAGCATATCGGCCGACGCCTTCGACGCTGAATAGGGGCTATTAGGTGCGAGTGGTGTCTCCTCCGTGAAGCAGCCCTCCGCCCCGAGCGACCCGTAGACCTCGTCGGTCGAGATTTGAACGAACCGCTCGATTTCCGCCTTGCGCGCGGCATCGAGGAGCGTCTGTGTTCCGGTGATGTTAGTGCGGATGAACTCGCCGCTGTCCAAGATGCTGCGGTCGACGTGGCTCTCGGCGGTGAAGTTAACGATGGCGTCGGCATTTTTCATCAACTTGGCGGCGAGGGCGAAATCGCAGATATCCCCGCGGACAAACTCGTACCGCGGGTCGTCTTCGATACCTGCCAGATTCTCGAGGTTGCCGGCATAAGTGAGCAGGTCGAGGTTGATGATCTTGTCGCACTTGCCTTGAGCAAGGATATGGCGGACGAAGTTGGATCCGATGAAACCGCACCCGCCCGTGACAAGGATTCTTCTCATTTTTTCTTTCGCGCTTCGTCGCGCTAGTTGTCTATTTTGTTTGCCCCGCCTTGAGCCACAAGACACGACGCCCGGTGTAGGGACTTGAACGTACCGGCGTCGGTCCACCAGCCGTCGAGCATATCGTAGGCCATCGTGCCGGCGTTGAGGTAAGCGTTGTTGACATCGGTGATCTCCAATTCGCCTCGCGCAGACGGCTTGAGCTCGGGGAGGATGTCGAACACCCACGGATCGTACATGTAGATTCCGGTAACGGCGAAGCTGCTGGGAGGCACTGCGGGTTTTTCTTCGATTCCCACGAGCTTGTCGCCTTCGAAGCGCGCCACGCCGAAACGTTTGGGGTCATCGACCTCTTTGAGGAGCAGCCGCGCACCCTCGGGCTGGCGGGCGAACTTGCCGACGGAGCCGCAGATGTTTTTCTCGATGATATTGTCGCCGAGCACGACTATGATCTTGTCCTTTTCTGCGAAATCCCGGGCGAGGCCGAGGGCATCGGCGATCCCGCCTTCGCCCTCCTGGTATGTGTAGTGAAGTTCCTTCAGGCCAAATTGCTTGCCGTTGGCGAGTAGGCGGAGAAAGTCGCCCGCGCTGTCGCCGCCTGTAACGATCAAGATATCCTTGATTCCCGCGTTGACGAGGCACTGAAGCGGATAGTAGATCATCGGCCGATCATATACGGGGAGCAGATGTTTGTTGGTGATCTTGGTCAATGGGTGCAGCCTTGTGCCTATGCCGCCCGCGAGAATGACTCCTTTCATTCAGCCATCCTTTCTGCTCCAGTCGTATGGTATTTCGGGGCTGTGCGCGGGGACGCGGAATTCGTCGGGCTCGTCATAGTTGTAGAGCTCGGTCGGGCAGTTGAGCACAACAGCTTCGTTTTCACTTGTACACTTGAAGCCGTGCATCACGCCGGGCGGTATCTGCACGAGAATCTGGTTGTGGACGCCGATGAAGAATTCGTTCACCTCGCCTTTCGTGGGTGAATCTTCGCGAGCATCGTAAAGCACCACCTTCATCATCCCGGCAACGCAGGCGAAGCTGTCGTACTGCTTCTTGTGATAGTGCCAGGCCTTTACCGCACCCGGGTAGGCCGTGGTGACGTAGGCTTGGCCGAATCGGATGAAGAGATCGTCGTCGCTGCGCAGTACTTCCATCAGCCTGCCGCGCTCGTCGGGGATCACTTTAAGTTTTTTGGTTTTGACGCCCTTGATCATGGATAAAGCTCCGTAATGATTCCGTGGCGCCTTTTATCTTAGGCTAACCTCAGGCGCGCTTCAATAGAAAACCCAGCTCTCGACGTAGTTGGCCGAGGTCGATACGGGGGCGACGCCCCTTTCAGTTGGCTGGATTTTCGTATTGAAACCCGCAGTCGTTGGCTGTAGACTGTACACCAGGTGGCCGACAAGGGGCCGCGACCGTTATGATCGATCTTCGGCCATACGCCCCCGTGAGGCGGGCGCGGCCGCTGGTTGGGCCGCAACAATACCTGACGCCGATCGCCGCGCCCAATAGAGCTCGAGAGGAGAAGCTATGAAAAGGCAATACCTGATAGTTGTGGCCGCCGCAGTCGTAATGGCAGCGACCCTGCTAATCGGCACTGCCGGGCAGACAGCCGAAAAGCAGCAGGAGGAGGACCAGCCGCTGCTCGACGCCGTCACCCGCGTAGATGCCGGCCCGCTGCTGCGTAAAATCGCCAAGCTCGAGTCGGAAGTGGTGCTGCTGCGCACCGCCGCCGAGCAACTACTCGAGAAAATGGAGACGATGCAGAAGAGCCTCGCCAAGATGGAGGAAGCCATCGCCACGCTCGAGCAACCCGAAAAGTGGCAGTACCATCTGCTCTACAGCACAAGCAGCACCGCGATAAACAGACTCGGAGAGCAGGGCTGGCAGCTCGTGACCGCGGGGTCCAATAATGCCGGAAACAGCTATCTTGTGTTTCGCAAACCGGCTCCCGAGCCGCCGGAGGAATAAGGACATCGCGCGGCGAACACGCCGCCACTTGCCTCCGTGATTGACCAACAGGACCATTGCACCGGAGCAAATGGAGCTTGGCCAGCAAGACACGCAGCCAACGGACCTATAACCTCGGTATCGACCTCGGCACATCTTCGGTCAAAGCCATCCTTGCCTCGGAAGACGGCTCCGAAACCCGAGCCGCATCCGCACCGTGCAGCATCGACCGCCCTCTCCCCGGCCGAGCTGAGGCCGATCCTGCGCGTTGGTGGGACGCAATCGTTGAAGCGGTCGTTTCGCTCGACATCGCTGCGGCGAATATTCGCGCGATCGGCATCAGCGTGCTCTACCCGGCGCTCATACTATTCGATGACCGAATGCAGCCGATCCGGCCGGCTATACTCTACTGCGACCAGCGGGCGGCCGCCGAGTCGGAAGAGCTGCTCGAACGCTACGGTGAAGCCCGGGCGCGAGCCCTTACCGGAAGCGCATTCCCCGCCGGCACCGCGGCCATCACGTCGCTGATCTGGCTGAACCGGCACGAGCCGCAAAATATCCGGCGTATGGCCCGGCTTGGCCTCGCAAATACATTCGTTGTCCATAAGCTCACGGGCGAGTTCGTCGTCGACTATTCAAATGCCTCACTCTCGGGGCTTTACGACACCGCGAAAAACGAGTGGTCCGAAGAGCTGTGCGAGCAGGGCGAAATCGCGCGCAATGCCCTGCCGCGGGCGTTGCCCGGCGGTTCGGTCGCCGGGCGGCTGTCGGACTCCGCCGCTGAGGAGCTTGGCCTTCCCGCCGGCCTCCCCGTGGCCGCCGGCGCCGGCGACGTGGTGTGCTCCGCGCTCGGTATCGGCATCGCGGAGGAATCGGAGCTCTTCGTAAGCTGCGGAAGCACGAATTGCTTCGCGGGGCTTTCGACCGAGCCGGCTTTCGACAACGGGTTGGTGAATACCTCCTACCTCGATGACCGCACGTGGATCAATATCGGCTCGACGAGCACGTCGGGCGCCGCGATCGATTGGTTCGTCGACAACTATCTCGGCCCGGGCGACTACGAGCGGTTTTTCGCGCTCTGCCAGGCCGCGTCGCCTGGAGCGGGCGGAGTTATATTCCTGCCGTATCTGGCGGGCGAGCGGACGCCGCTCTACGACCCGCGGGCGCGGGCGATGTTTTTCGGAATGACGCTCTCAACCGCTCTGGCCGATACGGCACGCAGCGTGGCGGAGGGCGTGTGCTTTGCCGACCGGCACATAATGGAGACCTTCGAGCGGAACGGCGGGAAGATCGAGCGGATCCTCGCCGCGGGCGGCGGCACGCGAAATGAGTTGATGCGAAGACTTCGCGCCGACATAACGGGCCGCGAGATCGTCTACTCGGGGCTATCGGACGTGTCGGCTCTCGGCGCGGCGCTTCTCGGCGGCATCGCAGGCGGCAGCTACGCCGATTGGCGCGAGGCGGCCGCCATCGCCCGGCGAATCGGCAAATTCACACTCGCCACACCTGATATGGCCGCCCACCGGAGCTACGACAGCTCATATCGCACCTACAAAGAGTTATATCCGCGCGTGAAGGATTTATTCGGCTGAAAACAGGGCCATCTTTTTTTACCTTGTAGTCCATGTTTTCGCCTGCTCGAATACCGGGTGCAGCTCGAGGTGAAAGCCAGGGCGACCCTGAACGAACTCGGTATATCCCACCGGCCCACCCCTTTCAGACACTTCCCGAAAACCGCGGCGTTCCATGCCGATATTATGACTGGATGGAGGGCAACCCCGAATGCCGCAGCAGCTCAGACCGGATCACATTTTCATCATCTTGGCCGTGGCTTGCGCATTGGTTGTTGGGGCCGACGTCGCCGGCGCTCAACCGCCGGGGACGGGTGGGCCGGTGCCCGTGGTGGTCGCGCCGGTCGCGATAGGGGAAATCGATACCTACATATTCGTAACGGGCACAGTTGCGGCCATCGCAGAAGTTACTATCCGCGCTGAGGTGAGCGAGCAGATCATTATGCTCGACGTGGGGGAAGGCGATTCGGTCGAGCTAGGGCAAATCGTCTGCGAGCTCAAGAAGAGGAACCTCCTGATAGCGGGCGAGGAGGCCGGCGCGCGGCTCGCGTCGGCCAGGGCATACCTCGAGCAACTGCGGGCCGGCTCGCGACCGCAGGAAATCGTTATCGAACGGGCGGAAGTCGAAGAGCGCGAGGCGATAGTCGAGAAGTCTCGGCTCAACTGGAAACGACAGGAGCAACTGCTCGAGGAAGACGCAGCGAGCCGGGAGGAGGTGGATAACGCCCGCCTCGACTACCTTGCGGAGAAGGCGCGGTTGGAAAAGGCGATAGCCTCCCTTTCACTCGCGCGAGAGGGGCCGCGCAGAGAAGAGATTGCCCGTGCCGAGGCGGAGGTGCGCCTGCGGCGTGCCGAGGTGGCCCGCGCCGAGGAAGACCTCTCCAGCGCCACGATCGTCTCGCCCATTCCCGGAGCCGTTTCAAAAAAATTCACCGACGAATACGCATGGGTCGATGCCGGCGATCGCGTGCTCAGAGTCATAAACGTGAGCAAGGTAAAGGTGAAGATAGACATCCCCGGCTCGCAGCGGCCACGTGTGAGGATTATGATGCCCGTTGAAGTGACCGCAGACCCGATACCGGACGAGCTGTTTGCCGGCTTACTTGTGCGGATCAACCCGCAGGCGGATCTCAAGACGCGGAACTTTCCCGCAGAGGTGGTGATCGACAACTCCGACTGCCACCTCAGCCCCGGCATGTTTGCCCGAATGAAGATCATCACCGGCAAGCAGGCCGGGGTAACGCTCGTGCCCGCGGATGCCGTCGTAGAGCGCGGGCGCAATTATTTCGTGTTTGTCGTCGAGGACCGCGTTGCCCGGATGGTTCCGATCCGGATCGGCGGAGCAACCCGGACCCACGTGCAAGTCGTGGCGGGGGAGGTCGAACCCGGCGATCTCGTTGTGGTGCGCGGCAACGACCTGCTTCGCGAGAAAACGCCGGTGGTGTTGGTCGATGAGGCGGCGCCCGAAAAGTGAAAATTGTCCAGATCGCCATAACAAGACCGACGCTCGTGACCGTCGGCATGATCCTCGCGATAATTTTCGGACTCATTTCCCTCGCCAGAATTCCCATTCAGCTAACGCCGACCATCGAGAGGCCCGAGATCAGCGTTACCACCGTGTACCCCGGCGCCGCCCCGCCCGAGGTCGAAAGCGAAATAACCGACAAGCTCGAAGATCAGCTCAAGGCCGTGGAGAACCTCCGCGAAATACGCTCCACCTCCGCTGAAAATGTGTCCACCATCAAAATGACATTCGACTGGGGTGTGGATAAAGACCTTGCTTCCATCGACATCCTCAAGCGAATCAACCTCGTGGGCGATCTCCCCTCGGAGGCGGAAGAGCCGATCATTTCGGCCGTTTCAACAGATGAATCTCAGGCGGTTATGTGGGTAGGGCTGCTGGGTGATCTGCCCGTGAACGTCATGCGCGAGATAGCAGACGACCAGATAAAGCCTCGGCTCGAGCGCACCGCAAACGTTGGCTGGGTGCAGCTTTTCGGCGGACAGGAACGCGAGATCAGAGCTGTTATCGACTACAATAAGATGGTCTCGCGCGGGATTTCGGTCGCCCAGCTCAGCCGAGTGCTCGATGCCGAGAACCGAAACGTTAAGGGCGGGCCCATCGACGAGGGGAAGCGGCGCTACACACTCCGGACCATCGGCGAGTTCGGCAGTGTTGAAGACGTCGAGAACGTGATCATCACGAAAGGCCCCGGCGGGCCCATATACGTGCGTGACGTCGCCGAGGTGATAGACACCTACGAGGACCCTGTGCGGATAGTCCGGAGCAAGGGCCGTCCCGTGATCGTTCTCGGCGTCTTCAAGAAGACCGGCACCAACATGCTCGAGGTATCACGGCGGCTGATGGAGGAGATCGCTCGGCTGAGGAACGAGCTCGTGTCGAAGAAAATGCACCTCGAGATTTATTACGACGCAGCGGAATATATTGAAGACTCAATCGCGATGGTCCGGCGCAACCTGATCATCGGGGCCGTGCTCGCCGCGGGCGTACTCGTGTTTTTCCTGCGGAGTTTACGCTCTACGCTCGTTATCGCGATCAGCATCCCCGTCGCGCTTATTACGTCGTTCATCATCCTCAACATTCTCGGACGGAGCATAAACATCATTTCGCTTGCCGGGCTGTCGTTCGCAAGCGGCATGGTGGTCGATAACGCGATCGTGGTGCTCGAGAATATTTTCCGCCACCGCCAGATGGGTAAGAGCGAGCTCAGAGCGGCCTATGATGGCGCCGCCGAGGTTTGGGGGGCCGTGCTGGCCGCCACCCTCACAACGTTGGCTGTTTTCATACCGATTATCTACGTGAGGGAAGAAGCGGGGCAGATATTCAAAGACATTGCCCTCACCATTTCGTCGGCAGTGGGGTTGTCGTTGGTGGTGGCGATAACCGCGGTTCCGATGCTCTCGGCGAGGCTGGTCAAAGAAGCGGGCGCCGCGTCCGGCAAGCGGCGCTTCTTGCGCGGGCTGTGGAGAAAATTGCTGAGCATCGCCCGCTTCGGAGCTCACGTGCAAGATTTCTTTGTGAGCGCGGTAACGTGGTCTACGCAACGGCCCCGGCGCGGCGCAGCCGTGATTCTGGCCATAGCGTGCTTGTTTCTACTGAGCCTTTTGATCGTGCCGCACCCGGAGTACTTGCCCTCGGGCAACCGGAACTTCTTTTTCGGCATCGTGGCTCTACCGCCGACGCTGAATATCGACGGCGCCGAGAAGGTGACCCGCATGATCGAGGAGCGCCTGGCGCAGGTACGCGAGCTGGAAGTTTACTTCACCGTTACGAGTCGGCTGAATATCTTTTTCGGCGGCAAGGCAACAAAGAAGTATGGACTTCGGATGAAAACCATAGTGAGTAGAATTCGCGGCACGCTCCCCGGCATCCCCGGCAAGCGGTTTTTCAACGTGAGCCAGGCCAGCATTTTTCAACGGGGGTTCGTTGCCGGCAAGAACATCCGCATCGATGTGGCGGGCGATGATCTCGACCGTGTGGCGGCATACGCCGAGACCGTTGAAAAAGGCGTGCGGCTGGTCCCGGGCGTGATTTTTCCTCTCAGCAGCCTGTCATTGGGCAACCCCGAGATACGGTTGATTGTCGACCGCGAGCGCGCGGCCGACCTGGGTCTGTCGTCGCGGGAAATCGCCGACGCGATCGAGGCGATATTCGGTGGCCGCCAGCTCGGTACCGAATACCGCGCAGGCGGCAAGGAGTACGACATTATAATTCGCGGTTCCACGAAGCCTATCCGGGGCAGAGACGAACTCAGCCGGGTCATGATCACCGCCGAAGGGGGCAACGTGGACCTGCTGAGTGTTGTGGACGAAGAGCAGGCCTCCGGCCCGACCGAGATCGAGCACACCGAGCTTAATCGCTCGGTGACGATAACCGCCCCCATCGCCGAGGGGGTTGCGTTGGGCGAGGCAATGACCGAGATCGACGCGCGCGTCCTCCAGCCGCTACGAAAGGAAATGCCCCTCACTTACTCCGTTACTATGGCGGGGTCGGCGGATGAACTCACCCTCACGCGGCGGGCGCTCCAGGGCTCGTTCCTACTCGCGCTCATGATCATCTATTTGCTGATGGCCGCGCTGTTCGAATCCTTTTCCTACCCGTTCATCATCCTGCTCAGCGTACCGCTGGCCGCGTCGGGCGCCGTGCTGGGCGTGAGACTGCGAGGGGCATCGCTCGACGTCATAACCATGCTCGGGTTCGTCATCCTCGGCGGCATCGTCGTCAACAACGCAATTCTGCTGGTCAGCCAGGCACTCAACTTCATGCGCGAAGGGATGGGTGGCCGCGAAGCGATCATCGAAAGCACCCGCACCCGCGTGCGGCCGATTTTCATGACCACGATCACGACGGTATCGGGCATGCTGCCGCTGGTAGTTTCCACGGGTGCGGGGACCGAGCTTTACGCCGGGCTGGGCGCCGCAGTGGTCGGCGGATTGGCCGTCTCGTCCATTTTCACCCTCCTGCTCGTGCCTACCGTTTTCGGCCTTGTGGTGGAGGCACAGCAAAAGCTCGGCATGGGCCTCCCGCGCAAGACCGAGATGGAGTGAAAGACGCTTGCCCGGCCCCGCTTCGGAGGCCGATTGCTTTCATTGAAAAAGCCCTGATTTTCAGTTTGATTCCGCCATGAAACCGTGGTAGAATCCTGTGGTCTTGCGTGAGGGTCAATATCGCCGGCCTTGCGAATGATGCGGGCAGGCGTTTTTTGTCGAGTTGGAGTTTTCGATGGCCGATACAGACAACGTTTTTGAAAACGGCTTGCCGGGTGTTGCGATTGCCCGGGCGATAAGGCGCAATATCATTGCCGGCGCCCTTGGCACCGTTTACGCGATGATCGTCATGGGTTTTTTCCGCGCCGGATACGCGAAGGCCCTGGGGCTGGGCAACGTTGGGTTCGGCTTCATGGCGGCCATACCGATGCTGGTGTTTCCGGCGAGGCTGCTGTCGTCGTTCATCGTGGAGCGCATCGGCCGCCGCAAGAAATTCTTCACCGTCACGCTGATGCTCTCGCGCTTGGTGTGGGTTGGGATCCTATGCCTGCCGTTCATGCTCACGGGTGTTTCAAAGTTTCGGTCAACATCGTTCCTTGCGTTCCTGGTGGTTTCCAGCGCGCTGGGAGCTATGTGCGAGCCTGCGTGGTTGTCGTGGATCGGAGATCTTATTCCCGAAAACATGCGGGCGCGATTCTGGTCCAGGAGGTCACTATACCTGAACGTTGCTGGGGTACTTCCAATGGTCGCGCTTGCTCTGGCGAAAGATACCGTATCAGCGGGGGGCAAATTTGAATCTGAGTTCACCGGCTTCGCCGTGGTATTCGGTTTTGCGGTTTTGTTCGGCGTGATTGATCTCATCATTCATTACGGAATCCCCGAGCCGCAAATGGCGGAGCGCAAGCACGAATCCCGGCGCTTGCAGGTGCTGCTGGAGCCGGCGAAAGACCCCAGATTCAGGCCTTTTTTGGTCTTTAACGGCGCATGGACGTTTTCTCTCGCGCTCATGGGGGTATTTGGCTATAAGTACTTCTTTGAGGTGGTGGGCGAGAAAAGCTTTTCTTTCCGTCTCGGGCCGCTCTCCTTGGTCGCAGGGCAGTTCACCGCACTGGGCTTGATCACCACCCTGAGCATCCTTGCGGGTGCTGTAGGGTACTCAATCTGGGGCATGCTTGTTCACCGCTACGGGAACAAGCCGATCCTCCAGCTCTGCAGCCTCGCGACCTGCTTCACGCCTTTGCCCTGGCTTCTTGTGACGCGCGAGCATCCCTTCTTGCCTACGGCGCTTGCGTTTACCCTGGGCGGATTCACTTTTTCCGGTGTGGCCCTCACCCGAATGAACCTGATGTACGGGTTGTCGCCCAGGCAGAACCGATCAATGTACATCGCAATAAACCTGACCGTGATGGGCCTGTGCGGGGCGCTTGCGCCAATCCTCGCCGGCTATTTC
>Ga0180432_10008799_pt1 | contig 12472 bp, 14 predicted proteins | sample SS_ome_10_FD_132414 | JGI IMG/M metagenome (GOLD analysis project Ga0180432, IMG submission 132414) | Hypersaline lake sediment archaeal communities from the Salton Sea, California, USA - SS_1_MS_2 metaG | ecosystem: Environmental > Aquatic > Non-marine Saline and Alkaline > Hypersaline >...
ATATTCCAATTCGTCTCGAAAATCAATCCGCGTTTCATTCCAGTAGAGTAGGCCATTGGCCACAAGCACTTGAGATTGTCAGTAGCGCCTAGATGTTCTCGTAGAATCTTGCAGGCCGCAACTCTGCGCAGGCGTAATCATCGCCCTTCACATGCACCAGGTGCCGCCGTACGTCCACGCACAGGTGACACTTGCCGGTGTAACCGTCGGGCAGCGGCTGGTAGCCGCACCGTTCCCGCGCCCGCTCGAAAAGCCCATACGGCCCGCGTGCGACCAGCACCTCGATCAGCGGCGGATAACGACCAGCCTGAAAGTCAGCCAACAGTTGTGGTAGAGTGTGCCAGTCGCCGACCGTCAAACCGCCACAAAAGCCCGAGATAAAGTTGCCATACAGATCAAAGTGCGAGTGGTGGGCGTAAAGGATCTCCCTGGCGCAGTTGTCGTGTTCAAACGCCGTCTCGGGATGGCGGGGCACCAGGTGCCCCAGCCGGTACCCCGCTCGTCCGCCGGAGATGAGGCCGTAGCCGCCCCACAGGATCTGGCCCGCCCGCTCGGGACCGAACTCCTCCTCGTAGCGCGAAAGCGGCGTGGGGCGCTCCACGTCGAAGCGCTGCACGATCTGGATAAAGTCGGGCAGGTAGACGATGGTCCGGTTGGGTCCGAACACCTTTAGCGCCGCGTGGATGGCGCGCATCGTGCGGATGGGGGGGATGCGCTCGGCGTGGAAGGGAGAGCAACTGATCAGCACCGCCCCCAACCCTGCCTCGCGCAGTGCCCGGAAGCGCTCGACGGCCTCCGCTTCGTCAATACACCAACTGGCGCTGGTCTCGACGTAACACGAGATGCCCAGTTCCGTCGCTATCCGCGCTCCCTCCAGCAAAAGGTCGAAGAACAGGAACGGCTCACCGCCGGTGAGATGCACCTGTGGTGTGCGCGGCCAGACGGTCACCGCCTCCAACGCCTCACGCAGCGTCTCCGCCGACATCGGCTCTTTTTCCCACTGGGGACCGCAGTTGTAAAGGCAATGCTTGCAGCCGCTATGACAGCGGTAGCTCAGAATGATGCCGACGTCTTGAGGAGCAAGTGCGAACATAAGGTCTCCCGCGCAAGGACCAACGCCGCCACACCGGCAGCGCACAGGTACCAGATTTTACCCGCACCGGCGAGCCATGGCAAGCAGCCGATCCGAAGATACTGTTGGCGAATCCCAAAGCGTAGGGGAAGCACGGGTCTGGAGTCCCGAACTTGTTCGGGTTTGCCCCACTGAAGGGCAAAAACGCCCCCCAACAAGACTTCGGCGAGCTCAGTCGAGCCGTTGGGGACTCCCCACACAAGCGGGTTTACCAACAGTACCTCCGGAAGTCTGCTTGGGGGTGTTCCCAAGGGACACGGCACCCTCTTGGAAATCCCATCGCTGGGGGCTATGGTTTGCGCAAAAGGGACATTTCTATATACTAGCGCCACCGTTAGGCCTAGTTGCAGCCGCGGGTTCTTCCGCCAACCGGGGGCCAAGAGGGGATTGGGCGACCCAGCCGGCGCAGGTCGGTCCATGAGGAAACGGAGGCGTGACGTGCAGAAGAGATTCTGGATCGCTGGTGGTATGCTGTTGGTGATGGCAATTCTCATCTCCGTCGTTCTGCGCTCGACCGGCGGTGACGAGCACCCCGCCAGGGTCGTCGCGTGCGTCAACAAGGTTGACGCACACCCGCGCCCGCAGGAGGACTGGCAACCGGCCATCGTGGACATGCAGATCTATACCGGCGGACGGGTGCGCACCGGTGCGGCTTCGTCGGCGCGGTTGGAGCTGCCGCAGGCCGTAGTGCGGCTGGCCGCCGACACGATCTTTACCGTCAAGAAAAGCGTCACGCAGGGGGACAAACTGTTGACGACGCTGTTCTTGGAGGACGGCCGTCTGTGGGCCAACCTGACGGCGGGCCAGCCCCACGAGTTCACCGTCGAGACGGGGAACGCGGTGGCAGCCGTGCGCGACACGCGCCTCAGCGTCTGGGTGACCGAGACCCAGACGCTGGTCTCCGTGGCAGAAGGAACGGTCACGCTGACGGCCCAAGAGCAGAGCGTGGACGTGGTCGCGGGCCAACAGGCCGTCGTGGCGCAGGACCGGCCTCCGTCCTCGCCAGAGCCCATGAGTGACGAGGAGCGGGGTCTGTGGGCGACGCAAGGGGGGATGCCTGAGCTGGCGCCTCCCACTCCCACGCCCACCCCGGAACCCACCTGCGCCCAGCCAGTCTCCAGCCTGGTCAGTTGGTGGTCCGGAGATGGCAATGCGATGGATTTCCAGGGCGGCAATCACGGAACGCTGAAAAATGGCGCTGGTTTTGCATCCGGCCTGGTTGACCAGGCTTTTAGCTTCGATGGTGTGAATGATTGGGTTTGGACACCTGGAACGCACATCGATGGTTTGCAGCAATTGTCAATTGAGGCGTGGGTGAAACTCAATTCATTGCCGTCCCATCGGATCGAGCGTTTTGTGACGCTCACCGGTGAAAAAGCTGTGTTGCGCTACGATGGGCTAAGCGGATCCGATCAACTCCATTTTTACATGATGATTGATGGCAGGTTGCGACACGTCCGCGCCGATGGCGTTCTGCACACCGGCGTGTTTCATCACGTTGCCGGGACCTATGATGGCCGCGTGATGCGGCTGTACCTGGACGGCGTGCAAGTGGGCAGCCTGGCGGTGAGCGGGAAGGTTGGCCGTGGCAGTGACGTTGAATTGAGTTCCTCCTTCTCTGAAACTCTCAACGGTCTGCTGGACGAAGTTGGCATCTACGACCGCGCGCTGTCAGCAGCAGAAATCGGGGAAATTTTTGACGCGTGTAGCGCCAAGTGAGAGGTTGGGCTCGCAGTGGTGAGCGCGTTAGATCAATGTCCCATCGCCAGACCTCGGAAGTCTGGGAGACTTTCGAGGTTTTTTCTCGAGGCAGTTGATGAAAGAAACGCGACTACGCAACCAGGTCAGGCGTCTCCAAAGGCGACTGGAGCTTCTAAACCGACGCAGCTACCGCTATTCGGGGATCCGGTTGGCGATTTTTATCAGCGGCCTGTTGATCAGCGGCGTCGCTTTTTACGTGACCGGCGTGTGGCTGGGCTCGATCAGCCTGGTCGCCATGGGGCTCTTGTTCGGCATCGCGGTCTATACTCATCGCCGGATCGACAGAAGCATCATCCGGCACCGGGCCTGGCTCCAGATCAAGTCGGCGCAAATCGCACGCTTACGCCTGGATTGGAAGCACATCCCAACGACGTTTGGGTATCGACCAGGGTACGATCATCCTTTCGAAGCCGACCTGGACCTCGTCGGCGAGCGATCGCTGTACCGGCTGGTCGACACAGCCGTCTCATACGAAGGCAGCCAACGGCTAAGGGCCTGGTTGACGACGCCCGTCCCCGAGCTGGAGCAGATCGTCCGGCGGCAGCGACTGGTGCGCGAACTCACGCCATTGCGTCTATTCCGCGACAAGCTCATCCTGAACGCCACCGTCGCTGCAGGCACTCAAAAGACGTGGAGCGCCAATCAATTGACGGCGTGGCTCCAACGTCACGCGCCAGAAGCGTCGCTGCGCCCCTGGCTGCTCCTGTCCACGGCTTTGACAGCCCTGAACCTCGTCCTGTTCGTCGCCAACAGACTGGGGCAGGTTCCTCCGGTCTGGCGGATCACGTTTCTGCTGCATCTCGGGCTCGTCCTGGTGAAATCCAGGGCCATAGGTGCGACCTTTGACCAAGCGCTGGCCCTCGAGGACGCGTTACGGCAACTCGGCGCAGTTTTTCGACAACTGGAGACGTTTTCGTACCGGGACGCACCGCACCTGAAAGCGCTGTGTGCGCCGTTCTTTGATGCCCGGCACCGCCCCTCCCAATACCTGACGCGCGTCGCCCGCGTGATAGCCGCTTTGAGTGTGCGCGGGAACCCCGTGTTGTGGTTCATCCTGAACGCGCTGACGCCCTGGGACTTTTATTTCACACAGTGGCTAAACCGGCACAAGATAGACCTGGCCCGGCACGCTCCCGCGTGGATGGACGTGTGGTTTGAGCTTGAGGCATTGAGCTCACTGGCGAATCTCGCTTACCTGAACCCCAGCTATACGTTCCCCAGTTTTCTGGCGGACGAAAACCAAGAGCCGCCTTTTGTGTTTCACGCGCACGGCCTGGGCCATCCGCTCATCCCAGACGAGGAAAAGGTTTGCAACGATTTCACCATCACTGAACTGGGCGAGGTTATGATCATCACCGGCTCGAACATGGCGGGGAAAACCGTCTTTTTAAAGACCGTCGGCGCAAATCTAGCCCTGGCCTACGCGGGTGGACCGGTGAACGCCCGGTCTCTCCAGACGGCGCTATTCAGGCAGTACACCTGCATCAAGGTCAGCGATTCCTTGACCAACGGCATCTCCTACTTTTACGCCGAGGTCAAGCGCCTGACGGCGTTGCTATCAGAACTGGAACGCGACCACTCGTTGCCGCTATTCTTTTACATCGACGAAATCTTTCGCGGCACGAATAACCGCGAGCGTTTCATCGGCAGTCGCGCTTATATTCGCGCATTGGTCGCAAAGCACGGCGCTGGCCTCATTGCGACGCACGACCTGGAGCTGACCAAACTGGCCGACCAGATACCCCAGATCAAGAATCACCACTTTAGAGACGCCTTTGTCGACGGCCGCATGGTGTTTGATTATACGCTGCGTCCCGGCCCTTGTCCGACGACGAACGCGCTGAAAATCATGCGGATGGAGGGCCTCCCTGTCCCGATCGATCCTCCGGACGAGTTCGGCCCCAACTGAGATAAGGCATCAATGCATCAAATGCTCGGCACCTCGACCCCCTGCATCCCCATCATCAGAAAGATCTCCCCGCGGTGATGGATCTCGTGATCGAGTATGTGCCAGAAGACCCAACGCAGTAAGAACGTCTGCTCCCAACGCTCCCGCGTCTCGCTCAGCCAGCGGGCGACGTGTTCATCGAGCAGCCGCTCGGTGATGGCGTGCACCCGCTCCATCTCGTCGAGGATGCTCTGCACGGTGGGCAGGCGCTCCCTGGGATACTCTGGCCACGGCTCGTCCTTCTCCAGCACCACCAGGTTCACCCAGCCGGCCTCGGCGTCGATGATGTGACGGGCCACGTCGCCGATGGTGCGCAAACCTTGCTGAGGGGCAAAGTCGAGTTGCCCCTCGGTCAACCGGCTCAGCGCGTCCACCAGGTCGCGCCGGGCCAGGTGCCAGTAGGGATAAATATCCTTGGCTTTCATTTCACCCTCCCTCCCTGGGTGAGACGTGCGTTCAGAAAAGCCGTTCGGCGCGCTCGATAAAACGGACCAGCCGGGCACGCAGTTCCGCCGGGTCGGCGTCCGGCAGGGTCAGGCGCACACGGTCCGCGCCGTGACACACACTCCACAGCCGCCGCAAGATCAAAAAGGGCCAGCGCGTGGCGATGATATGATCCCACACTGCGAGCCGCTGCTCAAAACCCGCGTCGCCGGCCGGCCGGCGATAGTTGTCGCGCAGCCAGCGACGTTGGGCTTCGCTCAGCCCGGCCAGGGCCGCGTGCCAGCGCAGGTCGCAAAAATCCAGGGCGGGGTCGCCCCATCCGCAGTATTCCCAGTCCACCCAGCGCAAGCGCCCATCTGGACCTTGCACCGTGTTGTCCAGGTTCGCGTCCACGCGGCACAGACCCAGGGCGACGTGCTCACGACCCGCGGTGACAGGGGATGACGCGACGACCCTCGCGCAACCATCCACCAGCCGCGCCAGCCGGTCGCGCAGATCCCGGCCCTCCCCGCCGGTCGTCGCCAGCCACAGCCCGTACGTCCCCAAGAAATCCTCTAGCTCGGCCAGGTAACGCGCAAAATCGAACCAGTGGAACCGGGAATCGGCCAGGTCCGATGCCACGTCGTCCGGTCGCAGCCCGTGCACGTGTTGAAAACTCTCTAACAACGCGGCCAGTTGGCGCGCCGTCAGGGGCAGCGTGAGCGGGGCGCCCGGCAGCCAGCGATAAATGACCGCCGGGAAGGGCGCTATCGCGCAACTTTCGTCCAGCCACAACGGCTGGGGTGCGAGGTCCAGCCCGGCTGCCTGCAAGGTGCGCAGCGCGCCATACTCCTGGGCGGCCCGGCGCCGGCCGTCGGCGACGCACAGCTTGCAGGCGAAACGCGCTCCATCGGTCTCGACCCGGTACAGCGCGTTGTTGGCCCCGCCGGTCACGCGCTGTACCGTCACCGTTCCCCCGTTCCAGGTGTCGGCACCAGCGGCGTGCGCATCAGCGACGAGACGTAGCCAGTTTTCGAACTCGTTCATGCGTGTTCCATGTCCTGGGAAGCGCCGGTCGCCGTTTTGAGCCTCGACCGCAGGCGGGCGACCAGGGCGGCGACCTCGGCCTCGTCGCCGGTTGGTGCGTCGGGCCACTCGTCCACGTGCACGCCCCAGTATTCCCGGGGCGCACCGGGATGGCGGACGATGACGTGGACGTGCAGGTGCGGCACGCGGTCCCCTATCACAAAGGCGTACACGTGCTCGGCGCCCAGTTCCGCCTTGAGCGCGCGGCTCAAGCGGGCCACCATCCCGCCAATGGCCTGGGCTTCCGCGTCCGTCAGGTCACCCAGGCCGGGGGCGTGGCGGCGCGGCTCCACAAAGCACCAGCCCAGATAGACACGCGGCGTTGTGACTGACGTAGATGAGATCATCCTGATAGATCGGCCCGCCCGGCACCGCCTCCTCGCCGCGATGTTTGCGACACACAAAACAATCGCTGTGTTCCGTCAAATCCACTTCTCCTATGCAACTGCTCAGCCAGTGTCATTCTGAGTATCCCAAAGCGCCGTGGGCGCTATTCAGTTAGTAGGACACTGCCCCCAAACCTGTCATTCTGAGTGCAGCGAAGAATCTCGGTTCACAATGCCCAACTTGAATTGAGAACAAGATTCTTCGCTCGCTACTAAGAAACTTGCCCAGTGAGCGTCATTCGAGCGACCGCAGGGAGTCGAGAAATCTCACGTTGTCGAGACTGGAGACCCTTCGACTCCGCTGCGCTCCGCTCCCACTCACGTTGGGACTGTGCGTCCTAATACCGTTCGATGAGCTTGGTGGGTTGGTCCAAGCGCTGGGCCAAGCTCTCACTCCGGCTCGACGATCACGGCTGTGCCGTAGGCCAGCACCTCGGTCATGTTTTCGGCCAGTTCGGTGGCATCGTAGCGGATGCCGATGATCGCGTTGGCGCCCATCTCCTGGGCGTGCTCCAACATCAGGTCAAAGGCCTCACCACGCGTCTCCTCACACAGGCTAACGTACTCGTGGATTTTGCCCCCGGCCAGGGTGCGCAGGCTCGCCGCTATCTGGCCGCCCAGGCCGCGAGAGCGCACGGTGACACCGCGCACCACGCCCAGGTGACGCACGACGCGATAACCGGTCACGTTAAACGTGGTGGAAGTCAGAATCCCGTCCATAAGAACCTCCTTGAGATATAGAACCGCCCCCCGCCGCCGCCCGTCCTACCACCATCAGCGTCAAGTCGTCGGACTGGGGCGCGTCGCCGACGAAGGCCTGTACCGCGGCGCGAATGCGACGCAGGATCGCGCGCACAGAGGCGCCATCCTGGCGGGTGATTTCAGCTAGCAGGCGCTGCTCACCAAACTCCTCTAATGCCTGGTCGTGAGCTTCGGTGACGCCATCGGTGTACAGCACCAGATAGTCGCCGGGGTCAAAGTGGGCGCGCGCGCTGTCCAGTTGAATACCCGGCAGGATGCCCAGCACCGTCCCGACCGTTCGCAGTGGCATAGGGGTGGTGCCCGGCCCGTCCCCATTGCAGCGACACAGATAAGGTTGAGACGGGGGACCTACGGCTTGCGGCCCACTACCAGACGGATGCTGTTAAAAGCGCCAAACTCCCGCCGCTCGACGACTTGCAGCCCGGCCTGGTGCATCAACGCGGCCTCATCCCGCATAAAGTCGCCCCCCAACTCCCACAACCGGGCCAGGGCCGCGCCCATCGCGTTGCGGTCAGCCGGATAACCCGCGTCCACCAGGGCCAGCACGCCCGCTGGGCGTAACACGCGCGTCATCTCACGCATCGCGGCCGGGCCATCGGGGATAGCGCTGAAAGCAAAGGTGAGGGTAACCCCATCCAGGCTTTCCGCCGCCAAGGGCAGACACGTGACGTCGCCCCGCACCAGACGGACCGGCCGGTGGGCGCGGCGTAGACGGCGCTGCGCCTCCCGCAGCATGCCCGGCGAAAGGTCCAGGCCCGCGGCCAGCGCGTAACGCCCGGCCAGCTTTTCCAACAGCAGGCCAGGTCCCGGCCCGATCTCGAGGATTGCGCCGGTACGGGGCAGCCAGGGCAGCACCTGTTCGGTGTAACCCCGCCAGACCGGGAGCAACCGCTGCGCAGTGGCATAGATGGGCGACAGCCAGTCGTAGAAGCGTTGATAGCTAAAGAGCTTGCCCATTCACCAGCGCTCGTAACGCACGAGCTCGGACAACGGTTTGCGCTTCTTGGCATTGGGCTGGTCCGCCGGGTAGCCTAATGGCGTAAAGACGACCGGCTCCACGCCCTCGGGCAGACCCAAAACCTCACGCGCCGCCGCCGGGTTAAAGGCAGCGATCCAGCACGTGCCCAGCCCCAAATCCGCGGCGGCCAGGACGATGTGATCCATGACGATGGCCGCATCCACGTCGGTATGGCGCTTGCCGTCATCCCTGCGCACCCAGCCCTGGTCGAGGACCGCGCAGACACACAGGACCAACGGCGCTTGGGTGAACCACTCTTTGCCATAGATGCGCCCCAACTCGGCTTCACGGCCCGCCGTGTGGATCACGATGACCTGGAACGGCTGCCGATTGGCAGCGGTTGGCGCCAGGCGCGCCGCTTCGAGCACCTGGGCCAGCTTGCCGTCCTCGACCGGATCGGGCTTGTAAGCCCGCACGCTATAACGTCGCTGAATCAGTTCTGAGAAATCCATCGTTCGTCTCCTTTTCGGGCAATGGGTGTGCTTTGAGCGTTGGGGTGATGCGCCGCGAAGCAAGCGCCTAGAGAAACGGCATCACGGATCACTCCCTGGCTGTGCACCACAGACTGTGGGAACCGTGGCGCTGTGTCCGAGACAGTCCAGCGGCTGCCGGGCCAGGACACCCCCGCGTCGCGCAAACGGTCACTTTCAAAACTGGTTGGATTATACACAAAGGCGCGATGGGCCGCAATTGCGTCCGCCGCGAATCGTAGGGCCATCGCATCTTGATCCTCAATCCTGGACATTTGCGGAGCGAACGGCTCGTCAGAAGGCAGCACGTGGGCGTGCCTCACGCTTCATCTTGGATGGTGGTTTACTTTTACCCCGTCAGGCTGTGGTTTTCTCTGGTAGAGAAACTGTAATATAATGTGTGCACAAACACAAAACGCGGGCGAGGGAAATATGAGCGATTCTCCGGTAGCGACTCAAATGCAATGCCAGCAATGTGGGGCGGTGTTGCCCGTGGAAACAGGCACGCAATTCGTGACGTGTGCTTACTGCGGCACGACGAATTACGTGGACAAGACGCGCGCCGTCTTTCACTACGCCGTGCGGGTGACGGTGCACGAAAGTGATGCGCTGTCCGCGCTGCGACGCTGGATGGCGGGCAACGCGACGGTCAAGGACCTGGACAAGAAGGCGCACATCGCGCCGCTGACCTTTCAGTACTTTCCGATGTGGATGGTCCACGTCCTCGAAGGGGAGCGGGAGCGGATTCTATTCAAGCCAGCGGCGGCCCTTTCGGTGAGCGAACTGGGGCGCATCAACGTGCCCGCGGCCGACCTGGAGCCGTACGACCACCAATTGGATGCATCAGCCGTCCCCCCGACGGTGCCCTACGAGACCATGCGCCAGTGGCTGGCCGATGACCAAGGCCTACAAGCTGACGCCATCCGCGAGGTCTCGTTGGTCCACCTGCCCATCTACGTGGGCAAGTATGCCTATGACGGCCGCCACTATACAGCCCTCGTAGACGCCGCGACCAGCAAGGTGTTCGCCAACATCTACCCCTCCAAGCAGGAAATCCCTTACGTCACCCTGGGCGCGGTCGCTTTTGTGGCTTACTTTGGCGCGGCGTTGATCCCGCTGGTGGGTCATTTGGCCGGTGGGGGGGCGGGTCTGACCGCGGGCATGGCCATTTACTGTATGGTCGCGATCCTGCTGGCAATACCTATTCTTATCTCGGCCGTCGTCGTTTCTGCCAAGGTGTAAAGGGAAAGTCAAATATGGACACCGAACAAACACAAGGTTTGAACTGCCCCAGTTGCGGCGGCGTGGTACCCGTGCCCGAGGGCGTGCGCATTGTGCAATGCCCGTTTTGTGAACAACGGTCGCTGGTGCAGGGGGAGCGCGGCGTGCGCCGCTGGCAGGTATCGCGCAAGGTCGATCGGTCCCAAGCCCACCAAGCGGTCAAGGGGTTTCTCACCGGGTTTAAAAAGGCCTCGGACCTGAAAAAACGGGCAGAAATCCGCGAACTTTTCCCGGTGTACCTGCCATACTGGCGTGTGTCCGCTTTTGTGGCCGGCTGGATGTTTGGCCGGGTACGGGCGGGCGAGGATCGCACCAAACCCGTGGAAGTTGAGGTTGTGGAGCATATGCACTGGAACGACGCGGCCGTAGACGTGTCCGAGTTCGGCGTTCATCACGTCTCCCTCTCCAAGCAGAACCTGGAACCCTACGACATGGAGGGGCTGCAGCGGGAAGCGATGGTCTTTGAACCGTCAGAATCGCGGACGGAGGCCCTGGCCGAGGCCGAAAAGCACTTTATCCATCGTGGCCGCCGCAAAAAGAAATTAAAACAAAGATTTTTCGAGAAATTCCACCTGTTGCGGACCCAGCTTTCGCTCGTCCATTATCCGTTGTGGGTCGCGCGCTACGAATATCGTAACCGCAACTACCAGGTAGTGGTGGACGGGGTGAAAGGACGGGTCCTGTATGGCAAAGCGCCCGGCAACGTCCTCTACCGGGCAGCCGCCCTGGTGGCGGGCATGGCGTTGGGCAACCTGGTGCTGGTCAACGGCACGCTGCTGGCCGCGCTGGCGCTGTCCAAAGACGTCGATGATGAGGGCTTGGCGCTGCTGCTGATTCCCCTGGGGATCGGTATTGGCTTGATCGCGGCCGGCTATCGCGCCTTTCGTTACGGTGAGGAGGTAGAGGAGCTTCAAAAGGAAGCCAAAAAGGCGACGCTGTCAACAGGCGAGGCATCCGGCAGTCGTTGGACAACCGGGCTGAAAATCGTGGAAGAGTTATCGGAGTGGGTCGAATGAAACTGCTGGCTCTGCGCTGTCCCGTTTGTAACCAACCCCTGGCGCCGGAGAACGAACACATCGTCTTCGCCTGTAGCCATTGCCACGCGGCGGTGCACATCGGTGACGATGGCCTGACGCCGATGGACCTGCATTATGCAACACCAGCGGCCGGAGCAACGGTGACCCGCTGGCTGCCGTATTGGGTTTTTCACGGCCGGGTGCACATCACCCAGCGGGACACCCAGGGCCGCGGCTCCAGCGAGGGGGCGTCAACGCAATTCTGGGGGGGGCCGCGCCGCCTGTACGTGCCCGCCTGGGAGTTGTCGCTCAAGGTTGCCCAACAGATGGGCAGCGCCATGATTCAGCGCCAGCCCCTCCCCCAGCCGTTGCCCCAACCGGCTGGAGGTCGCCTGCTGCCGGTCACCTTGACGGCCGACGACGCGCGCAAGATGCTAGAGTTCATCGTGCTGGCGATTGAAGCGCGGCGCAAGGATTGGTTGAAAAGGCTAGAGTTCCACCTGGAACTGGAGCCGCCGGCTCTGTGGGCCTTTCCATCTGACGACAAGGGGCCTGTGGCACTCGGCTGAGCAGCCTGGTTCGTAGTCGGCGCTTCAGCGCGCCATTCCGGCGCTGAAGCGCCGACTACGAACGAGAGATTTACTCAGCTCGTCAAAAAACTGATGTAACTCCAACGAAAATCAAACGTGAAACTAACGCATTTTTGATATAGTTCTAAGCACCATGATATCGCCGCTGGATCTTGATAGGAGCCAGCTTGAGAAACTGGATAAAGAAACCAAGTGATCCTGAACAACATTCCATTCGAACCAGACCTTGATCAACTGCTGAAGCGGCTGCGCATCAAAGCGGGCAGCCGTCGCGTCGATGACCTCGAACGCATGGTCGGTGATGCCCAGGCCATCGCCAAACCCAAGGCGCTCTACAAAGTTTCCTTTATCGAGTCCCGGGGGGACGATTACGTCGTCGTGGATGGCGTGACGTTCAAAAGCCGTGTGCTTTGCGTCAACCTGGCGCCAGTCCATCGCGTGTTCCCCTACGTCGCCACGTGCGGGGTGGAATTGGAGCGTTGGGCGAGTTCAATAGACGACCTGCTGCAGAACTTTTGGGCCGACACCATCAGTGAGATGGCCCTGCGCTCGGCAACCGAGGCGTTACACGTGCACCTGGACGAGCGTTATCGCCCCGG
>Ga0180432_10008801_pt1 | contig 12471 bp, 8 predicted proteins | sample SS_ome_10_FD_132414 | JGI IMG/M metagenome (GOLD analysis project Ga0180432, IMG submission 132414) | Hypersaline lake sediment archaeal communities from the Salton Sea, California, USA - SS_1_MS_2 metaG | ecosystem: Environmental > Aquatic > Non-marine Saline and Alkaline > Hypersaline >...
TCCGCGATCACCACGATCATGGACTTCGAGGATTCGGTGGCCGCCGTGGACGCCGACGACAAGATTCTGGGTTACCGCAACTGGCTCGGGCTCAATAAGGGTGACCTCGCCGAGGAGGTCACCAAGGGTGAGGCCACTTTCACGAGGGTCCTCAATGCCGACCGCAGCTACACCGCCGCCCGAGCGGATCTCGACGAGGGCACTGCCGGCGATTCGCAGCTCACCCTTCCCGGCCGCAGCCTGCTGTTCGTCCGCAACGTCGGACATCTGATGACCAATGACGCCATCATCGATGCTGATGGCAACGAGGTGTTCGAGGGTATTCAGGACGCCTTGTTCACCGGCCTGATCGCGCTGCACGGGCTCGACGGTCAGAACAGCCGGGCCGGCTCGATCTACATCGTCAAACCCAAAATGCACGGCCCGGACGAGGTGGCGTTCACCTGTGAGTTGTTCAGCCGGGTCGAGGACGTCCTGGGCCTGCCACCCAACACCATCAAGGTCGGGATCATGGATGAGGAACGCCGAACCACGCTGAACCTCAAGGCCTGCGTGAAGGCCGCCGCCGAGCGGGTGGTCTTCATCAACACCGGCTTCCTGGATCGCACCGGCGACGAGATCCACACCTCGATGGAAGCCGGCCCGATGATCCGCAAGGGCGCGATGAAGACCCAGCCCTGGATTCTGGCCTACGAGGACCAGAACGTCGACGTCGGACTGGCCACCGGGTTCTCCGGACGTGCCCAGATCGGCAAAGGCATGTGGGCGATGACCGATCTGATGGCCGATATGGTGAAGCAGAAGATCGGCCAACCCCGGGCCGGCGCCACCACCGCCTGGGTGCCCTCACCCACGGCCGCCACCTTGCACGCGATGCACTACCACTACGTGGATGTCTATGCGGTGCACCGGGAACTGGCCGGAGAGACCCGCACCAGCATCAGCGAGCTGCTCACCATCCCCCTGGCGGGCGAACTGGCATGGTCGCCCGATGAGATCCACGAGGAAGTGGACAACAACTGTCAGTCGATCCTCGGCTATGTGGTGCGCTGGATCGACTCGGGCGTGGGGTGCTCCAAAGTGCCCGATATCCACAACATCGCGTTGATGGAGGACCGCGCAACGCTGCGTATCTCCAGCCAGCTTCTGGCCAACTGGCTGCGGCACGGCGTGATCACCGAAGACGATGTGAAGGCCAGTCTGCGCCGGATGGCGGCCGTGGTTGATGAGCAGAACGCCGCAGACCCCGGCTACCACCCGATGGCGCCGGACCCTGAGGGCAGTATCGCGTTCCAGGCCGCCGAGGAACTCATTCTGTCCGGCGCCGCACAGCCCAGCGGTTACACCGAGCCGATCCTGCACCGGCGGCGCCGCGAATACAAGGCCAGCCTGGGACTCTGAGGTATGGGCAGGCACAGCATCCCCGATCCCGGGGACCCCCGAGCCGGGCCGGCACGGCCTGGTGACGGTGACCAGTCAAGCGACGGCGGCCAATCGGGCGAGGACGGCCGGCGCGGCCGCAGACGTCGGACCGGCGGCCCACGCCGGGGCGTCAGCGTCGGGGTGATCACCGCCCTGGTCACCGTCGTCGCGCTGGTCGGGGTGGTGATCCTGTGGCAATTCCTCGGCGACGTACTGTCCCGGCGGTCGTCGGACGCTGCGCGTTCCTGCCTGGACGGAACCGCCAACGTCGCCGTCGTTGCTGATCCGTCGATCGCCGAGACCATCAGCTCGTTCTCGGAGGATTTCAACCGCCAAGCCACCCCGGTGGGCGATACCTGCGTCAATGTCACTGTGAAACAAGCTGATTCGGAGGCAGTTATCGGTGGCTTGACCGCCAACTGGCCTGCCGAGCTCGGCGAGCGTCCCGCGTTGTGGATCCCGGCGAGTTCGGTTCAGTCGGCCCGGCTGCAATCCTCGGCCGGTAAACAAGCGATCAGTGACGATCGTTCACTGGTGAGCACTCCGGTGGTACTTGCGGTGCGCCCGCAGCTCAAGAATGCACTCGCCCAGGACAGTTGGGCGGCATTGCCCGCACTGCAGACCGATCAGACCGCACTGGATGCCCGAGAACTGCCCGGATGGGGTTCACTGCGGCTGGCACTGCCGACCGGGGGCGACGCCGACGCCGCCTACCTCGCCGCCGAGGCCGTCGCCTCCGCATCGGTTCCCCCTGATGCGCCTCCGACTGACGGGCTCGGCGCGGTCCGCACTCTGCTGGCCGGCCAGCCGAGGCTCGCCGACACGACGATGACCGAGGCATGGAACGTCCTGACCGGCTCGCGCGATGACGCCACCGCACCGGTTCATGCGGTGGTCATGACCGAGCAGCAATTGTTCGCCCGCTCCGCTGAGCTGCCCGAAGAAGCCGGCGCCGTCGTGTCCTGGATCCCCTCCGGACCGGTCGCCCTGGCGGACTACCCCACCGCTCTGCTGTCCGGGCCGTGGCTCGTCGACGAGCAGGTTGCGGCAGCGAGCGAGTTCGCCCGGTTCATCCGCAAACCCGACCAGATCAACGAACTCGTCGATCTCGGGTTCCGCGCCGAAGGTGCCACCGCCAAGGGCAACGATGTCGTTGGCTTCCCGGACTTGGACGCGCCGCTGCCGGTTGGCGATGACACGTTGCGTTCGGCAATCGCCGGCGCGATCGCCCCGGCCTCCGGCGCGGCGACCACCGTGATGCTCAACCAGAACCTCGCCGGCGTGGCCGACGCGCTGAGCAATCGGATTGCGGCGCTGCCGCCCAACGCAGTGGTCGGATTGTGGACCTTCAACGGCGTCGAGGGGAGTGCCCCGGTGCCTACCGGCCCACTCGGCGACCAGCTGGCCGACCAGACCCGGTCAGCCGCGCTGACCGGTGTGCTGGACGGGCTCACGCCGGTCGACGGTGGCGCGGTGTCGTTCACCACGCTTCGCCTGGCGTACAGCGAAGCCGTCGCTGATTACCTTCCGGGACAGCCGAATTCGGTCCTCGTCATCACGTCCGGCCCGCACACCGACCGGACGCTCGACGGCCCCGGTCTGCAGGATTTCGTCACCACCGCTTTCGACCCCGGACGGCCGGTGGCGATCAACGTCATCGATATCGGTGCGGACCCGGACCGGCCCACCTGGGAGGCGGTGGCCCAGGCCACCGGCGGCAGTTATCAGGCCGTCCCAGATCCGGACTCCCCAGACCTGACCGCAGCGATCACCCGACTGCTCGGCTGAACGACTGCAGTCCGGCGCCGACGACAGTCAGGCGAATGCTTCCACCGGGGGGCAGGAGCACACCAGGTTTCGGTCACCGTAGGCACCGTCGACCCGTCGCACCGCCGGCCACACCTTCGGCCGGAAGGCCTTGCCCAGCGGGTAGGCCGCCTGTTCACGGCTGTACGGGTGCCGCCAATCGGCGACCAGCAGACATGCGGCGGTATGCGGGGCGTTCCGCAGCGGGTTGTCGTCAGCGGGCCACTGGCCGGCGCCCACCGTGTCGATCTCGGCCCGAATCGCGATCATCGCCTCGCAGAACGCGTCCACCTCGGTCAGGCTCTCACTTTCGGTGGGTTCCACCATCAGGGTGCCGGCCACCGGGAAGCTCATGGTGGGGGCATGGAAACCGTAATCCGCCAACCGCTTGGCCACATCGTCCACGGTCACGCCGGTCGCCTTGGTGATGGGCCGCAGGTCGAGGATGCACTCATGGGCCACCATGCCGTTCTCGCCGGTGTACAGCACCGGGTAGTACTCGTCGAGACGGCGGGCGATGTAGTTGGCCGACGCGATCGCGGCCAGCGAGGCGGTACGAAGTCCGGTCGCACCCATCATCCGAATGTATGCCCAGGTGATCGGAAGGATGGATGCGGAACCGTAGGGCGCCGACGACACCGGCACGCCGGGCGGAAGCTCCGGCGCCAACGGGTGCCCGGGCAGATACCCGGCAAGATGGCTGCGGACCGCCACCGGACCAACCCCGGGCCCGCCACCGCCGTGCGGAATGCAGAACGTCTTGTGCAGGTTCAGGTGGCTGACGTCGCCGCCGAATTTTCCGGGCCGCGCCAGAGCCACCAGGGCATTGAGGTTGGCGCCGTCAACATAGACCTGCCCACCGGCGTCGTGGACGGCGGCGCAGATATCGGCGATGTCATGTTCGTAGACACCGTGAGTCGACGGATAGGTGATCATCAGCGCCGCCAGCTTGTCGGCATGCTCGCGAACCTTGACCCGAAGCTCGTCGAGATCGACGTCGCCGTTCGCCCGGCAGCCGACCACCACCACCCGCATACCGACCATCGCGGCCGAGGCGGCGTTGGTGCCGTGCGCGCTGGACGGGATCAGGCAGACGTCGCGGTGGGCCTCCCCCCGCTCAGCGTGATATCTCCTGATCGCGAGCAGCCCGGCGAATTCGCCCTGGGAACCGGCATTGGGCTGCAATGAGATCGCGTCATATCCGGTGATACCGGTAAGCCACTGGTGCAGATCGGTGATCAGCCGCCGCAGACCGGTCGCATCATCGGGCGGGGCGAACGGATGCTGGCGGCCGAACTCGGGCCAGGTGACCGACTCCATCTCGGCGGCGGAATTGAGCTTCATGGTGCACGATCCCAGCGGGATCATGCTGCGATCCAGCGCGATGTCCTTATCGGAGAGCTCACGCAGGTACCGCATCATCGCGGTCTCGGTGCGGTACCGGACGAAGGCCGGGTGGGTGAGGAAGTCTCCCGTGCGCGAGTCGATCTCCGGCCCGTTGAAGTGATCCACCGATTCAGCGCCGAACACCTCGAGGAGCAGCGCGATATGGTCGCCGGTGGTGGCCTCGTCACAGGAAACCGACACATGATCTGGGTCGGGCCGCCAGATGTTGATCCCGAGCTGCCGCGCCGCAGCCTGGATTTCCGCCGCCCGACCCGGCACGCGCACCAGCACGGTATCGAAGAAGGTGTCATGCACCGGCGCGATTCCGGCGGCACTGAGTCCGCCCGCCAGCGACCGGGCGTGGCCGTGGACCCGGCGGGCAATCGCCTTGAGCCCGTCGGCGCCGTGGTAGCTGGCGTACATGGCGGCCATCACCGCCAGCAGCACCTGGGCGGTGCAGATGTTGGAGGTCGCCTTATCCCGACGGATGTGCTGCTCACGGGTCTGCAGAGATAACCGGAACGCCGGCGATCCATCTGCGTCCACGGACACCCCGACAAGTCGGCCGGGCAATTGGCGGGCGTGGTTGGCGTGTACCGCGAGGTATCCGGCGTGCGGACCACCGAATCCCATCGGGACGCCGAACCGCTGAGAGGTACCGAATGCCACATCGGCGCCCATCTCGCCGGGCGGAGCGATCAGCGTCAGCGCGAGCAGGTCGGCGCCGAGGGCGACCAGGGCGCCGCGCTCATGTGCCTGCTCGGCGAGTTCGGACCAGTCGCTGACCCGGCCGCTGGCTCCCGGCGTTTGAGCTATCACCCCGAAGAACTCCCCGTCGGGTAGGCCGTGGCGAAGATCAGCGGTGACGATCTCGATACCCAACGGCTCAGCTCGGGTGGCCAGCACCGCCGCGGTTGCCGTGAACAGGTCGGTATCGATGGCCACCCGGTTCGCCGATCCGCGGCTGGCCCGGTACATCAGGGTCATGGCCTCAGCGGCCGCGGTGCTCTCATCGAGCATCGAGGCGTTGGCGATGTCCAGCGCGGTCAGATCCGAGATCATGGTCTGGAAGTTCAACAGCGCCTCCAGCCGGCCCTGGCTGATCTCCGGCTGGTACGGGGTGTACGCGGTGTACCAGGCCGGGTTCTCCATGATGTTGCGCAGCAGCACCGGCGGGGTGAGTGTGTCGTAAAAACCCTGTCCGATCATCGACACCGCGACGGTATTGGCGTCGGCGAGCTCCCTCAGTTCGGCGAGGGCCTGATGTTCGGTGGCCGGCGGGGGCAGGGTCTGCAGGCCGGGGGCGAGGCCCTCATCGGTCAGTGCGTCGAGGATCCCGGGCGGCAACGCTTTCGCCGCCAGCTCGTCGAGAGATCCAACGCCGATGACCCCGAGCATGACCTGCAGGGCATCATCATCCGGCCCGATATGGCGGGCGGCGAAGTGAGATTCGGTTTGGGCGGACACTCAGCGCTCCTGACTCGGCTGTGGCGTCCTCTCCCTCTGTCGTGGGTGCCTGAGAGATTCGGCGCGGGAGCGCCTTTCCCCATGGGCGGGTGACAGCGGTCACCACTTTCCAGAGGCGTCGTGTCCACGTACGGTCCGGGTGCCTGAGAGGTTGACGGAGAGGTGTTGCTCCTTCGGCGTCCGTGGCTGGATGCCACGAAACTCTCCCGTGCGCGGTCGATGCAGGATCGAGTCTAACTGTGAGCCGACACAAAGTCGCCTCAGCGGGCCGCGCCGCGTGTGGAACGGAAGGGCCGGATCAGCCGATCTTGCGGTCCCGGGACTTTCGTCGTGAGGCAAGTTCGTCCTCGGGCGCGGCAATCGATTCCCCGCCGTCGGCGCGCTCGCCGGGGAAGTCGGCGATGGCTCCGGTGAGCTCGCGCATCGCGCCGCTCACGGCGATGCCGAAGACCCCCTGCCCGCCCTGGAGGAGGTCGACGACCTCTTCGGCCGAAGTGCACTCGTAGACGGTGGTGCCGTCGGAGAACAGGGTGATGTTGGCAAGATCCTGCACGCCGCGCTGCCGCAGGTGGTCGACCGCGACCCGGATGTTGTGCAGTGATATCCCGGTGTCGAGCAGCCGCTTGACGATTTTCAGGACCAGGATGTCCTTGAACGAGTACAGCCGCTGGCTCCCGGAGCCGGCCGCGCCGCGAATGGACGGCACGACCAGGGAGGTGCGCGCCCAGTAGTCGAGTTGGCGGTAGGTGATCCCGGCGATCTGGCAGGCGCTGGGGCCACGGTAACCGACCAGTTCGTCGGGGACCGAGTCGTCCGGGAACAGACCGCCCTGGACGGGTGCGCCCACCGGGGCTACTGCTGGGGGCATATCTTCGTAACGGCCGCTGGGGACAGCCAGATCGAGCTGTTCCTGACGTGGCTCGTCACTCACGATGTGTCCTCTCGCCGTTCCAACCCGCCGACCGCTCCGCGCATACAAGCCCACTGAGCATACGCCTCGTCGGCCGGCAGTCATGGCTGTGCCACAACCCAAGTCGCCATCGAAGTATGGCCGCCGCGGGAGCGCCTCCCGCGCATCCGGTTGGCGTGTCGGTACAGGCATGACCCAGATGAGACGCATCCGTAATCTGGGCGGCCCGGACCGGCGTGAGACAGCCGTTCAGGATGCTTTGAAATCGTCCGGCGAGATGGTGTCGAGGAACTCCTTGAACTTCTCCACCTCGTCCTCGCGGGCCGCGCCGCCGGATTCCTCATCACCGTCATCGGGCATCAGCAGGCCGGCCTCGTCGAGGACGGCATCTTCGACATAGATGGGCACACCCACCCGCAGCGCTATGGCAACAGAGTCCGACGGGCGTGCCGACACCCGCACGCCCTTGTCGAAGATCAGGTCGGCGTAGAAGGTGCCCTCCTGCAGGTCGACGATGCGCACTTCCGTGAGGGAATGCCCGAGGGCAGCAATGACATCGCGGAACAGGTCGTGGGTCAGCGGGCGAGCAGGCTCCACGCCCTGCTGTTCGAGGATGATCGCGTTCGCCTCGTTCGGCCCGATCCAAATCGGCAGGTAGCGGTCGCCACCTTCTTCACGCAGCATCAACACCGGTTGATTGGCGGGCTGCTCGACACGAATCCCGACCACTCGAACCTCGGCCATACGCGTCCTCCGCCCATTCCTCCGCAGTCTCGGAGAAGTCTAGTCCTCAGCGATCCAGAACGTCGCGCACCGCGGACTTGATCAGCGAGGTGTGCAAGGTGATGACGAGCGTGGCCACTTCGCGGGCCAGATCGTCGGCGCGATCGCGGGCCCCGGTCCGGCCCGCCTTGCCCACCGGACCGGCGATCTGCGCAACGAGGTCGGACTGTCGGTCGGCGGCCGACCGGAACGCACGCAGATGACGCGGTTCCATGCCGTACTCGGCCAGCGCCGCCGCACACTGCGCGATCACCACCGAGTGTTCGTCGAACAATCCGCCCGGGCCGGTCGTGATGATTCCCGCGCGGCACAGCGCGGCGATCAGATCCTCCCGCACCCCGGACCTCGCCAGCAGGTCCTCGCGGCTGAGCCGGACCTGTGCGGTCCGCCCGATGCCGCCATCGCGATCCGCGCCGGCACCGGCGTCGTCGGTGACCAGCCTCGGGACCGGGTACGGCGAGCTCTGTTCGGGCAGTTCCCCGTCCGGCTGGGCATCGAGCTGAGCCTTGATGACCTTCAGCGGCAGATACTGGTCACGCTGCGCGGTCAGGATGAAGCGCAGCCGGGTGCAGTCGTAGGCGGTGAACCGCCGATATCCCGACGGACTGCGGTCGGGTGTGACCAGACCCTCCGATTCGAGGAACCGGATCTTGGAGATCGTCACGTCCGGAAAGTCCGGCCGCAGCAGGTCAAGTACTGCTCCGATCGACATCCCGGCCGGCGCGGGACTATCGGGGGCGGTCACTGGCCGTCGGCACCGCCTTGACTCCCCGCCGACCGAGGTCCGGTCAGAAATACCAGCCGGAACTTGCCGATCTGTACCTCATCGCCGTTGGCCAGGGTGGCCGAGTCCACCGGCTCGCGATTGACATAGGTGCCGTTGAGGCTCCCCACGTCGACGACCTGGAAGTCGTCGCCGTCGAGGCGGAACTCCGCGTGTCGGCGACTGACGGTGACATCGTCGAGGAAGATGTCGGAGTCGGGGTGCCGACCCGCCGCGGTGGTCGGCTGGTCGAGCAGGAAGCGGGAGCCGGCGTTCGGACCGCGTTTGACCACGAGCAAAGCCGACCCCACCGGAAGTCCCTCGACCCCGGACACCGCGGTCTCACCGGCGGGGCTGGCGGGAGCGTCCAGGTCGTTGAGGAAATCGGAACGGAAGACCGATGTCGTCTCCACGGTGACCTCATCAGAGATCTCGTCGGCTCCCGGTCGCCGGTCCTGCTCCGTCACCCGATGCTCCTCACTGACCGCCGTTTCCGGCACGTCATCGTTTCGTTCGACCGTACCGCTGCGCGGGGGTCGGCGTACCTCATTCTCCTTGGGATCGCCCGTTCGGCAGGCACCCTAACAATGAAACTCCCCGCCCGGATGAGTTAGGGCCGAACCCGCACGGGCGAACCGAAGTGCCCCGAACCGTCAGGACAGGGTCCCTCGGTAGGCATCCGCGTCCAACAGGGCGCCGAGGCCCTGCTCGAGGGTATCGGCGTCGGCCCGCAACTCCAACAGCCAGCCCTGCCCGTAGGGGTCGGAGTTGATCAGCTGCGGGCTCCCGGCCAGCTCGGCATTGACGGCGACCACCGTCGCCGACATCGGCGCGTACAGGTCTGAGACCGACTTGGTGGACTCCACCTCTCCGAACGAGTCGCCGGCGCTGACCTCGGCTCCGACCTCGGGCAGCTGCACATAGACGACGTCACCGAGTGAGGACTGCGCGAAGTCGGTGATACCCACCCGCACGGTGTCCGGGCCGGTGCGGTGGATCCACTCATGCTCGGCGGTGTAGCGCAGGTCGGCGGGGATGTCGCTCACGGTGCTCCTCATTCGGTTGGGGGCCTGGTACGCGGTCTTGTGTGCGGCGGGGCCGCACACCTGACGGGACAGAGCGTAGGGGCGCGGTTTCGGTTGCCGCAAGACGACCCTCCGCGCCCCCGCACCGGGCCGCGGCCGCCCCGTTGCCTGCCCGGCCCGGACCCGGATATCTCGCGGCAGGGCGGATCACCGCAGGGCCTCACGATGCACCCGCGGGAGCTCACGCACCACCAGGCGGACCTGCAGCAGGTAGAGAACCGCCGACCACAGATACATTCCGGTACCCCAGATCACGAACGCCCAGCCGCACGCCCCCACCGCGTGACCGAAGCCGGAGTCCCACTGGCCCAGCAGAATCAGCGGGAAACCGGACATCAACGCGAAAGTGGCGGCTTTGCCGATGTAAGTCACCGGCAGGGCCGTCACACCCCGGCTGCGCAGTATCGGAAGGGCGGCGGCCAAGACGATGTCGCGGCCGAGCAGAACGCCGACCAGCCACCATGGCACGATGCCCGCCAGCGCCAGACCCACCGGGACCGCCACCATGTAGATGCGATCGACGAGCGGGTCGAGCAACTCCCCCAGCCGGGACGACTGGTTGGCCACCAGCCGGGCGATCTTGCCGTCAGCCCAGTCCGAGACCCCGCTGAACATCAGAATGGCCACGGCCGGGCCGTACCGATGGGCAACCAGAAGCAGATAGAGGAAGACCGGCACCAGCAACAGCCGGATCACGCTGAGAACGTTGGGGATCGTCAGCACCCGGCCCGGCATGGTCATGAACCTATCCGGCCGCGCCGTCGGGGCCTACCGGAACACCCCGGGGAGGCAGCGGTGTGTGCAGCGTCAGCGGAACACCCCGGGGAGGCTCAGTGCCGACATGGTGTCATCCCGCATCGGGTTGTCGTGAACCATGTAGGTCCAGGTAGAGGTGGGGCGCGCCAGCTTGGACAAGTCCAGCCCAGGCTCGTCCTCGAGGATGTTGGCCGTCTCGAAGGTCTGCTGCGAGGCCTCGATGGCGTCGGCGGCCAGATCGGCGAACGCGTCGACAGCAAGCCGATGGAACTCGTCGAGCGGGTTCTGCCGGCCCAGCGCCCGCAGGTGGATGCTCTCCCGAATATCGGACAGGTAGGCCAGGTGGTCGGCCCACCCGCGATCGAGGTGATAAAGCATGATGCGCCGGCAGATCCCCTCCAGGTTCGCCTCAGCATCCTCGCCGAGGGCTTCGACCAGTTCGGCATCGCGCTCCGGCGACAGCTCCCGAAGTTCCTCATGCGCGGTAGCTGTGCTCAACAGGGTGTTGCGTCGCTCGACGATGATCGACCGCTGCTGGGCGATAAGCTGGTTGTAACGCCAGGTGTTGGCATGGACGTCGAGCAGGCGGCCCTCGGCCACCCGCTGAGCGTGATCCAGCAGTGCGGCAGCCTTGGGGCTGATTATGCGACCGGTCTCATCGCACTCTCCCGGCAGCTTGCCGGAGTCGAGGTGGGCGGCGACAACATCGTCCTCCCAGCTGGAGAAGAACACCGATGAGCCCGGGTCGCCCTGCCGGCCGGTTCGGCCGCGCAACTGGAAGTCCAGCCGCTCGGTGCGGTGCCGGCCGGTGCCGATCACATGCAGTCCGCCCAACTCGGCGACGCACTTCTTCTCGGCGGAATCGTCAGCGGCCTCGGATCCACCGAGCCGGATATCGGTGCCGCGGCCGGCCATCTGGGTCGACACCGTGACCGCGCCGAGCTTGCCGGCTTCGGCGATCACCCGGGCCTCTTCCTCGTCGTTCTTGGCGTTGAGGACCACCGCCGGCACCCCCCGCCGCAGCAGCCGGGAATGCAGATCCTCCGATTCCGCAACGTCCTGGGTGCCGACCAGAATGGGCTGACCGGTGGCGTGCACCTCGGTGATGTGGTCCACGATGCCGTCGTTCTTGGCCGCGGCGGTGATGTAGACCCGGTCGGGCTCGTCGACCCGCACGTTGGGTGTATTCGGCGGGATGGGCGAGACGCCCAGCTTGTAGAACTGGCGCAACTGTTCACCGGCGGCCAGCGCGGTACCGGTCATCCCGCACACGGTCGGATAGCGGTTGATCAGGGCCTGCACCGTGATGGTGTCGAGCACCTCGCCGGTCTCGGTGGTCTCCATACCCTCCTTGACCTCGACAGCGGCCTGCAGACCGTCCGGCCAGCGCTGTAACGAGGCGATCCGCCCCCGGGAGGCATTGATCAATTGGACCGCGCCGTCGCGAACGATGTAGTGCACATCGCGTTGCAGCAGCACATGCGCGTGCAGGGCGACGTTGACCTCGGTGAGAGTGGTGCCGACGTGTTCCTCCGAGTAAAGGTCGATACCGCCCAGCGCCTGCTCCAGGCGCTGCGCGCCGGATTCGGTGAGGTGGACGTTCCGGCTGTCGGCGTCGGTGGCGTAGTCCTCCCCCGGGTTCAGCTCTCCGACCAGTCGTACGATCTCCAGTTTGGGCGTCTCCCGGTGAGTGGTACCGGCCAGCACCAACGGCACCAGCGCCTCATCGACCAGAACCGAGTCCGCCTCGTCGATCAGCGCGACGTCGGGGTTGGGCGACACCAGGTCGGCCACATCGGTGACCAGCTGGTCGCGCAGCACGTCGAAGCCGATCTCGTTGACCGATGCGTAGGTCACCGAGCACTGGTAGGCGGCCTTACGTTCCTCGCGGGTGGACTCGCCGGTGATCCAGCCGACCGTCAGACCCATCGCCTCGATCAGCGGTCCCATCCACTCGGCGTCGCGGCGGGCCAGGTAATCATTGATGGTCACCACGTGGACGTTGCGCCCGCCCAGCGCGTAGCCGGCGGCGGCGATCGCGCCGGAGAGGGTCTTACCCTCGCCGGTAGCCATCTCAATGACATCGCCGGCCA
>Ga0180432_10008802_pt1 | contig 12470 bp, 17 predicted proteins | sample SS_ome_10_FD_132414 | JGI IMG/M metagenome (GOLD analysis project Ga0180432, IMG submission 132414) | Hypersaline lake sediment archaeal communities from the Salton Sea, California, USA - SS_1_MS_2 metaG | ecosystem: Environmental > Aquatic > Non-marine Saline and Alkaline > Hypersaline >...
AATGCAACTAACGCAAACAAATTTATAGATATAATACATGAATTTATTATCCCTCTTATGTTTTATAAAATTGATATGAAATATTCCTATGGCGTTTACGTGCGACGACATCAAAAGTCGAAGGTGGATTCTGAACTGTATGGCAACATACAGAGCTATGCAGAAATGTCATAGCCCCCTTTTTATAAGGGAGTAACATATTTGTTGGTTATTCTGTTCAAGTAGACCAATTTCAAGACACGACATACATTACTAGCACTGACGGTCAAACAAATTATGCGCAGGTTGATAATGTAAAATGGAATGGGGGTTCGGGATGGATTGGTGCTGGTTCAGTTTCTGGCTGGTTAGATGCTCTGCCCAATTATCTATCAACTTTAAATATTAGGTTCACACATTCAAGCGCAGTTAGAGTTCAAAATGTCAGAATGAGGGCATATTATGACACTATTGACACAGAACCTTCTGGAATGGATGTCCAAGCTGCTGAAATTGTGCATCCAAGCGAAACACAAGTGCCTCCTGCCAGTGCCTCTGGATGGCCCTATTGGATGTCGATGAGCGGGAGCGTTAATCAACTTTGGTTGGCTAATTCTCCTGGAATGAGTGGTCACTATGCTTGTGGTCAGGAACAATCATCGCAAAATGAAACTCATGGATCTAATAGAACGGAAAACAGGCACGATTGGTTTGTGGCTCTCGCGGCTTCGCCTAAAACCGTGGGCAGCAAAGTAGGAAACAGAATTTATGTAGCCCTTGAATATCTATAATCGTTGGATTATATCTCCATAGATAATTGGGGTTTGTGTTCCCTAACCGGATAGCAAACCCCGCTCTTTTTTAATTGAGTGTCTCGCCCGAATCGCTTGGTGGTTTTTGGCCAGAGGTTTCCATTTCTTGAAGTTCTAACTCTAATTTTTCTGGTTCTGGAAATAGATCGCCCTCTATGCCGTTCTTTTTGGCTTGGATGGCTATAAATTTCCACAGATTTATTATAATGATATTGAAGAGCGTAATGTTCATAAGCATCCCCCTCAATATTTCTTGAAGGGCATCGCCTAATTCGCTTTCGGTAGGTTCCCACAATTCTTCCAGGGACATAAGTTCATTAACAGTATCTATAATTTGATTTCCAGCACTAGCTACTTTTCCAATTTCTTGTGCAAGTTCTTTTTCGTCAATCTCCATTTTATTCTCCCGTAAACCAGAATGTAAATGCGTCTGTTCGATCTACTTTCCTTTGTTCGAATGTTACGTTGGGTCCACGCTTATCAAAGATGGCTACGTGTGCTGTATTTCCAATAACCACACCGGTTATCCTAGCTATTTCTGGAACATCTGTACAAATATCTCCTGCCCGATGTATGGCGTAATAAATGCCATCAACACAAAGTTGCTTTTTGTCGTCCTGTAAACGAAAATTGAAGTTCCCGTTAGGGGCATGAAATCTAAAACCAGTAACCACAACTTCTGTTTCCCTACAGTAACGTTGAAGTCTGTACCATGAATTGTCAAGTATCGCTGTTGGGATATGATTCAAATTATCTTCGAATACCATTAGCCCATTGGACAAATTTATAGTCCACATAAAATGCCGTGGTACGATTGAGTGTTTGCGCTTTGAAATAACAATAGGGTTATCGCCAGTCCCTATAATGGTTAGGGCCTCCCCTATATTGCTTAATACATGATCTTCGGCTTGATTTGCCAAATGAATTATACACTCATCTTCTGTGAAATCGTACAAATCAAAAGCATCTGGATTGTCGGATTCTACGCCGGTTAGTTGGCATCGAAAACCTCTCTTTTTGAGAAGTTCTAGCCTGTATTCTTGATAGTTGTTAGCCATCTTGTTTTTCCTCCAGATTATCGAGCATTGTCACTTGGCCATTTTGTACTCTAGCTGCGATACTCTTAATCAGCTTGTCTCTTATGATACCGCCTACATTATTTGTAGCTGCTAGCAAAATAGCTTCGTGTGGCTGAAAGAGTTTGGCAAACTCGTCGTGCATATAGAATGAAAGTGTGAACCCGCAAATTTTCATCCAGCCGATCCCTACTCCGTTTTTGGGATTTTCACTGGAAATATAGGCAATTTGGCCTAGGGTTCTAAGCATCATAACGGTCTTTTTACTTACAATCAAAACCGTTGGCAACATTCCCTTCATTACCATTTCAAGGAACTGGTGTTCAAGTGCATCAAGAATTGACGGATGCTCGTCGCTTTCAAGCAGTTCCCTAAATTTGCAATTTGCAAATTCTTTACAAAGCCCACACAGATGGACTTCATCCGGACCTAATTTTAACGGTGTGTCCTTAGCCATATGTGTAAGCGATTTCCCGTCTTACATTGTCAAGATAACCTCGCCTTTTTGTTTGTAGGAACTGAATAAAATTATCAAACAACAAAGGACTTACAGCATGAAACTTGAATCTTCTGCTGTCAGTTGAATCAAGGTCAGGTTGCCTAATATCGGATTCAGTAGGATCAAAAGGTTCACCGACATTATCCACTGTAATAAAGTGTTTTTTTGGTACCCCTCCTACAAACACAACCTTGGCGGCAGGATAAGGATCTGCCTCTACCTCATTACCTTCAATATCATATAAAACAACTGTAACATTATCTTCTGTATTAACCACAAATACACATTCTTTGCTAGATTCATTCATTTTTCTCTCCTTATACCCAATTCGACATAATCGGCACAGCAAATTTCAAAAGTGCCAGTAATATCCTAGCCTCATGGGCTAATACTACATGTGATACTTTAGATATGTTATTGTCCTCTTTTTTAGACAGGCATAACGAATACCTAGGTGCTTCACCACTTTTACTCAGTTTGGAAAAACCAATTGTCGTGTAGATTTCCTTGCCGTCCCTCTCGAATTTGTGTAGCATCCCCCTTCCATCGCTTCCAACAGCATCCATGTCTCCTTCAATTGCTGCAATAAGTTGGCCCACGTCTGTAAGCCCTAGTTTGACCGTTACTGCGTTATCATGATCGAAGGTCTTTTCGTCTTTTTGTTTTGCCATCGAAAGCCAAATACATCTGTCTTCGTGTTTTACTGCCCAAGTTGAACATGCTCCTGTCTTATCTTTCTTTCTTTTATAGAGCTTATATTCTTTCCAATCTTTATTCTTTGACATTATTATCCTCCTGGACCATAAGTTCTTCCGGAATTTCACCCGCAGCTTCGTACGTTTGTAATTCCTTGATCAACTGAATAGCTTCGTCGCTCGTAAGACTCCCAATACCACCCTCTTTCTTTCCTAATTTTTCTAAGCAAACAGACACATTAACACCGACCCTTTTTGCTATGGCGTCAATAGCCTGAATTTGTGTTGGAATAATTAGGCCATCTTGCGATGGGTCTGCCGTCAAAATGGCAGAAACCTCTTTCTTGTCGCCCATTTCCTCGAACGATGGTGCTGAAATATTGAGTTTAATTCTATAGGCTCGGCCCTGTGCCCTTGTTTCAGCCATCGCAGTTAAGTATGTTGCATAAACCCCCTGACAGTTTTCACGGGTTGCATCAGCACAACCAGCTATTTGTTGTCCATCCCCCAAAACAGCTATATATGTCACAACTGCAATATAGCCATTCTCAGCCGATGGGGTCTGAACCACTACTGGAGATTCTGAAAAAATACCTTCGTGCTTTTCTATTATTAGCCTGCGCAAACCATGAACTTTTGGATATTTAGTGCCATCATCAGCTATGTAAACTTCTTTCGCAGTAAGCTGATCTAGTAAATCGACTTCTATTTCACCATCCTTTCCCTCTTGTTCTTCCTCTATTTTTTGCTGTGGTTCTGGGGATTCTTCCATGACCTCTTGTGCGCTAGCTTCTGACAAGTTCTCTAAGACCTCTTTCGATTCGGCTTCTTTTAATTTGCCCAACTGATCAACCGCCAGTTCAGCTTCTTGTTTTTCTGTTTCCTCTGCCAACATAACAGCGAGATCGGGCCTTTTCTTTGAATTTAAAGCTTTTTCTTTGTGCCCAAGTTTTACCAATTCTGCTATTAGATCTTTCCTACTCAAATACGCCATTTTAATTCCTTTCTGGCTAAGATAGATTCTGCACAATTTTCCTAAAAACATCTTCTACGGGAAAAACAGCTTGTCCCGACATTACCATTTCTGCCACATTTTTTTCTCTTATCCCCATTGCTCTTATACCAGTTTTTGTGATTGGATAAGGCTCATTTTTACGTAGTGTTATAATTGGTGTTTGTGTACCACAGGCAAGCGCCATTGCTCCAGTGTCAATTCCTAACCATAGGTTCGACATATCTATCATTTCTTTCCATATCAAAAACGATCCGGTAAACTTGTTGTGTTCCTGTATATTGCTTGGAAACGGGTCTGTCTTGCCTCCGCTAAAAATAAAACCTATATCATGTTTGTAAAGTTCTGCCGCCAGCATCTCATAAAATTCTAGCGGCCACACGGGACCCACAGTGTAAGAATGATGGTTAATAGTGACAAGTTTTCTTTTACCCTCCTTTGCTTTTTCTATTTCAAAGCTAGCATTACTTCTTATGTCCGAAGTGGTACAGCAAATTATATCTCGCTTTACCAACCTTTCTATTCCGGCACATTTGGCCATTAGTGTTAGCAAATCTTCTTCCCCGTCCCAAGGGAGGGGGCAATCTGGCCACCATTGGGGGGCTACAATCTTGTCATAGTCCTCAGCCATAACTTTCATATTTTCCCACATATGCTTTTCTTTATCTTGTTTCGTGCGTCCTGGAAAGAAAGTGTGGTCCCATGTTTTCACATCATCAAGCATATAATTGTACTTAACCAAATCTTCAAACTTCTGCTCGATAAACCAGCAAATGTATGCGTCGGGATTATTGACCCTAACCTGTCGAAGAATTGGGGTTGCATACAACACATCACCCATCGCGCCAAATTGTAAAAATGCAATTCTCACTAGTTATAATCTTCCCAAAACAAATTAGCATCAAACAAGTGTTTTGTTGCAATATGGTCCACTATATATGCGGCTATGCTTTTCGGGTCGCAAATCTGTTTCCACCACATAAAACATTCTACTTGTAAACGTAATAGCGTTTCATCGCTATGGCCTCTAACCAAATCGGGCAAAAATTTCCAATCTTTCAACTCTGGGCAGGGCCAATTCTCTATGAACCAAGGTCGTATTGGTTGTCTTTGTACTATTGGAATACACCCTGCTCTAAGCGCCTCCCATATCCTAAATGTTTCTGGACTACCGCCCCACGGACAAAGCACAAATTTGGAGTTGTCGAGTATCTCCGCATACTGTTTTGGTTGAACATCGTTCGAACAGAACGTGTCTGTCATTCGAACATCAGCTTTGAAATCTTTGACTAGTTTCATCGCGTTTTCGAACATGGATTTTCTGTTGACAAAAGAACTTGACATTCCGCCTGGATTATGCCATTGTCCTACGAAAGAAATATCTATCTCTCTATCTAGCACATTTTTGATTTCGCTTGGTTCCGGAATCATGCTATTGGGACCCAAGGGGAATGGAATCATATTTCTATACAGATCAAAATTGGTCGGCGCATAATTTTTGCATAAAACTGCCACGTCTTTATTCAGAGCAGGAACTCTGTGGAATTCATCCGATATCTGAAATACAACCGTATTCAAGGGTTTGCCCCCGCTCACTTCGACCGCTCGTTCTGAACTTTCAAAGTCTGTGACAAGTATCCCTGGCTGTGGTATATCCTCGCACTCCTTGTCAAATTCCCACTCGCTGGCTACGTTCATACAGGCAAAAATTTCTTTTAACCAATCCCGCTCCAAACAATCATCGTTTATGTGTGAAACTACTCTTAACATTTATACACCAAAAACCATTTCTATAATACTTTTTGCTCGATTGACATATGTATGATCTCGACAACACCTTGTATGGCCTTTTTTGGCTATAGAAATAAGATCTGTGGTCAATAAATTACGAAGAAGATAGGCCAAACCCTGTCTGGTGTTATAGGTCAAAATCTCATCCGAACCAAACAGATCGCCTAATCCATCAACATTATTAGTGATTAATGCTGTTCCTATTGCTGTAGTTTCAAACACTCTGGCATTTATGTCATTGGCTATAGATTTATTCCAGTGAACATTGTAATAACTAATAGCCTTTAGCATATCCTCTCGAACTATACCTTCATCCACCTTGAAATTCAATTCCATGTCACAACACTGTTGTTGAATAAATTCTATCCATGGTTTCCTATCGCCAATCACGCTCCCACAGAAACCTATATCAGCTTTTACCTGATCTGCTCTCATTGGTTTTTCGCCAAAGGAAAGATCTGTTTTATGGTAAATTTCAGGGTCAGCAGCATTTGGTAGCCAAAAGGCGTTGGCCCCAAAATACGGAATAAAATTTCTTGTTGCATGGAAACTGAAATCGTACTGGCTTGCGTAATTACGGTGTACCTCAACACCAACACAATGCGTGTCTATTAGCCAAATTGCTGTTGGACAAGTTGGATGTCCTACTCGGTAAAAATCTTGGCCAGAATTGGTTTCAGTATGAACGACCAAATCAACATTTTTGTTGTGCAAAGAAATTGCTGCTAAAGATGCAAAGGGGTCGTAGTTATTATGGCCAAAACCATACTCAATAACTTCGTGGCCTAACCTTTTGAATGCCTTACTAAGTTGGAAACCCATTTCCCAACCATGTCCATTTAATTTTTGGTAAACGCTTAGTATTTTCATATTCTCACCAATTTACACATGCCAGTTTTCGTGTCTAATATCTGAACAATTTCCCATCCGTTATCTGGATTTGCAAGTGAACGAACAATTTCGCATTTTTGCGAATTCCAATCATGAAGAATCAATACTGATCCCGTTGACATCAACTCTTTCATTCTGTTAAAACATTTGAATGTGAATGCAGAATCGTCTGGACCGTCCAACAAACAGAAAGTGGCCCCTTTATAATCGTCATTTAATATGGCCCCCAAGAAATCTGTATCATGAAACTTAACAACGCTATCGTGTATTAGTTCTTGGAAAGAGGCCGAGTAAGCCTTAAAGGCGTTTTCAATGAGGTCTGCGTCAAGTTCAAACGAGTGTAATGTTCCCTTAACGCCGTCTGCCCTATTCTCCCAAATGGCTTGACTGATAAATAGTGTAGACCCCATACCTTGCCAAGTTCCGCATTCGAGAGCTAACTTCGGTTTAACCTCATGGACCGTAGTATAAAGCAATAATCTTTCTGCGTGTTCCATTTGTCCTATCATTATTTTACCTCAAATTTTTTCCAAGACATATCGTTATTTATCTGATAAACAAGCATAGTCACACAATCTGCCAAATCCATTACATCTGTACTAAAACCTATTCCAACAGTGGCCCTTATATTACCTGACACAAAACTTCCTATTGGATTTTCCATCGCAAACACTTTAGGCAATTTCATGATCTCGACATCATTCTTTTCTGCCGACGTAACTCCCGCACAAACCACCATACTCACGTTCGGATGTTTCGATAAAACTCTCAGTATATCAGGGTTCGTAAGTCTCTTGCACAGGACCGTTGTGTTATCTGGCCATTCTTCTTTGGCCAAATAATCAAGAAGTCTTTTCTCCATTGTTCCCCTCTTTTTTTGGTTCCGGAGGAAACCCCATATCTACGGGTTTCAAGTACTCGTTTTTACCAAGCCCTTCTTTGATAGCTGCCTCAAGTCTCATCGCAGAAGCTGCCCATGTATAATTTGCCGCCGTACGCTTACCCATTTCAGAAATACCATGCAAAGCGTTTTCGTTTTGTATCAGAAAATCTATCTTCTCAGTCAAAACCCAAGGAGATCTGGATGGCGCTGTGAGACAGTTAAAACCATCAAGCCAAGCATTTGTAGTTCCCCACGTAGTAGTAATTACTGCCGCTCCACAAGCTGCTGCTTCCATTGGAGGAAGGGGGAATCCCTCTCTCCAAGATGGGTTGATAAAAATGTGCAGACTGCCATATAATTTAGCCAGTAATTGTTGAGTCGGAGTGAAGGCATATGAATACTCGTAGGGGACTTTAGGACAATTCGGTTTGGGATCGTTACCAAACAGAATCAACTTCACCCTATCTTTATATTTTTTCTTGATCGGAATCATGGCTTGAAGCACATCATTTCTTCCCCGAAAAACATCTGGACGATTCAGGATACCTATATGGATCTGATCATCGCTCTTTTCTCCAGGGCAAAACAACTCGGTATTAACTCCACCAGGCACAAGCTGTCCGATAACTCTTCTTTGGTGGTTCGTTTCCATCAGAATATGGAGATATGATGATGTGGTAAAAATTTTCATGGGTAAACTGTAACTTCTATAGGACGTATCTCTCCATTCCTGATCGCGTGGAAATAAGGGTTCATATGCGTGAACATAGTAAAACTTTTCTTCCTGTGGACCTTGAGCAACATATTCTGCGCACTCAGACCAAGGGCAAATTACAATACCGTCAAATCCATATAGATGACTCATGGGATAAAGTGGAAAATGGGCTTCAAATGCTGGCGATGATCCCCATTGCGTGAAACAACATACATTATGACCCATAACGACAAGGTGATTAAGTTGTTCGACTATACATCGAACACCACCTGTCACAACATCTATAGTTTCCGTTGCCATACATATGTTCATTTTTTACCTCTGTCTTACTTCTCTAACATGGGGTCATATGGCATAGGATCGAAAAGATCGTTTGCTGATGTCCCTCCAATAGCTGTTTTTCCTATTTTGTTTTTGGCGTCTTGTAATCTTTTCAAAGTTGCTCCTTGTCTTGCAGCCCTACGTTTCTTGGCACAATCCACCCAGTTTTGTTTCATATCCCACACATAACCATATCCATTTCTGTCCAGTGATTTGTAGACTTCATCTACTGGAATAATGTAGGCCAAGTGTGTAACCGAATCTGTTGAGCCAAATCTTGTTTTTAGCGCATCAATACGCGCTGGCACACCAATGAATTCTCCTGTATCTACCAAAAATGTAGCACCACCAGAATTGCCGTAGATGATAGGAGAAGAACAAAGGAAGAATGGTAGATTCTCTATCTTCTCGTCCAGCGATGTAATTTGTCCTCTTGTGGCTACAGGTTTGTGGCTCAAAGCCGCACCAACAGAGTAGACTTCTTGAAGCATGTAGTATGCCTTACCTTTTGCAGGAAGCTTTGCCACAAAATCTAGCTTCTTCACTGTCCGGAACATTAGTAGCGCGATGTCTCTAGACTTATCGTAAGTCAGAATATTGGCATCATAGACAGATCTATCCATCAATTTTGATGTGTTCATATAGCGGAAAATTTCTACGTTAACGGTGTCAAGTTTCTCTTTATCTTCCATCTGTTTCGTGAAAGTACTATATTCCTTTACATGTTTGATTGCGGAACCTACAACATGGTGATTGGTGATTACATAATTACAAAAATTGTCTTGATCTTCTTTTGCGCTTCTGATCAATACACCACTACCGCCAGCAGTTTTATGTCTGACCCTTACTACAGTGTAAATGAATTGTTGGTGTTCCTTTACTATGGTCTTTTGGTCTTGACCCCAAGTCGAAGTAGAAACAAAATCAGTATCCCCAACAAACATAGCCGCTGCCAGAATTAGAATACCCAATACTCTAAGCGCTTTCATCTTCTTCTCCTTCTGGTTTGATGGTTTGCATTGGCGCACCAATGTCCAATTGCTCCAAGCCCCTGAACTTTTGCTCTTTCTGCATTTCCTGTTGAACCAAAGTGCCAATCTTTTGCTGCCACTTTTCTCGGAGTCGCGCAAAATCCAACTTCGCGGTTTTTTCATTCATTTCGCGAGTCTCGTCGGCTGTGGCCAAATGGATGATCCTGTCTCCACCCTCAAAACCAACAACATGTCTCTGATTGTCTCTGACCTTTAGCGCACAATCATTGTCGGCAGCGTAAAACAAAAATCCTTCATCCCACCAGCCAATAGACTCAAAAAACCCACGCTCTATAATTGCGTGATTTGCAAACAGAAGATTAGAGTTAAGAATATCGTCATAACTGAATCTCCAATCTATTTGAGACTCACCGTTAACCACTTTTGGTTCACCGATCTGTAGTGAAAGCATTCCAATTTCTTCGTTGCCCTCGGCTTCCAGAAATTCAATTGCGTTTTGCGGCCAAGGAGTACCTTGTTCTTCTAACTGGCAATCATCATTAAGGTGAACAATATATCTTCCTGTTGCAAGTTTAAACCCCATGTTATAGCATTCTTGCAGAGTTCGTTTCATGTTTTTTTCCGAATCTCTATTATTATCAAGCACTACCACAAAATTAGGCTTACCTTCCTTCGCTTTATCCAACAGAAATTCCATCGTCCCATCTGTTGACCCGCCATCAACCACAATAACTTCATGATCTTCAATCGCTCTTGTTTCAATGTGCTCTAACAGAGTTTTTAGTTGATCAAGTCGATTAAATGTTCCTATGACTATCGACAACTTGTATCTTTCTGGCGTCATTATTTATTCTCCTGTTTCCTTAACCCTACATTCACTCATCACGTAGAATGCATCCTCTACTTTGAGCCTATCTTCTAGTTTTAGCTCTTCTTCATTTAACCTAGTGATTATGGCCTCAAGCTTGGCGGCATAACCCAAATTAGCAAGTTCTTCCACATTCGCGGTAATCACCTTTTTGTAGGCATCCATCAAAAATGCAAAATTACGTATGGACAGTTCGGCAGATTCGCCCTCTATTTCAATCTGCCAAAGAGCGGGAGGGAATGGGCCTTCTTCAATCTCAAATGCTTCTCTGCGTTCCATAAATACTCGCGTCAATTCAGCGGTAAATTTATCAGTGGTATATGAGTCACCACATGCAAGCGCACTTATGAAAGGGGTATTAATACCTAATGCCACATTTTCTACACACTCAAGATAGTTAACATCCTCAGTCAGCCCCCTAACCAACCACCCTGCCCCCTTTTTCTGAATTACATTTTGTTGCGATATCATAAAATCCACAATTTCGCTTGTCAGATCATCGTTTTTAACTTCTGTTCCTTGAACCACAATAATTGTCTGAAAGGGAACCTCTTGCTGGAGAGAACTGTTTAAGCTTATCTCTAAACTAGGTATAGTATCCCCCTTAACAAATGGAATTACTTGTGTAATTATCGACTTCATAACTATCTCCTTTTCCTCAACCCTACTGTTTCTTCAAAAACATTGTTCCAACTATCAATGAAACGCCACAAGCCAAAGTGTTTGAGTATTGTACTTCTGGCATTTTGCCCCATTTTCCTGACTTCCTTAAAATTATCTTCGTGCAAACACCATTCAAGTTTTTCTTTGAGAAAAGCCTCATCATTACTGATAAATCCATTAAACCCATTTTGAATTACTCTTGGCAGATCGCAATTTTCAGTTGTGATAACTGGAAGCCCAACTGCCATGGCTTCCAATACTGATATAGGTATAGGTGACCAGAGTGAAGTATTAAAGAATACCCTGCTTTCTTGTAGTTTGGTTACTAAATCCCTCAAACAAGTCGCACGCCTTGACATGCCTTGGTTATCACCAACAAGCATACATTTCATCCTATTTTTGATTACAACATTCTCGAATGTTTCCCATCCCAAAAGATCGCCTCTTTCATGATACATGTTGGCAACACAAATGATTCGCTCATCCTTGCCGGTCCATCCTTTGAATATGTTAGTATCTATACCGTGAAAGATTACCTCGGCCTCATCCTCATTGAATCCCCATTTATTCCTGTTGAATTCGGTTATGAACACGAATTTTTTGCAATCTGAATTCTTTTTGCTAGTTACTATTTGATTTAACTGGTCGTCTGACCAAGCCTGTAATGGCAACGTATGTTCAACATTAACATGCGGTACTCCATAAATCCTAGATACGTTGTCAGCAACCATAAATTGCTGGAAAGATGTTTGGCTTAGGACCAAATCAAATTGTTGATCATTGTCAGGCTCACCATGAATCATCCTTACGTTAGGGGGAATCGGCCTGTAATCTACCATCCACATCTTGCGTTCCGGACTGGGAACGTGATAGAAGTTATGGCCCGTCATTGCTATAAAAGATTGCCATGATTCATGAGTGCTAAATGTGAGTATGTCCAACGGTTTCTTCTTTTCGCGATTAATCTGCCGCATCATACTACCTAATAGTTCAACGCCCGGCATTCTATTCTCCTTTTTGTCCTATGAAAAGGTATGTGCCGCAATGGGCATGTGTTCTGCCCTCATGTCTTGGCAATATCTTTTTGAAGATTGGTTTGAATTCTACAAGTTGTTTATCCATAAATTCTTGGTCTACCCTAATTGGGTGTAGGGGATCTTTGCCTATTCGCCTTTCATCGTCTTGGTTAGTAAGGTCTTGTCCTATGACTATGAATCCTTTTTTACCCACAAGTTTCATGGCAATATCCATACAAATTGTTGCATCCATAACA
>Ga0180432_10008803_pt1 | contig 12469 bp, 9 predicted proteins | sample SS_ome_10_FD_132414 | JGI IMG/M metagenome (GOLD analysis project Ga0180432, IMG submission 132414) | Hypersaline lake sediment archaeal communities from the Salton Sea, California, USA - SS_1_MS_2 metaG | ecosystem: Environmental > Aquatic > Non-marine Saline and Alkaline > Hypersaline >...
AGCCTCGACGCGCAGCGCGAGTCGGCGGAAGCCTACATCGCCAGCCAGCGGCACGAGGGCTGGATCGCTCTTGACGACCGCTACGACGACGGCGGTTTCACCGGCGGCAACATGGAGCGGCCCGCGCTCAAACGACTGATTACCGATATCGAGTCCGGCGGCATCGACTGCGTGGTGGTCTACAAGGTCGACCGCCTGAGCCGGTCACTTCTGGACTTCGCCCGCATCATGGAGCTCTTCGATAGGCACGCGGTGAGCTTCGTCTCGGTCACCCAGCAGTTCAACACGACCAGCTCGATGGGCCGGCTCACCCTGAACATCCTGCTCTCCTTTGCCCAGTTCGAGCGGGAGATCATCTCCGAACGCACGCGCGACAAGATGTCGGCCGCGCGCCGCAAGGGCAAGTGGGTCGGTGGAGTGCCAGTCCTCGGCTACGACGTCGACCCGCGAGGCGGCCGGTTGATCGTCAACGAGGACGAGGCGGCACGGGTCCGGGCCATCTATCAGCTCTACCTGGAGCACAAGTCCGCGCTCGCCGTTGTCCAGGAGACCAACCGCCGCGGGTGGCGGACCAAGCGGTGGACGACCAGGAAGGGCCGGGAGCACGCCGGGAAGCCTTTTACCAAGAGCGGCCTCTTGCGGCTGCTGACCAACGTGATCTACGCCGGCAAGGTCGACTACAAGGGCACCGTCTACGAGGGCGAGCAGGACGTGATCGTGGACGCCGACCTCTGGCAGCGGGTCCAGGACACGCTGCGGCACAACAGGCGCACGGGCGGCAGAGAGGTGCGCAACAAGTACGGGGCGCTCCTCAAGGGCTTGCTCTACTGCACGCCCTGCGGGACAGGCATGGTGCACGCCTACACCGCCAAGAACGGCAAGCGCTACCGCTACTACGTCTGCCTGAACGCGCAGCAGCGGGGCTGGGCGTCCTGCCCGACGAAGTCGCTCAACGCCCACGATATCGAAACCGCCGTGGTCGAGCAGATCCGGGGGCTTGGGAGAAACGGGACGGTCATCGCCGAGACGGCGGCCAAGGCCCGGGCAGAGAGCGAGCGACGTCTCGCGGAGCTGGGAGTCGAACAGCGCGGCCACGAGCGGGAGCTCAAGCGGCTGCATGCCAAGGTCCGCAAGCTGGTTGGTAAATCCCCTACCCCCGCCCCGAGTGCAGGGTCGGCAGCAGCCGACCACCTCGCCGACCTGCAGGACGAGATCCGCACCTTGGAGCAACGGATGACCGCCATCCGGGAGGACGTCATCGCGCTCCAACGAGAGGCCGTAGACGAGCGTGATGTGGCCAGGGCACTGGCGGTCTTTGACCCGGTCTGGGAGTCGCTCGCCCCCCGCGAGCAGGCCCGCATCTTCAGGCTCCTCATCGAGCGGGTCGCGTGCGACGGGCGCAACGGCCAAGTGACCATCACGTTCCGCTCACCGGGCGTCAAGGCGCTCTGCGAGGAGGTGGCATCATGAGACATCGAGCATCCGAGCAAACCGGCCCGAGTCGGCTAGAGGTCTCCTTCACGTTCCAGCCCAGGAACGGCAAGCGTCCCGATGACGCGGAGCAACCCGTCGAGCCGGGGAACGTGCCACGCATCGCGAAGCTGATGGCGCTCGCGATCCGCTTCGACGGCCTGGTCCGGCGCGGTGAGGTGCGCGACTACGCCGATCTGGCCCGGCTCGGCTACGTGACACGCGCCAGAATCACGCAGATCATGAACCTGCTCAACCTGGCGCCGGACATCCAGGAGGCGCTCCTCTTCCTGCCTCGCACGGTCAGGGGCCGAGACGCGATCCGTGAGCATGACGTCCGTCCCATCGCCGCCGTGCGCCACTGGTCCCGCCAGCGCAAGATGTGGGCGAGACTGCTCGCTGAACGGATGAGGTAACAACGCTGCCCGGTGATCGGCGAGAACTCCCAGGTTGTCCGGGCAGTCGCCCCTATGGAGGATCCCTCGCCGGACCTGCCTCACAAGGGGCCATTCGCGGGAGTACTCAAGGGCCCAGACCGCTAGATACGGCACTTTCTGCGCCCGTTCCTACATTTTGTTTGACCGGGGATGTGGATACAACCAATAGGTAGGCCAAAAAGCGAACATCTCTCGTAAACGTATAGGACTCGCAGAGACGCCGGCGAGCGAAAGGCAAGCGAACATGTCAGTGAATGAGGCTCTGGAGAACGTGCTGTCCTGGCCCAAGCTGGCGCAAGAGGGCACCTGCTCGATAGGGGCGTGAGAGGAGGTCGGGTGTGACCAACGCTGCGAGGAAGGGAACCCTCACTCCTGCCAGGAGACGCTTGATCGAGCTAATCCAGGGGGTGAACTACGGGCGGATCGAGAACTTGGAGGTTCGCGACGGCGAGCCGGTCTTCGATCCGCCGCCCACGGTGGTGCGATTGTTTCTGTTCGGCAGAAGGAATGGGCCGAACGTCGCGCACGGTAAGGATGACTTCGCCCTCAAGGGCACGGTGACGGAATTGTTCGACATATTCGACCGGGAGCGGTCGCTCTCGGTCCGGGAGCTCATAGTGGATGATGGATTGCCCGTCCGAATGACCGTGGCGGGCTGGCTCCGGGCCTGACTCAGACCCGGCAAAAAGGCACGGTCCAACACCAGACAACGGACTAGCCGGAGAGCGGAGGTCGTTGTGGGTGTCGCCGATACCGGCGTGCTCGCAACGTCCTCCGTTTCTTTCAGTTAGAGCGTCGAACCCGGCCTAGGCCGACACCCATACGAGCTCCTCCTCGGCCGCGAGGAGGCTCACATGGGTTCGGCGAACTGCTTCGACGGGGTCGACCAGTATGATGCCCGCATTGTCAGATATTGGGCCAGACGACTGGTCGGCCAGGTTGGGTTCACTAAGTCCGATTGCGAGGACCTCGAGCAGGACCTACTCGTTGATCTGTACCGCCGGCTGGCCGACTACGATCCCACCCGCGCGCGGCGCAGCACGTTCGTCGCCCGCGTCGTGCGCAACAGGGCCCTCGACATCATCGCAGCTCGCAAAGCCGCCTGCCGCGACTACCGGCTCTGCACCTGCTCTCTCAACGAGGTCCTCGAAGACGACGAAGGCAGCGCCATCGAACGCTCAGGTGCCTTTGACCTGGAGAATTACCTGCACCGCACCGGGAGGCTGTCTCACCCAATGGAGGAACAGCGGGACCTCCGCCTCGATATCCACGGAGCCATGGAACGGCTCCCGTCCGCGCTGCTGCAACTATGCCGGCTTCTCCAGACGAACACGATCACCGAGGTTTCCCACGCCACGGGGATTCCCCGTGGCACGATCTACGAGCACATCAGGAAGCTGCGCGCCATCTTCGAGGATACTGGACTACGGGAATATCTCTGAGTGCCCGACGTTTTCCGGCGGTTTCCGGTAGGTATTCGGTGAGCCAAACGGAGGCAACATCATGACGCGAGAGCTCTACAGGTACACGTTCAGCGCCACGATCCCGTTCGAGGAGATCGAAGGGTGCCTATTTCTGGCGGTGTTCGCCGCGGAGAGCCTGCACGGCCGGGCGCTGGTGAGGTTGAGCGCATCATTTTGCCTGGACGCGCAGAAACGCACCTGTGTGGTGGACGCGACAACCGGGGTCGGCCGCTCCATCGCCAGCGTCTTCGTCGGTTTTCTGACCAGCGTATTCGGCGAGGACGCTTTCAAGGTGCAGCGCGTCGAGCCTGCCCCGAAACCCGAGGCGGCGGGGGCCACGACGTGAAATCGCCGGGGCAAGTCAAAGGCGAGGTGGTACCCTCGCCGCTGTTGGCCGGCGCGCTCAGCTATGCAGCGCGCGGGTGGCACGTCTTGCCGCTGAAGCCGCGTGCGAAGATCCCGCTTACGCCGCACGGGGTCAAGGATGCGTCCGCCGACGAGCGCCAGATCCGCAAATGGTGGCGACGCTGCCCGAGCGCCAACATCGGGATCGCGTGCGGACCGTCTGGTTTGGCCGTCGTGGATGTTGACCCTCGACACGGCGGCGATGTGAGGTTCGAGGATCACTTCCCCACCGAGCCTGAGACCGTGAACGCGTTCACCGGCGGCACCGACGGCGGCCGCCACTACTACTTCGTGGGCCACGGCGAGAAGACACGCGAGATCGCCCCCGGGCTCGAGATCAGAGGCGACGGCGCCTATGTGGTCGCCCCGCCGAGCATTCACCCTTCGGGCAACGCCTACATCTGGGAAGTGTCAAGCGGTCCCGACGACGTGGAGCTTGCCCCGCTTCCCGCGGCGCTGCATGCCACGGGAGGTGGTAACGCCAGCGGCCCCACATCGGCTGTTGGCGACGTGATCCCCGAGGGCGAACGGAACGCTGCGCTCACGTCACTCGCCGGCACGATGAGAAGGCGCGGCATGGACGCCGATGAGATCGGCGTCGCACTCCACGCCGTCAACGCCAGGCGATGCGTGCCGCCGCTCGATGAGAACGAAGTCCAGGCCATCGCTCGGAGCGTGGCGCGGTACGAGCCGGACGACCGCTCAGCGGCTCCCGCTGGGTCCGCGGCGTCTCAAGAAAAGCCGTGGCCCATGCTGGATCGGGACGCCGCGTTCCACGGCCTCGCCGGCGAGTTCGTCCGGCTTGTCGAACAGCACACCGAAGCGGACCCAGCGGCGATCCTGGTTCAATTCCTTGTGGCGATCGGCTCGATCCTGGGCCGCCGGGCAGGCGTCTATGCCGACGGCACCGTGCACTTCGGCAACCTGTTCGCCGTCATCCTCGGCAAGACCGCCTTCTCGCGCAAGGGCACAAGCTGGGGCGTGGTCGAGGCGCTGGTCCGCTCACTCGACGACAACTGGATCATCCGGGGCGGACTCAGCACAGGCGAGGGGTTGATCGCGTGCGTTCACGATCCCTACAAGAAGACGGAGACGGTCAAGTACAAGGGCGAGGTCAAACGCAAGGAAATCGAGATCCCCGGCGTCTCGGACAAACGCCTTCTCATGCTGGAAACAGAGTTCGTCCGCGCGCTCAAGGTGATCCAGCGCCGGGACAACACGCTGCGCGAGGTGCTGCTCCAAGCCTGGGATGGTCAGCTGCTTGGCATCATCACGCGCGCCGACCCGTTGACCGCCACGGGCGCCCACATCAGCCTCATCGGGCACTGCACCATTGACCTGCTCCGGCGTTACCTCGACGCGGAGGACATCTCCGGCGGCTTCGGCAACAGGCTTCTGTTCTGCCTTGCGCGCCGATCGCGCACGATCCCGACCGTCGGCAGGCGCCGGCGTGAGTCTATGCCCGACCTTGCGCCCCTTCGCAACAAGCTGCTCGAGGCGATCAACCGGGCGTCCCACCTTGACGAGGCGCTCGACCTCGACGACGAAGCGGCGGCGCTCTATGCCGAGGCTTACACCGGCGAGCTCAGCGGCGAGGCCGTCGAGGAGCCGCTGGCCTCCCTCGTGGCGCGCGCCGCGCCGACGCTCCTGCGGCTTGCCGTCGTCTACCACGCGCTCGACCAAGGCGTCGGCAACGCGCCCCCAAAGATCACGGGCGCACACGTCCGGGCAGCGCTCGCCGTCGTGCGCTACGCCACCGCAACCGCCGAGTACGTCTTCGGTCAAGGCGTCACGGGCAATCCCACGGCCATGAAGATCCTCCGGGCGGCACAGACGGCGCCGGACGGCACGATCACGCGCGAGACGATCTTCAAACTCTTCAGGGGCCACGGTGTGAAGGCTGAGATCGACGCGGCGCTCACGATGCTCGCCGCCGAAAAGAGACTGACGTCCGAGACGGTCCCGACTTCGGGCCGTCCGCGCGAGGTCTGGAGGGTCGTCCGGTGATCGGTGGCTTTCTTCGCACTTACTTCGCAGGGACCGGGATGAGATCCGCCTCTGTTGAGCGGGCTTCCTTCGCTTTCTTCGCTTTCTTCGCAAGGCTGCCCCACGCCCGCGGTTACTCTCTATCGACCTCATTCATCTACTCCAGCATACCTGCACAGCAGATACGCCACGATGCCTCTCGCGGTGTCCGTTCCGACAAGTCCGGCGAAGGAAGCGAAGTATGCGAAGGAAGCGGTGCCTTCCGCCTGTGCTCTGACGCGCGCGATAAGCGCGAAAAGGGCTGTGCGTTCGAGAGGAGCAGAAAATGTCAATAGGTACTACGACGCAAAAAAAGCCTTCTGACGCCGCGCGAAGCAGTCACCGGCTTGGACTGAGTTTGTTTTGCCTGTCCGGTTTTTTGCGGCCTGGGGAGCCGAGGTGGACTGCTGCCGAGGCGCACAGCGGATGGGCGGGCAGGATGGTGATCGCGCGACGACAGACAGGGATGGCCATGTAGCATCGGAGGCGATGACATGAAGACGGAACTGTGGGCCTTGGAGCGTCTGAAGCCCTACGACAAGAACCCGCGCATCAACGATAACGCGGTCGAGGCGGTCGCCCGGTCCATCCGGGAGTACGGGTTCAGGCAACCCATCGTAGTGGATGCCGACGGGGTCATCATCGTTGGGCATACACGCTGGAAGGCCGCGCTCAAGCTCGGGCTGGAGGAGGTCCCCGTCCACGTGGCCTCGGACATATCACCCGAGCAGATCAAAGCGTACCGGATCGCCGACAACAAGACGGCCGAGCTGGCGACGTGGGATATGGAGCTTCTGCCTGTCGAGCTGTCGGATCTGCAGGGCATGGACGTGGACCTCGAGCTGCTGGGATTCACCGGCGACGAGCTGGCCAAACTCCTCGATCCCGGCGTGAAGGAGGGGCTGACCGACCCGGACACGGTACCCGAGCCGCCCGATGAACCGACAACCCAGCCGGGGGACCTGTGGGTGCTGGGCGAGCACCGGCTCCTATGCGGCGACGCCGGTAGTGCGGCAGATGTGGACCGGCTGCTCAACGGCGCCGGCGTTCATCTGGTTAATACCGACCCACCGTACAACGTCCGAGTCGAGCCACGCTCGAACAACGCGATTGCTGCGGGACTGTCCTCGTTCGGCGAGAAGGGCCTCGGCCACAACCAGGCGTTCGATCTTGCGAGACATCCGAAGACCGCAAAGGCAACGACCAAGAAGCTTCGCGCCAAGGACAGGCCCCTCATGAACGACTTCGTCACCGAGGAGGAGTTCGGCCGACTGCTCCGGGCCTGGTTTGGCAACATCGCCCGCGTGCTACAACCCGGGCGCGCGTTCTACATCTGGGGCGGATTCAGGAACTGCGGCAACTATCCCGCGGCCCTCAGTGACTGCCACCTCTACTTCTCCCAGGCCATCATCTGGGTCAAGGAACACCCCGTGCTGTGCCGAAAGGACTTCATGCTCAACCACGAGTGGTGCTTCTACGGGTGGCGAGAAGGCGCGGCGCACGTCTTCCTCGGACCGAACAACGCGAGCGATGTCTGGAGCGTCAAGAAGGTCAGCCCGCAGAAGATGGTCCACCTCACCGAGAAGCCGGTCGAGCTCGCGGTGCGCGCCATCCAGTACTCGTCCCGCGCGGGCGAGAACGTGCTCGACCTCTTTGGCGGCTCGGGCTCGACGCTGATCGGCTGCGAGCAGACGGGCCGCCGCGCGCTCCTCATGGAGCTCGATCCGCCCTACTGCGACGTGATCGTCCGCAGGTGGGAGGAGTTCACGGGCCAGAAGGCGGAGCGGCAACCGGCAACCAGCGAGGTGCCGGCATGATCCATAGACCCATCAGGTACGTCCATGTCGAGCAAGCTTGATCCGTCCGCCCTCTCTGTCGGGGACGCCGTCAAGGTGCTCCAAGCAGCGGGATCCCGGCACGCCTCCGACGAGAGTGTGCGGGCCGACATCGAGGCGGGCGCGCCCATCAACCTCGACGGGACAGTCAACCTCGTCCACTACTGCGCGTGGATGGTCGCGCGCCTTGCGCACGGGCAAGATCAGGCGCATCAGGAGCTCCGGGCAGACGGGAGGTCCGACGCCCGTGGCGACGATTGACCCTAGGCGACTCCGGCCCACCGACCTGGCGCGGCTCCTCAACTCCACGCCCTTAGGCGAGGTCATCGGCGAGCGGCAGCTCCGCCGCCACCGCACGCGCGCGGGGTTCCGCATCGGCGACGGCTCGCACGTGGACCTGTTCCGGTACGCGGCATGGCTCTTCGACGCCCTGCACGAGCCCAAGCTGGAGCCCGCGGGCCTCACCGGCTACGACGCCATGAAGGAAGGGGCCCGGGCGCGCAACGCGGCCCTGTCGCTCTCAGGCCGTGACATCGGCGCCATCCCCGAGGTGGTCAATGCCGACAGAAAGGCCCAGGCCGAGCGCGACTTCCGGTTCTTCTGCGAGGCGTACCTCGGTCAGACGTTCCACCTTGCCTGGTCGCCCGACCACCTCAAGGTCATCGCCAAGATCGAGCAAGCCGTCCTGCATGGCGGCCTCTTCGCCATGGCCATGCCGCGCGGCAGCGGCAAGACCTCCATCGCCGAGTGCGCCTGCCTATGGGCCGTGCTGTACGGTCACCGCGACTTCGTGTGCCTCATCGGCTCGGACGAGGGGCACGCGCTCGACATGCTCGACAGCCTCAAGATGGAGCTGGACGGCAACGACCTTCTTCTGGAGGACTTCCCCGAGGCCGTCTACCCCATCACGCGCCTGGAGGGCATCGCCCATCGCGCCAACGGCCAGCTCTTCCGGGGCGAGCGCACGCACATCGGCTGGACGGCTCGCGAGATCGTCCTGCCCACGATCCCCGGCAGCCGGGCCTCCGCCGCCATCATTAAGGTCGCCGGCATCACGGGCCGCATCCGGGGCATGAAGTACAAACGCGCCGACGGCCGCACCGTGCGCCCCTCCCTCGTGGTCCTCGACGACCCGCAGACCGACGAGTCGGCCCGCTCGCCGTCCCAGTGCGCCAACCGCGAAAGCATCCTGGCGGGCGCCGTGCTCGGTCTGGCCGGGCCGAGCCAGAAGATCTCCGGCATCATGCCCTGCACGGTGATCCGGCCCGACGACATGGCCGACCGCATCCTCGACCGCGACAAGCACCCGCAGTGGCAGGGCGAACGCACTAAGATGCTCTACGCGTTCCCCAAGAACAAGAAGCTCTGGGACCAGTACGCCGAGATCCTCGCTGACAGCCTGCGCCGTGGCCGCGGCATCAAGAAGGCCACCGCGTTCTACCGCAAGAACCGCAAGGCCATGGACCGGGGCGCGCGGGTCGCCTGGCCGGAGCGGTTCAACTACGACGAGGCGTCGGCCATCCAGCACGCGGTCAACCTCAAGCTCCAGGACGAGGCCGCATTCTTTGCCGAGTACCAGAACGAGCCGCTGCCCGCCGAGGTCGACGGGGAGGACATGCTCACGCCCGATCAGATCGCCGCAAAAATCAACCGCCACGCCCGCGGCCGGGTACCCGTGGGCGCCAACTACCTGACCATGTTCATTGACGTGCAGCAGCGACTGCTCTTCTACGTGGTGGCCGCCTGGGAGAACAACTTCACGGGCTACGTCATCGACTACGGCGCCTACCCCGACCAGCGACGGGCGTTCTTCACACTGCGCGATGCCCGGCGAACGCTGGCCACAGCGAAGTGCGGCGCCGGGCTCGAGGGCTCGATCTACGCCGGACTCGAGGCGCTGACCGCCGAGCACCTGGGCCGCGAGTGGCGGCGCGAGGACGGGACGTATCTCAAGATCGCCCGCTGCCTCGTGGACGCTAACTGGGGCGCGTCAACGGACGTCGTCTACACGTTCTGTCGCCAGAGCCCACACGCCGCGGTCCTAATGCCCAGCCACGGACGGTTCGTCGGCGCCTCGTCGCTCCCGTTCGCTGAATACAAGCGCAAGCGCGGTGACCGGGTGGGTCACAACTGGCGCATCCCGAACGTCGCCGGCCAGCGCGCCGTGCGCCACGTGGTCTTCGATGCCAACTACTGGAAGACGTTCGTGCACACCCGGCTCGCCGTGGCCATGGGGGACAGGGGGTGCCTGTCGCTCTTCGGCGACCGGCCCGAGACACACCGGCTGTTTGCCGAGCACCTGTGCGCCGAGTACCGCGTGCAGACGCAGGGCCGTGGCCGGACCGTGGACGAGTGGAAGATCAAGCCGGCCCAGTTCGACAACCACTGGTTCGACTGCCTCGTCGGCTGCGCGGTGGCCGCCTCGATGGACGGCATCACCCTGGAAGGCACCGGCCCCCGTGGCCTCCAGCCCCAGCGCAAGGTCTTCATTGTCCCACCAAGGCGGTACCACGCATGGTGACCGCGCGCTGCCAGAGTTGCGGAGTGGGCCTCGCGGTGGAGCTGCCGGGGCCCGCTACCGCACGAGATAGGCGCGGTGTGTCCCCGACCTCGATCTCGACTTGCCGTTGAGGGTGGCAAAGAGGGGCCGCGACTCGCCGGCCCAGATCTTGTTCGTGTGACCTTGCGCACTCGCAGGGACTTCGGTATCTGGGACGATTGTCTTCCATTGACGCACGCCGACGAACTCGGGGACCGGCGGTCGTGTGAGTCAGCTGTGGCTAGCTTTAGTCGTACTCCTTGACGCCTAGGAACTCGCCCGTTTCGGCATCCACGTAGAGTTCCGCTTCCTGCCAACGAAGCGCCCCGGGTGTGCTCTTCTCGTACAGCAGCGCGTACGGAAGGAGCACTGTCCAGACAGCGCGGACGGCTCTTGGGTCTTCCTTGACGACGTGCATCAACGAGGGGCGGCCGTTCCTCACGTACATCGGAAGCTCGAGTATTTCTCTTAGCGGATTGGCCTGATCGGGGAAATACCAGTATGAATTCCCCGGATTCTTCTCGTGCGCTTTCTCTGCAATGGCAATGGCCTTTTCGGCACCGACCGTGACCTCGCCTTCCCACTTGTCGAAGTATTGGCTCGTGTAGCTGAGAACGCCATACTGCTCGGAGAACCTGATGAGTACCGCTTGCGACTCGTACGGCACAGCGCCTGCATAACGGCTGAAGCGTACTTCCCAGAAGATCTCGAACAATACGTCCGGGTCTGTGTCGCCCGTCCCTGGCCCAAAGGCGCCATCCGCTGGCTCCCTTTCCTTGTTCGGCACAGGACCTGGCACGTACATGCTGTCAAGAACGAGGTCGTTCGGGAAGTTGCCAGTAATAGCCCTGACGTATTCCTTTGCCTGCTCCACCGCATCTGCCGGCGTCAAGCTCACCGGCCTTAGCTCCCCCTTGTCGCGCTCCTGCCGGACTAGGTCTTCAGCATCTTGCCAATAGTAGGCGTGAAGCCTTCCGTTCTCGGGGTCGACTGTGAGCCATACCGACGGCCCTCCCTCCCGCTCGAGAGTGCAGGCGCGCAGGCTGATACATTCTGGTATGTCGAAATCACGTGGCAGCTTCCACTCGAACGGGCGAGAACAGATGAAATCGTCCGTCGTGAGATTCTCCCACTGCGGACGCGCCTTGTTTCGGCGGAATGTCGCGGTCCGCTTGAGAAGCTCGTCGATCTCGACCTTCTCTCTTGCGCTTGCTGGTCGCCATCCGCTCCTCTCACCAGCAGGCGCAGAGCCGCTTCGGTCCGTCTCCTCTCCTTGCCCAAGAGCGCCACACCCTGTCGCGAAGGTCAGCGCAAGCGCCGCCAGCACAGCGCATACGGCAGAACTAGTTATCGCGCCCAGTAGACGCCCTCGGAATCCACTTGTCGAAGTAGTACCAGTTGTCGTAGACGGTTTGACCTTGCGCATTTTCCGTTTCCCTCGTCAATGTCCGAACGACCAAGTGGGTTGTTGTCCACACGTCTTCTCGTGTTGTTCCTGGTTTGCCCCAGTTGCAGTTCCTGTTCTTGAGAGTCACCTCGATGGTCTGGCCGGTCCGGGCGCCCGCCAGACCAAGAACCGGGAAGAACTTCTCGGCCCAGAAGTCATAGATCCGTGGCACCCCGGGCTTTCCCTTCCAACCGATTATGATCTTGTTGAGGAATACAGTCTCAAGCCAGCTTGCCCCATACTGCCTGCGGGCCGCGCCTGAGGCAGGCAACGACCACTTCTCTTCCACCCTTTTCTCCTTATGGAGAGGATCGACGCGGTGGCGGTAGAGATCGTGCGAACTCAGCTTCTCGTTGACGTCGCAGACAGAGAGGATCACCAACTTCAATCCCCGCCAGCCGGGTTTCGGCAGCTCCCGGTACGCGCGATTGACGTACCAGTTAACGTTGTCCGGGCCAAGACTCGTGTAGGTCCCGTTCTCCGAATAGAGCCTGATGTTCCCAAGGCTCTTGAACTCCGCGTCCCCGTGAGCCGCTAGAAACAGAATGGACCGCGGAACGACGCCCTCGGCTTCGCCCCAGCTCGCCCATCTTCCGCAGTCTTGAAGGATGGCCTTAAGGTGCTGCAGATTGATAGGGCCTTGCCACTCTTCTGTGACGATAGCAAGACTGTCGCGAATCGCGGTCGCGCAGTTCTTGACACAAGTCGCTTTCTGGTCTGGGTGCGCGCCCAGGCACCCCTTCGGTCTGTCGCACCATGCGAGCGTCGCGATCCCCTTGCCTCTGATAAAGGATAGCCACGGGACCCCCCCGGAGATGCTCTGTCCCCAGGAGTTCTGGAATCCCCAC
>Ga0180432_10008804_pt1 | contig 12469 bp, 15 predicted proteins | sample SS_ome_10_FD_132414 | JGI IMG/M metagenome (GOLD analysis project Ga0180432, IMG submission 132414) | Hypersaline lake sediment archaeal communities from the Salton Sea, California, USA - SS_1_MS_2 metaG | ecosystem: Environmental > Aquatic > Non-marine Saline and Alkaline > Hypersaline >...
AGGGGCCTATGTGGAAAACAAGAAGGCAACGGCGAAAAGATACTTCTTGATTGGTTCAACACAATACTTTGCCCTGATGGATATTCAGAGGATGTAGGTGTAACCTGGGCGTGATACGAATGGAATCAGCGTCGGGGACTGCTAATACATTCTATCGCGATAGGAAAGGCTGGTGGAGGCTATGAAAGAAAAAGAATCAACGAGGAATATGAAATGGCAAAAGATATCGATGGTACAAAAAGGATAAAGCGAAAGTGCGACGAGTGCGGGTCGGTGTATGGCACCACCCGGACCAACCCGAACGAGCCTGGTTACTGCCAGGAATGCTATGAGAAACTCGGCATGCATAAGCGGAAGATATGCCCGCTGTGTGGCAACCCGGAAATGGTTTCCAATTGTTTTCTATTGACCGGTGAGGATGAAGTGTTCCTATGCGTTGATACTGATGGTAGCATCCACCCGCACATGGATGGGGTGATACTCATCGGTAAGGACTATCCGGACCGAGAAAAGATAGAAAAAATACTCGGAATCAAAAAGTAAAGCCTGGCAATTAACTATTCCGATTCCATAAAAAAGTATATATAAACGCGTATACAATTACGATACTAACTCACGGGCCGACCGAGGCACACGGTCCATTATCAGCGGCTAAATCATATCAGCCACGGTAAGAACTATATTTGTGTTTCTATGAAAACAAGTAAGAAAAAGAAATTGGAGGAATAAAAACAATGAGTGAATCCAACGAGGAATTCATCGCGCGCCTGCAACAGCAGGACGAGGAAAGACGAGCGAACGCCGGCCAGGACTTTGCCCCGGCCGTGATATTCAAGCCGGAACCGAACGTGCTCTACCGGTTCACCGTAGACGATGCATGGTCCGCGACCGGCGGGGAATACGACGACTCGCTCGGGCTGCATTTTGTCGAGGATAGCCCGGTCACGAAAGGGTTCAAGTCCAAGGGTGAGAATACACTCTACTTCAACAGGGGTATCGCCAGGACGATTAGGTCCATCGTGTTCAGGGATTTCGTTGACAACCCCGAGAAGGACGTAATCAAGGTGGGTGTCAGTCCCAAGGACAAGTCCGACATCACCATCGGCGTGCCGAAAATCGACGAGCCCGTGAACGTGCAGTTCGTCATCATCCAGGACGAGCCCAAGTCCAAGGACAGGTCGGGGTTCAAGCACTCGATTGGCGAGGTCGTGGACAGCTTCCCCGGTAAGTGGGAGGACCCGACCAAGTTCGTCGAGCGGCTGCAGAAGGAGAAGGCGGAGTATCTCAAGGAGAAGTTCGCCGATAACCAGGTGGACGGTAACAGGCTCGGGCATACCGAGCTCGGCGTGGGTAAGGTCATTACCATGCACGTCGAGGACGTGTTCCCGTCCAAGGACGGAACGTTCGGTATCGTCAAAATCAACCCCGAGAAGTCGCCGTTGTGGGACGGGTATAGCGTCGATGAGAACGGCGTGTTCAACCGTGCTCACATGAACGGGCCCACGCTCAAGACCTTCAGGAATGGTGTGCTCAATGCCATCAAGGAGGACAAGGACGCCACCGCCGCAGTGTTCGTCGGGAAGAGAAAGGACAAGGACGGCAACGAGGTCGACGACTTCATAAAGATGCCGAAGATTCCCGAGGGCGGCGTGACTGTGAGGTTCTTCCGCGAAGAGCGATACCCGCTCGGACCGGATGGGAAGCCCAACAAGGACGCTAATCCCTACAAGATATGCCTGGGCGAAATCCTTGAAGAGTGAAATCTTCAATGGATAGTAACCATACCTGAATAATACAAGAACGACCATGGCCGTTGATGACCATAAATCGTTAATGGCCATGGTTTATATTTTAATATTACTCGCCCCTGGCAATGGATTGGAATGACCCGTATGCGCTGATAACAATACAATACCCACGGTCTTAGATTTGGATGGGGGCCGGTCGATATTATTATATACGGTGGTATTGTGGGCATGTCAGCGGACGATAGTGATACAGTAAACTTCCATTCGCCGGTCAGCAGTGATATACTCAAACCCGTCTGCGCCAGTGACGAGCTATTCGGTTTCGTGAGCGAGTTCGTGGACACGCTGCCGAAGACCTATAACACCGTTAGCGTGGCCCTGAGCCGGATAGGCGAGGTCGGTGACATTGATGTCGTGGGTAACGTGGTCGGTATCCCCGATGCCCGGCCCGTGCAAATCACCAAGGCGGATGCCAAGGACAAGAAACGGCTGGAGAAGCTGGAGAACAAGGTATACCAGTTCTTTCACCTGAGCGGTGGGTCGTTCACCATGGTATGCTGTGTCCATAACGTTGTTGGGCTCGAGGCCGAGTTCCCGCACGGGAAGGGCCATGACGAGTTCGCAAAGATGGTCCAGAAACTGCACGAGGCGTACAAGATAGGTGCACAGGTGAACGTCCTGGGTAAGTTCGTCACGTTCAGGTCGGATAACAAGGACTACCGTGTATTGTTCGTTGACCTTATAAATATCGAGAATGATGCCTTGACCAGTAAACTGTCAAGGCAGCAGTTCAAGGACTTCATGGACCTTTGCCAAAAGCACGGGGTCAGCCCGCTTGACCTGTTCTCGAGCGAGATTTTTGTGTCGTATATAGCCGACGATTACCTGAAGAAGTCCGTCGCGCTCATGTGTTTATCACCAAAGAGCAGGGAAGAGATGTGTCATATCTTATTACTATCCGCGCCTGGTGAGGGGAAGGATTATCTGATTGATAAGGTCATCCAGCCCATGGTTCCCTGTGGCAAGGTCGAGTCTGACCAGGTGACTACCACTGCGGCACTGGTCGGTGCCATGTCGTCGAACGACCTGTCGTCGCTCGGGGTTGGTATTTTACAGAAGTATAACCATGAACGCCTGGCCGTGTCGGAGATACAAACCTGGAACTCGAGCAAGTTCGGCGCGCTATTGGGGATGATGGCGAACGGGTATTATATAGTGTCCAAGGGCAAGATGCAGAACGTGAAACGCCCCGCCACGGAGAACATACTTATGGCAGGGAACATACCCAACCACTGGCGACAGGACATGGAGCCCATGGAGAAACTTGACTCGGTCGTTGGTGCAAAGAACCGGCAGCACGCGAAACAGCTCATATCACGGTTCTCGCTCATATATGCCCGGATTAGCCTACAGAAGAAACCGGATCCGAGGAAGAAAGCGTTCATGATGTTGGAGAATATGGACAACAACTCCGCTATCGCCGACGGCGCGTTCTTCGAGAACGACGAGAACATCAAGGACGTGTGCCTGCACAGCGACCTGTCCAACCGCGAGAAATCGAGGCGGATACGGGCGCATAAGGTGGAGATAATGCGGTCGAACGGTATGACCGATGCGGAGATAATCAAACATTTGAGATTATCTATATGGCAGGAGTTCTTTGGCCAGTATTTCAAATACGTCAGCCGGTTGAACATCCGCATGAAATCGGCGGGCGATATCATGCTTCGGACTATGGAATCGTTGGTCAGCCGTGAAGAGTTCTCGTCCATACTATGCAACGAATCGGGCGATTTCGACCCGCGTAAGTGGCAGCAGTTCGTGAACCTGTGCAAGTCGTTTGCGAAGATAAACGGGGGCACGACCATATCACCCAGGGATATATCCGAGGCGGAGAACATTTACAAGGAGTCATTGGCCACACTGGTCGACATCGGCGCTGATATACTGTTCTCCTACGACCTGGACATGGTCGAGCTTGATATCCTGAAGTTCATCGGGAACAACCCTATGTGCACCGACGGCGACATCCGCGCGCATTTGAAGATGTCCGCCTCGGATGAAATGTATGTCAGGAACATAGAGAACCTGACCGCGAAGGGGTATGTTACCGACACCGCGGGGAAGTATGCCATTGAAATGACCAAGCTGCCGCCGAAGCTCATGGACGACTTGCACATCACCCGGACGACCATCCAGGACCGGGACGAGCAAATGCACCGGGCGCCGATGGATAATAATGACGACCTGAGAACCGAGAGCATGCTCGAGTCAAGGCTTGACGAGGTGGACCTGGATGAGTAAATCTTACAATCAAACAGTTGATACAAATTCTAATATATCCAAGATAAAGAAACTGTTGACCAAGCACGGCGCCACTACCATCCCGGTGGCTCGTGAGATATTGAGCAAGCGTATCCAGGATGAGGACCTGCTTGACGAGGTCATAGTCCGGCTCGTGGACGATGATTTCCTGGTCCTGACCGGAGCAGGGGATAATAATAATAGTAGTAGTAGTAACCCATACATATTATCATACAAGCGCGCCATGGCGTTCCTGTTCAGGAACAGCAACAAACAGTCGTTCACCCGGTCCGAGATGAAGAACGAGATGTCGTTCAAGCTGGACTGGTTCACCCCGTCAGACGCCGCCGCGTTCGTCGAGTTCTGTCTCCGGGACGGGCTCATAGTCGAGGACCCGTCTACTGGCGCTATCACGCCCGCGTTCGACCCTGCCGGGGTGGATATACCGTTCGGCTGGAGCTTGAACGAGGAGCTCCAGATAAAGACCGGGAAGGACATGGCCCGGGAGGTCATTGACCATAAGCGGGAGAAGAGCGAGATTAAGTTTGTGATGGGTGAATACCAGGACGATTTGGAGCGTCAGCTGGCCGAGGACGGCATGTTCGACGACGACGAGCTGGACGCGTCAGTGCACGTGGACGTGCCGTTCGACGGCGTGGAGCGGATGACCGTGTCCGAGTGGTATGACGAGCGCAAGGCCGTGGCGAAGGACTTATCGGAAAGGTTGGGTATACCGGTGAAGAATGCCTACAACATGCACGATTACTACGAACTGAACCGGGGTGTTATCGACAAGGATATGTTCGTCCTTACAATGCACTCGTTCGAGAAGATAACTGATAGCGATCTGCTCGATAGAGCGTATGAATTATTAATCAAGAGTAATATTAAAACGGGTGAGAACTTATGAAGGTTATATTCGTTAGCGGTAAATATATGTCCGATTCGTCCGAGGGTATAGCTGACAACATCCGCGAGTCCCGGCGCGTGGGTAACGAGTGCTGGTCTCGCGGCTGGGCGGTTATATGCCCCGCGATGAACACGCTCGGGTGCGAGACCCTGGACACGACCAGCTGGGAACGATACGGTATCACCGACGACCAAAAATCGGACAAGGACGATATATTCTACTCGGCGTATCTGGAGATACTGTCCCGGTGCGATGCGGTTATCATGGTCGATAACTGGGTGGACTCGCGCGGGGCACGGGCGGAGCATAAGTATGCTGTCGAGCACGGTATACCCGTGTTCTACGAGCGCGAGGGCGTGCCGCACCCGAGCGAAGTGGACAAGGACTGTGGTGGTTTTAATGAATAGGTTCGAGCTTCCTGACTGGTGGGGCAGTGATAGGCCGTATCGTATCACAGACTGGATGACCGGGCTGCGGTCGTTGCCAGATGCGTGCGTGGACACGGGCGTGACTTCACCGCCATATTGGAGCTTACGTTCGTACGAGACCGAGCCGCAGGTGTTTGGTGGTGATGCTAATTGTGACCATGATTGGGGTGAGCAAAAGACCGTTAAAAAATCAGGAGGGGTTAACGCTTCCACTCTTGGCTCGGAGTCTGGTGGTCATTCCATTTCAAAGTCTAAACAACTGGAAATTCTTAAGATTCAGCAGCACGACTGGGAACAGGGTTCGTTCTGTCATAAGTGCGGTGCGTGGCGCGGTGAGTTGGGTTCTGAGCCCGACCCGGAACTATTTATTCAACACCTGTGCGACGGGTTCGACGAGTTCAGGCGTGTCCTGAAACCGACGGGTGGTCTGTATGTTAACCTCGGCGACTCATATTCGACCGGCGGTGGGTCGGGCGTTGGTGATTACCGGGAGAATAGGCACACACAGTTCGGGAAGGTAGTAGACAAGAAAGGTCAGTCTTTACCGCATCGGGTCAAGGACATGCCGGATAAGTGTTTATGCCTTATACCCACCCGGTTCGCCTGGGAGATGATACGTCGTGGCTGGTGCCTGCGGAATACTCTTATATGGGAAAAACCGAGCTGTCTTCCATCTTCGGTCGATGATAGATTTACATTGGATTACGAATACGTTTTCTTCTTTGTAAAGAATACCAATAACGCCTTGTACTGGTACAACACTCATACCATGGACTGCGTTAACACCAAGCCAAGCGGGGTCAAGAACGGTAAAGAAGATAAAGACTGGTCCTGGGAACTGCATAAGGCTTGCGAGGGCCAGGGCTGCGAGAACAAACGCTGCGTGGACGGGTTCGTCAAGAAATCGAACTGGAAGGGCCGGGATTACTTCTTCAACCAGCAGTTCGAACCATATGCCGACGATGCTAACCCGGACGAGGTATACAAGGGAAAATCGTTGAAGGACTATACCAAGGCAAAGGTTCAGGACCCGTCGGACACGAAACGGCGCGTCCTGGAGTCCATGCAGGAGCGTATCGGCCGGAACAAGAGGGCGGTATGGCATGTCGACCCCGATTTTGTGTCGTATTTGCTTGAACTCCTTGGCCCGGAGCGGTTCAATGATTTGATTGATAGTTACCAGGCACAGGACATGAACAAATCCGATATATTGACCGTATCGACCAGCAATTACAAGGGCTCACACTGTGCAGTTTTTCCAGGTGCACTTATAGAGCCCCTGATAGATTCTACCTGCCCGGAATACGTGTGCTCGAAGTGCGGGTTGCCCCGGAATCGGGTCTACAACTTCGAGAGCATTGTCAAGGGCGAGGTCACGGACAACCACCAGCCCACGGGCCGGTCGCACTTCCGTATCGCCGGGACGTTCATATCCAACAAGGAACTGAAGGGGTATACCGATTGCAAGTGCAAGGGTAAGAATAAATACAAGCCAGGCATCGTGCTCGACCCGTTCCTGGGCAGCGGGACCACGCTCGAGGTCGCGCGGAGGATGGGCCGTATCGGGCTCGGGTTCGAGTTGAACCAGGACTATGAACTGCTTATACGTAAACGCGCTATGCTGGAACTACCGTTCCTGGAATCGTTCGACGAAGGGGGTGTAGGATAACATGGGTTATAAACATCTTGATTGGTGGCCGAACAATAAGCCGTATTTGGTCGGGGATTCATTAGATAAACTGAAGGTATTACCCGATAAAAAAGTTCATATGAGTGTTTTTTCACCACCATATTTTGGGCTGCGTGATTACGGTGTTGAACCGATAAAATGGCCTGAGATAAGATTTATACCATTACCAGGTATGAACTCTGTTGTTATTGCTGAGCAGGATTGTTGTTTAGGTTTAGAATACGATGTGATGTCGTTTATTGGTCATATGGTTTATATTTTACGAGAGCTGAAACGTGTGCTGCGTAACGATGGCACGGTTTGGTTGAACATTGGTGATAGTTATAATGCTGCTGGCCGTGTTGGCCATGGTAGCCGGGTTGGATATAAACAAGGCACTAATCGTGCGAGTGCTGTTGGTCAGGATGATTGTAGACCATCTGTTAATTATTTAAAGCAAAAGGATTTGCTTGGCATTCCTTGGCGGCTTGCGTTTGCGCTCCAGGCGGATGGTTGGTATCTTCGGTCGGACATAATTTGGAAAAAGTTGAATCCGATGCCGGAATCGGTAACGGATAGGCCAACCAATTGTCACGAGCATATATTTCTACTTGCTAAATCACCCAGATATTTCTATGATGCTGAAGCAATAAAGGTTCCTTTTGAGAGTAGTAATCCTAATAGTGATAGTTATCGTAAGAATGGTAAAAGTGATTCACGTAAAAAACATTTGGATGTTGATGGTATAAAACCCGGATTTTCAAATACTGGAATGTGGCAACCTGATGATAATGGCCGTAATAAACGTGATGTATGGTCAATCACCACGCGGCCGTTCAAGGGCGCGCATTTTGCATGTTTCCCACCTGAGCTGCCGGAGATATGTATAAAGGCTGGCACGTCCGAGAAGGGGTGCTGCCCGGAGTGCGGGAAGCCCTGGAATAGGCTTGTAGACAAATCTCGAATGGTTGATGGTGAAAAAACGATAACATCTGGCTGGGAACAGGATGATGCTGGTAGGATTGGTGCTCAGGGTGTTGGGCATTGGAGAATCACGACAGAGTCAAGCACTATTGGCTGGGTGCCGGGATGTGATTGTTGTGGTGTGGAAATAATTTCCAATCCACCCAAGAAACCTGGTGAGAACTCTAAAAATTATAAGTCTAAGCTCAAGAAATACGAGAAGGAAATTAAAATATGGAATGGTAAATGGTCCGAACTCGAGCCCGCGTATGAGAAGCTATTCGTTGTCCCATGCATCATACTCGACCCGTTTGCGGGCTCGGGGACGACAATGGTAGTTGCGGAGAAACTGAAACGTATCGGGCTCGGAATCGATTGCAATCCTACTCTAAAAACGCATTATCGGAATCGTAAGGCCGGGAAGGACGTGTCTAACATCAAATCATTGGAGGATTATTAATTGCAATCAATAGTTGGTGATATACATGATTGATTTCATGTTGCTTGCGAAGCGTTACTCGCGCTCGTCACGGTGTCACAAGCGCCAGCTCGGTGCGGTGCTCGTGAGCAAGGACGGCCGGGTCGTGCTGGGGACGAACGGACCACCTAAACCCTTAGACAAATGTAAAAATTTGTATGGTGAAGAACTGTGTCCTCGGATGGGTCTTGACCATGGTGAAATATCCGGCATTTGCCGGGCGGTCCATGCTGAGCGGGATTGTATCCTGCAGGTGGCACTGCTTGGCGTGCCTACGCTGGATTCTACTATTTACTGCTACATGGGCCGACCGTGCAAGGACTGTATGCTCGAGCTAATCGCGGCAGGGGTTAGTAAAATTGTATATCTTAAACGCGACAAGGTATATGATGAACTGTCCGGTAGTATAATGACCGAATGGGTTGCCCAGGGCGGTGTCGAGGAAATAGTCGAGGATAAATGGGGGGATTTCTAATATGAATACTATTGAAATGTTGTTCATCATAGGCAACTTTATTTGCCTTATCGGTACGCTACTACTCATGCGACGGGTGCTGAAAAATCGGAACATGCTGAAGGATTTCGACCCGTTGGGGTCGCTATTGACGTTTATACCATTGGTCATATTCATGGTCGGTTATGTCCTATGGCATAACGGGCTCGCTACAGGGTTCGCGGCGGTGACGATGGTGTTTTGGTTGGTTGTGAGTATATTTTCAATAAAGGGATGGCTTACCAAAAAGGGTAAGAATTCTAAAAATATACCAAAAATGGTAAACGAAAATGAAGTGGTGGATAAAAATGGTAAAACATGACGACAAGAACTATCTGAATAATCTGTCAATGCGGGTGCGCCAGGCGAACCGTGATAAGGGCTGGAACGTAATCGAGCCCGAGGAATGGACCGAGACCAATTACAAGGTCCCGGCAGTGCTTGCACTGATACACTCCGAGGTCACGGAAGCGCTGGAGGCATACCGGAAGGACGACCACGAGAACTTCCAGGAAGAGCTCGTCGATATACTCATACGCGTATTGGACCTCGCAGGGGTCGAGGAGGACTTTGACATCGACATGAAATTAAAGGATAAAATGGAGTTCAACAGACAACGACAGCATCGACACGGTGGTAAGAAATTATAATCAATAGTTGGTGGAATAACCTGACAAATATGTCCGGTTAACCCCGAAAAATACGGATAAGAGGTAATATATTGCATATTAAAGACACTAATTCGGAACTGAAAAAGGACGAGTGGGGCACGCCGCAGGAGTTCTTCGACAAGCTCGATGCTGAGTTCGATTTCACGCTTGACCCATGCGCGAACTTCGAGCGTAAACTCAAGACCATGAACATGTATGATAAACATACCGATGGCTTGTCCTGTAGGTGGTTCGGTCGCGTGTTCGTGAACCCACCTTACTCCGGGAATAATATTGAGAAGTGGGTGAGGAAGGTGAATAGTGAGTTTGAACGCGACGAGTGTGATGCTATCGTTATGCTAATTCCGACCACCAAGACGGGCACGAAATGGTTCCGGGGCCTGGTGCTTGATAAAGGTGTCGAGATTAGGTTCGTGACCGGTCGGATTAACTTCGTGCCGCTTGCGGGGCAGCCGAATAACTCGAATCCGTTATATTCGATGATACTAATATGGAGAAAGGATAAACATGACCGAGCTTCCAAGTGAAATCGATTCAGTATTGGCCCGTTCCGGGTATTGTTGTTTACATGGTAGGTGTGAGGATAAACTCAAGTTATTACCTGATAAATGTATAGACGCGGTCGTGACCGACCCACCATACGGGCTCGGGAAAGAACCGGACCCGGTCAAGGTTATGTCAGATTGGGTCAAGAAGGGCTATCATGAAATTTCAGGGAAAGGGTTCATGGGCAAGGAATGGGACGCGTTCGTGCCGCAGCCTAATACGTGGAAGGAAATTTATCGCGTTCTCAAGCCGGGTGGGCATGTGTTGGCGTTCTTTGGCACACGGACTTACGACTGGGGAGTTCTCTCAATGCGATTTGCTGGGTTTGAGGTCAGAGATTGTCTTATGTATTGTTTTGGCTCAGGATTTCCGAAATCGCTGGACGTTAGCAAGGCGATTGACAAGAAAAACGGAACTTATAAACCGGGGCCTGTTTCACCGAACTCACATAATTCGGGCCAATCCCCTTCCGGGTGTTATAGCGAGGGTGTTCAGAAAAAGACACTACCCAATCCGCAATGTAATGATGCAAAGCAATGGGACGGCTGGGGCACAGCTTTAAAGCCCGCTCTTGAGCCTATTTGCCTTGCTCGGAAGCCCATTAGCGAAAAGAACATCGCGGAGAACGTCCTGAAATGGGGGACCGGAGGTATTAATATTGATGCTTGTCGGGTTTCATGTAATGAAGAATTATCTCAAGGTTCTGGTGGACTATTGTCTCATATCAGGGATGGAAAAGATTATCCATATCGTCAGGGTGAACTCAGTGCGGAACGGAGATATACTAATAAAGGTTCGACTAATTTTGCGGCTAAGCCTGGGCCTCGTGGTGGGAGTAATAAAGGTCGTTTCCCGGCTAACCTTATTCACGATGGGTCCGATGAAGTTCTTGAACTGTTTCCGAACACGAAAAGCGGTATGATGAAGAAAGGAACACTACGCGCGGCACAGGATGAGGCTGGTTCGGTGTGCTATGGTGTGTATGGTGGCTGTGCCACAAAGGATGATACATATGCCGATTCCGGCTCGGCGGCACGGTTCTTCTACTGTGCCAAGGCATCCAAATCCGAACGAAATGCCGGGCTGGATAAGTTCACGCCAAAAAAGAAAGTTTACAATGGTAAATCAGCGGAGTCGAGCAAGGACATGAAGGACCTGGAACAGCGATGGACAACACAGCCGTCGCCTAACAACCACGCCACGGTGAAACCGTTGTCACTGATGTATTACCTGGTCCGGCTCGTCACGCCGCCTGGCGGTATCGTGCTCGACCCGTTCATGGGCTCAGGCTCTACCGGTGCGGCGGCGATGGTAGGTAATAATAAATATAAATTTATCGGTATTGAAATGGACGAGTATTTTCATGAAATTTCAATGGCCAGGATTGAATACTGGAAGAAATATGGCAAGTTTGACAACGATAATAATAAAATAATTACCACTGAGAAAAAGCCAGTAAAGAAACTCACAAAAAAACCAAAGTCAAAGACACTGGAGGAATTCGACTAATGTATAGAGAAATGATTCGAGCCCGAGACCTGAACGCCGGAATCGACCGCGCGTGTCATAACATAATCACGCTCGAGGATGAAGCCAATACCGACACGCGCAAGGCCGAGCTGGAGGCGTTCGGAGCCGTGAAGATTATGATTGAGGAACTGCAAAAGAAAGGTGAAATAACGTATGTCTGACGATAATAAAAATATGAAACTGCCCGTGTGTGAAAACTGTAATTACAGCGGGAACCACGGATACTGGTGCTACCGGCACGACCGAGACACCGCACCGAATGGCACCTGTACAAGTATTATTATGGGTGAAGAATAAGGTGATAATCATGGAAAGCAATAGAAAAGAATACAATAAACGATACCATTATACATGGATGTGGAAATATTTCAAGGAAGGAATAATCAATATGAACACCTATATTCGGGATTATGGTGAAACTGAAGAGAACAGGAAGGTTCTTGCTGATTTGGAATCGGCGTTTGAAAATTTCGAGGAACAGGGACGTAAAATCGGGATTAATTCCGAGGCGCTAAATTTAAATTCGTAATAGGAAGTTGGTGAACATGACCGATGTAATAGCAAGTGAAGAGTTCGAAGCAATGAGAACAACGGTGATGGATAGCTTTATCACTTTTGTCGCAAGAAGACTCCCACTTCAGCGCCGAAGGCGACAAGTGGTGAGATGAATTGCGGCTGCTAATGTATTTAACATCATAATATTAGTTAATCTCCTATATATACTACAAG
>Ga0180432_10008805_pt1 | contig 12468 bp, 9 predicted proteins | sample SS_ome_10_FD_132414 | JGI IMG/M metagenome (GOLD analysis project Ga0180432, IMG submission 132414) | Hypersaline lake sediment archaeal communities from the Salton Sea, California, USA - SS_1_MS_2 metaG | ecosystem: Environmental > Aquatic > Non-marine Saline and Alkaline > Hypersaline >...
CACTGGCTTGGCTGGGAAAAGGGAGAGGGCATCGCCCTGTCATGTTTTCCCCTCTTCCACATCGCCGGTCTGTTCTTCGCCGAGAACTGTGTCTACCTGGGCTGGACCCAGATCCTGGTTCCCAACCCGAGGGATACCGATTACGTCTGCAAGCAACTGGCGAAGTACAGGCCCACCGTCATGGCCAACGTTCCCTCGCTGTACCACATGCTGATCGCCAACCCGGCCTTCGCCGGCCTCGATCACTCGCGGCTGGAGTACTGTATCTCGGCCGCGGCCCCCTTTCCCGAGGAATCGCAGAAGGAACTCGAGGAGATAGTCGGCAAGGGCAAGCTGCTGGAGGTCTACGGCATGAGCGAGACCTCGCCCCTGACCACCATGAACCCGTCGAAGGGGCCAAAGAAGCTGGGTTCGATCGGCCTGCCGCTGCCCAACACCGAGCTCAAACTGGTCGACCCGGCCTCCGGCGACGAGGTCGGCCCGGGCCAGCCGGGTGAGATATGCGTCAAGGGCCCGCAGGTCATGGCCGGCTACCACGAAAAGCCCGGCGAGACCGAGGCGGCCATCGACGAGGAAGGCTTCATGCACACCGGCGACGTGGCGATCATGGACGAGGAAGGCTACCTGAGGATCGTCGACCGCACCAAGGACATGATCATTGTCAGCGGGTTCAAGGTCTTTTCCAAGCGCGTCGAGGAGGTGCTTTCGGAGCACCCGGCCGTTCGCCTCATCGCCCTGGTGGGTGTCGCCAACCCCGAGCGCCCCGGCTCCGAACTGGTCAAGGCCTTCATACAACTTGACCCCGAGGGCACCTCGACCGGCGACCGCGAGCAGCTGGAAAAGGACATCATCGCCTTCGGCCGCGAGAAGCTGGCTCCCTACGAAATACCCAAGTTGATCGAGTTCGTGGACGAACTGCCCCTGACGGTCATCGGCAAGATAGACAAGAAGAAGCTGCGTTGAGCGATACCCCTGCCACACAAAGATTGCTCTTGCTGGCTGCGGCCTTCCTGGCCACCGCGCTGGCTGTTTGCAGCGAACCGGAATCGGGCTACCTTCCTGCCGATCGCACTACCCGGCCTGGCGAACGCCTGTGGCTGGTCACCATATCCACCCCGGGTGCCTCCGCCGCCGACATGGACACACTGGTGGCCGATCCTTTCCTGCGGGCACTCCGTGCCGACGGGCGGGTGGAGGTCACCGCCATGGCCTCGCGGCCGGGAAGACTGGACACGTATATCCGTGCCCCGGTGCACGTGAGCTCGGTGCTTGTGGTGGGGCTGGCCCTCGGGTCGATCACCATGCCGAACGGGACCTTGCAGCCCGGCTTCGAGGCTGCCGGCCCGCCGCCTCTGGATGTGACCCGCCCGCGTATCGACTGGGCCCTGCGCATCGAAGGAGAGCAACCGGCCACGATCAGCGAACGGCTGGCGGAAATCGCCGCCGTGCTGGAAAGCAACTCAGAAAGCGGCGGGCATCTGGCGCTCGTGCCGTCCTTTACTTCAGACGATCGGTTCGCGTTGCCCGACATGCCGCATATCATCCGCGTCGGCGGGCAGCTGTGGGCCGCTTATCTGCTCGGGACAAATATTCCTGAAAATGCCGCCAGGCGGACAGCCGCCAGGGCCGGTATCGATCCCGGCGCGGTGCGCAGAGTCTCGGGCATGTCGGACGCCGAACGGGCACTGCTGGGCTGGCCAGCAGCACCCGCCGTCAAGGGCCGCGGGCGATGAGCACCCGGGACAACAAGCAACCCCGCCCGCCTCCCGAGCGCGAGCGAACCATCCGCCAGGCTATACGGGAGCACCTGGAGCAAGACCCCTTGACGGCACGCGAGCTCTCTTCCCTGGTGGGCATCCGGGAAAAGGACGTCATTGCCCACCTCGAGCACCTGTCCAAATCGCTGCGTGGCTCGGGTCGCAGCCTGGTGGTCGAGCCCGCAGAGTGCCTTTCCTGTGGCTTTGTCTTCAAAAAGCGGCGCAGACTATCACGTCCAGGCTCCTGCCCCGCCTGTCGCAAGCCGCGCATCGAACCGCCCGTTTTCCGGGTCGAGTAGCACCCGGGACCGGTTGACAGCCGTACACCGCAAGTCTATTCTTCAATCGGGGGCGGGAAAGAATCCATGGGTATCGATTCCCGAAAAACATACTTCGACTCCTTCGGCGTCGACCGATCGCTCGTCCGGCGAGTCATCGAGCGCGGGCTGTCGCGCGGAGGGGATTACTGCGACGTCTTCTTCCAGCACCGCGTGAGCCGCGTAGTCGGTCTCGAGGACGGCGAGGTAAACCGCACTTACGCCTCGGTCGACCTGGGTGCCGGAATCAGGGTGCTGGCAGGCGATTCGACGGGGTACGCCTACTCTGAAGATCTTTCTGAAAAGGCTCTCATCTCGGTGGCATCTACCGCAGCGTCTATCGCGGATTCCGGGCCCCGCCAGGGCCCTGTCAGCCTGAAGACAGTGAAGATCGATAACACTTACCCTGTCGACGTACCCTGGTGCGACGTCGGGCTGGAAGAAAAGCTGCCGCTCGTCGAACAGGTAGAAAAGAGAGCCCGTCGGCGTGACGAGCGCATCATCAAGGTCAGTGTCAACCTGGCAGACGAGACCTCGCGCATCATGATTGCCACCTCTGAGGGTCGCCTCTTCGAGGATGACCGCCCCATGGTGCTCATCGGGGCCCGCTGCGTGGCGCGCCACGGTGATAAAACCGAGACGGGCGGGCAAAGCGCCTCGGCCAGGGACGGGCTGGGCTTCCTCTCGCCCGAGACGCTGGAGCGCGTGGCCTGCGAGGCTGCCGACCGGACGACAATGCTTTTCGAGGCCGTCGATGCCCCGCCGGGTGAGTACCCGGTGGTGCTGGCGGCCGGCGTCAGCGGCATCCTGCTCCACGAGGCCATCGGCCACGGCATGGAGGCCGATTTCAACCGCAAGGGAATCTCGATCTACGCCGACCGCATCGGCAAGCGCATCGCGCCCGAGCACGTGACCATAGTCGACGACGGAACCTGCGAGCGACTGCGCGGGTCGATAAATATCGACGACGAGGGCACTGCCGGCCAGCGCACGGTTCTGGTCGAAAACGGCATCCTGCGCTCTTACCTGCACGACAGGATATCTGCCACCCACTTCGGGCTGGATTCTACCGGTTCAGGGCGCCGGCAGTCCTTTCGATACCCGCCAATCCCGCGCATGCGCAATACCTACATGCTGGCCGGTCCACACGATGCCGAAGAGATTATCAGATCGGTCAAGAAGGGCCTCTACGCCGAAGTCTTCTCGAACGGCCAGGTGCATATCGGTGCCGGTGACTTCACTTTCTACCTCAAGCACGGTCGGCTGATCGAAAACGGCAAGCTCACGCACCTGGTCAAAGACGCCAACCTGACGGGCAGCGGTCCGAAGGTACTCGAGCACGTTGACATGGTAGCCGATGACCTGGCCATGTATTCGGGTGCAGGTATGTGCGGCAAGGACGGGCAACGTGTGCCGGTGGGCTTCGGGTTGCCCACTGTCAGGGTCGGGTCAATTTCGGTCGGAGGAAGAGGATCGTGAGCCAGCTTGTCGATCAGGCCGCCCGGGTAGTCGAGATCGCCCGTCGTGGTGGCGCTCAGCACGCCCGTGCTACTGCCTTTCGCTCCACAGACAGCGGGGTCGAATGGCGCGACGGGAAGACAGACCGCATGCAGGAGTCGGTCAGCATGGGGATAGGCCTTACCCTCTTCGTCGACGGCCGCTATTCTTCGAATTCCACGAGCGACCTGCGCCCGGATGCACTGGAGGATTTCGTATCCGAGAACATAGCCGCCACCCGTCTGCTGGCCGAAGATCCCCACCGCCGGTTGCCCGACCCGACCCGGTATGAAAATCGCTTCACGGCGGACCTGGAGATCTTCGACGAGGCCGGCGCGCGGGATTTCGATGCAATACGCCGCCGCGATACCGCCGCACGCCTCGAGCAGGCCGTGCGCTCGGCCCCCGGGGCGGAAAAACTCGTATCGGTAACCACTGCCTGCTCTTCCTCCGTCAGTCATTCGGCCAAGGTGTCATCCAACGGCATGCGGGGAAGCCGGCAGTCGACCGTCTTCTTCCAGTCGGCCGTGGCGTCGGTGCGCGATGCCGAAGGCCGCAAGCCGCGCGGCTTCTGGGCCGACGCCTGCCGCCATGTAAAAGGTCTGCTGCCGGAGGAACAAATCGGCCGCCGGGCCTCCGGCCGGGCCCTCGTGAAACTCGGCGCGGCTCCCGTCGAGAGCGGCAATTACCCATGTATCATCGAGAACGTGGTCGCCGACAGGTTGCTGGGTTGGTTGATAGCTCCCCTCTACGGTTCGGCACTGCAGCAAAATTGCTCGTTTTTCGAGGATCTCCTGGGCAAGAAATTCGCGTCAGGGGCCTTGACCGTTGTCGACAAACCGCACCTCACGGGAGGGCTGGCCTCGCGCACCTACGACGGCGAGGGCATGAGCACGGCTGAGAGGACCATCTTCGACCGCGGCGTCGTCGGTTGCTTCCTGCTCAACACCTACTATGCCTCGAAGCTGGGCATGCAACCCACCTCGGGCTCGACAACCAACGTGATCTTCCCCGGCCGGGGCAGGAGCTTCGACGAGCTGCTGTCCGAGATGGGTAAAGGTATCCTGATCACCGATTTCTCCGGCGGAAATTCCAACCCCGCTACGGGAGACTTCTCGGTGGGTATCGGCGGCCAATGGATAGAGAAGGGCAAAACGCAGCGCGCCCTCAGCGAAATGAACCTCTCCGGCAATCACCTGGATTTCTGGAATAAACTGCTGGAGACAGGCGACGACCCGCACCCTTTTTCGGCAATGCGCACGCCCTCGCTGCGGTTTGACAAGGTGCAGTTCTCGGGTATCTAATCCCGTTGAATTACCATTATTCTTCACTGGAGGAAATATCATGACAAAACGTATTTTTATTGCCATTTCGATCCTGTTGTTGGCCACCCCGGTACTGGGCCAGACCGTTGTGATCAACGAGCTGAGGATCGATCAAGACGGCACAGACAACGACGAGTACATCGAGCTTGCCGGCCAGCCGGACACCCCGCTCGACGGGCTTTTCATCATCGTCATCGGCGACGGCAGCGGCGGAAGCGGAGTTATCGAATCTGTTACCGATCTAACGGGCCAGGCAATACCTGCCGACGGCTACTTCCTGATCGCTGAAGACACCATGACCATCGGCACTCCCGACATGGTAACTTCATTGGGCTTCGAGAACTCGGACAACGTGACCTACCTGCTGGTCTCGGATTTCACCGGCTCTAACGGAGACGACCTCGACACCAACGACGACTGCCAGCTTGATGTCACACCATGGACGGAGATAATCGACGAGCTTTCACTCGTGGAGACCCCGGGCGAGGGAGACTGCTATTACTCGGCCATCACAGTCGGCCCTGACGGATCCTACGTTCCGGGCCATGTCTTTCTTTGCCCCGACTATGACGGCGTGTGGATCATCGGCAGTTTCAACATTGCCGGCGGACATGATACTCCCGGGGTAACCAACCTGCTCGACGATCCAGACGAAGACCTGCTCGACAGCGCCTGCGACAACTGCCCCGAGGATGCCAATCCCGACCAGGCCGACGATGACGGCGACAACGTGGGCGATGTCTGCGATATCTGCCCGGGCTTCGACGACAACCTCGACGACGACGGCGACGGCGTGCCCGATGGCTGCGACGTCTGTCCGGGCGGCGATGACAACGTCGACAGCGACGAGGACGGCACCCCCGACGACTGCGACACCTGCCCCTTCGACCCCGACGACGATATCGACGAGGACGGCATCTGCGGCGACGTGGACAACTGCCCTGACGTGAACAACCCCGGCCAGGAAGACCTGGGCGAGGTGAACGCCGGCCTCACGGCCGACGGCGTGGGAGACGCCTGCGACAACTGCCCCCAGCACGAAAACGCCGATCAGTCAGATATCGAGGATGACGGCGTGGGCGACGTGTGCGATAACTGTCCCAACGATCCCAATCCTCTTCAAGAGAACTCCGACGGCGATACGCTGGGTGATTTCTGCGACAACTGCCCCGACGTCGATAACCAGGACCAGGCCGACATGGACAACGACGACTACGGCGATGTCTGCGACAATTGCCCAGATACGGCCAACCCTACCCAGTTCGACACCGACGGCGACAGCGTGGGCGACGCCTGCGACAACTGCATCCAGGTGAGCAATGAAAACCAGGCCGACGATGACGCAGACAACATTGGTGACGCCTGCGACAACTGCCCCACGGTGGCCAACGAAGACCAGCAAGATACCGACGCCGACACGGTGGGCGATGCCTGCGACAACTGCCCGGAGGTCGCTAACGAGGACCAGGCCGACGATGATGCCGACACGGTAGGTGATGCCTGCGATGTCTGCCCGGGCTACGATGACCGTGAGGACGCCGACGGCGACGGCGTGCCCGACGGCTGCGACATCTGCGCCGGACACGACGACACTGAAGACGCCGACGGCGATGGCGTGCCCGACGGCTGTGACATATGTCCAGGCCACGACGACAACGAAGACGACGACGGGGACGGTGTGCCCCAGGGCTGCGACAATTGCCCGGCCGCCAACAACCCCTCGCAAACCGACAGCGACGACGACGGCTTCGGCAACGCCTGCGACCTTTGCCCGGGCCATGACGACAACATAGACACCGACGAGGACACGGTACCCGACGGTTGCGACAACTGTCCCGCCGATTCCAACACAGACCAGACCGACTCCGACACAGACGGCGTGGGCAACGTGTGCGACAACTGCCCGACCGACGCCAACGGCGCACAAACCGACAACGACGGCGACGGTTTCGGCAACGCCTGCGACATCTGCCCCGGCTTCGACGACGCTGTCGACGCCGACTCCGACGGAGTGCCCGACGGCTGCGATATCTGTGCCGGTCACGACGACACGGTAGACACGGACTCCGACGGTGTGCCCGACGGCTGCGACATCTGCGCCGGACACGACGATGCGGTAGACAGCGACTCGGACAGCGTGCCTGACGGCTGCGACATCTGTGCCGGACATGACGACACGGTCGACGCCGACGACGACGGTGTGCCCGACGGTTGTGACATCTGTGCCGGACACGATGACACGGTCGACACCGACGACGACGGCGTGCCAGACGGCTGCGACATCTGCGCCGGGCACGACGACGCGCTGGACGACGACGATGACGGTGTACCCAACGGTTGCGACGTGTGCGCCGGGTACGACGATTCGGTCGACTCCGACGACGACGGCGCTCCGGACGGTTGCGACGCATGCGAGGGTCACGATGATTCGGTCGACACAGATTCAGACGGCGTGCCCGACGGTTGTGATATCTGCGCAGACGGCAATGACACCATCGATACGGACTCCGACAACGTGCCCGATGACTGTGACAACTGTCCCGAGGATGCCAACGAGGACCAGGCAGACACAGACGATGACGGTGCGGGTGATGCCTGCGACCTGTGTCCCGGCGAAGACGATGCCGTCGACGACGACGATGACGGCGTGCCCGACGGTTGCGACGTCTGCGCGGGACATGACGACAATGTCGATGCCGACGACGACGGCGTGCCCGACGGCTGCGACATCTGCGCCGGTGGTGACGACCAGGACGACAATGATTCCGACGGGGTACCGGACGAGTGCGACATATGCCCCGGCCACGATGATGCGGCCGACGCCGATTCCGACGGTGTGCCCGACGCCTGCGACAACTGCCCCGCCGATGCCAACGAGGATCAGGCCGACGAGGACGGCGACGGCATCGGAGACATCTGCGACACCGGGGCCGGCGGCTGCGGTTGCGCAAGCTCCGGCCCGCGTGCCAATGGCGCCTGGCTGCTCGCGCTCCTGGGCCTTTTCCTGGGGCTGCGCTCTCGTAAAAGATGCTGACGAGGACGGTTAGACACGCGCTCGCTGTCCTTGCCCTCGTCTGGCTGGCCCTGGCCGCTGGCTGCAGCAGCCGCTCAGAGGCAACCGATGGCGGGCAGGACGGCGGCCAAGAGTACGACTGGCCCAGCTGCGAAGAAGTCGAGGCCGAGCCAAGCCTGGCCGAGAAGGCGGCTTACTTCGACCAAGTGGCCCGCGAGCAACATCTTTCAGGCGACGGATTGCTGCGTAACCTGACCCTTACCGAAGATCTGCAGTCGATCGAGAAATACCACCATGTAGAGAACACCATCCTCTGGAGCGGCATATATCTTGGCTCGCAGGCCCTGCGCTACGCCGTGACCGGCGACTCCCGGACCCTAGAAAACGCCGAGACGGTGGTTGCCGCACTGAGGCAGTTGACCAACGTCACCGGGGTGCGCGGGCTCTACGGTCGTTCCTTCGCCCGCCCGGGTGTGAAATACAACTACGACGGATCGGGCACCGTTTCCTGGACCGACTCGACGGCCGCGGGCTACGAAGGATGGTCTTTCCGCAATGATGTCTCAAAGGACGGCTACGACGGGCTGATCTTCGGCTACGCGCTGGCCATGGAACACTTCGAGGACCCTGCCCTTCTGGATGATATCAGGCAGCTGCTGGCGGAGATAGGCGAGCACCTGATGCAAAACGGCCTGAACATCATCGATACCGACGGAGAGGTGACCGAGCACGGCGCTCTTTACCATTCGGCCTGGGACGACTTCCCCGGCTTCAACGCCCTGCTGGCCTCCAGCTTCATCAAGACCATACAGACCGCGACTGCCGACGAAGAGCTGGATGATTTCTACTACGCTTGCCTGATGCGCATGCGCGACCACGTCGAGTGCCCGGATATCGAGACCACCGACCTGGGTGCGTATATTGAAAGCATGGAAGGCATGCTCAACCTGTTCCTGCCCAATTGCAAACAGAACTACGACAACTTCGACATGTGCTACCAGGCCATCTATCCCCTCCTGCGCCGGGAAAAAGACGAACAACTGAGAGAACGACTGCTGGACGTCCTGCGCAATAACATGTTCCATACCGACGACCCCGATCACCAGAGCATAGCCCCGATTGGCAACTCTTTTTTCACCTTCGCCTACGCCGCCCTCATCGGCGACGGGCCGGACGACGACCCCGTCCTGGCCGACGCGGTCAACGAGGCCGTGTGCACCTTGAAGCTCTTTCCGGCCGAGAAATTCGAACGCTACATCCCGGCCGGCGTCCAGGATGAGGTCTGCCGCACCCGGCTCGACAAACCGGCCGCGGCCGAGCCCATTCCGCTCGATGTCTATGCCTTCGACAACTACCTCTGGCGGCTCGACTTCTTCGAAATACAGGAAGAGCGCTCCGAGAACAGGCGCCTGATCTGGTCACCCGAAGACTACCTGCTGGCCTATTGGTTGGGACGCTACCACGGGCTGATTGGCCCCGACCTGTGACGACCCGGAGGACGCGTATGGTCCGTAAAGAGCGCGTACTGGTTTTATTCCTGGTTGCCGGCTGGTTGCTGGGCGCTTGCACCTGTAATGATGACAATGCAGATGCAGAGCAAGAACCCGGGCTACCCGTACGCTACAAGAACGTTGCCAAAGGCGGGCCGTTCGTGAAGATCGGCCCGGCGCAAAGCGATCCTGGTGATCCGGGATGGTCGGCCCTGGCAGAAAGCGGCAAATTCAACGAACTCGTCGAAACGGTGGGAATCGAAGCCCAGGGTGACAGGGTGGTACCTCTGATACCCAAGGGCTACCCGGCCCCTACTTCTTACACTGTCGAGATGAGCACCGCCGCCGATAACCAGGTTATTATCGAGTTGCGCCTCATGGCCGGCAACTCGGAAAATGCCGGCGACTGCCGCACCTTGTTCAAGGCACTGGTGCTGGGTTTTCCCCCGCGCCCGGCGGGTGTTCCGCGTATCGAGGTCACGTTCGAAGTCGAGCGCGACGGAAAGGTCGCGGTAAAGGCCAGGTACCTCGGGGACAAGACAAGCGGATGAGCACGTTTCGCCGGCGCGAACGAGCGTTCCCGATGGAGGTTGCATCGTGAAGTACGTCTTTCGAATCATGCTCGTTGCCTGCCTGCTTTCCGGCAATGGCTGTTCCGACGCAAGAGACGATCCAGTCAACGAGCATTTCATCGAGCTGTCATTCACCGTGGCGGCGAGGCAAGACGTGGAGATAGAGCTGGTTTTCGACTCACCCTTATATGCGGGAGCAAGAATGGGTTCTAACAGAGGAAAAAAGGTCCGCTGCGAGTGGTGCCTTACAAACCCGCGCATGATCGCCTACCACGACACGGAGTGGGGAGTGCCGCTTCACGACGATGTGAAGCTGTTCGAGTTCATGGTGCTGGATGCCTTCCAGGCTGGGCTGAGCTGGTCGACCATCCTCGACAAGCGCGAGAACTTCCGCAAGGCCTTCGCCGGCTTCGACCCGCAGCGGGTGGCCCGTTTCAACCGCCGCTCGGTGGAACGCCTGCTGAAAGACGCCGGCATCGTGCGCAACCGGCAGAAGATCGAGTCGACAATCGCCAACGCCGCCGAGTTCCTGAAGGTGCAGGAACAGTTCGGGACTTTCGACACCTATATCTGGCAGTTCGTCGGCGGCAAACGGAGGCAGAACAGCTACCGCACCATGCGCAGCATACCGGCAAACACGAAGCAATCGGACGCCATGAGCCGTGACCTGAAGAGCCGCGGCTTTCGATTCGTCGGCTCGACCATCTGTTACGCCTTCATGCAGGCGGCCGGCATGGTCAACGACCACAAGGTTTCGTGCTTCAGGTACCCGCAGATAAGAAAAATGGGCTGATGAGCCAGATCCTCTTGACTATCTACAGAGCTGGAGGACGGCTCTTCAGCGCTTGAAAATCGACGGCATCTTCATTGCCAGTCGCGTGTCTCCCCTGGCGGTGATCCTCCCGGTCATGAAGGCCAGTTGCTCGTTGAGCTCGCCCGTACCGATGTCAATGTAGTCCTGTGCCGCAGCACTTATCGTCAGATCGGGTTCATCGTGCGCGCCCTCGACGATGCTCAGCTCTCCCCGGTCGATGGTCACGCAGAAGAGTCCGCCACCTTCGCCGGTGATGTCGAACTGGATCACGGCTTTTATCTCTGCAGCCGCATCGCGGTCGAAGGATGACGGCATCTCGTCGAACAGTTCCTTTACCGTGGTCATGGTCTTGCTCCATCCCGGTCGATCAGGCGTCGGGACCGAAGTAATCCTCGTGATCCTCGTGGAGAGTGCCGAAGACCTGCCGGAAGCCAAGCAGACCATCCATCTCCGCATCGAGTTCCTCTTTTGTCATCTTGTCCAGCTTCTTCTTGTACAGCTCCACCACGAAGGGCTCGAGGTGCGTACGAAAGGCATTCATGTACTCCTCGTAGAACTGCTTCAAAGGGAGCGTTGTGGGCGTTATCGCATGGTTGAAGTCCCACAGGTCGAAATTGTGCTCGACGAAGTTGTCCTTCTCCTCGTCGTAGAGCTTGGTCCCGGGAATGGGCGTCAACACGAAGTACTGGGGACAATCGATCTCGAGGTTGATCGTATGTGCAACCAGCTCGTCGAACTGCCGTTTTTCGAAGTCGGTTCTGAAGAACATGGAGCCGGTGCAGGCCACCTCGTTGGCCTTGAGGATCTTCAGCGCCTCGATGCTGTGCCCCACAGTCGTGCTCTTGTCCCGCTCGTGCAGATGCTCGTCCGAAGCCTGCTCGATGCCGACGATGGTATCCTCGAGCCCGGCCCTGGCCCAGGCCTCGATCACGTCGGGCTTCTTGGCGATCGTATCCGCTCGCAACGGCATGCCGAAACGCTTGTTGATTCCCTCTTCCTCGATCGCCGAGGCGAGTTCCAGCGAGAGCTTGGTATCCAGCATGGATTCCTCGCAAACGAAGTAGATGTACGGCTCATGGATCGTCTTCAACTCCTCGATCATGCTCTCGACGGTGCGTCGCAGGTACCTTCCTCCGGTCTGCGCCCAGGACGGACAGAAGTCGCAGCGCCCGACGCACCCCTGTGTGTAACGCATCAGTGCCAGATGCTTGCCCCACAGGCTGAACCCGTAATCGTTCCTCACATCGGCGGTGAGACTGCGGTCGGGAGAGGGCAAGATGTTCAGATCGGAGATCGGTCGCTCGGGAGTAAAGTGCTGGGTTTCTCCGTCGTTGACGGCGACGCCGTCTATCTCGCGGAAGTCCCCGCCCTGCTCCAGCTTTTCCACGATCTCCTTGAAGGCGAAGACCCCCTCGTTGATACAGACGATATCGATGTCCGGGTGAAAAAAGTCGTTCGGCATGGTCGTAGCGTGGATCCCGCCGACGACCGTCAATATTTCCGGCGAGATCTCCTTGGCCATCGAGAGTATCTTCTTGCAACTGTTCGCCTCGCAGGTGTCGCCGCCCGTTCCGACCACGTGTGGCTTGTATGTCTCGATGGTTTTGCGCAGCTCGCCCCATCCGCCCTGCAGCCTCATGTCGAGGACCTTGACATCGTGATCGGGTTTCACCGCAGCGCCGA
>Ga0180432_10008807_pt1 | contig 12467 bp, 7 predicted proteins | sample SS_ome_10_FD_132414 | JGI IMG/M metagenome (GOLD analysis project Ga0180432, IMG submission 132414) | Hypersaline lake sediment archaeal communities from the Salton Sea, California, USA - SS_1_MS_2 metaG | ecosystem: Environmental > Aquatic > Non-marine Saline and Alkaline > Hypersaline >...
AGGTCGCCGACGAACTTGCCCGCGGACCAGGCGGTGAGCACCGAGAGGCCCTCGGTGTCCATGACCGCCAGGTAGGCGGGAATCCGGCTGTTCTCGATCTCGCCGGACACGATGAAGTAGGTCAGCGAGAAGTTGGTGGTGGTCAGGATGGGGCTCTCGGGGCCCGGGTTGTTGATCTCGTAGATCTTCTGCTCGGTCTTCATCGGCCGCTGCGGGTCGGTGTAGATGTTGAGCCGCTCCAGGACCAGGTTGAACAGGTTCTGGCCCAAAAAGTCCGAGAGCACGATGATGCCGGCGTACTTGGCCAAGAGCAGCGAGGCGTACAGGTTCTCGGTCATGAAGTCGTCGGTCATCTCGTAGGGCAGCACGATGGTGGGGAACCCGAAGGGCTTGAACTTCTTCTGGACGGCCGCCTCGCGGATGCGAATCTGGTCCTGGAGGGCCTTGCCGATCTGCCTAGATCCGGGATCGATCACCAGGTCCTGCAGGCCGTCGCCGGTGAGCTTCTCTACCAGCGCGGCCAGCCCCTCCAGGTCGGCGGCCTTGACCGCCAGGGGAAGCTTGTGCTCCTTGGCCAAAGCGGCCATGCCCTCGGCGTTGTCCGAGGTGGCCGCGTACAGGAGCGGCCTGCGGTCCTTGCAGACGGCCACGCCCTCGGCCATCACCTTGGGATCCTCGGTCATAAGGATGATGGCGCCGCTGGTGTCCGCCTTGACCTTCTCGCAGAGCGCCTTGAACTTGGCCGCGTCCCCGGTCTTGGAGCGCACCGCCACGCCGTCGGCGCTGAGGGTCAGGCCCACGCGGTCCCAGACAAGCTCCTTGAAGCGGGACAGCTTGCCGGAAACCGCGTCGTCGGCCTCGTCGTCGGAGACCAGCACGGTTATCCCGGTCTGGTTGAAGAAGGTCTTCTCGTGGCGGAAGAGCACCGTCTCCCCGCCGACCTTGAAGGCGCTGTCCCCCGCCCCGATCTCCACCGTGCGGATGGGCGGAGCGCTCTCGGCGGCCAGCTTCTTCTTGGCCTCTTCGGAGACATAGGGGCACTGGGACAACTCGGCCTTGCCGGCCGCCAGGTTCATGGCAAAGGCCAGGCAGGTGGGAACCCCGCACTCCTTGCAGTTGGTTTTCGGTAGCAGCTGAAAAATCTGAATACCCGTGAGACCCATAGGTTAGCTCCTTTCGGGCGGATTACATCATGGGGTCCATGCTCAACGCCGGATGCTCTTTCTCGGTCAAGAACGGGAGAATCTCCTCCTCGGTCTTTCCCACGGTTTCGTCGGCGATGCGATCCAGCAGATCGGGGATGCCGGCCTCCTCGGCCCGCAGCTTGAACTTCTCCCCGATCTCCTCCTTGAGCCGCTTGGGCAGCCAGACGATGCGCTTGATGCCGCCCTCGGCCCGGATGAACTTCTTCGAGACGATGTAGGTCTTGGAGTGGCCCACGAAGCCGGGGGTGACCGCCCCGCCGCCCACCGAGCCGGCCAGCGTGGTGAACTTCATCCCGCAGGGGGTCATGTCCGAGTAGTCGCGGTCGACGGTCATGATGCCGTTGCACATGGGCGCCAGCGCGCTGATGCACTCGAAGCAGCCGCAGGAGGTCATGGGGTTGTCCATGATCGCGTAGGCGTTGTAGTACTCCACGGTGCCCCGGGAGGCCTTCTTGACGAAGGCGTTGACCCCCACCCACTGGCCCTTGTGCTCGTCGATGATGTCGCCCTTCTCCACCGGCTGGTTGGGGCCGGTGGGATCCATCTCGAAGGCCGCCTTGCAGTCCAGCCAGGTGTACGCCCCGCACAGCCCGGTGCGCTCGGGAGTGACCACGCAGACGTGGTTGGGGGCGAAGGACTGGCACAGGGTGCAGGAGTAGTAGATCTTCTCATCCTCGTCGGTCATGCCCTCGACGCGGGCGTCGCGGGTGTGATAGGTGTCCCGGGCCTTCTTGAGGATTTCCTCGACCTTTTCCGGGTCGGTGTAGATCTTCACCTGCACCTTGTCGCAGATGTTGCCGAACTCCCCGTGGTACTTGGCGTGCAGGATCGAACCGATGTGGCTGAGGCGGAAGCCCTTCTCGTAGGCGTCCTTGCCGATGCGGTACCAGGCGATGTCGCGCTGGCCGATGTGCATGACGCCCTTGGCGTAGTTGACCAGGTGGTGGATCTGGCGCTCGAGGATCGGCTCGAAGTCGTCCTGCATGGTGCGGCCGGCCACCTCGGCCACCACCGCCATGCCGAACTTGGCCCCCTCCCCCAGCTCGTCGATGTCCTTGCCGATCACCTCGATCTTGCCGTCCTCGACCTGGTCCATGGGCTTGGAGGTGGTCCACTCCACCACCGTGGGCGCCTTGGGGCCGCCCATCTCGCAGTAGATATTTTCGCCGCGGACCCGCTCGCCCTCGAAGGCCGGGCCGTAGGACACCGGAACCGGAACCTTGGCCACGGTGACCTTAAGCCCGCGCACCTCGACGGCCTTGGCCACCATCTTGTCGTGGGGCACGTTGGAAACCACGTGCTCGTAGGTGCAGATGCCGGTGGGCAGCACCTCGGGAATGGGCGTGTCGGCGATTACCGGGAAGCCCCAGTTGATGGCTCCGCCGCCGTTGGCGTACCACTCGTCGTTCACGTGCCCGAAGGTCAGGGCAAATGCGAAAATACGGTCCTTGTTGTAGATCAGGATCTTTCTGAAGTCGCCCGGTTCGATCCCGCCGAAGCTCATGGCCGCGCGGGTGGCGAAGCCCATGGCGAAGGCCGTGGCGGAGGTGTAGGGCCCGAAGGGCACCAGCCGGGTGGGCCAACCGATCTGCACGCCCTGGTCCTTGAGCTGCTGGGACATGGTGCGGCCCTCGGAGTCGGCGGCCATGAAGACGTACAGGTTTTTCTCCTGCAGCTCGGTGGCGATCTTGACCGCCACCTCGGGATCCTTGGGAGCGCCCAGGATGGCGGCGAACCCGGGGGCGGTTCCGTCGACGAACTCGACGCCGCGCTTGCGCAGGATGACGTCGTCGGCCGCGCCCAGCCAGATCTTCTCCTCGGTGGGATCCTCGCCCAGCTGGTAGAAATCCGGGTTGACCAGGTAGTGGTCGATGGCCTCCTCGATCTCCTCGGCGAAGAAGGTGACCATGCCGGCGTCCAGCGCCGGGGCCAGGTAGGGCAGGTGGTGCGTCTTCTTCACCGGCGGCGGCATGATGCTCCGGCCCATCTGAAGAATCTTGCCCATGTCTCCCACGGTCTTCACCGGAATGCCGGTGATGCCGTAGATGATCGGCAGGTAGTACCCGGTGTTGGGAAAGGCCACTTCCTTGTCGGGCCCGTACTTCTCCAAGGCGTCCTGGTACTTCTTCTCGACGCGCTCCAGGATTTTGTATCCCCCCGTGATGGCTGCGGATGCGATTATCTTTGACATGGGGTCTCTCCTTATCCCGCGTCCAGCTCACGGCGCATGGCCATATCGTAAAGGATGCGCTCCCGGGCCTTCTCGATGCCCAGGGCCTCGCGCTTCTTCTTGATGTGGTCGATCATCTTCTGGGTCTGGACCCCGATGTCCGGGTCGTAGTCCCACGTGCCGCCGGTGATCTTCTCGTACTTCTTGAAGAGCAGCTCGGTGAGCCCGCTGGCGCCCAGGGTCGGCCAGGCGGTGCCGAAGACGGTGTAGACGCCCGAGGCCACGAAGTAGTGCCCGATGGAGATGGCCTTCTCGCTCATCCACTCGGGCGAAGCCCCGGCCGCGGGCAGGTCGGAGATGTCGTCGCCCAGGCCGCCCTCCTTGACCATGGCGGTGGCGGCCATGAGGATGCGCGAGTTGTCCACGCAGGAGCCCATGTGCAGCACCGGGGGAATGCCCACCGCCTCGCAGACCTCGGCCAGGCCGGGGCCGGCGTACTTGGCGGCCGATTCCGGCAGCATCAGGTCCGCCTTGGCGCAGGCCACCGCCGAGCAGCCGGTCTGGATGACCAGCACGTTGTTGGCGACCAGCTCCTTGACCATCTCGACGTGGCCCCGGTCGTGCTCGCACTTGACGTTGTTGCAGCCGACCACGCCGGCCACGCCCAGGATGCGGCCGTTGATGATGTTCTCGTTCAGCGGCTTGTAGGACGCCCGGAACATGCCGCCCAGCAGGTAGTTGATGGTCTCGTGGGAGAAGCCGCCGATCAGGTCGCACTCGACGTCGGGGATGTGGACTTCCTTGCGGTTAGGGAAGTTGTCGATTGCGGTCTCGACGATCTTCTTGGCGGTGTTGATGGCGTCGTGCTCCTCGAACTGGATGTGGGTGGCGCCGGGGATCTTGGCCCGGTAGTTGGTGGTGATCACCTTGGTGTGGAAGCAGTCGGCCACCTGGGGCAGCGAGCCCATCAGGCACTGCACGTCCACCACCATGGCGTCCACCGCCCCGGTGGCGATGGCCATCTCCTGCTGGAGGAAGTTGCCCGCCAGGGGAATGCCGTGGCGCATGAGGATCTCGTTGGCCGTGCAGCAGATGCCGCCCAGGTTGATGCCCTTGGCGCCCTTCTGCTTGGCCTTCTCGATCATCTCGGGATCCTGGCATACGGCCACGATCATCTCGGACAGCGAGGGCTCGTGACCGTGGATGACCAGGTTGACCTGGTCCTTCTCCAAAACGCCCAGGTTGGAGCGGCCCAGGATCGGAACCGGGGTGCCGAACATGATGTCCTGCAGCTCGGTGGCCAGCATCGAGCCGCCCCAGCCGTCGGCGATGGCCGCCCGGCTGCCCTGCTGCATCAGGTTGACCGGGTCCATGTCCACGCCCATGTGGGTGCGGTGCATGATCTCGACGATCTCGCGGTCGACCCCGCGGGGGAGCATGCCCTGCTCGGCCCAGAGCTTCTGGCGCTTTATCGGGGCGCGCTTGGTCAGGGGGATGGGGCCGAACTGCTCGCCGAAGATCCCCAGGCCCTTCTCGCCCACTTCGATGGCGATGTCCCTGATCGAGCGGTCGCCGATCTCGATCCCGAAGTCCAGGGCCAGCTGGAGCAGCTTCTGCTCGTCCTTGATCTCGTAGCCGGGGGCCTCGCCCTTGGCCGCGGCCAGGAAGGTCTCGGCCACCGCCCGGCCGTGGTCGGAGTGGGCCGAGGCGCCGCCGGCGATCATCCGGATGAAGTTGCGCGCGGCCACGGTGTTGGAATCCACGCCGCACACGCCGTACTTGAGCTTCTCCTTGGTTTCGTCCACCCGGCAGGGGCCCATCGAGCAGATCCGGCAGCAGATGCCCTTCTCGCCGAAGCTGCAGCGGGGCGACTGCTTCTTGGTGCGGTCCCAGACGGTGACCTCCGGGACCTCGGTGCAGCTGCACAGCTCCTGCACCGCCGGGTCTATGGTGGTGAACCGCGGCTTCTCCTTCTTCTGCGTCTTTTTCGGTTTATCGTCTGCCATGAGTAACTCCTCGAACCTCCCCGCGTTCCGTTTTCAACGACTCAGCCGGCCAGCATGTCCGCGACCAGCTGCTTGCCCAGCTTCAAGGTGTCGGGATGCCTGACTATGCAGATGTCGGCCCCCGATGCCAGCAGAGTGGAGACGGTGATGGACTCCATCAGCACTCCCCGGGGCTTGTGCTCGCCCAGGTTCATCTCGCCGTCGGGAACCTTGGCCTCCTTGGTCTTCCAGACCTCGATGCCCAGGTTGCAGTAGATGGGGAACTGCAGCTTCTCGTCCTGCTGGGTGAGCGCGGCCATGCGCGCCCGCTCCATCACCGAGTAGGTGTACTCCAGGCCGTAGCCCAGGCCGCCCACGGTGGGATCGATGAGGATGTTCTCGTCGGTCACGCCCAGGTTGGAAAGCAGCACGTTGAGCTGCTTGGCCAGGTTGATGTCGATGGGAGTGGAGGCGATGGCCACGTGCTTGTATGCCAGGCAGGCCGCGCCCAGCTGCTTGTGATTCTCCTCGATCACCGGGCCGATCATCAGACGGCGGCCGGTCAACTCCTCGGCGATGGGCCGCAGCACCTCGACGTCCTTCTCGGCGTTGGCGGTCCCCCAGACGGCCACGGGCACGTCCACGGCCCCGGCGACCTTCTTGACCACATCCACGGCGTGGTCGGCGCCCAGGTTCTTGTCGTTGGGGTCGGTGCCCTGCAGGGTCACCTGAATCATGTCGGCGCCCAGTTCCACGCACTTCTTGGCCCAGGCCACCGGGTCCTTCACGGCGTCGCCGTAGACCTCTTTGAGTGAGTCGGCCCAGTCTTCCGGTTCGATGTCCAGGATGTCCAGGCCGAACTTGGGCGGGTTGGGCATCTGTCCCTCGAAGGTGTAGAACGGGTAGGCGGTCTCGCCGCCGACCGTGAAAGACTTGTCGCCTGTGCCTACGGCGATCTCGCGGATGGCCCCTGAGTAGGTTCTCTTGGGTAGATCAACAGCCATTTCTTCCTCCCTGCCTTGCAGGCTATCGTGAAGGGATGGGTAAATTGATTTTCAAGCTACGCCGGCGTCTTGCGCTTCTCGCTCCCGTACCAATCGTCGGAGAACCAGTAGCGCTCGCCCGACCTGAGATACTTCAGCATCTCTTCCCGGTTCTTGAACTTATGGCGCCAGCGCACCGGAACGTCCGGCTTGCCCTCTTCGTAGGTTTCCCCGAGGATTTCCACTTCCTCTCCGGTCCAGCTTTCCTTCTTGATCTTTTTTTCGTCGGCCATGGACACCTCTACTCCCAGAGCTGGTTTGACCCCCCTATCAACTTTTCTCCGCCGGGTGTTTTCCACAAAGAAATCGTCGCATTGTAAACCCGGGCGAAGAGGTTGTAACCACCGTTGCCGCAGCTTGTCAATGGAAAAAGTTACATCGCCGCTAGTAAATCGATTTGATGGAGAAAACACCCGTGTCTACGTATTTTTTTTATAGGCCCGGGGGACATTCTTCCTTTCTTCAGTTATTCCCACCAATTGATAATGCCACCGGGTCCTCGGACATACAAGACCTAATTGGTCCATGTTTATAACACCACGATATATAGAAATTTATTTCTGAGAATCTAGTCTTTGAGGACGGCTTCCAGCGCGGGTCCCAGCGCGGCGATCGAGGGGGCGTCGCCACCGAGATCGCTCAACGGCTTGCCGGACTCGTCGGCCTTCTGGACGTGGGGATCCTCCGGCAGCCGAGCCAGCATTTCAAGCTCGGTGCGGTCGATCTCGGCCTGCACCTGGTCGGAGACGTCCGCGGGCGATCGGTTGAGCACCAGGAATTTCTTGTCCACAGAAAGCTGGAGCTCCTCGACCAGGTCGACGATGCGGCCGGCGGCGCGGGCGGCCTTGACGCTGTGATCGCAGACCACCAGCAGCAGATCGATCTTCTTGGTGTTGCGCCGGCTGAGGTGCTCCATGCCGGCCTCGTTGTCCACCACCACGAAGGGGTAGTCCGAGGAAAGCATTTCCATGAACTTACGCAGGACGTTGTTGAGGTAGCAGTAGCAGCCCGGACCCTCCTGCCGGCCCATCACCAGCAGGTCGACGTCCCGGGACTCCTGCAGCGTCGCGTGCATCTTGCGCTCGAGCACCGCTTCCTTGGACATCCCCGCGGGAATGTCCGTCCGCTCGTCGATGAACTCCTCGCGCGTGGTCCCGATGGTCTGCTCGACATCGATGCCCAGGGCCTCGCCCAGGGTGTAGTTGGGATCGGCGTCCACCGCGAACACCGGGGTGCGCCCGGTCTTGACCAGGTGGCGGACGACCAGGGCGGCCACGGTGGTCTTGCCGGTTCCCCCCTTGCCCGCCACTGCGATGAGCTTGCTCATCGTAGGGTTATTTGATCCTCATCTTGGCCGAGCGGACGGTGTTCATCATCAGCATGGTGATGGTCATGGGGCCCACGCCGCCCGGGACCGGGGTGATGGCCGAGGCCTTGGGCTCGACGGTCTCGAAGTCGACGTCGCCGCAGAGCTTGTCCTTGCCCGACTCGGTCTTGCCGATGCGGTTGACGCCCACGTCCACCACCACCACGCCCTCCTTGACCATGTCGCCGGTGACCGCCTTGGGCTTGCCCGCGGCGACGATCAGGATGTCGGCGCGCTTGGTGTGAGCGGCCATGTCCTTGGTGCGGGTGTGGCAGATGGTCACGGTGGCGTTGGCGCCCTTGGCCTTCTGCACCAGGATGGCCGCCACCGGCTTGCCCACGATGTTGGAGCGGCCGACCACCACCACTTCCTTGCCCTCGGTCTCGATGCCCGAGCGCATCAGGATCTGCTGGCAGCCGTGCGGGGTGCAGGGCAGAAAGTCGGGCTCGCCGATCAGCATCTTGCCCACGTTGGTGGGATGGAAGCCGTCCACGTCCTTGTCCGGCCGGATGCGCAGCAGCACCTTCTCCTCGTCGATGTGCTTGGGCAGCGGCAGCTGCACCAGGATCCCGTGGATGTTGTCGTCGGCGTTCATCTTGTCGATCAACGCCAGCAGATCGCTCTCGGGATAGTCCTTCTCGAAACGGTGCTCGATAGAGTTGACTCCCAGCTTCTCGCAGGTCCTGACCTTGCTGCGCACGTACACCTGCGAAGCCGGATCCTCGCCCACCAAAACCACCGCCAGCCCCGGGGTGATCCCGTGCTTTTCCTTGAACTCATCGATCTCCTGCTTGAGCTCCTTGCGGATGTCCTTGGCAATCTCCTTCCCACTAAGAATTTTCGCCGCCATCGAATCTCCTCCTGGTTTTTTTCGTAGGTTGCGCAGTGTAGGCCACGCGGGCAGGCGCGTCAAGCCCTCCTTGACAGGTTCGGGGGCCGGTGGTAGGTGACGGATCCATGAGCGAATTCATACCCTCAGAACCATTGGAACAGGTCGATCCCCAGATTAACGAGATGATCCGGACCGAGGTGGAGCGGCAGCAGCGCAAGATCATAATGATCGCGTCCGAGAGCATCTGTCCCCCGGCGGTTTTGGAGGCGCTGGCTTCGGACTTCAACAACATCTACGCCGAGGGGTATCCCTCGCCGCGGACGTTCTTCGAGCCGGCCTCGCGGCTGTCCTCCTTCCAGCACCAGCTCACCCACTACCGGCGCTACTCGAGCCGGCGCTACTACAAGGGCGTCGAGTACGTGGACGTGCTGGAGTCGACCGTGCGCCGGCGGGCGGCCGAAGTCTTCGCCAACGATCGGGTCAAGCCGGAGGAGATCTTCATAAACGTCCAGCCGCTCTCCGGGGCGGCGGCCAACAACGCGGTGTACAACGCCTTCGTCAAGCCGGGCGAAACCGTGCTGGGCCCCTCGCTGACCCACGGCGGGCATTTGACCCACGGGTCGGAGGTCAACCGGTCGGGGATGTCCCACCGGGTCGTCCCCTACGAGGTCTCGCGCTCGGGCAAGCTGGACTACGACAAGATCGAAAAGATCGCCCTGGATTGTTCGCCCAAGCTGATCATCGGGGGGTTCTCCGCCTATCCCTGGGACATCGACTGGAAGCGGCTGCGCGAAACCGCCGATAAGTGCGGCGCGGTGCTCTTGGCGGACATCGCGCATTTGGCCGGCATGGTGGCCGCCGGGCTGTTGAACAGCCCGGTGGGCTACGCCCACGTGGTGTCGTTTACCACCCACAAGACCCTGTGCGGGCCGCGGGGCGCCATGCTGCTCTCCACCGATCCGGAAGTGGCCCGGCGGGTGGACGTGGGGGTGTTTCCCGGCGAGCAGGGCGGGCCGCACATCCACCAGCTGGCCGCCAAGGCGGTGGCCATGCGCATCGCCGCCTCGCCGGAATTCAAGCGGCTGCAGAAGGGCGTCTTGGAGAACGCCGCCGCCCTGGCCGAGGCCTTTTCGCAGATGGACTTCGAGCTGGCCTACGGCGGAACCAACACCCACATGTGCCTGGTCGACCTGCGCAAGGTGGAAACGCCCACCGGACAGCCGCTCACCGGCGAGATCGCCTCGCGCATCCTGGACCTGTGCGGGATCGTCTGCAACAAGAACACCATTTTCGGCGACACCAACGCCATCCACCCCTCGGGGCTGCGCTTCGGCGCCACCTGGGTGACCCAGCTGGGCTTCGGCCCCAAGCACATCCAGCGCCTGGCCAAGCTGATCGGCCGGGTGCTGATCAGCATCCATCCCTTCAGCTACATCGGCGGGCAGATCGACTGGGGCCGGGGGAAGATCGATCCCTCCCTGGTGGAAGAAGTCAACTCCGAGGTTTCGAGCCTGCTCCAGGACGCCACCGGCAGCGCGGCTCCCGACCAAAGCGGCTACCCCCACTTCCCTCCCCCGGACCGGGACTCGCCGCGCTCCACCCCGCTGGCCCCGCTGCACAAGAGCCAGGCGGTCAAGATGAAGGAACACGAAGGCTGGCTGGTCCCCCAGGACTACGGGGATGTCGAGCGGGAGATCTCGGCCCTGCGGGAGGGCGCCGCGCTGATCGACGACGGCGACACGCTTTTGGTGGGCGTGGGCCAGGGCCGCGCCGCGCAGCTTCTGGAGTGCGCCTGCACCAGCCCGATCATAGAGCTTCGGGTGGGCCGCTGCATCGCCACCCAGATCCTGGCGCCCCAGGGCCAGCCGGTGGCCCGGGCGCTGGTGCTGCGGCTGCCCCCCGACCGCGAAGGCTACGACCGGTTCCTGCTCAAGGTGCGCACCGCCACGCCCGAGAAGATCCTGCTGTGGCTGCGGGGCCTGTCCGACGGGTACTTCTTCCACGACGAGGATTTGTGGCTCAAGTGCGAGGGGCCCGCGGTGATCGAAGACCTGGCCGAGCCCTCCGACGGCAGCGGCGCCGTCACCTGCCTGGCGCTGCGCGGCCCCAAGGCGGCCGAGGTCCTCAAGCAGGCCTTCGACGCCTCTTTGGCCCCGGGAGAGGGAATCGAGGCCGACAACATGTGGATTCTCTGCCGGCCGGAAGGCGCCGGGGAGGGCTTCGATCTGTTCGTCCCGGTGGGAAAGGCCGCGGCGGTCTGGTCGCGCCTGCTGGAGGCCGGGGTGCAGCCGGCCGGCGCCGAGGCGGTCTCCCGGGTCCTGGACCGCACCCCCGATTCATCGGTCCTGGAAGAACGGGTGGACCCGACCAAGCCCTTCTTCATCGGGCTGAAGTCGCTGCTCAAGTCCCGGGACCCGGCCGAGGGCCCCGAGCCGTTCGAGTGGAGGACCGGCGAAGATCTCATCCAGGAGACCTGCCTGATCGAGGAGCACCGCAAGCTGTGCAAGCCCAAGCACCTGGTGGAGTTCGCCGGCTGGAGGATGCCGGTGATGTACTCCGGCATCCTGGACGAGCACGTGGCGGTGCGCGAGCGGGTGGGGCTGTTCGACGTATCCCACATGGGCCTCTTGGACTTCAGCGGCCCCTTCGCCGAGCGTTTTCTCGATCTGCTCACCACCAACTACGTCCCCATGCTGGTTCCCGGCCAGGCGCACTACTCCTACCTGCTGGACCACCAGGGCCGCTGCATCGACGACATCATCGTCTACCGGCTCTCGCGCGACCATTTCATGATGGTGGTCAACGCGGCCAACGCCGAGGAGGACGAGGCCTGGTTCCGCCTGGCCGCCGCCGGAAAGGTGCTTCTGGATCCCGAACACCCGGGCGTCTCGGTCGCCGGCGACCTGACCATCCGCAACCTCAAGGATCCCCAGCACGGCGAGGACTGCCGGGTGGACCTGGCCCTGCAGGGCCCCCGCTGCCTGGACCTGTTTTCAAGGCTGTGCGACTCCCCTTCCGAGCTGCTGGACCTGAAGCGCCTGCGCCGGTTCGAGCTGGCCCCCGCGCAGCTCGGCGGCATGGACACCATCGTCGCCCGCACCGGTTACACCGGCGAGGAGTTCGGCTACGAGATATTCGTCCATCCCGACCAGGCCCCCGAGTTCTGGAACGCCCTGCTTTTGGAGGGCCAGGACCTGGGCATCTCCCCCGCCGGCCTGGGCGCGCGCGACTCTTTGCGCTGCGAGGCGGGCTTCCCCCTGCACGGCCACGAGCTGGCCGGCGAGCATAAAATCAGCCCCATCGAGGCCGGCTACGGCTCATACGTCAAGCTGCACAAGCCCTTCTTCCCCGGCCGCAAGCAGTGTTTGGAGGACCACCAGGAGCGCCGGCGCACCATCGTGCGCTTCGAGGTCAACGAAAAGGGCGGCAAGGTCTTGCGGGCGGGCAACCCGGTCCTGGCCGGCAGAAAGAACGAGTACGCCGGCCGGGTCACCTCGGCCACCGCCACCCCCGACCGCCAGGTGGGCATGGCGCTGATCGATTCCAAGCACGCCAAGGAAGGCGCCCAGCTCCAGATCCTCCCGATCACCGACTCGGACAAATCCCCCCCCGCCAGCACCCCGCTCGAACTGAAACCCGGCGACTGGATGACGGTTCCCCGGGCAGCAACGGTCTTGCCTCGCCTCATGCGCCCCGGCGAGAAACCACTTTCTGAGTAGTCAAAACCTGGTCCAGGTCCAGGTCTAGGAGCCTGTAGGGCATAACCTCCAGACGGATTTTTCTCCGATTAGGGCGCCCCGAAGGGGTGCGGGACTATAGCCTGGGGCGACGCAGTCGCCCCAGGTACGCAGGCAAAAAAACCCATC
>Ga0180432_10008811_pt1 | contig 12466 bp, 8 predicted proteins | sample SS_ome_10_FD_132414 | JGI IMG/M metagenome (GOLD analysis project Ga0180432, IMG submission 132414) | Hypersaline lake sediment archaeal communities from the Salton Sea, California, USA - SS_1_MS_2 metaG | ecosystem: Environmental > Aquatic > Non-marine Saline and Alkaline > Hypersaline >...
AGACCTTCGGTATCTTCACTGTCCTTGAGCTTCCGAAGCGGACCCCTTCCCCAAATCATTACTTTGGCGCCGTAGGTTAGAAGCCCGAGGAAGCTGAGAATGACAATTGGCTCGATGAGGCCGAACAATTGGGGATCCATGACGCAACTCCTATTGTCTCCTGCGACCTTACGAAAGGTAGCGAACGAGGTTTCGAGTCGAAACGGCGTGGTTTGAGGTAAGTGCCATGAACGAAGAACTGCTACGTGCGCATCTGGTTGAATTGCTAGGTGGCGGATCAGCGCACCAGTCAGTGGAAGAAGCGCTGCGCGAGCTTCCCGAGTGGCTGGCGGGCTCCACCGTCCCCGGCTTTACCAACACCCCCTGGCGGCTATTGGAGCATATTCGAATCGCTCAGTGGGACATTCTTGAGTTCTCGCGAGATGCGGACCACGTCTCGCCCGCCTTCCCTGATGGTTATTGGCCCGCCTCAAACACCGGATCTGAGAAAGATTGGCTGGACAGCGTTGAAGCCATCTGTAGTGATCTCCAGTCTATGATCGATTTGGTCGAAGATCCGTCGATAGATTTGGGTGCGAAGATCCAGCACGGTACGGGCCAGACCGTTCTGCGAGAGGCGATGCTGGTCTCTGACCACAATGCGTATCACTTGGGGCAGCTGATGATGCTGTGGAAGTCAATGGAAGAAGGGGGCGGTAAGCAGAATTAGTCAGGGCGTCCTGCAAACAAGGGAGGCACCGATATGGTGCCTCCCCAATACTCCCGTGCCGCGAAGTGGCAGTACGTTACTTGATTCCTGCAACATCCTCCAGCATCGCGGTCGTGACGGACTTCGGCCGCTCGATCGGGTAGCCGAGGGCACGGTCCCAAGTGATGTTAGTCAGCACGCCAAGCGCACGGCCAACACCGAACAGTACCGTGTAGAAATCCCACTCCGTGAGGCCATAGTACCACTGGATGACGCCGGATTGTGCGTCGACGTTTGGCCAAGGATTCTTGGCTTTGCCCTGCTCCATCAGGATCGGTGGAGCACACTTGTAGATCATGCTGATCAGCTTGAACAGCGGATAATCCGGCAGATGCTTCAGGCAGAACTCACGCTGCGACATGTAACGCGGGTCGGTCTTCCGTAGAACGGCGTGACCGAAGCCGGGGATGACCTGGCCTGAGTTCAAGGTGTCCCACAAGGCCTGGTTGACTAGCTCCTCGGTGGGTTCCTGGCCACCCAGCTTCTCCTGGAACTTCTGAGTCCAGCTGAGCACTTCCTGGTTCGCCAGGCCGTGCAGCGGGCCCGCGAGGCCATTAATACCAGCCGACAGCGCGTAGTATGCATCGGAGAGCGCCGAAGCTACGAGGTGCGTCGTGTGGGCCGATACGTTGCCCGACTCGTGGTCTGAGTGGAGGATGAAGTACATGCGGGCAACGTCGTCGTACGGCTTGTCGATGCCCATCATGTGTGCGAAGTTGCCGCCGAGGTCCAGATTCGGATCGGCCGCGATCTGCTCGTCGTTCTTGTACTTGAGGCGATAGATGAATGCGGCGAGTTCCGGGAGCCTGGCCATGAGGGTCGTGCAGTCCTCATACATAGGATCCCAGTACTCCATTTTGCTCATGCCTTCGTTGTACTTCTTGACGAAATTGGACTCCCGCTGCATCGAGAGAATACCGGCCGAGAACATCGTCATAGGGTGCGTGTCGCGTGGCATAGCCCTGACGATTTCTTTGACGTAGTCCGGGAGTGCCCTGCGGGCTTTGAAGTCCTCGACGACTTCCAGCGTCTCGTCCATCGTCGGTACTTGACCCGTCATCAGGAAATACCAGAAAGCCTCCACGTAAGGGTACTCGGAACCAGGGACCTTCGGCATGGCTTCGAAAGTCTCGGGAATGGTTTTCCCGCGAAAACGAATACCTTCCTCAGGGTCCAGGTAGGAAACGTCTGTCACCAGACAACGAACGCCACGGGCTCCGCCGATTGCCTGTGCAACCGTGACCTCGCCGACCTTGGCGTCACCGTGCTCCTTGAGCAGCTTCGTGGTTCGAGGGCGGTGCTCCTCGATCTTTTTCAACAAAGTCTCTTTCAAACTTGCCATGCTTCCTCTCCTTCGGTCGGTCTGCATTAGGAGCGTCATTGCCTGCGGCTTTAGTCGACAGCTCCATCGTTTTCGATAACCTGCTGGAACGGATAGAGTGATAAATATCACAGTTCACCGAACTGAGTATAGAGCGTGTGCAGGGTAGTCACAAGATGTGGTTTCAACCGGTCCTCGGAAGGAGGCCAAATCGGTGATTCTTACCCGCCGAATTGGGTCGGCACTTGAACACACCTTGACCACTAGCGAGACTCCTTGCAGCACAAATCACTGTTCATTCTCTGGAATGAGAGGGTCGCTAGACCACTGCACCCTCGGAACCGGCCGAAGGAGGAATCCGTGGCAGAGCAGATATCGATACTCCCCAGAGCGCGAATCCCGTATGGGACGTGGGGGAGTAGTTATTTCCCAGCCTGGCAGACATCTGTGTTGGCGGAAGTCAACATCGGACAATTCGCTGGCGAATCAATGAATCGAATCTTGGGCCTAAGGAAGGTACCAAAGAGCGAGCTCGAATATCTCGTGATCGGTTCGACAGTACCGTGGCACTGGAAGTTCTGGACTGCGCCGATGGTGTCGAGTTGTCTGGGGCACCGTCTCCCCGGCTATCATGTTGAACAGGCCTGTGCAACCGGCATGCAGGCTGCGGTACTGGGCGGCGCCCAGGTGCAGAGCGGAGCCTCGGACGTAGTCGGTGTCCTAACGTTCGATAGGACCAGTGACTCACCCGTCGGAGTGTTCCCGGAACGCCGTGCCCACGAGCGCACTCAGGCCATTGCAGATGTATGGGACAACTTCGGATTCGATCCTGCCACCGAGAAGGCGATGATATCTGCTGCCGGTATGACGGCTCGAAAGTACAAGTGTTCCAAGAGGGAAACCGACGACGTGGCCTTTTATCGATACGAACAGTATTTCCAGGCCAAAGAGTCAGGGTTTCTGGATCGAGTGCTGGTGCCTCTGGACATTCTGAATGTTGCTGGCCGCCCGCTCGGTCGAGTGGACGACGACTACGGTATCAGGAGACTAACACTTGGCGGCCTCAGGGCCATGCGTGAACTCGACACCTGCGTTACGGGAGGTACCCAGACACACGCCTCGGACGGCATGTCTTGCCTACTCGTCACCAGCAAAGAGCGGGTAGCAGACCTGAGTCCGAGGCCCGAAATCGATATCCAGTTTGTTGCGAAGACCGAGGTGAGGGCTGGCCCGAGCTTGATGCCTGAAGCCCCAGGCCTCGCTGTGCGAAAGCTACTCGATATGACCGGCCTCAAGATGGCCGATATGGCAGTGGTCAAGAACCACAACCCATTCGCCGTGAATGACGTCATCTTCGCGCAGATGCTGGATTACGACTGGAAAGAAATGAACAAAACTGGCTGTCCCCTGGTTTGGGGGCACCCGCAGGGACCGACGCTCACGAGGGTGCTTCTTGAAGGCCTCGAGGAAGCGGTGGATCTCGGCGGTGGCAACGTACTCGTGTTTGGATGCGCTGCGGGCGATGTCGGTATCGCGGCGATTATGAAGGTTTCGTAAGGGAGGGGGCGAACCATGACGACAACGATGAGGGAAACCACCCTCCAGACGATGGGCCTTGGCAACGTAATAGATATCTTCAGCAACGGCCGTTTGCCTGTCGATGCAGCAGATCTCGTAGACCAGGTGTTCGGAAAGGCCGGCGACCGAGGCGCGCTCGTGGTGTCAGGTGCAAACGGGATTGTCGGGGCCGGTAAGACTATGCAGCTCGGTTCCCGTCTAACGCCGTACAACATTCCGATCGTAGGACTCGATTTCCCTGCGGCTCCGGATGGGATAGGCAAGCAGTATCCAGGGTTGGTGAGGGCCTTCGGAGCCGATGGCGCAGCCAAGATCATGGGGAACGTGTTACGGCTCAACTACGATGGAAAGACACTGCCTTCCCAGTTGAACCACATGAACCCAAGGTTCCTGCTTGAGGCAATCCCGGAGATTCTCCATGTGAAGAAGGCTCACTACGAGGTCTTCCGTTCAAGCTTCCCAGACATAGAGATCCGTTCCGTCACATCCGGATTCCCGATGAAAGAACTCGGCGTGGGCATTGCCCACCCGGCCTTCCCTCACGAGATCAACAAGATGTGGGAGATAGTCGAACCGGAACCATCCGCCATCACCCAGCTTCTCTGGGCGCTCGGCCTGATGCCGGTGGTGGTGAGTGACGATTGGTCGTTCGTGCTGGACGTGCTGTTTTGCGGAATCACACTCGCCGGTTTGAGACATCACCACGCCACGAACATGCCGTTCTGGAAGATCGACAAATACGTGCGCAAGTTCGTTGGTCCAAATCCGTTCCGGGCGCACGATGCGATCGGTGCGGCTGGGGCGAATTTCCTAACCTGGTCGTGCCTGCATCACCTGGCCGAAACGTACGGCGAGGTGTTCAGACCAACACCGGAATTGGACGAGCACAAGGATACAGGCGAGAATTGGTACCCGTTGAACCATTTCCGTCCGCTCGTCGACTGGAAAATCGCCAATGACGATGACCAAGCCGTGTTCGAGGCGTTCATTCTCGGTCCATTGTACCAGATGACGAGTCTCATGCTGCACGAGAACAGGGCACATCTGTCGCACATGAACGCAATCGGGGAACTGTGCGCTCAGTTCAGAAGCGGAATTCTGGCGATGTCGCGCAAGGCAGGTGCCGATTCCGTGATCGATACTGTCGAGAAGTACCACGCGCTGCACCCGGCAGCAGCTGGAGCGTGTTGGTATCCCGACGCCTTCGGGAACATGGATACTGCGGAGTGGCAGCAGCTCTATGTGAATTCCGAGCACGACGGTCAGGTTGGTGTCATCACAATCAGCCGCGAGAGCTACAACTCCGACGTCAATCAGGAAATGAACAGTGCCATTGATTGGCTGAAGGGTGCCGGGATCGACCGCTTGATTGTGACAGGAGATTTCCATCTCTCAACACAGTTGGTCGGCGCCGATACTTCCGAGTTCTACCCAGCACTCGAGAACACGGCAGCGGGCGCTCGAATTGCGGGCGACTGGTCCCGCACGGCTCGACGTTTGAACGACGAATTCGCGATCTCGGTGGGGTTCGTAAATGGCAAACGGTGTCTAGGTGGAATGCTCGAGTTGATGATGCATTGCCACTATCTCGTCGCCGTGGATGACGCGAAACTCGGGATGCCTGAGGTTACGCTCCCTGTAGTGCCGGGAATGGAGGGTTGCCACTGGCCGTTCAGGAAGGCGCAGCCAGATCAGTGGCCGATGCTGTTCGCATTGCTGCTGTCGGGCAACGCTGTGAGTTCCACCGAAGCAATTGGTTGGTTGATCGACTATGCGGGCTCAATGGACGACGCGTTGCAGATTGTGTGGAAGATCGCCACCGATGGAGACCACGGCATAGCGAAGCGCAGCGTGCAGGATGGCTCGTTGACCGGGATGCCGTCTGACGTCAGCGGTCTACCGGCAGCAGATTCCCCCGGCAACGAGGCCGGGCGCTCTGCGATCATGAAGTGCATCCAGGATTCCTGCGGCGCACCGCTCGCAGATGCCGTTTCCGTACAGGCCAAACACTCCGCGGATTTCATGGTGAGTCCCGCCTGCAAGGGTGGGGTGATCGGAGCGGATTACACGAAGACGATGGCGGTGTAACTGGGAGCTCGCTGCTTCCTATAACAAACCTGTTGGCGAAGAGGGAGAGCAGGGAGTGGAGGGAGATTGATCAGCATTCACTCCCTTTCCTCCCGCTTCTCCCTCTCTTCGTTAGGTTGCATCTATGATACTGAAGGTCCGCCGGGCAGATATCTACCGGGCAACACTATCGGCGCGCACCGGCAACAGCGGCTACCTCGGATTTGCGCGGGACGGCTCCGAATATCATGTGGTCGTGCCCGTCGATGAGCAGATTGCGCGAGGGATCAAGGCGGGCAACCGTCCCGATGATGGCACGCCGTTCGGCGGATATAGCGGTTGGGTGTACTTCCAATGCCGGCCGTGCGAAGCAGCGACCGAAGACTCCAGGGCGGAACAGACAGATGCAAACGCTGCTGTGTTGATAGCGTGGGCGGCACAACGGAAGATCTATTTGGAGATAGAAGATTGACTATAGAGGGAGACAGGTAATGCTGCTGCCGAAGTTCGATTTCGACCGGCCGACGAGCATCACCGAGGTTTGTGAGATTCTCGATGAGTACGGAAACTCGGCGCAATTGCTCGCGGGTGGTACGGACGTACTGGTGAACCTGAAACGGAAACGTATTGCGCCGGAACGCGTCGTGGGCATACACCGCGTCTCAGAATTAGGTGGCCTTAGCACCGATCGGAACGAGATTCGCGTGGGGAGTTTGATGACCGCCACCGAAATCTCGGAGAACCGCACTATTGCGAGACAGATTCCCTTCCTGGGGCGCGCCGCGGCCGGCCTCGGATCGCCGCCAATCAGGAACCGAGCTACGATCGGCGGCAACCTCGTGACGGCGCGGCCCGCCGCGGACCTGATTCCGCCGCTCATGGTTCTAGACGCCGCAGTGAGCCTGACGAGTAAGAATGGCACGAGGGAGATTCCCGTTACGCGGTTCGTTACTGGGCCAGGCACGACAAAGATCAAGGATGATGAGGTTCTGACGCATGTGATCATTCCCCGGAATGAAGCGGGCACTGGTGGCGCCTACATCAAATTCGGGGCACGCCACAGCTGTGAGATCTCGATCGTGAGCGTCGCCGCGTTCGTCTCACTGACACCCGCCGGCAGGAGGATCGCTTCAGCGAAGATTGCGCTAGGTGCGGTAGCGCCAAAGGTGATGAGGTGCGCTCATGCAGAGGAGGCGCTCGCTGGTCAATATCCAGGCGATAAGGCATTCGCCATAGCAGGGAAGGCGGCGGCTCGTGCGGCTCGGCCGATAAGTGATTTTCGCGGCTCCGCCAAGTACCGGCGGCAGATGGTCGACGTGCTAACCCGCCGTGCTCTTTCCGCAGCATGCAAGGCGGCACGCGATGATATCGCGGGGAGGACCAAATGAAGAAACTGCAGATATCCATACGTGTGAACGGCGAGGACCAAGATCTATTGGTTGCTCCAAACCGTACTTTGACGGAGATCCTACGCGAAGACCTCGGGCTTACTGGAACGAAACAGGGATGTGGGGAGGGTGAGTGTGGATCGTGCATGGTGTTGTTGGATGGGGCACCCGTGAATTCATGTTTGGTCTTAGCAGTACAGGTGGACGGCCACGAAGTGACCACGATCGAAGGTGTGGCAGACGGAAACGAACTGCACCCGGTGCAGCAGGCCTTCGTGGATCAGGGCGCAGTTCAGTGTGGCTTCTGCACTCCGGGCATGGTGCTCTCTGCCAAGGCACTGCTCGAAAAGAAGAAGCGACCGACAGCACACGAAATCCGTTCGGCGCTGTCCGGCAACCTATGTCGCTGTACGGGATACCAGAAGATCGTCGAGGCTGTACAGTCGGCGGCTCGCAACATGAATAGGGCGGGGAGGTAGGGCGATGCCGAAGAAATTCGCTGTATTGGGCACACGTGCACCGAAACTCGATGCACCTGACAAGGTGACCGGCCGAGCGAAGTACACCGAAGACCTGAACCTGCCGGGACAGCTCTATGGGGCGATCCTGCAAAGCCCTCATGCGCACGCGTTGATCACACGTATAGATGTATCCCGGGCTCGCCGTCTTCGGGGGGTCAAGGCCGTCATAACCGCAAAGGAAGTCGGCCTGACGAAATATGGTGTCTCGCCCGCTCGCTACGACGAAACCCTGTTCGCGCATGAGAAGGTTCGCTATGTGGGCGATGAAATAGCCGCCGTAGCCGCGGTCGATTTGGCAACGGCGCTCGAGGCGCTGGAGTTGATCCAGATCGACTATGAGGAGTTACCAGCGGTGCTCGATGTAGAGGCTGCTCTTAGAAGTGGAGCGCCGCAATTGCACGCCGACTATCCCAACAACATTGGTGCAGAGGTGCACCAGGAGTTTGGCGACTACGAGGCTGCGCTCGGCGAATGCGACTACGTGAGGACCGACAGGCTCCTCAGTAAGCGCCAGGACGCCGCTTTCATCGAACCGCACGCATGTATCGCGGAATTCGACAACACGGGTCATCTGACTCTGCATACGTCTACACAAACACCGCATTATGTACAGCGCACGGTTGCGATGGTCACTGGTGTACCCGTTGGAAAGGTGCGCGTCATCAAACCACACGTGGGCGGTGGATTCGGACCGAAGGCTGAGGCAACACCTTTAGAGATGAGTGCCTGCTTCCTATCGATGAAAACCGGGTGCCCGGTGAAGATGGCATACACGCGTGAACAGGTGTTCTTGCACTCGCGCGCCAGGCATCAGTTCTACCATGAGATGACGACGGGCGTCAAGAAAGACGGTACGATCCACGCACTGCACCACCGCGCCGTGCTGGACGGGGGGGCATACAGTTCATTCGGGATCGCGACGGTATACTACGCTGGGTCCCTGCTCGGTGGCCCCTACAAGCTGCCCAACATGAAATACGACGGCATGCGTGTTTATACGAACAAGCCTGCATGCGGCGCACAGCGAGGGCATGGTGGAGTGGCTGCCCGCGCCTGCTTCGAGCAACAGCTCGACATCATCGCTGCGGAAATCGGCATCGACCCGGTGGATCTCCGGCTCAAGAACATAATGCAGGCCGGCGACGTCACCTGCAACGAACTCGATATGTCGTCGCTCGGCATGCGCGAGTGTATAGAGGCAGTGCGGGACGGATCCGGGTGGGACAAGAAGAAAGGCAAATTGCCCAAGGGCAAGGGCATAGGTATGGCGTGCGGTTTCTTCGTCTCTGGGGCGGCGTACCCAATCTATCGGTCGGACACGTATCACTCCACCGTCATAATTCGAGTCGCCGAAGACGGCGGGTCCGTCACAGCCTTCACGGGCTCTGCCGATATCGGGCAGGGTTCCGACACCATGGTGGCCATGATCGTTGCGGAGGCGTTGGGCATTCCGCTTTCGGATGTGAGGGTGGCTTCTGGTGATACGGACTACTCAATGGATCTCGGTGCGTATTCGTCGCGCCAGACCTTGATGACCGGCCATGCGGCAAAAGAGGCGGCAGAGGATGTTAAACAGCAGGTGTTGGCAGTGGTCTCCGAAGAACTCGGAGTTCCGGTAGAGAGGCTGGATGTGAAAAGTGGCCGCGTGAAGGTGAGGGGGAAAAAGCCGGACATCGAAGCCGTTCGGATGAGGTACATCAAGGAACACCGCGGCTGGGACGACATGCCCAAGGGAAATGAACTCACATTCCGCGAAGCGGCACGTCTTGCAACACTTGCTAAGGGATCGATTGTTGGCAATGGCAAGTACAAACCGCCGCGCCTGGGAGGCAAACACAAGGGTGCGGCAGTCGGGACGTCGCCAGCATACGGCTGCTCGGCTCAGATAGTCGAGGTGTCCGTCGATCTCGAGACAGGGCAAGTAACTGTCGATGCCATGACCGACGCTCACGACTGCGGGCAGATAGTCAACCGGACTTCCGTAGAAGGGCAGATGCAGGGTTCCCTATCGATGGGGCTTGGTGAAGCGCTGCTCGAAGAGGTGAAGTTCGACGACGAGGGTCGCATCGTGAACGCGTCGCTCGGTGAGTACAAGATTCCGACTTCGCTCGACATGCCACGCGTGAAGTCGATCATCATCGAGAGCAACGAACCGAACGGGCCGTTCGGGGCGAAGGAGGTTGGCGAGGGCGCTATCATGCCGACGATCCCGGCGATTCTGAATGCTGTGGCCGATGCGACCGGTGTCCGTATGCATGAGCTGCCGCTGACCGCGGAGAGAGTGTATACGGCGATGAATGAGGCCAAGAAAAAAGGCCGATAGCTGCGGGTTTCTGGATGGTTCTGTAGTACTGAAAGAGAAGTCTGAATATCCAACAAGGAATGTCCAATTGCCAAGTGGAGTCAGTTCGACATTGGACATTCCTTGTTGGACATTGGATATTCAACTCTCCCTTTCTAGTTGTTTCCGCTCACGATTACGCCAGCCAGCCCTCGCTCAGATAGCATCCGGTTGAACTCCGCAACGTCCTGTTCCCTGATCGCCTGCATCCGGGATTGGTATTCCTGCAGCAGGCCTTTGAGTCGCTCGTGGACTTCCAGCTGCTGCATAGTTGGCGGAAAGTCCGAGCCACCGATATACCCTGCCAGGCTCGTGATCTTAGCGTAGAGTTGTCGAGGCCAGCGCAACCGGTCTTGGCCTGCTGATCCACCCGACATCCGAAGGTCAGTCAGGTTCATCTCGAGGTCGATGATCTTCTGATCCAGTTCCCTCGCCGCGGCAACGATATCGCCGGTGCCGTCCATGCCGTGCACCAGCTCGATGATCCGTAGTAACTGATCGCGCACCAACTCCGCCTCGTTGATCAGGTCCACGACAGCGTTTGCGTTATCCCGCAACTCCAGGATGACGGCATACTGTCCTCTGATGTCGGCCTCGGTGCCTGCTGAGTTGGGATCTTTGAGCACCACCAATGGTTTGGTCAACTCCTGTTCACCAACGGTGAGCCGAACGGTGTATTCACCTGGAGGCGCCAGCGGACTCACTCGACCAGATTCACCGGCAGGCCTCCACCCATCATCACCGATCGGCACATGCGAGTGTTCCAGCACCGGCGTCCGCATACGCGGTGTCTGTGATGGTGTCAAACGGAAGTCCCAATAGACGCGGTTGATTCCCGGCGAAGCTGAGCCGCCGCCGATGGTCCTGATCACCTCTCCGCTTTGGTCGAGAATGGCGACGTTCACTGGGCCTTCCGCCTCGCCGTTCATGCAATAATGAATTGAAGCTGCGTTACGTGGGTTCTGGCCAGCCCCGGGGTCGCCTGGCTGGCTGACCGGGGTACTCCTGTACCGGAATCGGTAAGCCGGCCTGGGAGAGAAGAGATGAACATTGGAGCTTAACACCGCATCGTCGAGCTGCTGCAACGGAGTGATGTCGTCGAGAATCCAGAAACCACGGCCGTAGGTTGCCACCACCAGGTCGTTGAAGTGCTCCTGAATCGTCAGCCAATGCACCGGAGCGTGGGGAAGGTTTGTTTGGAATGGAATCCAGTCTGTGCCGTCATTGAAGGACACATAGAGGGAGTTCTCAGTGCCCAGATACAGCAAGCCGGGCCGCACCGGGTCTTCCCGCACGACGTGCACGTAGCTGAACACGCTCTGAGGGATTCCACCAGTGATCAATTGCCAACTCTGCCCATAGTCGGCGGTCTTGTAAACGTATGGACTTGTGTTGTTGACTTGGTGAAAGTCTACAGAGATGTATGCGGTACCCGCGTCATACCGCGACGGTTCGATGTTGCTCACCGTTCCCCATGGAGGAAGGTCAGGAATGTTGCCCGTAACATTGGTCCAGTTGGCGCCACCGTCACGCGTCACGTGAAGGAGTCCGTCGTTGGACCCCGCCCAAATCAACCCTTCCTCGACCGGCGATTCTGCGATGGCGAACAATACCGCCGCGTAAGTAGGGCTGGCGTCGTCGGGTGTTAGGCCTCCGGTCTTCTGTTGCTTGGTCTTGTCGTTAGTGGTGAGGTCGGGGCTGACGACCGTCCAGCTGTGACCGCCATCGGTCGTCTGGTGTACGTGCTGGCTACCGGCGTAGACGCGGCTGTGATCGTGCGGTGAGATCGCGATCGGAAACGTCCACTGGAACCTGTAGCGCAACTCCCCGGCTGGCCAACCTTCCGGGTTGTCCGGCCAGACACTGACATTGCGAGAGTGGCCAGTTCGAACATCGTACCTCTCCAAAATACCCTCATAACATCCCGACCAGACGATGTTGTTGTCTACGGGATCTGGTATTGCAAACCCCGACTCACACCCACCAACCGAGTGCCAGGCACCGATTGGGATATCCCCGCCGGTGAGGCTATTGCTGGGACCGCGGTGCGACATACCGTCCTGCCGGTTGCCGAACACGTAGTAGGGCATCTGATTGTCGGTGTATACGTGGTACATCTGTGCGATTGGGAGTCGAGGGCGCCACCAGCTCTCACCGCGATTCGTCGAGATGCTCAGTCCTCCGTCGTGCCCCACGATCATCCTGTCAGGCAGCATCGGGTCGATCCACATATCGTGATTGTCGCCGCCTGCGCCGGCGTACTCTATCGAGAGGCCTCCATCGTACGATCTCGTGTGCGATACAGCCAGGAAGTGGGCCTCGTTGTGGTCATCCGGGGCCACGGCCATTCTCGAGTAGTAGTGCGGACGTTGGACTATTGTGTGATCCGCGTTCACCATTCGCCAGTGGAAGCCACCGTCGTCGGAACGCCACAGAACACCCTGATGGTCGTCTAGTGGTGCGAAGTCGCGGTTTGAGTTTGTCTCAATGAGCGCGTAAACA